>Ga0308169_10005270_pt1 | contig 11852 bp, 13 predicted proteins | sample PhyBR1_2_FD_202139 | JGI IMG/M metagenome (GOLD analysis project Ga0308169, IMG submission 202139) | Phyllosphere microbial communities from UC Gill Tract Community Farm, Albany, California, United States - DLSLSB.R1 | ecosystem: Host-associated > Plants > Phyllosphere > Unclassified | place... | reverse complement strand
CGACGCCGCCCAAAACGTCAAAACCGAAGGCCAACAAGCCGCCACCGACGTCAAAGACCGCGCCACCGACGCCAAAGACAACGTCCAAAACACCTAACCAGCCCGTGGCGGCACAGTAAAGCAACAAATCTGCTCGACAGGCCGGCACCGCTCCCCGCGGGGCCGGCCTGTTCGCTTCGCCCCTGATCGAGAGGACACCCATGGCCACTCACGACGATTCCGAGACCAGCACCGCCAAGGCGGGCCAGGCTCCGGATCCAAACGACGCACGGAAACCCGGCAGCCCGAGGGACCTCGACGGCACCTCCTGGAAATACATTGCCAAAAAGACCCTCCGGGAATTCAATAAGGACCAGTGCCCCGACCTCGCGGCTGGCCTGACGTACTACGCAGTCCTCTCGTTGTTCCCTGCCCTCCTGGCACTGGTCTCGCTCCTGGGCTTGTTCGGGGATCCGCAGAAAACCACCAATGCCTTGCTGGAGATCGTCCGCGGCTTTGCTCCGGCGGAAACGGTCAATACCATCAGCGGGCCGGTATCTGAACTGACCAGCGCCCCGGCCGCTGGATTCACCCTGGTTATTGGCCTGATTACGGCACTGTGGTCTGCATCCGGCTATGTTGGCGGTTTCGGCCGGGCCATGAACCGCATTTACGAGGTCGATGAGGGCCGCGCCTTCGTGAAGCTGCGCAGCACCATGCTCGCCATCACCCTCCTTGCCGTGGTCATCGTGGCGCTGCTGGCCGGCATGCTGGTCCTCAGCGGGCCGGTTTCCGAAGCAGTGGGCGGGCTGATCGGCCTCAGCGGCCCCTTCCTTATGGTCTGGAACATTGCCAAATGGCCGGTCATGATCATCCTGATCATCGCCATCATCGCCGTCCTGTACTACGGGACCCCCAACGTGAAGCAGCCCAAGTTCCGCTGGATGAGCATGGGTTCGGCAATTGCGCTGGTTGTCTTCCTTCTTGCGTCGTTGGCCTTCGGCTTCTACGTGGGAAACTTCGGCAACTACAACAAGACCTACGGCGCCCTGGGCAGTGTGATCATCATGCTGCTGTGGCTCTGGATCCTGAACATGTCGCTCCTGTTCGGCGCCGAGTTCGATGCCGAAGTGGAGCGTGCCCGTGAGCTCCAGGCCGGTATCAAGGCAGAGGAGACCATCCAGCTGCCCCCGCGCGACACCAAGAAGAGCGAGAAGCTGCAGCAGCAGCTCGATGAAGACATCAAGCGCGGCCGCGAACTCCGGGAGAAGCACAGCTCCGAAAACAACCAGGACGGGCGGCACGGCTCCGACGACAGCCAGGACGGGCAGCTTTCCGGCAACGGGCAGAACAGCGGCCGTCCCGGGGAGAGCCACCGCGACAGGATCCGCGAAAAGGTACAGCATCGTGCCGATAATGCAGGGTCCGACGACGGCGGGCGCAGCGGAAGCAGCTAGCCTGCGCGTAAAGCACCCCGCGGACTGGGGAGGCCAGAGGGACTAGGCAGGACCTTCAAGATGGAGGAAAATTCATCTTGAAGGTCCTGTTTACGTTTTCCCGGGTTACAGGAAGCCCGGGGCAAAGCGGGGTCGGCGGTGAGATGGCCTCTTCTGAGACCGAGGCCAGTCCCCCCAGTCGCCGTCGGCCCCCTCAAACTCCAGCCGTCCCGCCCGCAACTGCAGGCGGCCCGACTGGACAAAGCGCAGTGAACTGCAATACTTTCTTGAATACCTCGCCGGGTTCCCCGGAGCCTGGCAGGTCCGCTGAAGCAGACGGCGGCACCACGGTCAACCCTTATGAGCGGACATGCCTGCTACCCATTTTGAACAGTTTCTTGCCGAAGCAGTTGTCCCGGACAGGGAGCCCGGCCTGGGCCTCGGACGCGACGAGCTATATGGTCTTTACACGAGTTGGTGCCTCCTGCAGAAGGCAGAACTCCAACCGCCCGCCGCCCTCTGGGAGGCCCTGCAGGAAGCCGGAATCAACCCGGACAGCAACAACCTGTCAATGACGGGTCCCGCTGCGGCTGACTACATCGTTTCCAGCGCTCCGGACTTGGTGTGACCAAGCAGGACTGATCCGTCGAACGTGGGGCTGTTGCCGAAAGGCAGCAGCCCCACGTTTGTTTTCGGGGCGTTTACGTGATGCGTGCCAGGGCGAACCCGTCCCAACCCTTGGAGCCCACGGTCTGGATGACAGTGGCGTCCAGCCGCGGGTGCTCGCCAAGCAGCTTGAGGGCGTCGATAATTCCCGGCGCGTTGACCCGATCGATGTCCGGGTCCAGGACCGCCCCTTCCCAGATGGTGTTGTCGAGGACAACCACGGCACCGGGCCTGCCAAGCCTGACGGCCCAATCCAGGTAGCGGCTGTTGTTCTGCTTGTCGGCGTCAATGAAGATGAAGTCGAACGGCTCGAGCTCCTCTTCCTCCAGGGCTGCCAGGGTTTCCAGGGCGGGTCCCAGGCGGATCTCCACCCTTTCGCCCAGGCCGGCGGCGTCGATGTTGGCCCATGCCACCTCGGCGTGCTGGGGCAGGTATTCACAGGTGACCAGCTTCCCGCTGCGGGGAAGTCCACGGCCCATCCAGATGGTGCTGTAACCCGCGAGCGTTCCGATCTCCAGGATCCGGTGCGCGCCGGACAATTGAACCAGGAGCTTCAGGAGCTTCCCTGCGTTCGGCGCCACCTCGATAGGCGGCATCCCCGCTTCCGCAGCAGCCCGAATGGCCTGCTGCGCCGCCGGGTCCGGATGCACCACGGTGCTGGACAAGAACTCCTCAGTGGCGATCCACTCCGGCCGGGGCTTGTGCTCGAACATGGGCACAGTTTGGCACGCGGCGTTGCGGCGGTCCAGACACCCAAGCCCCTCCGGCCAGGCTTAGGGCTCCTGCGCCAGGGCGTTTTCCAGGCGGTCCACTTTCGCCGCCAGCTCTCCGCTGTATCCAGGCCTGATGTCCGCCTTGATCACCAGTGAAACGCGGCTGCCGTAGCGGCCCACGGCTTCCGTGGCGCGTTTGACGACATCGAACACCTCGTCCCACTCACCTTCGATGGTGGTGAACATGGAGTCCGTTTGGTTGGGCAGCCCTGACTCCCGGACAATCTTCACCGCGGCGGCAACGGCGTCGTGCACTGACGCATCGTTGGGCCGGGTACCTTCGCTGGGAACGCCTGACGGAGCAACAGAAAATGCAAGCAACATTTCCCCAGTCTCCCACGGCCCTCTATCCCGCCAAAGGGCCGGGAATCCAGCGTCCAGCCGTCACATAAGCGCCTACCCTGCAGTAACCATGGCGGCTGCAGCCTCCGTTGCTACCCTTTTGGGCATGAGCCTCGCAGTCGCCCGTAAGCCCCTCCGTGCAGACGCTGCGCGGAACGTGGACAAAATCATCACGGCGGCGCGCCAGTGCTTCCGGGAGTTCGGCCCGGAAGTGCCGCTTCAGACCATTGCCACCACCGCCGGCGTTGGCCCGGCAACCCTCTTCCGCAACTTCGCGGACAAGGAAGAACTGGTCCTTGCAGCGCTCAACCGCCAACTTAGGCTCACCGTGGACCCCGTCATGGACGGCGCCCTGGCGGATATTGATGCCGCCGCCGGGCTGTTGCGTGTCCTCGAGGCCCTGATGGCTGCCGCGAGCGAAGACGCCAACCTGCTTTGCGCTGTGGCGGGCCGGCGCGAACTCCTCACCGGGATCACAGGATCACTCATGGAATCGATCAGCGTCCTGCTGGTCCGCGGGCAAGGGCAGGGGAGCCTGCGCACGGACATCTCCATGACGGACATGTTCCGGCTGCTGGCCATGCTGATCGGGGTGGTGGACACCATGGAACCCGGATCGGATGCCTGGCGCCGGCCGCTGGCGCTTGTTGAGGACGCCATCCGTACGGCGCGACCAACACGCCCGCTGCCCGTGCTGGTGCCGGTCCCGGCAGCCCAGCCCGCGCCCGCACAGCCCGCCGCGATCCAGCCCGGCACGCCGCAGGAGTAAGACGCCCGGCTCCCCGTACCCGCGGGTAGGAATTGCGGCGCCCCGCGCTTCCGTTGTTGGACAAATCCGTTGTTAGCACCGGATAGGTGCAATAGACTTCGAGTTGGGGTTAGGCAGTTAGCCTCGGCACTTCCAGCGGGAGCGACCCATGCATTTCGTGCCCACCCGCCGTTTGACGGCAGCACTGCAATGAACCACTCAAAGCTTCTCCACTACCTCACTGATCCCCGCGGGCCGGAAGAAGTCCTGCCTACGCTGGCAAACGGGGACCTCGTCGAACTGCTTGACGCCCTCTACCAGAACCTTGACACCCCCGAACCCGAGTTCGGCGCACAGGTTTGGTACGAGATGGGTGTGGAGGAAAGCTGTCGCCGGGCCATCTCCCCGGATGGCGCCGCCCACGGGGTGGCTTAGCCCGCTGCTTGCAGCACCCTGCCCGCCGGTCAGTGCCGACCCCCGGGCAGGGCTATTCGCTATTTTCGCTCTTGTCTCCACTTTCGCCGTGCTCAGCACTCCCGCCGTGTTCAGCAGTCCCGCCGTGTTCGGGTTGGTGGGAGGCGCCAAATTCTGATCCGAGGTGTCCGGTTCCCTGCTGTCCATGCCCATGATGCTCGTGGAATTCGTTGGGAACGTGGTGCTTCGCCTCCATCAAATGCTGCTGGAGTTTCTCCTCGGCATCGCGGCGCCGCCGTGCGGTGTCCCGGAGCTCGCGGGTGGATTCGGAGCCCCGGGGATCAAGGTAGGAGGCGGGCCGGAGTTTTCCTGTTTGCTCTGCCGCAGGCACTCCAGCACCCTGTTCTTCGGCGGCCTTCCTGCTGGCGTCCTCGGTGTTCCGGCCGTCCTGGGGCCCCACAGGCCGTGACTGTTCGTCCATCTCGATTCCTCCTTTGGTGGCCGCCTGAGTGTGGGCTGCCTCTCTTCCAGTGCACCACAGATGGCCCGCGGCGGTATGCGTGGGTGCTAAGCGCCTGCGTCCCCCCGCCTGCGGAGTTCCCGGTGCACAAGGGCCTGGAGGGCTGGAACGGACGACGTCGGATCCAGGTCGAGTGCCTCGCGGAGCCTTTGGGAAAGAAATTCCAGGTCCTCTTCCGGGACGTCCGAAAGTCCGGAAAAGCGCCTGAAGAAGCGTTTGGCAGGAAGGCCTGCCCGCCGTCGGACGCTCTTGTGGCGGGGCTTGCCCGCTAAGCCCCCTGCAGGATGCAGCTGATTTTCCATGGTTGCCGTTCATAGGAAATGCATGGCCAACTGCATAAGCCGATTTCATAGTATAACCGGCACCCCACCAGGGAAGTGATCTACATCACTATTCCCTCCGGTTCCTGCCCGGTTAGCTCCAGCCCAGGAACCTCAACAGCGCCGCGGCCCCGGCGCCGGCGATGACCACCACCAGGAAGGGAGCCCGGAGCACCAGGGCGATCGCAGCCGCAGCGAGCGCACCGAGCCTCGCGTCGGCGGCGAGGCCCTGGCCCGACACCACCGCATTCACCACAGTGAGTGAAGCGAGCAAGCCGATGGTCATGGTGCCCGCAATGCGTGATGTGCGGGGGTCCTCAAGGAATCTGGCCGGCACGAAGTACCCTACGATCTTCCAGGCGTAGGCCAGCGCGCAGGCAACAAGCAACCAGATCCACAGGCTCATGCGCCTGCCCCCGGTTCCATTCCGCCTGCCCCCGGCAAGCCCGGGAGCTTGCCGCCGGCCGCCTGCTGTCCCGGGCGGTGGGAACCGTAGGGCTCGACGTCGGGCTCCAGACCTTCATCGCGCCTGCCGTGGCTGAACCAGCCCACGAGCGCGGCCACGACGGCGGCCACCAGGATGGGGACGCCGGGCGGCACGAAGGGGACCGCAAGCACGGTAGCCACGGCACACACAGCCGCGATCGCGATCGGCTCCCGGCCCTTGAGCCTGGGCCAGAGCAACGCCAGGAAGGCAGCGACGGCAGCACCATCGAGCCCCCACTGCTTGGGATCGCCCAGCCCGCTTCCGGCGAGCGCCCCCACTGCCGTGAAGAGGTTCCACAGCACGTAGACACCAACTCCGGCGGCCCAGAAACCACGGTGCTGCTCGGCCGGATCTGTCTGCCCGGTGCTGGTGGCCGTGGATTCGTCGATGGTCAACTGGGCGCCGATGTATTTACGCCAGCCGGTTGGCCGCAGCAGCGCGTTCAACTGCATCCCGTAAATGCCGTTGCGCATGCCCAGCAGGGTCGCCGCGCTCATAGCCGCGATGCCCGAACCGCCGCCTGCCACCACGCCGATGAAGGCGAACTGCGATCCTCCGCTGAAGAGGAGCAGGCTCAATGCCATGGTCTGCCAGATGTTGAGCCCGGACGTCACCGCGAGCGCTCCAAAAGAAATCCCGTACAGGCCGGTGGCGATGCTGATGGAGATGCCCACCCTGACCGCCGGCGAGGCCAGCAGCTTCACGCCCGGCCTCCGGGTTGCCGTCCGGGAAGAACCGGCTTCCGCAGCCTCCACGCCCACAAGATCAGGGGTGCTTGGAGCGGCAGCCTCACGGTGTGGATCTTCCGACGACGGGATGAACCGGCCGGCCCGTACGCCCGCACCAGAGCGTCCACGTGCCCCGCCAGGAAGGCGGTGAACATGGCGGTAAGGGCGGTGGCAGTCAGCCGTCGGGTTGGCGGAAGGAGGATTCCGACGGCGGCAGCCAGCTCCAGCAGGCCGCTCACGGCGATCCATTCGTCCCTGGACAGGACGGCCAGCGGGTGCCGGGCTGCGGTGCCTTGGTCCACGCTGCTTTGCTCTAGGTTGTCGTGATCGGCGTTGTCCTGATCGCTGCCAGGCACAGGATCCTGCCTGCAGAGGTAGCCCGGAACTACGTCACGGTAGAAGCCGGGATCCCGGAAATGCTTGCCGGCGCTGGCCAGCAGGAGGGCTCCCATGGCAGCTGCGGACAGGTGTTGAACGGCTGCAGTCTGAATGAACGGGCGCGGCACGGACGGGCCTCGTACAGGCAGGCTCCGACTGGACAGGCTCCGAACAACAGGGCCGGGCCGGGGGAAAGACATGGACCCACTCAATCACAGTCACAGCGGGGGCCGGAAAACGGCAGTTCAAGCAGGGCCGGGGACTTGGGAAAGGCGGCTCTGGACGGCTGTCAAACCCAGGTGAGCGGCGAGCCGCCATACGGCGGCGGCGGTGAGGGGTAGTCCAGCGGTTGGCCCGCAGCGAGCAGCGGCGGAGCCACGTAGCCGAGCTCTCCATAGGTGCTGTCCATGGACCGGTATTCGGGAGCAGGCACCAGGGCCGGGTTCTCCGTGTTCGCGGGCAGCGCGAAGAGTTCCTCGGCGGTGCGGGCAAGCGACAGGCGTGCGCTGCCGCCTGCCCCGCTATCCCGGCGCCGGGCGAGGAGCTGGATGGCGGCCGCAGCGACACCGTACCCGGTGGCGTGGTCCAGCGCCTGGACGGGGAGGGCACCCGGGCGCCACTCGCCGTCGTCGTCTTCCTTGCCGTAAAGGTGCCCAATTCCGCTTGCTGCCTGGACGATGCTGTCAAAGCCGCGCAGGCCGTTCCACGGGCCGCTGGTCCCCCAGCTGTTGAGGGTAAGCACCACCAGATGGGGGTGCTCGGCCACCAGTTCCCGTGGGTTGAGCCCGAACCGGTCCAAGGCGCCGCGGCGGTAGCCGGTGACCAGCACGTCCGCACTGCCCAGGAGCTGCCGGAGGCGGTGCAGGTTTTCCGGCAGACCCAAGTCAGCCTCTGCGCTTCGCTTGCCGAATGCCGTGTCCACGAACTGGTCTTCCAGTTCCGGAAAGGCAGGGGGGTCGATCCGCAGGACGTCCCCTCCGAGCGCAGCCAAGAGGCGGGTGGCCACCGGGCCTGCGATGACCCGGGTCAGGTCCAGGACCCGCACGCCGCGCAGGGGCAGGGCATCCGCGTGGCCACTGCCTTGTCCGGCAGTGTTTTTGGCAGGGCTTTCCTCCCCAACATCGCCCAGTCCCAACCCTGCCGTTGTCCCGTCGGGAAACTCGAAGGAAACCCAGGGGCCGGTCCCGGCTGCACGGCCCATATTCGAGGCAAGCCATTCGTTGCGGGTCCTGACGGCTGCGGCGATCCCGCCACTGCGCTGGATGGATTCCTCGGCTTCGAAGGCGCTCATGGACAGGAGTTCCTGGTCCACCCCTTCCGGGGAGCTGACGCCCAGGGCCTGCAGCAGCCGCTGCTCGTGGTGAGGATAGTTGGCATGGAGCCGGATCCAGCCGTCGGCGGTACGCCGGAAGCCGGAGAGGGCCGCGAAGCCCTGCGGTTTGCGCCCGCCAATCCGCAGGTGCCCGAAGGAATCGAAGGCAGCCGCGGTGAGCCCTGCGGCGGTGGTGTACCGGCCGGGCGTCGCTGCATACAGGTTTACTGCTTCGGCCGCGGCTTCCACGGAGTACAGCGCCAGGCCTTCGACGTCGAGGGGCCCGGCCCACCACCGTCGCGGCCTGTAGCTGCCGGCGCCGCCCATGGCCGCCCTACTTTCCTTGCGGCGAGGCCAGGCGGAGCTGGTCAAGGACACGGCCCGGCACATTGGTGGTGATCTCCTGGATGCCGAGGTCCAAACAGAGTGCAACATCCTCGGGTGAGTCCACGGTCCACACCCTGAAGCGCCGGCCGGATTCCAGCCAGCGGCGGACTGTGGCCGGGCGTTCGCGGACATAGTCGATGCCGGGGCCCGCCATGCCTACTTCGCAGTCGTCCAGGATCCGTTCACCCTCCAGCTGGGTGGCTTTCATCAGGTTGGCGATCGCCCCGCCGGTAAGTGGCCCCACCCCCAGTCCGCCCCGGATCTCGTGGATGGTGAGGTCGTCCACAAGCTGGCAGATGTACTGCGGCGGAACGGAACGGAGCAGGTGGCGGACCGAATCCGGACTGAAGCTCATGAAGGTCACGGCCACGTTGTCCACGGTGGAGCTCTGCGGGTCCCACCCTTCGGCGCGGAGCACTTCGAGCACCCGGTCCTCCAGTTTGAGCTGGTACGGGCTGGGATGCTTGAGCTCGATGGCGAGTTTCACGGGGCGGCCGGCTCCGCGGAGGATGTCCAGTAACTCCGGCAGGGTGAGGAGCTGTTCCGAGCGAGCCCCGTAGGCATCGGGGATCCGGACACCCTTCCAGGACGAAAAATCCAGCTGGCGCAGTTCCCCCAGGGTCCGTTCTGCTACCGGCCCCGTCCCGTCCGAGGTGCGGTCCAGGTTGGCGTCGTGGAGCAGGACCACGTGCTGGTCGCGGGTCAGGTGGACGTCGCACTCAACCCCGTCGGCTCCATCGGCCAGGGCCTGCAGGTAGGCTGCGCGCGTGTGTTCGGCATAGGCGCCGCTTGATCCGCGGTGGGCAAAGACCAGCGGCCGCTGCGGCACGGACTCGTCAGTTGTCATGGTCACACGGTAGCCGACCTGCCCCCGCCTTCGGGGCTAGGCTTGGCACATGCAGGTGAACTCTGAGGCAACTACCGGGCCAACCACGCAGGAAGCACCTACCGAAGCAGCGCAGCCGTTGAGGCCGGGCACCGCGGGGGCAGGCGCCGTCGTAAGCCGCCAGCTTGGTGCCGGTGATGCGGAAAAAGCGGCAGCGCTGCGGAAAATGAAGCTGCTGGCACTGAGCCTGCTGATTTTCATGGCCGTGATCTTTGTCTTCGCGTTCGCGCTGCAAAAGGACTATCCGTGGCTGCAGTACGTGCGCGCGGCCGCGGAGGGCGGGATGGTGGGTGCGCTGGCCGACTGGTTCGCGGTGACGGCGCTGTTCAAGTACCCGATGGGCATCAAGATTCCGCACACCGCCATCATTCCCCGGCGGAAGGACCAGATCGGCGCCTCCCTGGGCGAATTCGTGGAGACCAACTTCCTGTCCGAGCAGGTGGTCCAGGACAAGCTGGCCAGCGTCAACATCGCCCGCCGGGCCGGGGAGTGGCTTTCCGCGCCGGGCGGGGCTGACCGGGTGGCCAAGGAAGGTGCCGCGGTGATTCGGGGTGCCTTCAAGGTATTGAACGACGACGACGTCCAGGCCGTCATCGAGGGCATGGTCCGTAAGCACCTGCTAACTCCGCCGTGGGGCCCGCCCGTGGGCCGGCTCGCCGAGCGGATTTTCCATGACGGGCACCATCACACGCTGGTAGACCTGCTGGTGGACCGCGCGGCGGACTGGGTGGACGACAACCACGACACCGTGACACACCTGGTCTCCGACCGCTCCCCCACCTGGGTTCCGCAGTTCGTGGACGGGCTGGTGGGTGACAAGGTCTACCTCGAGATCCTCAAGTTCGTGCGTGCCGTGCAGGCGGACCCCCGGCACCAGGTGCGCCAGTCGATCGACAAGTACCTCAACGACCTCGCGCAGGACCTGCAGCACGATCCCGCCATGATTGCCCGCGCCGAGGATATCAAAGCGCAGGTTCTGGGCGATCCCGAGGTCCGTGAACTGGCGTCCCGGACTTGGGGCACCGTGAAGAACGCGCTGCTGGGCGCCGTGGATGATCCGGACAGTGAACTCACCATCAAGTTCAAGGCCGCGGTCCGCGACTTCGGATCCCGGTTGGTGCAGGACCCTGAACTGGCCGGCAAGGTCAACGCCTGGATCGGCGACGCCGCGGGCTACCTGGTGCGGACCTACCGCTCCGACATCGCCGGGGTCATCACGGACACCGTGGCGCGCTGGGATGCCGAGGAAACCTCGCAGAAGATTGAGCTGCAGGTGGGCAAGGACCTGCAGTTCATCCGTATTAACGGCACCGTGGTGGGTTCCCTGGCCGGGCTTGCGATCTTCACGGTGGCGCAGCTGCTTTTTGGGTGATTTCGCCGCGGATAAGTTCCGGCGCTGCGCATGTTCCTTTTCGCGTCGGATAGTTGGGGTGCGAAAGGGAATCTTCGCCTCGAAAACGTACGACGGCGGCGGGCGGCTTGGGTGCTTCGCTCGCCCGGGGGGGGTGGGGCCGCGGCCCAACTCATAATGTCAGACCCTCATTAGATGATTCTTTTATGGGAATCGGCTGTGGTGTCGGGGCAGGTGCGGAGGGTGTTCATGCCTCCGTGGCTGCCCTTGGTGCCCTCGACACTGAAGATGCGTTCCTGGCCTCCGGCACTGCTGTTGGTTCCGGGGTTGATGTGTTGCAGCGGCGGTACGAGATCCGGCTGGAACGGCTGGAACTGCGGTCCCGGCTCACAGCCCAACTCGCGGGCGCCCAGGCACAGGATGCGGCCGAGGCCGTCGGTTTTCAGCAGGCCATGACCTCGCCCGATGCCTCCCTGCACGACATCACCTACGCGGAGATGTCCACGGTGGAGGAGATCGCCGGGGTCCTGACCGTCAGCTCCGCTGCTGCGGGGGCGTTGGTGGAGCAGTCCCGGCGGGTCTGTTCCCTGCCGCCGGTGTTCGAGGCCCTGTCCGCCGGGGCCGTGTCCTGGCAGCATGCGAAAGTCATTGCTGACGAAACCGAGGGCCTAACGCCTGAGGGCGCTATGGAGTTGGTGGAGCATTTCTTCGACCCCGAGGCGCCCAACCCGGCCCGGGGCGCCGCCCCCGGTGAACTCATCCCCTCCCGGTTCCGGGCCAAGGTCCGCAACTGGCGCGAACGCCACCACCCCGAATCCATCGAGAAACGCCACGCCAAAGGTGTGGCTGACCGGCGGATGGAATACACCCCGGACCGGGACGGCATGGCCTGGGTCTCGCTCTACCTCCCCGGCGATACCGCCTGCGCCATCTGGAACCGCACCACCGCCGTCGCCCGGGGACTCCAGGGTCCCGACGAACCCCGCACCCTCACCCAACTCCGACCCGACATCGCAGCAACCCTGCTCCTTGGAACCGGAACTGCCACTGAGTTCAGCAAAGCTCCCATGCCGCGGGCCGACGTCCTGGTGACCGTGCCGGTGTTCTCCCTCCTCGGCCTCACCG
>Ga0308169_10005267_pt1 | contig 11859 bp, 14 predicted proteins | sample PhyBR1_2_FD_202139 | JGI IMG/M metagenome (GOLD analysis project Ga0308169, IMG submission 202139) | Phyllosphere microbial communities from UC Gill Tract Community Farm, Albany, California, United States - DLSLSB.R1 | ecosystem: Host-associated > Plants > Phyllosphere > Unclassified | place... | reverse complement strand
AGCGGGTCAAGGAGTCAGTCTCGAGTCGAGGCGGACGAGGGAGAGCGAGAGGGACGCACTGGCAAAGTTGCGCTGGCCCTTGTTGAGGCGGACGAGGCGGCCAAAGAGGTAGGCGACGCCGGCCGAGAAGGCCGAGACGATGCAGAAGCCGATCGGGATGATGTAGAGCTCGGCGAGCTTGTCGGGCGTGAGCGAGAAGGCGACCTTGTTGAAGAGGAGGCACGGCGTGAAGATGGACGTGTTGACTGCGGGCGCGAGAACGAGCGTCAGCTAGTGCACATGTGGAAGAGCAGGAGAGGCGGAACAAGGCGCAGCGCACTCTTGTTGAGGATCTGCGAGCGGAACGAGGCGGAGGGTGAGCAACGGCACGAACATCAAGGCAGGGCCGCTCGCTGCAAGAGCAGCGTGACGGCCCGTGAGGTCGAGAGTGAGAGCTGACCTTTTTGGCCTTGCCGTCGACAATGCCCTTGTGGGCGAGGAACCAGCCGACAGCGCTGCGAGAGCGCGAGCAAGTGGGGGAGATGGGGAGGAGGGAGGTCGTCGTCAGCTCGGCATTCCTGCTTCAAGGGCACAGTACGGCGAAGAGGGACTGACCAGAGGATGGCGACCTCTGCGATACTGCGTGCGGCGAGAGGCGCGAGTCAGAGGTGGGCCCTGGACGATAAGGGGCGAGCAGCGCAGGAGGAGGAGGAGGGTGCGTCGACTACGGCGAGAGAACGACAGCGCACCTCTCTGCGACGACGCCGATCAGGGTCGGGACGGCCGAGGGCTGCTTTGGCTGCTTGCCCTGGGCGTGGAGCTGGTACAGGGCGACGGGGCTGAGCGAGGCGGGGAGGAAGACGCCGCGGGCCGAGGCATAGTCGGGGGGCGATTCCATCTCGGTGAGACGGGCTGGCTCGAGTCGAGGACGAGCTTGCAGGTAGCAGCTGGCCAGCTGAGAAGGTGTGGAGAGAGGGAGAAACGAACGAGTCGGGGAATTGGCGATGACCTCGACGAGGCGATGGCTTGGCCGCAGTCGCTCTTCTCGCACTGCCCGTGCTGCACTGCCAGGAGCATGCTCCCACTCAGACAGCTCGCACGACCAGCCCGCCCAACTCGCACCCTCGCTCGTGCCGCCCTCGCTCATCCCGCCTCGACCTTGACCCTCCCCGCCTCGCCGCAACGCCCGCCGCATCTCGTCCCTCCAGTCAGCCTCTTCTCCCTGCCCTGTGTGCGCATGCTCGGTGCAAGCGCACCCGCCGCTCCACACTCCCCACGCTCGCGAGCTGACTCCCCTCTTCCTCCTCCAGCCCCACCTCGTCGCCTCGCCGCAAGATCTGTCCTTAGGCAACTCAGACGGCTCGAGCCAGACCGCCACCGCCTACCTCTGGTTCGACCACGTCTACCCGATCCGCTTCGCCGTCTGGGACATCCGCCACCTCTTCTCGCGCCTCCACCAGGGCGACACGCTCGACCGCCTGCGCCAGTCGGTCCCGAAAGCCTCGCCCCTCCGCCTCGAGGTCGACTCGGTCGACCCGCGCGCAAAGGACGGCGGCGCCTTTGTCCGCGTCCGCTTCGCCCTCCCCAACGGCGTCAAAGCCGACGACCCGGTCGCCGCCAACCGCATCGTCGCCCACCTCGAGAGCATCACGGTGCGCTCTCCTCTCTCTTTCTCCCATGCTCTTCGACGCATTCACTGACGCTCTACACGCCCCGCTCGCAGAACGAGTCGCTCGACAAGCATGCGCTCAAGCCCTGGTACAGCCTCGGCCGGCCCTCGCGCGCCTTCCTCGTGCGCGGCGAGCCCTGGATGGAGGACATGAACCGCTTCCCCTCGCGCGAGATCCGTGTCGACGTCGAGGGCTCCGAGGTGCGTCCCTCTCGCTCCTCGTCGGCGTCGTCGCTTCGAGGCCTGAGCGCGAACCTGACCCTCTTTCTCGAGCGCCCACAGATCCCGCAAGAGGAGCTGTACCAGATCTTCCGCCCATACGGCAAGATCCACGACATCGTGCCCGTGTCGCCCAAGCAGGCGCGCATCATCTACACGTCGATCCGCTCGGCCGCCTCGGCGCGCAACTGCCTCCACGCCGCGTCGACCTCGGCCCCGCACGAGGCCGTCCTGCGCATCCTGTACGCCGACGCCAAGCGCACGTCGTACGTCAAGGACTTTGCGACGAGCCACCCGCGCATCACGATCCCGCTCATCGTCGCCCTCCTCGGCACCATCTCGTACGCCGTGTTCGACCCGATCCGCGAGCTGAGCGTCATGGCCAAGGTCGAGGGCACGTTCAACGCCGACCAGTGGGCTGCCGTGCGCTGGCTCAAGCGCGAGACGATCGGGCGCCTCGCCGACCATTTCCGGCTGAGCGGCGCGGGCGGCGAGGGGTTGGGCCGCGGCGGGACGGGCATCGAGAAGGAGCGCGAGGAGGCGCGCGAGCAGTTGAGGAACTGGCTCGTCGACCGGCCCGACACGTTCGTCGTCGTGACGGGCCCGCAGGGGTCGGGCAAGACGGCGCTCGTCGACGAGGTGCTCGCCGACGGCAAGTGCGTCCTCTCTCTCTCCTCTCCACCTCGGCGGCTCGAGCGCACCCTCCTTCTTCAAGAGACTGACTTTTTCTCTCGCACGCGCGCAGGAACGTCCTCACGATCGACTGCAACCAGCTGCTCAAGAACGCGCGCTCCGACACCAAGCTCGTCACCGAGCTCGCGTCGGCCGTCGGGTACCGCCCCAACTTTGTCTTTGCCGCCTCGCTCAGCAACATGATCGACCTCGCGTCGATGGGCCTCATTGGCCAAAAGGCCGGCTTCTCGGCGACGCTCGACGCCCAGCTCAAGGGCATCCTCGAGGTGACGGCCTCGGCCCTGTCGCGCATCGCGAGCGCGACCCAGGCGCGTGCGCAGGCCCAGCTCGCGCAGGGCCGCTCGCGCCGCGAGCACGACAAGCAGCGCGAGGCCGTCGTCGAGCAGCTGCGCACGGTCGGCGTGCGCGACGCGCGGCTCGATGCGGTCGCCGGGAGCGGGCTCGTCGCCGAGCTCGGCGGCGGCGTCGAGGGCCCGAGCGCGGCCGAGCAGCACGCCGCGCTCGACGACAAGGAGGAGGTCGAGATTGTCGGGCCGAGGAGCAGCGCCGTCGTGCGCGACGCCGTAGCGTCGGCTTCGGCGTCGTCGGCGAACTGCAGCGGCGACGGCGCGCCCGTCGAGCGGCTGCCCGTCGTCGTCATCAAGGGCTTTGCGGCCAAGGGCGAGGCCAAGCAGGAGGTCCTGTGGGACGTCCTCTCCGAGTGGGCCGCCGTCCTCGTCGAGAACCAGGTCGCGCACGTCGTCTTCACGTCCGAGTCGAGCACGCTCGCCAAGCCGCTCGCGCGCGCGCTCCCCTCGAAGCCGTTCAACGTCATCACGCTCACCGACGCGAGCCCCGAGGCGTCGCTCCAGTACGTTGCCGCCAAGCTCGCCTCGTTCGAGCACGAGCTGCCGCCGACGGCCTTCCCCGCCGTCGCGCGCCTCGGCGGCCGCCAGACCGACCTCGACCTGCTCGTGCAGAAGACGCGCGCTGGGCAGGACGTCGGCGAGGCCGTCGACGACATTGTGCAGCGCAACGCGTCCGAGCTGCGCAAGAACCTCTTTGGCGACGACCAGGACGAGGCCGACAAGCTCAAGTGGTCGAGAGCCCAGGCGTGGGCTCTCGTCAAGGCGCTCGGCGACAAGGGCGAGGTGCGTCTCTCTCTTTCTCTCTCTCCTTTCCTCTTCTCCTCTTCGAGCTCGTCGCTTAAGGTCGGGTCGCTGACTCGCCTCCACTCGCGCTCGGACCTCCTCCTCCTCCTCGTCGCTCTCTTCCTTCGCCCTGCAGCTCAAGTTCAACGAGACGCTCCTGACGACTTTCGGCGGCGACGACGCACCCCTGCGCGCGCTCGAGGCCGCCTCGCTCATCGCCGTGCACCACCACCACGGCCGGCCCTCGCTGATCCGCCCGGGCAAGCCCGTGTACCGCGCCGCGTGCGCCCGCCTCGTCGACGACGCGCCCTTCCGCGCCGCGATCGAGTACCGCGCCGTCGAGGCCGGGCTCAAGGCGGCGCGCGCCGACGTCGAGAGCGCCGAGAAGGGCCTGATCGAGCTCAGCGCGCTCTTCACGGGCGACAAGGGCCGGTGGGCGTTTGGCGGCGGCGCGACGGTCCCGCCCGAGGTCGAGGTGCGCGTCGGCGAGCTCCTCGCCAAGATGAGGGGCGCGCAGGACAAGATGCAGCAGCTCGGCGAGGACAAGAAGCGGTTGCTCGAGGTGCTCCGGGAGGACTGAGCTCTCTCGAGACGGGCGGTCGGACCTCTTTGTAGATAGCGCTTTCGCTCATCTTTGTTGTACTCGAGCAGTTGTACTCGAGCAGTTTCTGCATCGTCGTCGCACAGAGATCTAAGAGAGTTGCAGCTCGTCTCGCTCCTCGCCCGCAGCTCGACTACTTGGCCTTGGGCTTGCACTCGTCGCCGCACGTCCGGATCCATACGCCGTTGCCGCCCTGCCCTGCACCCTTGGCCGTCGTGCTCCCGCCCTCGTCGGCCTCGGAGAAGGCGATGGCGAGCGAGGTGCCGTCGGGCGAGAACTCGAGCGCCGAGATGGGCGCCGGGTACCGCGGGAACTGGCGCAGGCGCTTCTTGGCGCTCGGGTCCCACACCGACACGGTGCCGTCGCCGCCGCCGGTCGCGAACGTGCCGTGCACCGGGTTGAAGGCGAGCCCGGTGACCGGGTAGACCGTGTCGACGCCCTCGACGACCTGGCGGTGGCACTTGAAGGCGTACTTCTTGGCCTGGACCTCGGATGCCGGGTCGAAGAACTCGACGGCGACGCGGCCCTCGATCGAGGTCGTGACGTAGCCTGCGGGCGGAGCGACGAAGAGGAGGAAGAGGACGAGGGGAGGAGGGGGAAGAGGAGGAGAGTCAGCCGGAGGGAGAGCGGCGGCGAGGCGCGAGAGGTGGTAGGAGCGACGCACCCTTGTCGTTGGGCATGATCCTGACGGCGCGCATCATGAACTTGAGGCTGCTCTCCCGCCGCTGCCACGGCTCGATCGCGTCGCCCTTCTTGCCCTCGTCGATCGCCTTCTTGAGCGCCGGCACGTCCCAGATCCACACGGCGCGCCCGCCCATGGCGCACACGATCTTGCTCTTCGAGACGGCGAGCGAGTAAACCTTGTGCGGGAGGCGGAGGACGATGGGCGAGGGCGAGGGCTGAGAGGTGGACGGGTCGAGGGGCGTTATCCGGAGGGTTTGGTCCCACGAGCCCGAGACGACGGCATCTGCAGGGCGATCGTCAGCTTGTGCTCGCTGTTGAGTGCGAAGTGGAAGGAAAGGTGGACGCACTGAGCTCGTTGCTCCACTCGACGCACCGCACGGCGTCGTCGTGCTTGCAGATGAGCTGCGTCTCGCTCGAATCAAAGTCGACCCTGTGAGCACGCCGTTCAAGCATCAGCCTTCCTGCTCGAGTGTGTGCAGGACAGGGAGAGTAAGGGCGAGCGCGACGCACGTCCTGACCTCGTTGCCGAGCCCGCCGGCGTACCCGCGCGAGTCCGAGTCCTTTGCCCATGCGACGTCGAGGATGGCGCCGCGCAGCCCGAGCTTCCGAGGGCTGGAAGGATTGCGCAGGTCGTGCAGGTAGACGTTCTGCAGGCGAGAGAGCGAGGTCGAGGCGGTTGCGAAGGGGACAGGGGTGGGGGAGAGGAGAAGAGGTCAGCTCGCGTCGCGGGGCTTCTACGAGCGTGCTGATCGACAGAGACGCATTCCAGTACAAGAACGAGAGGGTACGCACCCGGTCCCAGCTGCTCGAGAGGAGCAGGTTCGACTTGGACGGGTGGAACGCAAGTGATGAGAGCGAGTCGACGAACGGCGGCAGCTGCAGGTCTGCGGGCAAGACAGAGCAGGTCAGTGACTTGCACTGGGCGAGACTAGCAGCAAGCTGGACGCACCCGAGTTGGCCATGGTCGAGGAGATGGATCAACCTCTGGCTCGCCCTCCTCGCCGCTTGTTGCCTCTCCTCCGCTTGCTCGTCGCGCTCCTGCTGCTGCAGTACAGCTCGCAACTACGAGCTACTGCACATGCGCGCGACCTCTGCGGCATCCCACACGGTTCTTCCGCCGACTCGTCGCTGCATCCTCTCCTCGCTCCGCTTCGAGTCCGGCCCGCTCTGGTCTCCCCGCCGCGCACGCTTGCGCCGCCGCTTGGTGCACAGCTGCGGCTGCCACACTATGAGCGCGTGCGCAGCTACGCCCGCCTCGGTCTCGCTCTGTCGACGACGCAACGACGAGACGCGCTTCCCTCACAGCTTTGCAGCGGGCCGGCGCGCGCACACGCTCGGGCGCTTCTCGCGAGGAATCGCAGTAGCTTCACAGGCTCTTTTCAAGACGGCGAGGACGAGCTCGAGCTGCTCGGGCCAGCGGTGAACTCGTCAACGACCTGCTCGAGCTGCTCGCTGGCTGCCGAGCCTCTCTCACGGCTGCAGCAGCCAGTGCAGGCTCTTGCACTGCAGTCTGCGGCTCTGGAGTGCGATCTACCTTGTCGTTGAGTACGGGCGTGGTTTCGCGAGCGAAACGCTCCTGCTACGCCGTTTGGACCTCCTCTCGTCGAACACCTCCTCGCCGCTCTCGCTCGTTCCGCCTTCGCGCCCGGCGTGGCAACTGCGCCGCTCCTTTCTGCCTCTCTCGACGTCCCTGCGCTCTCCGGTTCTCGCCCATCTCGGGCTCTTCACTCGCTCTCAGCAACTCGCGCGAGCTGCGACGCTCCGCCGCACTCCGTCCCGCGGCGCCCGGACCCCGCTTGCCTATCTTCCTCGCGCCCGACTATCTCCTCCTCTCGAGCGAGCGACGTGCTCCGCTTTCACGTTGCTCTCGAGGGCGCGCAGCGTACTCCCTGTCGGCGCGTCAAAGGAGAGCTCGCGAGCGAGGTCGTCCTTCTCAAACTCTCGCTCTCGCTCCATCGCGCACGCTCGAGGTTCTCAGCAAAGCGCCACGAGTTTCACGTCACGACGCCCGACCGTCGTCTTCAAGTCAAAAGGGAGAGAGAGGGAGAACGAGCGAGACAGAGAGGTAGAACAGGGCCCGAGCGCCGAACCCGACGAGCGGGGACGGCGTCGAGGAGGGGGGAGAGGCGAAACAGAGTGTAGGTTGGGGAGGGTGTGAGGGTCCGCGGGTGAGAGAGAGAGAGAGAGAGAAGGCACAGCACAGGGAAAGGGGAGAGGGAGGAGGGGCTCTACGCCGAGAGGAGGGTCGTCTGGACCATGATGTCGCACACCTGGTACGGGTCGATGTTGCTCGCCGGGCGGCGGTCCTCGAAGTAGCCCTTGCCCTCGATGGCGACCGATTTCGGGATGCGGATCGACGCGCCGCGGCTCGCGACGCCCGACGAGAACTGGCCGATGTGGCCCGTCTCGTGGCGGCCGGTGAGGCGCAGGTCGTTGTCCGAGCCGTACACCTCGATGTGCTGCAGGTGGCGCTTCTCGAGCTTCTTGATCATCTCCTCGATGACCTTCATGCCGCCCTCGGCGCGAGTGCCGTTGGTCGAGTAGCTGCGGGCGAGAGAGAGAGAGAAGGGGTCAGAGAGGAGGCTCGTGCGGCGACGACGATGGCGATGAGCGAGGAGGACGCACTTGGTGTGGCAGCCGGCACCGTTCCAGTCGCCCGAGAGGGGCTTCGGATGGAGCGAGACCGTGACGCCCCACTCCTCGGCGACGCGGATGAGGAGGTAGCGCGCCATCCAGAGGTGGTCGCCCATGTCCTTGCCCTTGCACGGGCCGACCTGGAACTCCCACTGCGACGGCATGACCTCGGCGTTGATGCCCGAGATGTTGACGCCGGCGTACAGGCACGCGCGGTAGTGCGCCTCGATCATGTCGCGCGCGTACACCTTGCCGGCGCCGACGCCGCAGTAGTACGGGCCCTGCGGGCCGGGGAAGCCGCCGACGGGCCAGCCGTACGGGCGACCGTCGGCGCCGAAGATGGTGTACTCCTGCTCGAGGCCGAACTGCGCGCGAGAGAGAGGGACAGGGTCAGGACGACGTCCTCGCAGGAAGGGCTCGCTCGGGCTCGAGAGAAGAAGGGGACGCACCCAGGGGTCCTCCTTGGCGGCAGCCTCCATCGTCTTCATGCACGAGTAGCGGTGGTTGAACTTGTTGGGCGTGCCATCGTTGTTGTCTGCGAGCGCAAGCGAGACGAGGGAGGGGAGGGAGGACGAGGTGCGAGTCAGCCTCGAGCCGCTCGACGACGACTCGCAGAAGAGGACGAGGTGAACGCACAGGTCTCGCAGATGACAATGATGTTGTTGCCGCGGCGGAACGGATCGGGGAAGAAGGCGCCCGGGCGAAGGAAGACGTCCGAGTTGCCGCCCTCGGCCTGGCCGGTGGAGGAGCCGTCGAAGTTCCACTCCTTGAGCTCGTCGACCGACGTGATCGGGCCGTCGAGAGTCTGCGAGGAGGGAGCGGCGTCAGTCTCCCGCTCGGGCAGTACAACGACGAGCTGCTGAGGGTCGGCGACGGTGCGAGGGTCGGTGCGGACGGCGGGCGCGAGCGCAGGACGGTCGACGAGGGCGACGACAAGCGAGGCGAGCCGCCGTACGCAACATCGGCGCGCGGGCGAGAAGGGGCGGGCGAGTGGGGAACGAGGTCGGCGAGACGAGCTGCGCCGGAGCTCGTGTGCGCGCCCGAGCGCCATCCTGCCCTCCTCCTCCGTCCAACCGCGCAGAGCACGCGCCGCACTCGAAGCGCGGAAGAGACGACGAGCGCCGTCATCCACTGACGAGGGCAAGTGGTCTCGGCCGCTCGAGCGCCAAGGGGTCCCTCCTCCGTCCCTGATCTTGCCCGCCCGCCTCGCGCCGCAGTCGCCCCAAGAGAGAGGGCAGGAGAGCTTACGGTCGTCTTGGAGCGGAGGCCACTGTCGGCGTCGATCCAGACCTGCGAGCGAGGGCGAGAGGGCGCGGGTCAGCTCGTGCTTGGAGCGAGTGAGGGGCACCCGACCTTGACCGAGCTGCGCCGACCTCGCGAGCCGGCGCGCTCGGCCCAGCCTCGAGAGCGAGAGAAAGGGGACGCACGTATTCCTGTAGGTGTCGAGCAGGCGCAGGGGAGCAACAGGGCGAGGGTCAGCTCGACGCGTCAGGGGAGAGCCGGGGACCGCAGTCGCCCGAGCATTGGGCCGCTGCGCCTCGTCGTCGCTGCGGCCGCACGCCGGGGACAGGGAGAGAGGTGGAGCGCACAGCCTGGATCTTGTCGCCCTGGGGCAGGTCCATGTACTGCGCGCATGGTCCAGCGAGGGCGAGGGCGGCGAGGTGAGGAGGGAGCGGGCGATAAGAGTCAGGTCGTTGGCTCGGTCGATGCGAGCGCTCGAGCGAGAGGAGGACGCACCCTCTGGAGGAGGTTGGCATGCGCATGCGCCGGAGAGAGGCCCTGATTCGCCATCGTGTGCTGTGCTGAGGAGGGAGGAGAGGTGGTGGGAGGAGGAGGACGAGGGCGCGGCGCGCGAGGGACCGAGGCGAGTTCGAGGCGAGGCAGTTGCGCCCCGCCCTCTCTCCCTCCGCGGACACCGCCGCCGCCCGTCCACGAGTCAGTGCGTGCCTGCCCTTCCTGCGCTCACAGCGATTGCGCTCCTCTCCCAACCCGCTGTCTCGTGCCCTCCCCTGCGAGAGCTCTTCTCCCTCAGCCTCGACGTCGACGACGCTGCTGCGGCCTTTTGACTCACGCTCATGCTCTATGCGGCTTGGCTTTGACAAGGTTCCGCGAGGCTCGCCGCACAGCCTCGCGCGGACGCTCCGGTGGTGCGCCCGCAGGCGCCGCCGAGGTGACGGCTGCGGACGAACGTCCGGCCTCGCCGCTCGCTCTCCTCCTGTGCTCGCCGCGGCTGCGCACGCACTCTGTGCTAGTCCACGAGCTCGGCCGAACCGGAGGAAAGCGACTGGCGATCGAGGGCTCGAGCGCTCAGCCTTGCGCGCGCTGCTCGCGAACCGGAGCCGGCTTCCTGGTCTCGCTCGCGACACTCGACAAAATGCACTGATCGAGTGTCTGTGCTACATGACGAGCTCATCTACAAGCTCTACCGCTCCTCCTCAGCACGCCGGGCTCCTCAGCACGCCGGGCTCGAGACCGGGATCCGGACGCTCGTCGCGAGGCCGCTCAGGCTCGTCTCCTGCGCGACACGAGGGAGGGCGTCAGCTGTGCGCGCTTGGCGGCAAGAGCTGCAGTGAGAGCGACAGGAGAAGACGTCGCAGACGAGCAAGACAGGGGCGAAGGAGAGAAGGAGGAGGGAAGGGCGAGGAGGAGGAGGAGGAGAGGAGCGGCTCGAGCGCGAGCAGGGGACGCACCTTGTAAGCATTGTGCATGTCGCGCGCCGTGACCCGCATGGCCTCGATCGCGTCGTCGAGCGAAACCGAGTGGATGCCCTCGCCGGCGAGCGCGAGCTGCGCCGCCGTGACGGCTTTGACGGCGCCGAGCGAGTTGCTGCGGGCGTGAGAGCGGGTGCGCGAGGGATGAGGAGGAGGAGGAGGAGGGGGAGAGAGCGTCAGTACATGGACGCAGATGGAGAGAGGGTAGGACGCACCGCTCGATGCATGGAACCTGCTCGACGACGAGGAAAAGAGTCAGCCTCGTTCTCGAGCAGCGCGCAGCGAGACCTCAACCGACCTGGACAAGCCCATCCACCGGATCGCACGTGAGCCCGAGCGAGTGCTCCATCGCGATCTCGGCCGCCTGGCACACCTGGGCGGGCGTGCCGCCCATGCACGCGACGAGCGCGCCCGCCGCCATGCTGCTCGCGACGCCGACCTCGGCCTGGCACCCGCCCTCGGCCGCAGAAATGGTTGCGCCGCGCTTGTAGAGCATGCCGATAGCTGTACGAGGGAAGAGGAAGGGTCAGAGCGGTTTGAGAAGGTCGAAGCGCAGGGAGGAGAGAGCGGACGCACCGGCCGAGGTGAGGAGGAACGTCTTGATGTCGCGGTCCGGGTCGTCCGAGATGAACTCGCACAGGTACTTGAGCACGCTCGGGATCACACCGGCGGCGCCCTGCAGGCGTGCGAGTCGATCGTCCTCGTCAGCGCGCGCACGGTCCTCCTCCTGCTCCTCGCCGACGAGAGAGAGTCAGAGAGAGCGAGGACGCACATTCGTCGGCGCCGTGACGACCCTCCCGCCGCTCGCGTTGACCTCGTTGACGGCGATGGCGTAACAGCTGAGCCAGTCGATGGCGGGGAACTGGCCCTTGGTCCTCGGCGTCGGCGGCAGCGGGTGGTCGAACGAGCCCGTGACGAGCGGTGCGCCCGAGCTGGACGACGACGAGGGCGAGGCGGGCGAGGACGAGTAGTTGAAGCCGTGCTGGAGGGTGAGGGGCTGAGTTGCGGAGGGGGGAGGGAGCGAGGCGGACGACGGCGACGGCGGCATGAGCGACGGGTAGAAGCCCTTGAACAGGCGACGGTACAGGTGTGGTGCGCGTCGGCGAACTTGCAGGCGCCCGGGGAGGACGGCCTCGGCTGCGGGCGAAGAGAAAGAGGAAGGAGAGCTGGATCAGCGAGCTGCCCGTTCTCTCCACGCTCGAGAGGAGGGAAGGACGCACTCGAAGACACGCCGGCGTGGATGCTGCTGTCCATAACGCGCCACAGGTCGAGGAGCTTGCGCGAAATGTCGGCGTCGGAGAGGTACGAGCGCTCGTTCTCCCACACGCTGCGAGCGAGCGGACCGTGCGCGTCAGTCAGGGCTCCTGGCGCAGGAAGAGGGGTTGTCCGCACAGTTGAGCGATGGTGAGCTGCAGGAAAGGTGGAGAGAGTCAGCGAGGCCGAGCTAGACGAGGAAGGGCAAGGAGGAGCGAGGCAGGGGGACGCACGTTGTGCTTCTGCGTGAGCTTGATCAAGCCCGCCGCGTTGCGGAACAGGTAG
>Ga0308169_10005265_pt1 | contig 11860 bp, 10 predicted proteins | sample PhyBR1_2_FD_202139 | JGI IMG/M metagenome (GOLD analysis project Ga0308169, IMG submission 202139) | Phyllosphere microbial communities from UC Gill Tract Community Farm, Albany, California, United States - DLSLSB.R1 | ecosystem: Host-associated > Plants > Phyllosphere > Unclassified | place... | reverse complement strand
CGCCGACTGTTCCTCAGACAACCAATTCTTCTGCACTCAAACTTCTGCTCGTCAACCTCTCGCTTGCGACGCCGTCACTCAAACTTGTCAACCCAGTGGTCCAGTTCCTTCAGCTCGAGCTCGTTCCTGTCGTACTATCGCAGGGGCTAGCGTACTCCTGAGGAACGAAGCTGCGTCGAAGCTGAACTCGAGCAGTTCGTGCGAAAAACGAGTCTTTGAATCATCCATAAATATCCCTACTGAGCCGAACTTTCCGTACACACAACTCCCCTTGACGCACAGCTTCGCTCTATCTGCTCCGAGATTCTCCCGGCGAGTCCCCAGCTCCCCAAACTTTCTGCTCCATCGATCGCACCTCCTCCGCCATTTCCTTCTCGAGATCCAGCACAGCGCGAAGAGGGCAACGATCTCGGTGCCGAGGCGCAGTGCAGCTGATTTGAATAGTGGTCGTGCGGTGAACGGGCGAGTGAAGATTGTGACGGTCTCGAGCGAGTACTTTTGATTCGAGCGAAGAAGGCGTCGATAGATTCGGTTGGATTGGCCATTCGTCTCTGATTTTGGCCTCGAGCGGACTCAGGACGACAAATAGGTCAGGAGTAGTCGAAGGAGATACCATGCGAAGGAGGGAAGGGAGATGTGAAGGAGTCTGCTGCAGTAGAGAAGGATGATAGGTTTGACAAGTCTTGCGGTCAAAGTGAACGGGGAGTGATCGAGTGCGATGGTGTAACAGGCGACCAGCTCCACTGCACAAGGCGAGAAGAAGGTCAGTCTCTAGGGCATGGACGAGGGTTTCTGCTTCTCGTGCTTACCGATGAGGAGTGAGGGCACCCCAAGATGTTGAGGGCTTCGTTGAGAGTGACTGAATGAAGTCGAGGTCTAACGAGAGCTCCTCCAGGTGCGGGCACAGCCAAACAAGCGAGATATCCGACAAGTCGTGAAGATTGTAACCTCCTCCGACATCTACAAAACGAGTAGTTTTCGATCAGCCTTCGTCCCGTCCCCGTTTACTGGATTCATTTGCTAGTCAAGGATAAAGAGGGCGTACCTTTGTGACAGCCGGGAAACCAAACTTGCGAAAGAGCCTGTTCGTCAATCTTCTCGTCTCCGAGCTTGAAAATGATCGGCGTATACGCAGGTCGATCTTCGTTGACAGCGAGAGCCTGAAGAATAGTCTTGATCGTAGGCTCGATAGCCTCGTTCGAGAAAGAAAACGGGTTGGCAGCGCCGGGCGTTGAGCTCGAATGAAAACGAAACGGTGGAACCTGTGCGTCTCAAACCAACAAGAACTCGTCAGCCATCGATGCGAGAGATCAGGTGCTATTAGCGAGAAAGGAGAACTGACGGTTTCGAATAAACCGAGCGTCCGAACGAGAAATCCACCTTCACTCGCTGCTATTTGCTCCTCTCTTCTCTTCCGTATTCGTTTGAGCATCTTCTCCAGCTCGTCGTGTCGCCGTCGACCATGCTCTGTTGCTTGATCGCGATTTTCGCAAAGGAGATAGAAGATACGAGGGAACAAGTCGAGAGTCGATTTGGGTTCGAGAAGTCCGAGTAGCGAAATCAACGAAGCGACGAGTCGAGCGACATAAGCTCCGCGAGAGAAACCGAAGAGAAAGATCTAACGATAAGAGAGTTGCTAAGTTAGCTGAGAGACGAAGAACGGGAAACGGGGAGCGAGAGGCTCACCTCGTCGCCAGTTTGGAAATTCGAAGCGACCCAATAGTACGTCTCTCTCACTTTCTTCAGTAGTCCCGATCCCAGCGCACCCTACATTCCGATTCAACGTTATCATTCCTGTTCCCCAAGGTGAAGGAGAGCAAAGACACTCACTTCGACCAGTCCAACGATCAATTCTTCTCCAGTTCCGACTCCATCGACATACAGCTTGATCTGTTCGATTGGAGGTGTATGTCGGATATCTTGTCTGTCAATCGCTTTGTATAGTCGAGAGATATTTGACAGTCTTCGAGGATCGTCTTGGAAGAGAGCAGATTGCCAGCTGTGTTTCGAGTACAAGGTGAGCAACTTGTCGTCAGTGAAAGGAGATCAGATGCTTACGTTCCATCACAGCATACTATCAGTCGTCGCATCTTTCAGCGGGAGAAGAGAGAGGTAGAGGATAGAGAGGGGAGAGGAACTCGCAGAGACCGCGGAGTATCTCGGAGAAAACGTGTTGGTCAACGGGAGCAAGGGATCGTAGCAAGTGGAGACAGATGGTCGAGAAGAGCGAAAGAAATGAACAGATACGAACGAAGCGAGCAGAACTTCGGGAGCTGAGCGAAAACTGAAAATTTCTGGAATTACTGCTTTGTGACTGACTACTTCGTTTGAACTACTTCGTATTGACTATCGACGCCATTAGAACAAGCTGAGATTGAAGTTTAGGCGGTCTCCTTTTGGTCGGCGCCCTCGACGGGAGCGACACCAGCCCTAGAAAAACGGAAAATCAAGCGAAAAGGTCAGTTTCGACGATGAAAAGAGCTATCCGACGACGGAAGGGGTACGACTAACCATCGATCACGGGTGAATAGTTCAGCACCGTACTTGACCTTGTTGAATCCGAGAGGACCGGTTTGGACGGCCATTGAGTCTCCGAAAGCTGAACAAGGCGAGTTTGCGTCAGTCAGTGAAAGTCTCGAGTCATAGTCACACTCAGTAGACTCACCAGCACTGTTGTGAGCGAAGGGAGTACCACAGCCTTTGCAGAAGATGCGAGTTACGTCGTTACCTGCGAAAAAGCAGTTTTGTCAATTCTGGCAATCCCTGATACGAGAGAGAAATGAGCTTACCCGAAGCGGCCTTCGAGGTGTACTTTCCGATGTCACCCTTGATCTCGACGTCGGATTCCTTAGCGAGAACGTTCGAGGTGTTGGAAGTTCCCGAAGTGAGTTGACAGTCGGTGCAGTGACACTTGATTTGCACTACAAAAGGGGATCAAGGGTGGGCGAGAAAGGAAGAATGCCGAGGGGAAGAGGAGAAGCGAGACGGAGAGGGAGGTGGGCGAGGAGGGGGAAAGAGGCAGACAGCAAGGGTGAGAGGTCAGCGAACGAATTCCAAAGAGGTTTCGAAGATCCTTTGCAATTCCCTCTTCCTCCTCTGCTCCTCGTCGTCTTTCACGTCGGGTATGCTCCACCATCGGGACAGCAACAGAGTCTAGTAGAGTTCGACGAGTCTGACCGAACCTTTCGATCCCTCAACTTCGATTCTACCTCCTCATCCAGCACTGCTGACTCCCTTTCCGAGCTCGAATTCCTCCTTATAGTCTATAGCAATCTACCGATGCGCTCTCGTCGTCGTTCAAAGTCGATGACGCTGAAGTGGAGGCGAGATAGAGATGGGGAAGGGAGACTCACTAGAATCATCGATGTTTTGAGCAGAGATGCTGCTAGCTCCGCAGAGGCACTTTCCAGAGTATGATGAAGGCATTCTTGTTCTTTGATTTGTGAGTGGGTGGAGTGAAGAGAGAGCCGTTCTCCGTTTCGGATTCGTCCTTAATCGTCTCCACAAAATTCATTTGTCATTGCATCCTTCCCCTCTTCTTCCCGAATCTCAACCCTGTTCAATCTAGAACGCAATCAAGGTACCAACTCGAACGAATCACTACTTTCCCTCGCGAAATCGACTGTCTGAGCTGTCTCATCAGCTCCGAGTCGTCACTCAACTCGACCACCACTTCTACTCTAGACCGCGATTGGTGAGCTCTTCCCACCCTCACTAGATCAACGTATAGCTCACGATGAATCTAAAAAACAGGTGCAACATTCTCGGACCTCACTCCTCGCTCTCCCTTCTCTCCCCCTTCCTTCCTTCCCCCTTCCTCCCTCATCCGCAACGACCCCTTACCTCCCCCCGGAACTCGTCACTCTCATCCTCCGCGAACGTCAGACATCGAAACGGACCCTCGCTGCGTGTTGCCTCGTTCAGAAATCATGGCTCGACATCGCTCGGAAATACCTTTATCAGTCAATCGAAATTGAGCTCTTCAAGGCTTATGTCTTCATACCAGGAATAGGAGGAAGTGATAGCGATAGCGAAGATGACGATGGAGAGTGGGAGTTCGAAGGATTCAAAATGACGAAACGGACGACCTCACTCCTCGAAACGCTGCGACGAAATCCTCGTCTCGCCTCACTCCCGCTATCAATGATTCTCTCCTCCACGGAGGAGGAGGACAAGGAAGGCTTCGCTGGAGAGATGGTCGATCCAGAAGAAGCGCTCGATTCGGTACTCTCTCTCGCTCCGAATGTCAAGGCGCTTGCTCTCGACAACGACGCTCACGACTTCTATTACGTTCTGGACGGAAGTACTGGAGAGCGCTACGAAGCCATCAAAGTATCCGGTATAGATGCCTGGCGCGCCCTGTGTCGGATGACGAACCTGAAACATCTCGACATCTACCATCTCGCAGGAGTTTCCCGCTCGACTCCTCCGCTCCCTCATCCCCTCGAGACCCTCACGTGTCAGTCCACAAGAACCATGAGACATTCCGTAATCGGCCCTCCTACCGCCTCACCGTCCCACTTCCACAACATGTTTCACTTGGCATATTCGACACTTCGATCGTTGGACATCCCGTGGACCTCTCTTCCCGAACTCGACCCCCAACGTCTTACAAACCTGGAGGATCTCAAGCTTCACAGCTGGGGTTCTCACCTAGTGCCGGCTTCCCAACACTCGAATGGACCCCTCTCGTTGTTTCGCAATCTATCAACGCTGACGTTCTCTGGGGATCAAGACCCGAATCTGGACACCGTCCTCAAAAGCTGGCCGACCCGTCTACCCGGATCCCTCTGTCGTATCAATCTGGATCATGCACCAAGTCTCGACGTTCTGCTCGCCATCGTTTTGGACGCCTTTTCTACGTCGGGCGCTACCAAGCAGCTGTCGATTCGGTTTCGACAAAGTAGTACCGTCAAAGACACTCAGTACCTGACAATGGTTCGACTCATGTGCGAGAATGCGGGAATAGAGTTGTTCCTACGAGACGAGTAGAAATCGTGAGTTCTCTTTATCGCAGTCATTTCATACTTTTCGCTGACAATAACCGAGTGATACTAGACAGACCTCTCGGATTGCAAGGGAACAAGATTGAAAGTAATGAGTGGGCAGAGACGATCTTTGCGATTGAAATCCCTTTTTCGATTCGCTTTCTCCCAAACTCGTTCGCGTACAATCTCCTTTTTACCCTACGATCACTCAACAGTGCGAGATCAGACCACTCTCAAGTCGCGACTCACTCTTCCTCTCGAAATTTGGAGAAGTCTCCAGAAGCGCGTAGTCGGAACACTCGCTAAAAAAAGTCTCCAAGTTCGATCTCTTTCTGGGCAAACAATGGATTCACGACCTCTCACTCTCTCCTCTCTCTCTGCTTCTCTCTTCTCTTCATTCGACCCACTTCCCCCCTCCTTCTTCAGCGACTAACCCTCAAGATCAAGGCCTCTTTTACGACAAGCTCACCCTCGACACTCGTTTAAACCCCCTCTACTCTTGTCTACTCCTCGCTTCCTCTTCTCCCTCTCTCCTCATCAAACTTCTTTCTACTATCAACATGCGCGTCGTTCTCATCACCGCTTCTCTCGCCTCTTTCGCCGGTATCGCCAAAGCTGCAGTTCCGACCGTTATCGGTTACGGTCGATTCCCTTGTACCAGTCAGTCTCTCTTCTCATCTCTCTGCATCACTTTGACGCGACACTGACTCGGCTCTCCTCCACTCAGTCGTCAACGGTGATGGAACTTACTCTCCTGGTACGTCTTTACAACTTTCGCTTCGTTCTCGACTAGCTTTTACAGGTGACTGATTCCTTCCTCATTCCCTACAGATCCTTCTCAATGCCTCAACGCCAACCTCGTAGCTCCCGGATCCGATACCGATGGTACTGGAGCGTACGTCTCTCTCTCTTTTCGATCTCTTCCCGGTTGATGTGACTGATCCTAGTTCATTGACGATCTACAGTCAAGGTGATGGTGTTACTCCTGTCGATCCTGTTTGCTCTCAACAACTCGAGACTTCCGGATACTACTGCGGAATCGCAGGTACGCTTCGATGCTCTCCTTTGACTTGTTCGAGTTTGCGATGTTGACTTCGTGTTCTCTCCATAGGTGCTGCTTGTACTTCTGACAGCGGTTGTGATAATGGACTTTGCGTTGGAGGAACCTGGTACGCTCCCTTTCTCTCGTTGATGCGTAGGGAAACTGACTGAAACTGACTGACTCCTCTTTCTCACTTTTCACCTTTCCTTTTCGCACCTCCTCTCTCGATTCTTCGACGCTTCTCTGCTCGTCACTTCACTTTCGACAGCCAAGGAGGTTTCACTCAAGCTTGCGCTGGTGACGACGAGAACTGTTTGTAAGCTTCTTTCTTCCCCTCTTTCAGATTATGCTGAGTAGTCGAGAGCTGATTGAATCCGCTTTCGATGATAGGGGTTTCCTCTACTGTCTCTCTGGTGACTTTACTACGACTCCTTCCAACACTTGCGGAGGTAAATCGACTCGAGGTTTTCTATCTCTCTCTGTCTCTCTCTCCTTTGACTTACTCTCCTCTGCTCTCTTCTCTTCTCTCTCAGGTGTTGGCGCTTTCTGTCAAGATTATACGCAAGGAGATCCATCCTTCACCGATGCCGACAACTATGCCATCTTGTGAGTTTTCACAAACTTTCACTTTCTCACTTTTCGATTCGAGCGAGAAAAGTCTCTCTCGCTCTCGAGATCTTCCCTCTTCAAACTCCTTTACTGACTCTCTTCTATTGCGCGCGTCTAAAGTAATCAATTTTGTTCGACGGGATAGTGAGTTTACTCTGAGATTCACAGACTTTTTTCCTCTTCTCTCCTTTCTTCCCTCGATACTGACTCTCCCCACTCCTCACTCTACTACACCCCTCTACGATACAGCTGCAACTTCAATACGGGGAATTGTGATGTTCATGGGACTACTATCGGCGCCGACTGTTCCTCAGACAACCAATTCTTCTGCACTCAAACTTCTGCTCGTCAACCTCTCGCTTGCGACGCCGTCACTCAAACTTGTCAACCCAGTGGTCCAGTTCCTTCAGCTCGAGCTCGTTCCCGTCGTGCCGAAATCGCTCGTCGCAGTCTCTGTTCTCCTGGGCACCACGCCTGCTCAGTCGGTGGTTCTCTCGGATTCGAATGCATGGATTTGAGCGTGAGTTTTCCGATCCCCTTTTCTCTCACTTCTCACTACTCTAACTGACCTCGACAATGACTACTCTCCATAGTCCAACCTCGAGAACTGCGTACGTTAGCTCAGACTCCTTCGCATAACTTCTCTCACTGACCTCGCATCACCTGTCTCTCGCTTTCATAGGGAGCTTGCGGAATGGATTGCACATCACTTCCCGGTGTCAACGCGATCGGTTGCGAAGCGGGAGTCTGCACGACATGGTTAGTCTCCGCCTTTCTCTCGTCATCGTCGTCGTCGTGTCTTGACTGACCTCGATTCCTTTTCTAGGTCTTGCATGGATTCTCACCGATGGGACGCAGATGCCGAAGCTTGCGTAGCAATCTGAAGAAGCCTTCCCTAACGACGATTACGACTGTCTCCTCTCATGTTCTTTACGATTTATTCACCCCCTAGATATTCTTCTCCTCTACTCTCTTCTCTCAATCGATTCGATTCACACCCTACTCCCCATTGTTGACCGCTCCGGTCGGTCGCAACCTGAGTACTGTCTCGAATCGATACCACCCCCTCTTCGCTCTACATCGCATTCTTTTCTCTCTTTTCTTCTTTCGCTCATTCCCCCCCGCTATGTAGTACCCTTCAGAAATTGGATTGCATCGAGTTCCGTAAATCTCCTCGTTCTTCCATTTCCATCGTTCTCGAGGTTCTCGTGAGCTTCAATCAAAGAGAGAGACGCAAAGCTCACAGAGTTCGCAACTTCATGATTTCGAATCTCTTCGAAAACTTCGGGCCTTTGATTAGTTCCCTATGTTCTTCGGAGGTCAAGATCAGTCGAGGTCTGGTCTAAAGCTATTCTCGCATCCTCTCGACGGCGCAACAAAAGCCACGAACAAGACAAGGGATCGAAAACGAAAATCTATACATTTTTGCATTCAACCCGATGAGATCTAACTAATACGTACAGCTCCACTTCGCCACCACCTATTGAGCAGTCTCGACGAGTTTCTTCTTCAAGTTTTCGATCTGTTCCAATACCGCCCTCCTACTCGTTCCACCTTTCGCGTCCCTCCTCTCGACCGACGTCTCAAAGTTGAATACATCCTTGACGTCTTCGCTGAAGTGAGGTGAGACCGATTGGAATTGTTCGAGGGTGAGTTGAGAGAGAGGTACGCCTTGCTCTTCAGAGATTCGGATACAGGATCCTGAAATGTGGTGAGTCTCTCGGAAGGGGATCTGAAAAGAAAAGTGATGAGGTGAGTACGTGAAGGAGGACAATGGTTGAAAGTAGGAGATGGGAGACTTACACCCTTGCGAACGAGGTATTCGGCGAGATCAGTAGCGAGCATATCGGGAGTCAAACTCTTCTTCATGTTCTCGGGGAAGACCTACGAGGTTTCGTTCTCAATCACACGTCAGCCTCAATGAACAGGTCGAAGAGCTTCGAAACGACGTACCTTCAAAGTTGAGATTACACCTTGCAAGATCCTCAAACTCTTTCCAACAGTTTCAGCAGCGTCAAACATGGGTTCTTGACTCTCTTGCAAGTCTTTGTTGTAGGTAGCGGGGAGACCCTTGAGGGTAGTCAAGAAACCAGTCATTTGTCCGATTGTTCGTCCTGATTTGCCTCGGAGGAGTTCGAGAGCGTCGGGATTCTTCTTTTGAGGCATGATCGAGGAACCGGTGCTGAGTGCGCGCGGACAACATCAGTTCGTCATTGACTTGCAGAGAGTAAAGCGAGACAGAGGAACTCACGAGTAAGCATCACCGCAGACAACCCAGCTGAACTCGCTCGAAGAATAGATGATGAGATCTTCTGCTAGTCGAGAGATATGAACCATGAGTAGGGAGCAAGCGAAAAGGTATTCCGCAACGAAATCTCGGTCGGCGACAGACTGTGAATCCAGATGCGAGAGATCAGCCCGAGTCGAGGAACAAAGCTGAGATCTAGACAAGCGACTCACTTGCATAGAGTTTCCACCGATGTGTTGCATTCCGAGTTCGGTTCGGAGGAGTTCTCGGTCTACGCAGAATGGATTTCCTGCGAGAGCTCCGGATCCGAGAGGAAGGGTAGAAACACGGCTGTTGCGAGGGGACGAAGAGGTTGAGTTGTTCTGCTACCGCATTAAGTGAGAAATGGTTGAAACGTACGGGAGGAGGTCACGGAATCGATCGAGATCACCGGAGAACGAATGAGCGTGAGCGAGGAGGAAGTGAGAGAATCGAATAGGTTGAGCTCGCTGCAACAGTACAATAACGGTAGCGAGTCAGTCATATATCTGTGACGAACCAGAGAGGAAATGAGGGATGCTCACCTGAAGATGAGTGAATCCAGCAGCGAGATGATCGATCCATTCCTCCGCTTTCACGGCCAAGATTCCAACGACACCCTGAATCCATTCGATATCTTTCGACAACTCCTCCAACAACCACAACCTCATATCCGTCGCAACCTGATCGTTCCTGCTCCTACCAGTATGCAATTTCCCTCCAATGTCGTTGCCAATAATCTCGCTCAATCTCCTCTCGTTCGCAGTGTGGATATCTTCATCATCTTGTTTGATCTCGAATGAACCGGATTCCCATTCCGATTTCACTTGGTCGAGTCCTCGATGAATTTCGGATAATTCGTGCGAAGTGAGAATTGGGGGAGTCGTGCGAGAGAGTGCGAGGGCGTAGGCTTTCGATCCGGCAACGTCGACGGCGTAGAGTGCTTTGTCGTAGGATAGACATTGGTTGAATTCCCACATTCTGCGAGGAACGAAACTCTCGTACAGGGTCAGCTTAGTCTGCGAGAGTGCTTCAGCTTCGTCGACTCACAAAGGATCGGTACCAGTAGTGAATCGTCCTCCCCATAACTTCTTTGCCTGTTGAGATAGAGGAGCCGAGGTTAGCTTCGGCTACAAGCGGGGGTCAAAGAAAGAGGAGAGAAGGAGGGAGACTCACCATTTGTTCAGCCATTATTGTTTAGTCTTGTACTCTGCAACACGGGAAAGTAAAGTCGGTCAGCTAGAGTCCAACGTAGGAATGCGGGAGGTTGATCAGCAGGGAAACGAGTCAACCCAATCTATCTCACTCAATCCAGCTCTCCCAAACTCGAGACCGCCTAGATAGACCTCGAGACCTTCCCTTATCCTATTCCCTCAGTCTCTACCCATTTAGCCTTGTGGTTGTGTCGTATTGACTAGTGGTTGAAATTGTTGAGATCAAGAATTCACTTGAGAGATGTAGCAACGAGGGCTTTGCGGGACAGTCTGAAGAGTCGATAGAGATACTTCGGAAGCTTGTGCGCTGGAGCTTACGAGGTTTGATGTGTTTGTAAGGTGGAAGATAAGGAAAGGAAAACTTTCGCCCGAAAGTGCGGAAAAGTCGAGTCAACGAACCTTTCGTATGGTAAAGACTAAGCGTAGTCAAGAAGCAATCGTCGAATGAAGACAGAGAAATTGTCGAAAGCAAAGTTTCGCAAACTTCTTTCGACTTGCTTTCGACCCTTCGCATTAGATGCTGCAGTCTTATCGCAAGACCGGCTGCTGTCAACAACGAGGATTGTCTTCTCCTTCCCGCCGTGGCTTTCACGATGAGCCCGGTGGTCGTGCAGAGAGTTGAAAGCAGCTCCGACTCGAAAGTGCTCAGCGCTCGATAGCGACTCAAGTTTTCGGCGCTCTCCAGCGGCTCGCTGAAACAACGATCCACCTCTCTCGATTCGCATCCCGCCAACTGATCCTGAGAGTTTGCTCGAATTGAAACGAAGTTGAAATGTCAATTAGCAAATCGTACATTCAGGTATCTTCGGTACTCCATCCGGACCCAACTCCATGCCTACTCATTCACACAAACTTTCATCAGTCTCTCGTCACCCTTGACAACCACAGAGTCAGAGAAAAAAAGAAGTTGTGACTTACCGGGAGGCATTTCACCCATAATATCTTTCGGGGGAGCTCCGCACTCGTTCATCTTTGCTACCAATTCGACGACTTCTTCTGTTCTCGCCTCTGAACGTTCTTTCTCCGAAGGTGATTGTTGTTCTAGAGGTTTGTCGGCACCGGGTTCTTCGAATTTTGAAACGATCGAAGCCACTATCGATTGTTGACGAGTGTATCGATCTAGGTCTTCTGTTGAGAGAGTTGAGCGGGCTGAGGTGAGATAAGCTGGATACTAAAAGTACTCAACGAAAGCGAGTCAATGAACAGGGAGAGAAAAGAGAAAAGAGATCAAAGTGATAAACCTTACTTTCTCCGACAACTCCTTCAAAGGTTCATACAACATTTCACGACTCATCAATTGTTTCATCATTTCGTCCAACATGCCTTGTAATCCTTCCTCTCCACCCAAATCTCCCAACTGACTCAAATCGGGCATTCCAGATAATCCTGCCAACATTGAAGCTAATCCCGCTGCACCTCCGGCGGCGGATTCTTGTGATTGAGCAGCTGCGGCAGATGCGGTCGAAGAAGAATTTTGCATCTTGGAGAGGGAGGCTGCAATGGCATCTTGAAAATTCGCTGGAGTTGGATTTGCTTGCGAAGTAGCAGTGCTAGGAATCGATTTATCTTTTCCTTTCCCCGACGTTGCCGCTGTTGTCGAAGGTTTCGCTGCAGATGTCGTCGTCGTAGGAGCTGAAGTTGAGCCACCCATTCCCAACGCAGCCATTAATTGTTGTAATTCATTCGAATCTGCTCCTCCTTCTCCTCCAGGAACTCCATTCTTCATGAGTTCCTCCATAGC
>Ga0308169_10005263_pt1 | contig 11861 bp, 10 predicted proteins | sample PhyBR1_2_FD_202139 | JGI IMG/M metagenome (GOLD analysis project Ga0308169, IMG submission 202139) | Phyllosphere microbial communities from UC Gill Tract Community Farm, Albany, California, United States - DLSLSB.R1 | ecosystem: Host-associated > Plants > Phyllosphere > Unclassified | place... | reverse complement strand
AAGCTGCCATCAGGACGAGGGAGTGTAACAAGAAGAAGCGCAATCTCGCGTTCTCGTAAGGCTTAGTGATGCGCTTAATCTTTGCTCATCAACACGATCAGCCCGTAAATGACGCGAACCGCGATCGACGCGTTCGAGGGACGCGTTTGAATGGGAATTCGAATTCAAACGAGATGATATCGAAGAGCGTTTGGTTAGGTAAAGGAGATCACACGGGCTGCACGGAGCTGTACTGGCTGACAAATCGACTCCAACAGTCCAAGAAGCTACAGATGCATACATAGACACAACCTGAATACATCCACCTCATCATCGATGTCTTTCGCACCTCTTTCGGCCGTTCGGGAAGGACCATCGCATTTGCCCGGAGTGACCCGGCTGACCTATTCTCGAGATGGAGCGTGAGTGCCTGTCGACGCTCGAGTCAGGACAGGCAGCTGATTATGAAGTCTTGCGGTTACAGAACCATCTTCACGGGAGGCTCGGATTGCATGCTTCGGTATCACAATGTGAACGAGCCCGATAGCGAACCAGGGTTCTTTGACGAACATCGAGATCCCATCACTTGCGTGGCTACAACAGTAAGTGCCCTCACTTTCGTACGGAACCAGACTTGTTTGCTGCTATCGACTCACCCGAGGGGCGCTTCGGTAGTCCACCCATCTGATTACAAGTTGCGAAGATGGGGTCACGAGATCGTTTGCGTATCCGGCAAACGAGTTTGAGGGGAATCTAGCGAGGTCATCCGGCGTTGCAGTACGATGGCTAGCAATCGACCGAGCTGGTGAAAAGGTGGCCGTATGCTCAGAGTGAGTCTAGCGTGAGGACTGCGAATGGCCCTCGATGAGGAGCCTGAAGTTGTTGTTATGTCGCAGGGATTTATTGGTCAAGGTCATCAACATCCGGGATCCTCTTCAGATCAGCATCCTTCCTGGTCTAACACGACCCGTCCGTTCGGCCACATGGCACTCGAGACAAGATATGCTCGTCAGTCAAATTTACACTATAGAACTGGAGTGTACGCCGGGGCTAATCAGTGATTGGACCGTAGACCACCGTAACGACGGACGGCAAGATTCAGGTGTACGAATTTTCGGATGGGAACGCTTCGTGCCTCAAGACCATCGAAGCCATGGCAGCGCCAGGCAAGCCAGAGTGAGTCGATGTCGTCTTTTACGTGGTTGAATTGCGGAATACGCCTAAACATATCATACGGATATCGTGAAAGTGATGAACTACCCTGTGCGGTTGCATGGCACCCAAAGGGGGACTTTTTCGTCGTACCAACACGCAGCCATGGTCAGTCCCAATTTCGTTCTTGGTCTTCAGAACAAGTGATTTGACGTGGTCATCATTCACATGCTAGATATTGCGATCGTCGATCGAGATTCGTGGACGCGTCAAGGCAACTTTTCGGCTTCGGGGCATGATGGCGAGATTGGGCTGTTGGCCTGGTCGCCGAACGGAATGTACCTCGCTTCGAGTGGCAAGGACGATCAGATCATTGTCTGGGAGACGGAAAGCAAGAGGCCCGTATCGAGGTCAGTTGGAGTGTGATGCTGCCTTGAACACACGAGACGATTGCTAAACGGGAGCGAATGCCACTAAACACAGGGTCAAAGTCAATGGGGGCACCGTAACAGGCTTAGAGTTCTCTCCCAGGGATAATGCCCTGTCGTGGGCTTGTGTCGATGGAACGTTCAACACGTGGACGGAACCGGTCCCAGCGGACAAACCTCATCCGGCTGAACAACCTCGAGTGCATGCGACTCGACAGCAAGGGCTTGGTGATGAGGGTGATTCGGCTCTTCCACTTGACGATGACGAGGATTTCGGAGAAGACCTGGCAGACTTTGATAATGACGATTGGATCATCGACGATGAGGGTCCCGGAGGCGTAAAATACAAGGAGAGAGAATCAAGCCCCGGTCTTGGGAACGGAGTACGAGAAGTCGGTGAGTGAAGCTCTTGCGGGACCCTTACCCGAAACGCCTTAACCCGGAGTGGTTTTGTCAGTCGGAATCACCAAAGCTCAAGCAGCATTTCAACCGGGCTCTACGTCCATGCGGAATAAAAAACGATATCTAGGTAGAGCTGTTCTGCAACCGTCCTTTGACCTCTTGAAAAATCGCTGAAGGATCTTGCCTTTCAGCATTCAATATGATCGGCGTGGTCGACGTCACTGATCAGGATACCCACCATGTAGTCAACGTAGAATTCCATGACAAGGGCGCGGATCGGAGAGGCTATCATTTCCAAGATCATAACCGGTTTCATTTGGCTGCCGTGGGTGAGTTGTTCAATCCATGAGGCAGTCTGGTCTCCGCGGGTCCCACAGCTGAACCCTCGCGGTTGCGAATTCCAGGCGAACAGGGAATAGTCTACGGCTCAGCAGCTGAAGGCGATCTCTCGTCGTTGATCCATTATCGCGCATATGACACGTGGGCATCTGGGGCGGACTGGCAAGTCTCATTGCCAGCGGGTGAAGAACCTATCCTGCTGGCCGTTGGTGGACGAGCGAATTCGAACGAATTCGAGGTAGAGAGCGCTAGCATGGGCAGCGTCGTGGTCGCGACATCACGCGGTTTCATCCGGTTCTTCTCTGGAAGCGGAGTCCAGCGATATTTGTGGCGTATGGGAGAAGACATGGTGAGCATGGCCGCCAGCACTGAGACGGTCCTGCTCGTACATCGAGAAGGCGGCACTAGCTTGGATGGTGAGTTTGCCTGGGATTGTTCTGCATTTTCTCGAGAAAGCTGAACAAGGGACAATTCAGGATGTCAAAACCTCCGATATACGTTGGTGGATCTGGAAACCTATGACATCATACAGGAGGGTAGGCTGCCATTGCCGCGGAAGACGACTCTGAAATGGGTTGGATACTCCCAGACAGGGGTACGCAGAAGATATTGCATCCAGATCTCGATCAATGTGGCTGACATTCTTACTGCAATTAGGCACCTGCGATGTACGATTCTGACGGCATGCTCTCTATCTTGGACCGAAGTCGACGCAGAGGTCAGGCCCGATGGACCCCATTGGTTGACACCAAAGCTCTGGTGAAAAAGGAAGGAGGCAATCAGACATCGTACTGGCCTGTGGGTGTGAATGATAGTCAGATGATGTGTATAGTCCTGAAAGTGAGTGTCGGGGAGCTCCGCAACGAAGATTGTAGAACGGCGAGATTTCGGTCTAATTGGTTCGTTCTTCTTTCAGGGCAACGAGCGCGAACCCTATTTCCCACGGCCAGTCATACTCGATATCGACATCACTATGCCACTGCTCAACATGGACATATCGCAAGGCCAGCTGGAAGAGAAGTGCGTACTGCTCGAGTGTTCTAAAACAGGCGGACAGCATACTGACGACTATGTCATTAGACTTTTGCGAGAACAGCTACAACTGAATCTTTTGCGGGATATCCGGAAAGACCAGCCAGAGTCTCCCGCAATCTATGAGATCAGCAAGATCGAAGTCTCGCAGGACAAGGAGCTTATTCAGCTCGTGCAAGCGGCCTGCAAAGCCGACAAGCTCCAGCGAGCACTAGATGTGGTTCGAATGATGAACAACGTGAAGTCCATGGAAGCGGCTGCGAAGGTGGCTCAGTTTTATCATCTACCGGGTTTGCAAGAGAAGATCGGGATTATTCGGGAGGCTACCGAGGAGAAGAGGCGCGAAAAGGAGCGGTCCGAACATTACGGCTCGTACCGCATGGTAGCGAGGGAGACCCCAATTCCTGACAGCCCTTATGGCGGTCCGTCAAAGGCTGCCATTACGTCAGCGAGACATGATACCGAATTCGCACCTCGATCTGTCAATTCCAAACGTACAGCACGAGCGTCGGTCGGTTCTGCTGTGCGAGAAGCCGCTCGGTACGTCTCGGAAACGCCTGAGCCCACCGGCGAGACGTCAGCCACTTTGAGAGACGACCTGTCTCCGAGCCCGGAAAGCAAAAGACGGCGACTCAACGACACTGCGAATGACGATGCGGGCTTCAAACGACCCCAATTGCCCGGCGAGAATGTAATATCCGAACCGGTACAAAAAGCGTCTGGTAAGCAGTGCGAATTACACCACAAATCAAGACCTCGACCAACCGATCTCGTTCATATCTCGCAGGCTTGAAGAATCCGTTTGCTCGCAAAGCTGCGGCTTCCAATCCTTTCGCAAAGTCCAACATCGCCAGCACCACTCAAGCCAAGAAAAGCTACTCTTTCTTCGAAAAGGTTGAGGATGCTGAGAATGCGGCCAAGAATGCAGGTAGGTCAAGTTGACTAATGATGTGGCTCCCAATAATCGCTGACTAAACTCCTGCGCAGCGGCAAAAGCCAACGGGACCAAGGAGAAAGCGAAGAAGGCAGCGAAGCAAACGACTTTGTCGTTAGCACCTAAAGTACCGACATCACGCCCATCTTTGCAAAGCGAAGACTCCCTCGCGTCTACAGTCATTGACTCGCTTCCCGGTACACCGAGCGCGGAGCCGACCGATGTCGACATGGACGACGCGCTTGAAGAGACTCAAATCGAGGAGACACCCCTCCAGGCTAGCCCCGAAGCTTTTAACGCAATGAACGATCGAAATGACGAAGATGATGATGAACCACTCGAGGTATGTGCAAAATCTCCCTGCCAGCTTCCCCAAATGAGCAAGGTACACTGACTTCGATTGATATGTAGTGGGAGGACTCAGATAACGAGGATACAGGGAACAAGAGCAACGCTTGAGATAAAATCGCTCTCGCCTGCATATACGCGATGAGGGGTCTGTAATAGATGCTTGGGATTCTTTTCAGTCTGTCAAGTCTTCGTTCATGAATGGTTGTAATTAGTGCTATTCAACTTGTAATCGAGGGCGGTACGACGCAGAAGCGCGCGCTTATAATTGGCTACCTCCACCTTTTCGAGCTCAGCGGGGCCTAGCCATATTCATGCTTTGTTCAACTTAGATGCACCTCATTCCGATGTACCGGTCCAACATAGCAGCATTCCACACTTGACCCTAGTTAGATGTTCTGAACCAAGGCAGAAGGTTCGGAACTCAAATAATCTGCACAAGAATGCCTCCCAAGAAAGGCGGTAAAAAGGGGAAGAAGGATCTTGACAATGACGATTTCTGGTAGGTCGCGGCTCTGTAAGGGACTTAGTGAAAGGTAGGCTTACCAAGATCCGATGGGACGATCATCGCAGGGCCGATAAGGAAGTAGATGTCGACCCTCTTGCGGCACCTGCTCCCGGCGGTGCCGGATCAGCCAAAGCCAAGGGCAAAGAGGCCAAAAGCGCGTACGCCATGCTTGAGGAGTTCGAAGCCGGTGGTGGCGAGGACAACGACGACGAGGAGAATGGCGGGGGCGGCGGCGGTGGCGGGGGACTGATGGTAAGATTCTGGGCACTGAAAATCTCAGGCAACTCTTACTGATAAAGTGAGCACGACCATGCAGTCGGCGATGCGTTCGCGGAAAGACCGAAAGCCGAAGGGCAAGAAGTCGGCTCCTGTCTCCGATGATGACGAGCCTTCAACTCCGGCTCTTCAGGAAGCGAAACAGGCCGATATCGACGACGAATGGCCAGAAGACGATGTGAAGCCCAAGAAGGGCAAGAAGGGCAAGAAGGATAAGAAGGGTGGCAAGAAGGATGTGGATGAAGATGAGGATATGGAGGCATCGGCCGTTTTGGAGACGCCAGCGGAGCCGGCTGTAGCTCCCCAGGCCGACATCGATGATGAGTGGCCGGAGGAAGACGTCAAGCCAAAGAAGGGGAAGAAGGGCAAGAAGGCGAAGGGTGGCAAGAACGCAGATGAAGACGAGGAGATGAAAGACCCAGCTCCGGAAGTGGAGGCAGACAAGCAACCCGAGGTAGCCGACATTGAGGATGAATGGCCCGAGGAGGACGTCAAACCGAAAAAGGGCAAGAAAGGCAAGAAGCAGAACAAGCAAGACGAGGACGACGAGGAGGAAGTCGCTACGCCGGCTGCGCCGGCCACACCGGTACCTGAACCTGCTGCTGCTGCCGCAGAGGAGGATGACGACGAGGCTCAGGAAGATGGGGATGTCAAAATTCTCTCCAAGAAAGAAAAGGAGAAGTTAAAGAAAGAGAAGGAAAAGGCCAAGAAGAAGGCTCAAGCCGAAAGGAAGAAGGCCGAGGCCGCTGCTGCCGCTGGCGGTGCTGCTCCTGCAGCTCAGCCTGAGCAAAAGTCTGAGCCTGCGCCTGCAGAGAAGGCCGAGGACGAGGAAGAGGACGACGATGAAGGTGGAGCTGGAGGAGCCGGGGCTGCCGACAAGAAGAAGAAAAAGAAGAAGAAGAAGGCTGCAGAAAAGGTTGAGCCTGAACCGCCAAAGAAAAAGGTCAATGCTAAGGTAGCGGCTTTAGCGGCCGCCATGGAGCAGAAGAAGAGGATTGAGGAAGAAGCTCGTCGAGCTGCCGAGGAAGCCAGACTTGCTGCCGAAGAAGAGGAGGCGCGAATCGCAGAGGAGGAGAGAATCGCAGAGGAAGCTCGAGAACTCAAGAGACAGAAGGAGAAGGAGAAGCGAGATTTGGCACGAAAAGAAGGTCGTCTTCTTACGCCGAAGCAAAAGGCTGAAAAGGCTGCTGCCGAAGCTCGGATGAAGGCTTTGCTTGCATCTGGAGTCAAGGTCGAGGGTCTCGGTCAATCTGGCCAATCAGCGGAGAAACCCAAAAAGGTCGTCTATGGAAACAGGAAGAAGCAGCAGCCGGCTAAGAAAGCCGACCAGTCTGCTTCGACTCCAGCGGTGACAGCTCCCAAGGAGGAACCGAAGCCAGAGGAGTCTAAGGCCGCTGCAGATGGCGACGACGACGACTGGGACAAATCCGATACCGAGAAGGTGGCAAAGGGAATCGAAAAGGTTGAGATCAAGGAGGAATCGGACGAGGACGATTGGGATAAGAGCAGTGACGAGGAGGAAACGCCACAACCTGCCGTGAAGGCGGAGGTGCCTTCTGCTAAGGCTGAGCCGGCCGCCAAAGCTGCAGCCAAGACCCCGGCGAAGGCGCCCGCCAAGGTTGCTGCCGACGAGGACTCCGATTCTGAATCTGAATCGGGCTCAGACGAAGATTCCGACGACGACTCGGATGATTCAGATGACTCAGATGATTCCGACGACTCTTCCGATGAGTCTAGCTCCGAGGACGAGATGACGCCTGCTCAACGCAAGGCTGCCGCAGAAGCTGAAAAACGAAAAGCTGAAGCCGCCGCCAGGCGTCATCAGCGACACGAGGAGGCGATGGCCGCCAGAAGCAAAGATGACTTGCGAAGTCCCATTTGTTGTATCTTGGGACATGTCGACACCGGAAAGACCAAGTTGTTAGACAAGGTAAATCGCCTATTTTGATATTCGACGGACAGAGGGGTTTCACGCTGACTCACCTCGATTCTAGATCCGTCAAACCAACGTTCAAGAAGGAGAAGCTGGAGGTATCACACAGCAGATCGGTGCTACCTACTTCCCTGTTTCAGCCATCAAGGAGAAGACCGCTGTCGTCAACAAGGTAAGTTAAAAAGCAGTCACGAGTCTAAGTCGGTGCGCGCGCTCACTCATTGGCGTTACGTTTTTCAGGACGGGGCCTTCGATTTCAAGGTGCCTGGTCTCTTGATCATTGACACCCCTGGACACGAGTCATTCACCAATTTGCGAACCCGAGGAAGCTCTTTGTGTAACATCGCCATTTTGGTCGTCGATATCACTGTGAGTGTTGGCATCGAGCGAAGCGACCGTTATGTCTGAACCCCTCAGCTGACTCTTGTTCTACAGCACGGTTTGGAACCCCAAACCCTCGAGTCCATCCGTTTGTTGAGAGAAAGGAAGACGCCGTTCATCGTTGCGCTCAACAAAATCGATAGATGTTACGGCTGGAAGCCAATCCCCAACGGTGCTTTCCGAGAGACCTACGCTCAACAGAGCAAAAGCACCCAGCGAGAATTTGAGAACCGTCTTCAAGAGACCAAGCTCGCCTTCGCCGAGCAGGGATTCAACGCGGTCCTCTATGACGAGAACAAGGACTTTGGTCGATATGTCTCCTTGGTACCAACTTCCGCCATCACAGGTGAAGGTATCCCTGACATGATCATGCTGCTGGTCCAGCTCACGCAACAGCGAATGAGTGAGCGACTCATGTACCTCTCTGAGCTCGAGTGTACCGTGCTCGAAGTCAAGGTCATCGAGGGTCTCGGAACTACCATCGATGTCGTCCTGTCGAACGGTGTCATGCACGAGGGAGACCGGATCGTCGTATGTGGTCTGAACGGTCCTATCGTGACCAACGTGAGAGCGCTATTAACGCCTCAGCCATTGCGAGAACTGCGAGTCAAGGTGGGTTCAACGTACCTTGAGGTGGTACTCGTGTGCGATACTGATGATTTTCCCCATGTAGTCTCAATATGTCCATCATAAAGAGGTCAAGGCTGCTCTCGGTATCAAGATCGCTGCGCCCGGCCTGGAAAAGGCGATCGCCGGATCTCGATTGCTGGTGGTCGGTCCTGATGACGATGAGGAGGAATTGATGGACGAGATTATGTCGGATCTGAAGGGAATGGAGGAATACATCGATCAGACCGGGCGTGGTGTCTGGGTCCAGGCTAGTACCCTTGGATCTTTGGAAGCTCTGCTTGAGTTCCTGCGAAGCAGCAAGATTCCGGTTATGGGCATCAACATCGGTCCCGTTTACAAGCGTGACATCATGCGATGTGCAGCCATGCTTGAGAAGGCTCCTGAATACGCTGTTGTGCTCAGTTTCGACGTCGAGGTCGACAAAGATGCCAAGAAGCTGGCTGACGAGCTGAACGTCAAGGTGTTTGAAGCTCAAATCATTTACCACTTGTTCGACGCCTTCACGGCCTACATGGCCGAAATCATGGAAGCGAGGCGAAAAGACGCCGCGCCGAATGCTGTATGGCCCTGTCGACTCAAGATCCTAGCGGTCTTTGCCAAGCGTGATCCTATCGTTGTTGGTGTCGACATTATCGAGGGTACCTTAAGAGCAGGTACGCCTATTTGTGTCGTACGGACAGACAAGGAGACGGGGAAGAAGGACATCATTCCCCTCGGAAAGATGTGAGTTCGGATTGCAGGAATTGGATCGCTACACGCAGCTAACGTTCGTTCGATCGCTTCCCTCGTCGCTCAGATCGTCTATCGAAATCAACCACCAGACCAAGGACTTGGTCAAGAAGTCTCAGATCGGTGCGGGAGCTGCCATCAAGATCGATCACGCGGTGTACCAATCTTCCAAATCTTACGGTCGACAGTGAGTCTAGAAGCACGACACCGCGATCCTGCGAAGAAACAAACCCTGACGTTGCAACTGCACAGCTTTGACGAGAACGATGAGCTCATCTCTCACTTGTCTCGATCTTCCATCGACGTGCTCAGTAAGTTATGCTGTCAATAATTGAGTACAGTGACACATGCTAATCCGACGAACATCTCAGAAACCACCTTCCGAGATCAGGTCGACCTCAGTGACTGGGCCCTTATCAAAGCGCTCAAGCCGAAGCTCAACATCGCATAATTCGGGTTCGTTTCGTGTAGTACACCTTCTCCTCATATCGCTCCCTCTGCCTATCCGGGATGTCCCGGGCGGACGCTGTCTTGCATATCCAGGGCGCCTGGAACCCGATTGTATCACGAAGATAAGCGACTCATCTCATATGTACATTTCATCCATTGCATGCATCTCTGCAGAAGTTTGGTTACTTCTAGGTTATACCCCTTTCAAGCGGATCGACCGAAGCGGGCGGGCACTAGCGATGACAAGGTCTGCATGAGGGAAGATGGAGCAGCGGGAAAGGGTATTGGGACAGCTGCGTCGATTCGAAGCACGGTAGTGTGACTGAACGCAGCGAAAATGGGAAAGGTTACATGCGTGTCTTCTTGCGGCGTGTGGGAAATGAAACGGGACTCACGATGCAAAACCTCGTCGATCGACCCTGTTATGCTTCTTGGCCGTCTTCGCATTCGTTCGTGTCCGCTGACCTCGAACTGGCAATCCAGCGGCGTGTCTGTGGTGATTCGAGACCGAAGGAGAAGAGCTTAGATGAAGGGCCATGTCGACGTGCTCGCTCGAGGTTTGAGAACTGACCGTTTTCCTCGATATGTTCCGATAGTCCTGTGATGCGCGATATCGCTCTGGACTGATCTCCTCAAATCCGTCTCAATCTTCAAAGTGTCCAAGGGATCCTCCTTTTCAGCTAAAACCTCTCGCTCTTTGCCTTTACTCGATGGTGATTGACCAGGAGCACAAATCGGCGTCGAACCGGGAGACGGGTTGGTGGTGGGAGAAGAGAGGTAAGCGGATAAGGCCGTGACTTGGGGTTCCGTAAGGTTCGATACGAGAGCCTCCGAGTGTATTTGGAGACGAGCGAGAAGTCGCTGCGACATGTGGTGGTTGATTCCATAGAATGAGGTCAGAGCCACCTATAAATCACGAAGCCAAGCGAAGTATTCAGTTGAAGCCCTTGATTTTGCGATTAGTATGAGATCTTGGGCAACACACCCGCAGGAGCTTATGGTCTGGTAGATTGTGTCCGAGGAGATGCATTTTTTTCTGTACAAATTGAGCGATGGCAGATCGTTACGATACACAGGCATTAGAAAGGTGCACACTGATGTTGCGACTTGAACTCTTTGAATATGGCCTTTCGCTCGATGGTAGTTCTTGGATGGCTCGCGCGGACATACTATCAATTATTTCGCCAAATGCATGCATGTCCGCGCGAAGCTGAGAGAGATGGGCTGACCTCTATGATTTCGATGTTGATTCAGCATTTCAATACGACCTTAATCCAACGAAGGGCAATCTGCTAGTCCCGTCAATCTGAAAAGCTCACGAACAGTCCAAAATGAACGTCACTAAAGTATTACGAGGCGCATCGCGGCTGCCATTGACGACAAAGCGAGGAAACAAGGACTTCTACAAGGGTGAGGCCATACAAGTCAGAACTAGCTTATCCGATCATGTCTAACTCGTTCTGTGTAGGTAATGGTCAATCATATGTTCCTGGTGGAGGACACCGAACTGGGCCACCCGGAAAGCATGTGATCGGTGGAAAGGCAAAGTTCAGGGTCATGGATGACAAGGTCCGATACTTTGTCAGTCCCGGCGCGGATGTCCTGGATTCGACCGATGTAAGCTCAAGGACACTTGGATACGGTCCTGCATCCAGACAGAATGCATACTGATGGTATCGATTGGCTTGTTCTAGATGAAGCCGTATGTTTCCAAATCGGTGCAAGTACCAGAAACTGCTCGATACTCCAAATCGAATCCCCCTACCCCATTTGCACCCAATATCCACCACCTTCCCATCAAGACCGTACATCCCAGGACGAACCAACCGCTGCGGATAAAAGCTCACGACACTAAAACGTATGCCAAGTGGTACCGAGCATTGTCGCATGAGGATCGGACACGGGTCATTGCAGAGACGAGAAAGAACTGGTACGAGACGATGGTAGCGAGAGGCTTGGATGGGGCAAAGGAAGAAGAAGCCACAAGGGAAGTCGAGGCCAACGCTCCGGCTTCCACATGATAAGCATCGTGGTACATGAGAGAGATGAAGGGAAAGGAAGCCTCGGCAAGGCATTCGAGTGCAAATAGACTTGATGTATTATGGTAACGGACCGGTCTACGCCGGGTAGACATGCAGGGGAATATACAACACATAAATACGGACAACGTCCGCTGCCGATCACCTCGATCAGTACGTCGCAACCGTTCCATTTTGGCCATTTCCATTGGCCTCTCCCTGTTCTTGTCCATAAGGCGATTGCCACAGCCCGTATGTTGTGCCCGGGCTGGTCTGCCATAGTCGGATCGTGCCTGTTCCTCGGAACCAAGCGCGATGAGCT
>Ga0308169_10005262_pt1 | contig 11862 bp, 8 predicted proteins | sample PhyBR1_2_FD_202139 | JGI IMG/M metagenome (GOLD analysis project Ga0308169, IMG submission 202139) | Phyllosphere microbial communities from UC Gill Tract Community Farm, Albany, California, United States - DLSLSB.R1 | ecosystem: Host-associated > Plants > Phyllosphere > Unclassified | place... | reverse complement strand
ACTCGCAGCCACTCTGTATCCGCAGACCCGCTCCCCAGAGCTCGTACGAAGGAGGAAGGGTCAGATCGAGATGAAGTGGGACGCACGCTCTTCTGAAAGTCACCCAGCCATGCGTTGGCCTTTTCCTTTGCGTCTCGGTCCGGGTTGGAGTAGAGGACGGTGAGGGCGTCGACGACGGCCTTGACTGCGTCCGACATGGCGAGCTGAGGCGGGTCGAGCCGAGTTGAGGGAGGACGCGGGGCGGTGGAGCTCGAGGCGGGTCGCGCTGAGTCGGGCGGGCGAGCTGCAGTGCTCTGACGGTGCTGTACAGGCCGAGCAGACGACCGCTGAGCTGTGTAGGCGAGGTAGACGGGGAGAGCGCGAGACGAGATGAGGCCGCGACGTCGACGACGAGGACGACCTCGTCTCGCTCCGTCCAGGACGGGTCGCCAGCTGAGAGGCCCCTTCGTGGTAATGCGGAGCAGCATCCACGCCAAACAGCCGCGCAAAGAGCGAGGAGCGCACTTCCCTCACCAGCTCGCTCTCGGGCGACGAGCCAAACGCTCGCGAGGGCGAGACGAGGCGAAGAGACCGAGCGACGGCGCGGGAGCGTAGAAAGAGAGCGGCCGACAAGAAGAAGAGAGACAGAGAGAGGTACGGCGTTGCAGGTCTAGTGCGAGGCGAAGGAGGTACAGGAGGATGAGGAGGCGAGGGTCGCTACAGCGTGAGGTCCTTGAGCTCCCAGCCTGCGCGCGCAACGATCAAGTCAGTTCTCGTCCTCGACTACGCAGCGTCACGGCTCGTCTGCTCTGTCCAGCCGACGAGCGAGATGCAGCTCGGAGAGAGGAGGGAACCGACGACGCACTGACGCCGCACCCGCACCCAGCGTCCTTGCTCTGCGGGTTGTCCTTGATCTTGAAGGCGCTGCCGATGAGCTCGGTCGCGTAGTCGACCGTCGCGCCGTTGACGAGCGGCAGGCTCGCCGCGTCGACGACTAGGAGCGCCTCGCCCTCGCCGAGGCCCTCGTCGGCGGCCCGCGCGCGGAACAGGTAGTCGTCCGGCTCGCGCGTGGCCGTCACCTGCATCTTGTACTGGTACCCGTGGCAGCCGCCCGACTCGACGGCGAGGCGCAGGGCGAGCGCCGGGTTGGACGCGGCGGCTTGGGCGCGCAGGATCTGGCGGATGGCCGAGGGCGTGAGGGTCATGGTGAGGTGCTCGCCGGCAGGGAGGTCGTCCTCGACGGGCTCAAAGTCGTCCGACGGCGACGTGGGAGGCTCGGCGGGGCACACGATGGTGCGTCGGGCCGGGGAGGTCGGGGAGCGGGTGGCGGCGAGGAGGAGGGACGACGATGACGAGGGGCGAGGGCGGACCGAGGCGAGGAGGGTGGCCTGCGGTGCCGTGTGCAGTCGGCGTGCGTGCGCAGGCTGTGCCCGGGCGACTGGACGGACGGCGAGTCGGGCTGACGGAGCCGGGGACGACGAGGTCGAAGGGAGGAGGGACGACAGCGGGCGGGCGGTGAGCTGCTGTGCGCAGCGGGTGCAAGTGCGCTGCATCGCTGACTGGGTCGCACTGCTCGTCCTGCGGCGAGAAGGAGGTGCAGAGCCGAGAGACAGATGAGCCGCTCGCGGCGGACGACGAAGGTCAGCTCCTCCCGCTCCCTCCTCTGCGCCAAGGGCACAGTCTGACCAGCTTAACCGGCTCAGCACCCTTCAAGACGCGCCCACACCGAGTCGCACCCCGGCCCGTCCTTTCGACACTCACCTACGCGTCGCTCCCCGTCCCCACTCGACCTCGCCTTGTCCAACTAGCCCGTCATCGCCTACCGCCTCTCGCCCAGCCATGAGCGTCCACCCGACCCGTCGTCGAGGCCCGCTCCCGCACGACCTCGAGTTCGCCTCGCTTGACGGCGCCTCGTCCGGCTGGAGCTCGCTCGAGCAGCGCGCAGGGTCTAGAGCAGCTGCGCGGGGCGGCGACAAGGGCAAGGGCAAGGAGGGCGACATCGAGATCGTCCCCAGCGTCCGCATGAACGTCGTCGAGGGCCTTGACGGCGTGCGTCCCCACGCTCCCTCTTCGCTCCTCCTCCCTCCTGCCTCAACTCGCACTGACCCTCCCCCTCGCGCAGCGCCACCTCACCTACGGCCCGTTCATCCCGCCGCAAAAAGCCTCGGTCCCGCTCTGGCTCGCCGTCCACCTCAAGAAGAAGCGCAGGTGCCGCATCGTCGCCCCGTCCTGGTTGAGGGTCGGTGCGTCCCCCTCTCTCCCTCTCGCGCTCCTCGTCTCTGCTCGCTCTCGACTGACTCGGCGCCCTCACGCAGGCGAGCTCGAGGAGGTGCTCAGGGAGGAGCAGACCCGCGCCGAGTTCAGCGACCTGCCGCGCGACTACCTCGAGGTGTCCAAGGTCCTCCTCGAAGTGTGCGTCCCTCCCGCTCTCCCTGCGTCTTCGACCGCGCACACATCGAGCCTGACGTGTCTCTCTCGCAGTGCGAGCGACGACGTGCCTGCGCCGGATCGAGTGCGCCTCTTGCTCAAGGACATCCGCGAGGCGCGCCAAGCCAAAGTGCGCGAGGGCCTCGCCGCCATCAACGCCGTCCACCTCGGTGTGCGTCCTCGTCTCCCTCCTCTCCTCGTCGTTCACGTGCCCAAGCACCGCCCGCTGACGCCTCGCCTCGTCGTCTCGCCCGCCCTCGCCCGCCCGCAGATGCCCAACCTCTCGACGCTCGAGCTCTCCGAGCTGCGCCCCTTCTTCTCGCTCGCCTTTACGCGCCTGCGCGACCTCGATCCGCAGGCCGAGGCGCATCGCGAGGCCGAGGAGTACTGGATGCGCGACCCGGCCGGGTGCATGGACGCGGCGAGGAGGGGCGAGGTCGGTGGGAAGCGGGATGGGGCTGGGTTCGGCGCCGGTGGGAGGGGCGCGAGGGGCGACCGGGAGGAGACGGAGATGAGTGGGTTCTAGAGAGTGTGCACGCAGTTCGTTCAGCCTCTCGTCCTGCAGGTGTAGGCGCTTCGTCGAGCTGGCTTCGGCTGCGAGAGGGCGAACTGTCCTGCACCCGCCCCTTTCGTGGGAGAGATGCGCAGTGCTTGCTTTGAGAGACTCTATGGAGACTGCACGGCTCGTAGCAAGCGCTCTGAATGGCGAGAGCGAGCTTGCAGACTTGGGAAGGCTGCCGTCCTCCGCGCTGTTGCTCCTGGCGCCTCTTCTCGCTCGACTCTCCTCGTCGCCTCGCCCAATCGGCTCGAGAAGACGCGGACTAGCCTCGGCAAAGGTCTCTGCACCTTCTACACGCGGTTGCAACAGCCCCAAGCTCGCCCTCGTCGCCGGCCACCGCCTCCTCCGCCGCGTGCTTGCGCCAACTCGCAGCACAACCAGCACACACCCAGGAGCAGCGCGCACCAGTGCCGTCGGTCCCAACACCTGCACTCACCGCCGTCGCGCTACCCGCACCCGCCCCGCCATCGTCGTTCGAGCTCGACACGCTCTCACCTTCCCCTCCTCTCCGCCCCGACCTCGCTCAACCTTCTCAACTCATCCTGGGAAGGTCCCTCCACTCGGCCATGAGCGACTTCGCCCAGCAGAACTCGGCAGCGCAACCCGGCGGTCAGCCCGACGGCGCCCGTCTCGACGCCGCCTCGGCACCTCGCCCCGCCAACTTGCACCTCCCCCTCGCCCCTGCGCCGCCTCTCCCGAATAGCCAGGGCCCGGCGGTCGGTCAGCCGAGCTACAACAGCCTCTCCTACGCACTCCCCCTCCCTCGCGCCGGCACCGCCAGCCTCGCCTCGTCGGCCCCGCCTCTCGCCCTCTCGTTCCCTCCTCCCACCGCGCCGCACCCCCTCGCCGCCGGCCCGCCCGCGCCGGCAACCGCGCCGGCCTACCCCTACATCGACGCGGCCATGTACCCCTTGCCGGTGCCGCTCGCCTCGGCGCCGCCGTCGGCCGCGGCTCCGGGTCCTGGCCACGGCGCCCACCCGTACCCGCTGCCGCTGTCGGCGGCCGGCGCGCAGCCGGGCCCGGCCCAGGGCGCGCCGCCAGTCGCCGCAGGCCCGAGCCCGAGCATCGCGCCGACGACGGGCCCGGTCGAGGCGTCCAAGGTCGACGCCGACGGCGACCACGGCATGGACGGCCTGCCGCGGCTCCCGACGCCGCCGCCGCCGAGCCTCGGCTCTGGCGGTCCCGCCTACCCGCCCGTCGCCTCGGGCTCGGGCTCGAATGCCGCGCCCGCCGACGGCGAGCAGCAGGAGCAGCAGGCGCCGCCGGCCGTCCCGGTCGACGCGCACGGGCAGCCGGTCGCGCTCCCCGCCGGCCCTCCTCCGCGCCCGCCTCCGCCGCCCCTCCAGAACAAGGTCGGCGCGCCGACCATCACGGCGCTGAGCGGCCACGTCCCGATCCCGTCGCACCTCCCCAAGCCGCGCGGGCGCAAGACGCCCAAGAACAAGAACCGCTCGGCCGCGGCCTCGCCGACGGTCAAGGGCGAGGGCAGCGCCGCCGCCGCGGAAGGCGACGGCGCCGTCGCGGCAGCACCGGCGCCCAAGCCGGCGGCGCTGACGCCGGCGGCGAGGAAGAAGAAGAAGAAGGAGGCCGAGGAGGAGCGCAAGAGGAGGGCGAGCCGCGGCGGGTGGGGCGCGGCCGAGGGCAAGTCGGGGACCCGGCCCGAGACGTTCCTGCGCAAGATGTGGAAGTGCGTCGCCCGTTCCTCCTCTCCTTCGCTCCCTTCTCTAGGCCCGCTCGAGAGCGCCGATGCTGACGCCGCCTCCTCCTCCTCGTCGCGCAGGCTCCTCAACCACGACCCGGAGGACGTCACGCCCTACATGCGCTGGGACAAGACGGGTCGCCTCATCATGATCCCGGACGAGAAGGCGCTCGTCGAGAACGTGTGCAAGGTCCACTTCTCGCAGCAGAACATCACGAGCTTCGTGCGTCCTCCCTCTCTTCCTCCTCTCTCGCTCCACCTCTCGCAACGAGCTCGAGCTGACTCTGCAGCTACACCGCCCGCAGAACAAGCAGATGAACGTGCGCTCGACCCCCTCACCCTCTCGCTCCTCACCTTCTCCTCGTCGCTGACTCTTCTCGCCGCCCCCGCTTGCTCGCCCGCAGAACTGGGACTTCAAGCGTCACTCGCGCTCGCAGCGCGACCTCGCCATCATCAGCCGCACCGAGCCGGGCGTCAACCGCCAGACGCGCATCTGGTACCACACGCAGCTCCACGCGCGCTCGACCTGGAGCGACGTCCAGAGCGTCGGCCGTCACGAGGACGGCATGGCCAAGAAGCGCAAGGCGGCGACCGACGCCGAGATCAACGGCCCGCGCAAGCGCGGCAGGAAGAAGAAGCAGAAGGTCGACGAGGTCGACGACGACGACGAGGTCGGCGGCACCGCCTCGACCAGCGCCGCCGGTGCCAACGGCGACGCCGAGACGTCCGAGGCGGCCGCGACGCGCATCTCGGCCTCGCTGCGCTCGACGGCGCGCGACCCGGCCAAGCGCCCGTCGTACAAGCTGTACGACTCGGACGACGAGTCGCTGTCGGGCTCGAGCGACGACGACGAGCTCGGCTCGGACGACTACCAGGACGAGGGCGAGAAGCGCGGCAGGCGTCGTGCGTCCGACAGCGACGAGCTCGCCGACCTGACCGACTCGGACGAGGAGGCCGACGCCGGCGCCCGTGCAGGTGCGGCCGCCGCCGAGTCGGCGGTGCAGGACCCTACCAGTGCCGCCGCCGAGGGTGACAAGCTCGAGGTCGACGGCGAGCTCGAAGCCGAGATGCCCGATGCGCGGCGCAGCGCCGCCAAGGGCAAGGCGGCCTCCTCGTCGGCGGGCACGGGCAAGGCGCGCGCCGTCTCGCCCGCTCGTACGAGCGACACGGCGCCCGCAGCGTCGGCGCAGCAGGAGCAGGCGAGCGCGTCGAGCGATGCGCTGCCCAGCGTCGGCTCGGTCGCCGAGGTCGTCGAGGGCGAGGCCGGCACGGGCGCCGCGGCGGCGTCGGCCGTGGAGGCGGCCGCTCAGGGTGCAGCGGTCGCTGCGGCGCGCGACGAGAAGGAGGGCGCCAAGCAGGCGCGCGAGGACGCCGCCGCCGCCGGGCCTGAGCCTACGCCGGCGTCGGCCGCGCTCAAGACGGGCAGCAGCGCCGCCGAGGGCCCGTCGCGTGCGCTCGACCCGCGCTCGACGCGCACCGGGCGGGGTGCGCCGTCGCCCTTCGCCAAGGGCAAAGACGCCGCCGCCGCTGCCGCCGCCGCCGCCGCGCCCCCGACGACCGGTCGTCCCTCTCGCGCCGCCGCGGCCAAGGCCACCGCCGCGCTCAGCACGAGCCCGAACGGCGGCTCGTCGAGGAGCGACCGTGCCGCTCGTCGCGAGCTGCGCGAGGGAGAGCCGCAGGCCGGCGGCGCCGAGCAGGACGAGTCGCTCGAGGGCGGCGCGCTCTCCCGCAGCCAGAACGGTCGCGCTTCCGCCTCGGCTACCTCGAGTAAGCCGACCGCGGCGGCCAAGAAGGGCAAGGGTCGCTCTCGTGCGTCGCAGCAGCAGGAGCCGTCGCAGGAGGAGGACCAGGAGGTCGGCCCGTCGCAGAGCCACGACATGCTCCGCGGCGGCGCGGGCTTCGGTGCCGGCGTCCCCGCCAACGGCTCGTCGCACGACGAGGACTCGGCTGCGGCCCAGACGATGCCGCTCCACCCGGCGGCGGCGAACGGCGACACGACGGCGGCGCACGTCTACTCGCTCCCGCGCCCGCCGCACCTCAGCACGGCGTCGGTCGCCCTCGCCGACGCGAGCGCCATGATGGACGGCACCGCCTCGGCTTCGACGTCGGCCTCGGTTGAGGCGCGCTCGCCGTCGGCCGCCTCGCACGCCTCGCACGCCTCGAGCCAGTTCATCTACCCGGACGCCTCGAACCCGTACGGCTCGTCGCCCTACCCGGCCTACCCGCACCAGGTCCAGACCCCCGGCGCCGTCCACCATCACCCGACTCGCCCGCTCCCCGGCCCGTACCTCTCCGAGCCCGGCCTCGCGCGCACCGCCTTCTACTACCACGGCGCGAGCCCGATCCCGAGGCCGTTCATCCACCCGGGTCACGGGCTCACGGAGGACCTGCTCGACAGCGCCGACGCGGCGGGCGTCTACGGCGACGACTTCGCCCAGCAGGGAGCGCTCGTCCAGGGCGGCGAGACCGCGGCGGTCGACGGCATGCCGCTCGAGCTGCAGGGCGACCTCGCCCTCGCGCGCGACGCCTACGTCGCCGAGGCGGCGAGCTCGCAGCGCACGGCGAGCGCGATCGGCGGCAACGGCAGGGCGGGCGAGGATGCCGTCATGCAGGACGGGACGGTCGAGGGTCGCTTCTGAGGTCCGTGCGTCCCTCTCTCGCGCTCTGCCTGCGCTCGACGGCCATGCTGACGCTCTGCATCGTCTGCAGCACACACCGACGGGGTTACTGCGCCGCACGTCCCCTCTCGAGCCGCCCTTCTCCCTCTCCGCCTCCGCCTCGACTACGCCTCGGCCCAACCCTCCCTCACGCCCTACCTCCTCAACAACCTCCTCCCTCTCTCCCTCCTCCCTCCCGACTCGCCCCTCGCCCTTCGCCTTTCCTTCGACGACGTCCACCTGTCGTCCTCGCCCGCCTCGCCCTCTCCGATGGTCGTCGAGCACCGGCATGCTCTCCCTCTTGGTCCCTCAGCTTGCACTACCCCCTACCGCTTTGCCTAGCCATCCTCTTCTCAGTTGTGCACTGCGTCTCTCTCTCTCTCGGTCGTCTCGGCGCTTGCAAGGAGGATTTCCCTGCCCGCTCGAGCCTCGCCCCGCAACCTCGTCCGTTTAGCGTTTTGAGCGGGCTCGTCGCGACTGGCGGTGGGTCCCCTCTGTGCATTTCAGTCGTGTAGACCTGATCAAGGAGAGGCTCCGCTAAGCTGTTCGTGCAAGCGAAGAGCAGAAAAGGGCGGCGTCCGGCGCGTCCGCCCACTTGTCCGAGGAGGCCGTCCTCGGCGAAGGCGGCGCCGCTTCGTCTCTGCTCAACGCACCACGCTCGCTCTGCCTCGTCCGAGGGCACGCACACACTCGAGATGGGCTTCTTCGGCTCTTCCACCGCACCCGCAGCCGGTCCAGAGGTGCGCTGTCTTCCTCTCCTCCCCGCTCCCCCTCATCTCCATCTCCGACGCCGAGGGAAGCTGACGGAACCTCGCCTCTATCCCCCTCCCTGTTGCTCGTCTACGCGCAGACGGACAAGGACGATGTCATCAAGAGCATGACGCAGGAGCTCGTCGACCTCAAGCAGGTGCGTGGTCGTCTCTCGAGCGCGTGGCGGTGCCGGGCGAGCGCGCCCTCGCCGCTGCAGGCGAGGCTGCGCTCGTGTATGTGACCCCTGGAGCTCGAGACCGCTGACATTGCTCTCTCGCACCATGCAGCGCAACGCCGAGCTCGAGGAGAGCCACCGCATCGCCGTCGGGGTGCGTCTCTTCCCCCTCTCTCCCTCTCTCTGAGCTGCACAGCCCTGAGTCCCGCGCCAAGCAGCGAGCTTACCTTCCTTTGTCCCTCCCGCAGGCCCGCGAGTCTGCCGTCGAGCGCGTGCGCGAGCTCGAGGACGTCCTCCGGCTCAAGGAGGGCATGTTCGACTCGCTCGAGCGCCAGATCTCGCTCCTCGAGAAGCAGAACACGGCCCTCCAGCTCAAGGAGGCCGAGCTCGTCGCCCTGCGCGCCGAGATGGAGGACCAGCCCGTGTGCGAGGGCGACCTCCTCCACCGGTACGAGCAGCTCGCCGAGATCTTCAGCCTCGTCAAGGACACGCTCAGCTGCGCCGTCTGCTACGAGCCCTACGCCAAGGACCAGGCGACGTCTTTGCTCTGCGGCCACACGTTCTGCCGAGCTGTGCGTCCCTCTCTTCTCTGTACTCCCTCACACGCTCCTCATCCAGCAGCTGACGCTCTCGCCCGCCCGCCCGCAGTGCTACACGAGCTGGGAGCAGCGCTCGATCGAGGCCTTCAAGCTCTCGCCCATCGCCGGCCAGTACACCGGGCCCGAGTGCCCCGAGTGCCGCACGGCCGACGTCCGCCGCGGCCGCGTCCGCATTTGGTCCCTCGAGGAGGTCGTCCGCCTCGTCGACCGCGCCCAGCGCGAGATCGCCACCAGGCCCTACGTGCCGACGTTCGACACGCCCAAGCCCGTCAGCGGGCGCGAGCTCGTCGAGCGCGAGGACCGGCTCGTCGACGTCGGCGTCGACGGCGACGGCGACCAGGGCATGCCGGCCGAGCTGCCGCTCACACCGGCGAGCGTCGGCACGCCCGCCATCGCGACCGTTGCAGGTGCTTCGGGCGAGCTCGAGGTGCTCGAGGCGCTGCCGGGCGCGGCCGTGCCCGTCGAGGAGGCGCTCGAGCCGCTGCAGCAGGAGCGTGCGCAGGAGGCGATGGACGAGGACCGCCTCGACGCACCGCCCGCCTCGCCGCCGGCGCCTGCACCTGCACCGAGCGACGCCTTCGACATGAGCGACGAGCTCCCGCAGCAGATGCTCGACGCGCACGCCCGCTCGCGCGAGCAGGCGCGCGTGCACGCGCTCGAGGACGAGGCGCGCTCGGCGGGCGAGGCGCAGCGTGCGAGGGACGAGGAGGAGCAGCGCGAGGCGAGGGAGGCGGCGGAGCAGGTCCTGTTCGAGCGCAGGAGGACGCCGTACGGGCAGGTGTTCCGCTGAAGGGGCGGCTCTCTCTCTTTCCCCTCCCTCTCTCTCCCTCTCGTCGCACTCGTCGCCGCTCAGTCAGTATCGTTGTTGTCGTCTGTGCCCATTGCAATTTCATCTCTTCCCCTGCTCGTCGTCGCCCGGATCCGCCCGCTCCTCCTCCTCGAGCGCCCTCTTCTTCCTGAGCCGCTCGTCCCGCTTCTCGGCGTTGATCCGCTTCCTGCGCGCGTCGGCCCACTTGGCGAGCTTCTCTCCGTCGCGCCAGCACCGCCGCACCCACTCTGCGCGCTGCTCGAGCGCATCCTGGTTCGAGTTGGGAAGGCTCGCAAACGTGACAAAGTCGTCGAGCTCGGCGAGCGGATCGACCTCGAGTGCGGCGTGGAAGGCGTCGTACTGCGGCGAGAGGAGCGTCGAGAGGTAGGTCGACGTCGACTCGAGCGTCTGCAGGAGGAAGAAGGCTGCGGGCGGCGGCGAACGAGAGAGAGGGTCAGCGTGCACGGACCGCCGGAAGAGCCCGGGCGGCGTCGCTCGAGCGACGGCTGCGCACCTTTGTGACGCTTCCACGACCGACCGGTGCCTGCAGGGGAGACGCTCGTCAGCTTGTGGCCTCTCCTCGACAGCGTGACGGGCGTCGAGAAGTGAAAGAGCGACGCACGACCTCGCGGCGTGTAGCGCTTGGTGCCTGGGAAGAACGACTCGAACGCCGGATCTGGCTCGTCAGGACCCTCGTAGACTGCGTGCGACGAGCGTGAGCAAGCATGCGAAAGTCGCCCGGAGAGCAAGGCGCGAACAGGCCGTCGAGGAGGAGAGGGAGCGTGGAGGGGGGACGCACTGATCCTGCGCCGCGTGCGTCGGTAGGCCGAGTCAGCACACTGTTGCACAGCAAGGGGAGCGAGCGAGAAGAAAGCGTGACGCACTGCTCGTTCCAGCAAGGCACGCAGAGCCGCGCCCGAACGTGATAGTCGACCTTGCGCGCGTTCGACTTGCCGCAAATCTGCGTCTCGCTCGAGCTGAATCAGTCGAGCTCCTCGAGCGATAGACAGCGAGAATGAGGAACGGCAGGACGCACCCGACAGTGCCGCCCGACGACGAGCGACGCCAGCTCGACGGGCCGCAGTGCGGCGTCCAGCTCGGGTAGCTCCTCCCCTTCGACAGCGACGAGCCAGAGGACGCTGCATGACGGCGAGAGCACGTAGGCACGAAGCGCACGCGAGGCGAGCGTCACCGACAATAGCGAGGCGAGGTCGAGTTGGGCAAGGATCTGTAGCGGAGCGACCGTCGGCGCACGGGCCGCGGCCTCGAGACGGTCAGCCGGCGGCCTTTTTCGATTGCGCGCTGCACTGCTGCCGCTCCACGAGCGCGCGAGGGAGAAGTTCGAGTCGCGTGCGCAGGCACAGCGTGCCATCTGCGGCGACGGCACGGTCGAAGGGCGATGACGACCGGACGAAAAAACGCGCGAGCTTACGAGGTGAAGGAGCTCGAGGGGGAGCTGCTGCAGGCGGTCGGGCCCAGCAGTGCGGCGCTGCCGTCTGCGAGGCGGTGCTCGCGGCGTGTCCATGCGGGGAGCGGCGGTGGGGGGAGGAGGACGAGCGAGTGAGCGTCGGCCGCCGTCGAGCCTCGGCTTCATCTGCGACGCGCGGCGTCCGGGCCGCGAGCGGGTCCGTGCGACAATGGATCGCCTCGCTCTGTTCCTCGCCGAACCTGCGCAAAGTGCCAGTACTCTGCCGGCTTGCCTGGAGAGCGCGCACGGAGCGCTCGAAGTGGTGCCTCGCCTCCACTTGGTCGCGAAAGAGGAAGCTTGCCCGACTCGCACTGGACGACGAGCCGTGTGCCAGCCTCTCTCTCTCCTTCCGCTGCTCGCGCTCAAGCTGCACGACCAAGTTGCGACCGTACGAACAACACCGGTCCGCTCGACCCGCCGCCGAGGAGCCGCGCAAGCCGGTTGAGCAATCGAACCTCCAAGCGGCCTCGATCCCCGCCTCGGCGTCGAAGCCCACTTGTCCGAGGACTCGCTCAGCGCACCGGACCCCGCGCTTTTTCCTCCTCGTCGCCCACCCCGTCCGCCTCTCCTCGCTGGCTCCGCCCGTCCAAGGCCCGCCCCTCCACGGGCCCCGCGCGTCGACTCTCCCCTCCTCCTCCCACGCCCGCCCGCTCGCCAGCTTCCACCGCCTCGAGCTGCCCAAGGTGCGCGCGCCTCTCGCCTGCGCCCAGCCTCAATTGCCCGCGGCCTCTGACAATTTGC
>Ga0308169_10005261_pt1 | contig 11863 bp, 25 predicted proteins | sample PhyBR1_2_FD_202139 | JGI IMG/M metagenome (GOLD analysis project Ga0308169, IMG submission 202139) | Phyllosphere microbial communities from UC Gill Tract Community Farm, Albany, California, United States - DLSLSB.R1 | ecosystem: Host-associated > Plants > Phyllosphere > Unclassified | place... | reverse complement strand
AGGATGACGGCCGCGATGATCGCGATGGCCAAGAGGCTCATCCAGCCGGCACCGTGCATGATGTTGGTCCAGTTCACGGGCGATCTCCGAGGGTGAGGATGGCGATCATCAGGTCGATCAGGATCTCCGCGGAGACGACGCCCAACAGATCGGGGATCGGGGGAAGCGGCGCGCGCGTGTCCGCGCCTGCCGGGTCGAGGTAGCTCACGACGTGATCCTGCGGCGCGAGCGGCGCGGGCTGGTCCAGCCGTCACCCTCGACGAGCTTCTCGGCACCGCTGGGCGCGATGACGCGGACGCGGCCATCGGCGCGGCGCGACAAGACCGGGCATTCGAACTGATAGACCCCGGGGAGCCCGGTGCCGTTGCAGATCTCGTGGTCACCCGCGTTGCGCTGCACCGTCATGGCTTCCGCGGTCAGGATATCCATGCCGCGGCTGATCAGCGCCTCGTTCTGCTGCTCGGTGAACCGCGCGCCCCCGGTGATGCTGTGATCGTCGAACCCGGTCTTCACCGCGCCGCAGATCGCGCCATACCAAGCGCTCGGCGTCTTCGACGGGGTGACGAGGATGCGAGCTGGCTGGCGGCCGAGGATCTCGCCCATCGGGCGCGGGCGTGGGGCATAGGTCATGCGCTGGCTCTCAGATATTCGACGGCGTTGACGCTGGCGTCAGCCATCTGGCGCGATCGCCGGGCATGGAGCTCGGCTTCGTATTGGTGGGCTTCGTCAGCCTGTGCGCGCCGGGCGAGCTGATCAGCCGCGGCTTCAACTGCGCGCTCGAGCTGTTCCATGGTCGGGCGCCTGCCCTGCTTGATCCGCAGCCGCTCGTGCTCCTCGATGATGAGGCGCAGACCGAACGGCTTGACGTTCAGACGCGACGCACGCGTGGCGATCGTGTCGCGGATGGCCCCGGCATGCGCGACCGCGTGCGGTACCAGCTGCGGAGCATTATCGGCGCGATGCGCGAGATGGATTCGCTCTTCGGCCAGGGCAAGCCGATGGCAGGCTGCAGCCATGTCCGTGATGGTCTGCGCGAGATCGGGATCGTGCGAGGCGATCGTGCGGCCGGTCATCGCGGCGCGCCTTCGACGTCAGCCCAGCGACCACGATGCGGCGACTTCGCAGCATAGGCGCGGGCAGCGGCGACGAGGTCGATCTTGTGGGCCGCCTCGAACGTCTTCGCGCCCCGGTGGAGCTCGGCGTGATGATGCTGGCAGAGCGGGACCGCCTTGTAATCGGCGACCTTAAGGCTGGCGCCCTTCCCTCCTGCATGATCGACATGCGCGGCCTCCATGCGGCCATCGCAATCGGTGCTTGCGATCAGGCACGGGCGGCCGCGGAGCCACTGAACATGCGTCGGGAAGCGACGCTCGGCGTCAGCCTTGCCGCTGTTGCGATGGCGCGGGCGGATGTCGACGCGCATCACGCGACGACCCGGCACGCAACGATGTCGGACAGGGCGCCCTGATGCGTCCAGCAGTCGCGGTAAATGTAAGCAGGATGGCCGTCGGCGGGGTTCGCACGCTCCGCAGCGCGGCGGTCACGATCGAAGCGAAACTGCACATGGACACGTGCAACATCCGAGACAGGGCACCCTGCCCCATCGCACTCGATCCAATCTGTGGAAGGCTGCTCGGCCACGATCGTCTCCAACAAGCCGGGATGGCTTGTTGGAATACCTATAAGTCGGTTATTTCCTACCTGTCAACGCAGATGTAGGATATTTCTAACTGGACTACCGGCTTATGCTGAATGCCGCCTTTGTAAGGTCATACAGGACCGCGATTGCCCAGATTATGAGCATAAGGCCGATTGCATTAGCGAACGCAGTTTGACGCTCTGTTGCAGCCAACACCGGCTTCAGTACGACAAGCGCAAGAGCCGTCAGGAATTGCGCCAACAGCAGATAGGCGCTGAACCGTACCGCCTGCTTTTCCCGTTCAAGCTCGATGGACCGCTCGCGTGCCAATTTTCCTAGTTCGATGTGGATTGCACCCGCAGACGCCAGCGTGATTGTGACAACGACGCCCAGCGTTGCAAGGAGCTCTTGGTTCACAAAACCGTGTAAAAAAGTATTGCCGGTGTCGGACAGGGTTGATGGCAAGCAGATGCTAGCCGCCGTTAGGATCGTCGCTATCGCGATTAGGATCACCTGGATCAGCATCGTTACGGCCGAGTACCTCGTCGAGCTTGTCTTTAACCAAGGCCACGAGCGCCATGCCCTGCCCGATCAAGCTGCTCACCCTAGTTGTTCGCACTTTGTCCGTCGAGGTATATCGATCTCCGTCGAGCGCCGTAGCCGTGACGGTCGCCTGCCCCTTGGAGCCATAGGCGACGCCAGCCTGAACCTCTGGCGCGTCCGCCTTCACGCCGTCGGGACTTTCTAGGCTCAGCTTGACGTGTTGCGCACCGGTATCCTCTCCGACCTCTTTCAACTTTTCGTCTAGTTTCCCCGCAAGATTAAACATATTGGGAACGACGAAATCAAATGTTATGGATCTAAGTAGATTACCGTGGCGGCTTGCAAATGTCTGAAAACTTTGCTCATCCCAAATAGCTTTGACACTGATAATGTAGGGCGCTTCGGGCAATGTATTTATTGTCCCAATTAAGGAGCTTAGAACTGCCAAAGGCTGGCCGACCTTCGTGCCCTTTTCAAATGCCAATTTTTGTCCATCTTCATGGTGTTCAGGATCGATGGTAACCACAGCACCTTGCCAAATGTCGGAAGACGTCGGCTTGCCCCCGTCCTCGGGAGCTTCGTAGTGCTGAATAGGATATTGCCGTTCGATCACACCTATAACTTCACCGTCTGAAACTTTCCTTCCGTACGGGACCCAGTGGAAATTGCTGCCGCGATGTTCGAATGCGCGCTGTTCGCCGAACGCAATCCTGATCCAATCAGCTTTCTCAAGCTGGGCATCGAAAAGACCCGGCTGCACACGCGCCGCCAATGACAAATGGTGAAGTTCGAATGTAGCCAAGTCCGCCCCCTAAAAAACGCCGTCAATGGCTACTTTTTCGCACCAACGAATATAACTCGCCCGACAATCCTCACGAAATCCTGATGCTCTTCGTCGTCAGGGACGGAAGGGTTGTCAGATAGGATGATATACCGGTCGCCCTTTATACGAAGTCTCTTAATCGACCCAATGTCACCTACCGTGAAAGCCCAAATAGCGTCCTGCTCTGTTACGCGTGTTTGCGATCGGTCCAGAAGTATGACGTCGCCATCATGAATGGTAGGTAACATTGAGTCACCTCGCCCCCTCGCCCATGTTAACATGGTCGGTGGTGAATAAGTGATCGTCTCAACCCAAATCTTCGGGAACTTGAGGACATCAATCTCGATTGGCACATCGGTAAACATGCCACCCATCCCGTACGCTAAGTCAATCTGCTGGATCTCGACCATATCGAGTTCCTGATCACTCACGAGGGTGGTTAGCGCTATTTGCGCATTGGAAGTCCGCTTAGCCGGCGGCGGTGCGGGCGGTGCGTTCGGGTCTAGGTCTGCTTCAGTCTTCCCAACCGCGTTGAGCAGCTTGCGAACGGATACCAGCCGCGGGCTTCCCTCGCCGCTCTTGAGGTTCGAAAAGAACCCCCGGTTCAGCCCGGCTAGCACAGCCCAATCCGTCTCAGCCATATCTGTAGGCTTTAGAGCAATAAGGGAGTCGTAGAGCCGCTTCCCGCGCAAGTCGCTTATGTCCACCATGTCGGATGCTTCACACACGAGGGGCTGGGTCGGAAGCATGAAGTTTCCGACTTGAAAGGTAGGAAACATCCGACTATGCGGGTTGCATGGTTACGACGCTGGCGAGCGACGCGGACATTCTGGCCCAGATTGATCGGTTCTGTTCAAAGCATGGGCTCAAGCCGTCAACGTTTGGCCGCCTCTCAATCGGCGACGCAAACCTGATCGCCAATTTGAAGGCGGATCGCTCCCTCACCCTAAAGACAGCACGGCGGATAGTCGACTTCATGACGTCATACCCGGCCGTTCGCATCGAACAGAAGGAAGCGGCATAAATGCTGCTCACCCTCCCCTCCATGGAGCCGTCCCGCGTCGCTGGCGCCGCGACCGCGATCATCACGATCGGCGCGCAGTGGTTCGGTTTCCATGCTGCATCGGATCCTTCGTACATCGAGGCACCGGTCCTCGACGTCACGCACTGCACGGCCTGCGGTTGCCGAGCCGCAATTGCGGTTCGGTCCTGCCAAGCGCCGGTTTGTCCCGCCAGAGATCGGAAAGCTGCATGACTTTCGTCCTGATCTGCGTCGCGTGCTGTGTCTGCTTCCTGTTGGGCCATGCCCATGCGGTCTGGCAGCGTCACCGTTTCATCCAGTCGCTGATGTCGGGCAGAGACGCGGCGGCATACGGCAGGGTCGTGCGTGACGCCGAAGGGAACGTCTTGTGACGGACCACTGGTCCATCGTCGCGATGATGATCATCATCACGATCGGCTCGGCTGTGCTGCTCTGGGGTATCGACCTCTGCTGCCGCCATGAGGTTGCCATGCTCGAGCAGCGCGCGCGCCACGGCGAGGCGAACAGCCTTCGGGGCGGTGATCAGGGTCTCAGTTTCCATGAACAGGAGAATGGTCGATGACCGGCCCAACTGTCGTTGCTGCACTGCAACGTCTCACGAAACAGCAGTTGCACGCCAAAGTGATGCGTGGATGGGCCCGCGGCATCGACCGTCACGGCAAAGGCACGTTCGCCGATCGGATCGAGTGCAGCATCCAGGCGCTGGACAAGCAGCTCGCCGGATCGCTCCCGACGCTTGAGACCATCGACCGCGCCATGGACGCTGAGCCGTCAGTGCTCGACGACTATTTCGAGGCCAAGGGCAAGCGTTTGGTCGACAAGGAAGCGGTCTGTGACGCCGATGACTGCGGCCTGCTGATCGCTCGTGTGCTCGTCATGCTGAACGAGGCAGAGCACCCGAACGGCCCCGGCGGTCGCGCGATCGTCCCCCAGGAGTACCTCGCCGGCGAGAAGCTGATGCGCGACCTTCACGCCGCGTCTGCTCGCTGGATCCAACGATGCACCGAGATCCGTCAGCCGCTCTCTGCGGTCGCCTGAAACCAACGAATAACACGCGGAAAACCCCGCAACGGAGATGACTATGGACGCGCTCAATAGCGCAGTGCCGGTTGAGCCCGGTTCTGCGAGGGAGTTTGCACGTGTGCCTGACACCTCGCCTTCGGTGGCGGGTGGCAAGGCATTCTCACGTGCGCAGACCGATGACCCGGTGAACCGCGAGACACATGACTTCTATCCGACGTGGCCCGCGGCGACGCGCGCGCTCCTCGAGGTCGAGAAATTCGACGGTGCGATCTGGGAACCTGCATGCGGTGATGGCGCAATCTCCGATGCGCTGGCTGCCGCCGGCTATACCGTCGTCAGCACCGACCTGATCGATCGCGGCTATGGCGAGGGCGAGCTCGACTTCCTGATGCAGTGGCAGCCCCGCGCGCCGAACATCTTCACGAACCCGCCGTTCCGCGACGCCCTGCAGTTCATCGACCGCGCGCTGATGCTCACCACGGGTAAGGTCGTGATGTTCCTTCGCCTCGCGTTCCTGGAAGGCGTCGAGCGGGGCAAGTGGTTCCCGAGCACGCCGCTCGCGCGCGTCTACATCATGTCGCGGCGTGTGCCGATGGGCCGCGGCAAGCTTGCCGGCGAAGGCGAAGGTCATGGGGTCATCGCCTTCGCATGGTTCGTCTGGGAGCACGGTCATCAAGGTCCGCCCGCGCTGTTCTTCCTTGATTGGAAGACCTCGGCATAATGACGAAGCCCCGCCGCACCGCTGCACAGTCCCGCGACGTAGTCTACGATGCGCTGCTGCGCGCCGCGCGCGCCAGGGCCCGCTGTCCGACGAACCTCGCCCTGGCAACGCTGCTCGGGGTGCGGTCCTCTTCCATTCCTCAGAAGGCACTGGTCGACCTCGTCGCGGCGGATAAGATCGTGGTCACCACGACGCCGTTCTCGCGTGAGATCTTCATCCCTGAGCTGGCCGCGACGATCCGTGCCAGCAAGGCTCCGGATGGCTCCAAGAGGGAGACGGACCGCGCCGAGGCGATCGCCCGGGCCGAGCGACGCGAACCCCTGCCCCCGGTGCTCGATCGAACCCCCTGTTTGCGCTGCGGGATCCGCGCCGACATCGGCTGCGAGCATCAGGCCCCGTCTGTCCCCTACATCATCGACCTGGAGTTCGCGGCATGACGCGCACCTGCATGGACTGCCCGACCGAGCTCGGGGCAAGAAATCTGACCGGGCGCTGCAAGTCCTGCGCGACCCGCCACAACAATGCCGACCCGGTCGCCGCCGAGAAGCGCCGCCAGGGCATCGCCCGGCGGTTCGCGGATCCAGAATATCGTGCCGCGCATGCCGCGCGCTGCGCCAACATGAATCGACACATCAGCCCTGAAGTACGGGAACAGCGCCGCCAGCACGGGCACCGGATGACCGCGACGCTGCGCGCGGCGAACGACAAGATCACGAAGGATCAGCGGATGGCGGCGGGCGCGGCGCGATCGGCGACGGTGCTCGCATGGTGCCCGCCTGAGTGGCGCGAGAAGTACCGTGACCTGAAGCGCCGCGGCCGCCGCGCTGCGGACGCCAAGCGGCTCGTGCTCGACCTGATCGCTGGAAAGCCGATGCCGACGCCGTATGCCAAGCAGCGCGCGGCGCTCAACTGGTGCCCGCCCGCCCGCCGCGCTGAGTACGCCAGCGCGCGGGCCGCGTTGGGGGCCGCCGAGGCCCGCCGCATCATTGAGGCAGACATGACGCCGTTCGAGCGCCAGATGGCGCGCATCGCCGCCGGCGCCCAGCTCGTCGCCGCTCCTGACACCCGCACCGGCGGCCCAGCTTATACGCTCGGCGGCATCTCGTCGGGGATGCTCTGACATGCAGGCCGACACCCTTACGTGCGTCGCTAAACCGGCTCACCTCTCAACCGTCGAAGATCTCGACGCGGTCATGCGCGTGCGCGGCGATGCCCGCCGCCGGCAGGAGGAAGCCGACGCGGCCAAGCGACTGGCATCTAAGCGAGTCGCCAAAGCGGCTCACACAGCGCACGTGCTGTCGGTACCGCGTATGGCTGGGCTGATGAAGGCTGGCGTCCTGCTGGGCAGCGCCGCGGCGCTCGCAGAGGCGATGAACATCGAACCCCGCAGCCTGCGCGCGAAGACCGGCGCCGAGCGCGGGATCTCGTGTGACGATCTACGTGCGGCGGCTGATGCGCTCGACGCGCGCGCCGCCCTGATGATCGAGCATGCCGCCAAGCTGCGCGCCGAGGCGGACGCATAATGGACGGCACCGACACCCTCTTTGCCGTCTTCGCAGTGCTGTATGCAATCTGGCAGCTGATCCGGGTCGCAAACGGCGTGCAGTCGATCGCCACAGAGCTTCGCGCGCTGCGCGTAATAGCAGAGCAGAACCGCCGGTGAGCGTCATCGCGACAGCCGTGAAGCACTTGCTTGCCGCTGGCGTGACCGGCGACGCGCTTGTTGCCGCGATCGCAGATATGGAAGCGAATGCGCCAGCGCCGGTCGTAGTTGAGGCTGGTCCATCGAAGGCTGCGCTGCGCCAGCGGCGTTACGCAGAGCGTCAGAAAGCGTCAGCAACCGTCATTTCTGACGTTTCTGACGCTTCGATGACGGAAAGCGTCAGCGAACCCGCCCCCTCTCCCCCTCCCCTTCTTCCTCCCCAGACCCCTCCAATAACCCCACCCCCGCTCCCCCACCCGGAAGGGTTCAACGCGAGCACACGTAAGGCTCGGGCTTCGGCTTGGCCCTGCCCTGACGGCGTTGATCCGCAGCACTGGGCTGACGTTCTGGCGAACCGGAAGTCGAAGCGATTGGCAAACACCTCGACCGCCCTCGCTGGCATCCTCCGCAACATCGAGAAATTCTCGGACGAAGAGTGGCCGCCTGGCCGGATCGTCCAGCACGCCGCCGAGCGCGGCTGGGGCGCAATCTTCGATCCACGACCACAAAACGGAAACCGCAATGGCAAACGACCTGATCACCAACGACGCAGCGGAAACGGGTTCCTCGATGCCGTCATTGACGCCGAGCGTGATGACCGTGCTCGCCCGAGCGTTTGAGAATGGCGCGGTGTTCAGCGCTCGCGAAATCGAACTGATCGAGCCCGTCGCGCGCGCCGTCGCCATCCCCAAGCCTGCCGACGAACGGTTCGTCCGCCAGTCGCTGGGCGGCCTGTCTGCGGCGCTCCCCAGCCAAGCGACCGACGAGATGGGCGGCAAGCTCAAGTTCCGGACGTACATGACCATGCTCGACGGGTATGACGAGCGAGCGCTGGCCTATGCCTGCCGCCGCTGCCTCGACGAGCTCGACTGGTTCCCGACGGTGCATCAGCTGAAAGAGCGCATGTCGAAGTGGGTAAGCCCAGAAGATTCTGCCATCCGCCGCGCCCGCGCCATCATGCGCACCGGCCGCCGCGAGGTAACTGCGGACGCGCCGCCGATAACCGCCGGGCAGATCCGCGCAATGAAGCCAGACTTGCGCAGCATGGGACTCGCCGCCGGCTTCATCACCCAGGATCAGATCGATGATGCGCTCGCCGAGATCGAGCAGCCTCTCGAACAGATGGCAGCATGACACATACCTATAAGAGCGAGGGTTGAGACGATGGCGCGGGCAGCGAAGACCAGCACGAAGATCAAGCGGCAGTCGAAGACGCTGGCGCAGCGCATGGCCGAAGCGGTGGCGGCGAAGGGAGAGGCTATAGGCGCCCCGGCGATTCAGATCGCGCGGGGCATGCACGCTATCGTGGACGTGCCGCTGCGGGATGCGGGCCGCGTCGTGACCGAGCACACGCTTATTAACCGAGGCGGCACGCCGGTAGCGCGATGGAAGGCTGCCAAGCTGCTGTCCGATAGTCAGGTTGCCGCGATCGACCACTGCGAGACACTATGGTCCCGCTTGGGTGGGAAGGCGCTCGTCATGGATCTCGCGCGCATCCCCGGCGCTGGGCAGGGCAACGGATGGGCAGAACAGGAAGCCCTCGACGATCTGAAGCGGATCAAGGGCTATGTACCCGCCAAGTGGTGGGACGTGTTCGAGAACGTATGTCGGTTCGATGAGACTGCTGGTTTTGCTGGTTCCGCCCTCACGGACTGCAGAAACGATCAAGTAGCTGCCGCACGCACCACGGTTCAGTTTGTCGCTGACATTATCGCGATGAAAGAGCGTCTGCTTTAGAGAGCGGATGAGATATTTCCCCGGCGCGGTGCACGCGCCGGGGAAATACTTTTGTTAGTTCTTGATCGGCACGCCGGACTGGACTGGTACTGCAGCAACCGGAGCTACGACCATCGGCGCAGCCGCTGGAGCGATTGCCACTGAAACGTCTTCATCGACAAAAGCGGTCACCGGCGAGCCCAATGCGATTTCGGCGCTCGTGCCGGTCATGAAGAAACCTGCGACTGGCAGAAGCGCAACCGCTCCGACTACGCCAGCGGTCCCTGTCGTACCCTTATCGTCAAGGCTGCCCGTCATGCGGATCTGGCGTCCGTTCGCGCGGACATAGAGCACCCGGGCACCAATACGGCCAGACTTGCCCCACATGCCCTTATTACGAACCTCGGTAATTTCGCCAACAGCAGGGCTGCCTGCTGGGATGACGACATTGCCGTCAACCAGCACTGGCTCGGCAGTCTCAAGCTGGAAGCGTTGCCCGACCTTAAGCTTTTTGCCCTTGGTCGTAAGTGCTTCAGCCATTTTGAGCGGGACTGATACGCCAGCACGCAGCGTGCTCATCGTGGTCGCTGTTGCCGCTACGGGCGCCGTTTGAGCAGTCGCTGCAGGCGCAGCAAACGTGAGGGCACACACGAGCGCCCCGAGAATCGTCTTCATTATTGTAACCCCTCTGTTCGGCCTCCCCAGGCCGAGGCGCAAAGACTGTTGTAAATCCTGAGCGAGGTCGACTCGATAGAAGAACGACAATGAACAGTTCGTAAAAGCAGTTGACGGCATCACCCCCGCATCGTACGCAGATGACCAGGTGTTAGAGCCGCGCCCGCAAGGGTTGCGGCTCTTGCTGTATGTGAAGGTCTAGATGGCCGCACCGCAATTGCGGCTCACCACAGCTGACCATGTCGAGGCGATCGTCTCGCGGCTATTTCGGTTTCCAGAAAATGTGCGCAGTCCATCGCGTCATCTTGGTCGCAGCGATCCGCTTATCGAGGATGTCGAGCAACTGGCGCAAAATCTTCGAGAGCGCGTTGGCTAGCCACCCTCATCCCCTCACGCAGGGGCCATGCTCCGATTGTCGTACGGTGTGGTCAGATCCGACGTTACTTTGTGCGTTGATGTGGCCTAAGCTTGTAGGCCCAATACGCTCAGGAACTTTGTATGAAGAACGTCGTCAGTCTGGTTCTAGCATCCATCTTAGTTGTTGCTCCGGCGCACGCGCAAACGGTGAACGACGATGTCCGGTGCTTGGTTGTAACCAGTGCCGTCGGCGAGCAGGCCGAGAACGAGCCAACGCGGAAGGTCGCGAATTTGACGGCGGCGTTCTATATGGGGCGGCTGGATGGACGGGTTCCCGCAACTGTTGCTGCAGCCCTCAAGTCTCAGCCGGCTGTCGCTGGAACCGCCGCGCTGGGAATTTTCAAAGCCTGCGCCGCGAGGGCACAGGGCGCACAGGCGCGCTTGCGCGCAGAATCTCGATGATTTGACGGCGCCAAGTAATTGAGCGTGAGATGAGGTGCGGAATGGCAGGAGCAGCGCGAGACGCCTTCAACTTCACCACCGCTGACCATGTAGAGGCTATCGGCATGCGCGTACTGCGGATCGCCGAGGAGATGTCGAGCGGGTCGCGCCATCAGGGGCGCAGCGAGCGCTTGATCGAGCAGGCAGAGCAGGCAGCGATCGACCTGCGGGCCGCCGTACGTGGGCGATAATTAGTTACGGAGCGAGAGTGCATATGTCGCTGCCCGCAATCCGCTGCCACCGCTCGTTCAACTTCCTCGCGAAGAATGGGCGATGCTGCCTTTAAACGATGAGCAGATTGGCGTCGGGATCTTTAGCCGAGGCGGATCCTTGTATCTTCAGAAGTGGGCTATCCAGGACTTCCCGAATTCGCTCTTCGGTATCCCAAATCTCGAAGATGCCGGGCCCCTTAATGTTTACATGCGTGCCGTCAAGAAGCTGGTACACAGTGCTCTCTCGATGCGTAATGATGCCGCTGTCGAGGTCGTGAAACCTAGTCATGTTAATCCATCGTATGACGGTGTACCGTCCGCCGCTATCACCCTGAGCCGCAAAGCGTTCCATTTCTTTCATCTTGTGCCCCCGAGTCGCAAACTGACTCAGTATATATTGCACGTTTTCCAAGCACGTAGTTACTGATGAGCAAGCTCAAAGCTTTACCGAGCCGCCTCACAACCCTGCGGCCCGGGCTTGGTTCTTTGCCGCCTATCGAGCGCACCCGCGACCAGGACCGCATGCTGCACGCGCCTTGGCGCAAGCTTTACAAGACGGCGCGCTGGCGAGCGTTGCGCATGGTCATTCTGACCCGCGACATGTTCACCTGCCAGTGGCCCGGGTGCGGCTTCATGACTGCCGACACGTCGCAGCTCGTCGTCGACCACAAGCGGCAGCATCACGGCGATGAGGTTCTCTTCTGGGACGAGCGCAACCTGCAGTGCCTCTGCGCTCCCTGCCACAACAGCCGCAAGCAGCGCGCTGAGCGCGCCCAACGACACTGACCACGCCGCCCCACCCCCGGGGGGGAGGGTCAGACCATCGGCAGGGCGCGCCCTGCTGGACCCCATAGGCTCTCACGCGGAGAAAACTTCCTGCTGGAGTTTCCCGGGTGCGAACTTTGAGCC
>Ga0308169_10005260_pt1 | contig 11865 bp, 21 predicted proteins | sample PhyBR1_2_FD_202139 | JGI IMG/M metagenome (GOLD analysis project Ga0308169, IMG submission 202139) | Phyllosphere microbial communities from UC Gill Tract Community Farm, Albany, California, United States - DLSLSB.R1 | ecosystem: Host-associated > Plants > Phyllosphere > Unclassified | place... | reverse complement strand
TTGTTCCACGACACATATAAAAGCAGCACACCTAGCTACGTTGCACCTGAACATACACCCCGACAGCAAGATGAGACTGGCAAATCTCTTGTCGGTCCTCCTGCTCCTTCTCGCCCCGGCAATACACGCTGCGGTGCTGGCAATAGACTACGGTGCCGAGTTCACAAAGCTCTCGCTGGTGAAACCGGGTGTACCGTTCGATGTCGTTCTGGACCGAGATTCGAAGCGAAAGATACAAAGTGTAGTCGGATGGAAGCGAGATGAGCGGGTATTCGGGCAAGAGGGCAAGATGGCCGTGAGTCGCAGAGCTCGTCCATCAGCACTGGGCGTTGGTCACAGCTAAGCGCAGGCATCACGGTTTCCCGACACGCATTACCCTTACGTCAAGCCCCTGCTCGGCTCGACGGCCGTTCCCTCCTCGTCCCTGTACCCGAATCCCCCTGTCTTGAACGATCAAGGAACGCTCGTTTTCAAGCACCCTTCGACACATAAGCTGCCCGACGCGAGCTCGCCGGACGAGTGGACACCCACGGCTATCCTCGCTCACCAGCTGCAATATTACCGCTCACTCGCCGAATCGTTGGCAGGGGCATCGGGCAACCCAGAGTCGATCACCTCTGTCATCGTCACCGTGCCGGCGTTTTGGAACCAGGCGCAACGCAAGGCATACCGGGACGCTCTCGAGCTGCAAGGGCTGTCATGCCTCGCGATGATTGGGGAAGGAACGGGCGTGGCGCTCAACTACGGCATGACCCGTCAATTCCCAGACTACAATCCGGAGACTGGCGAGGGCAACAAGGAGTACCACCTGATCTACGACTCTGGCGCCATGTCGACAACGGCAACGGCGGTGGCCTTCTGGCAGACGAGTGTTCTGCCCACCCCGAAAGCAAAGACGCCGATCAACACGACTCATATCGAGGTGATCGGCACCGGGTATGAGCTGGTCGGAGGTGTCGCGCTCGACGTGGCAATTCAGGAGCTCCTGCTAGCGGATTTCGTGGCCATGACGAAGAAGGAGGATATCCGAAAGGACAAACGGGCGCTGGCGAAACTCGCCAAAGAGGCGGTCCGGGTGAAGCAGATCCTTAGCGCGAACCAGGAGAGCAACGTCAACGTGAGTTCTTGCAGCCGTGCACGCTGACGGTAGGTGGAGTCACTATACGATGACCTAGACTACAGGTCGAAGATCAGCCGACAACAGCTCGAGGACGTCTTGGCGGGTCACTCGGACGCGTTTGAAACGCCCATCGGGTCTGCGTTGACCGCCGCCGGCCTCAATCTCGACGACATCACCTCGGTGATTCTTTTTGGCGGCAACACCCGAGTCCCCTTCGTCCAGTCGGCCATCAAATCGGTTCTCGGCGAGAAGCACTCTGACAAGATTGCACAAAACGTCAACACGGACGAGGCGGCCGTGCTTGGCGCGGCCTACTATGGTGCCGGCCTAAGCAGGCAATTCAAAATGAAGAGCATCGATGTTGTGGAGCGAAGCCACGGAGCGTTTACGCTCAACGGAGAGGACTTTTTCCCTCGAGGCTCGGTGTTAGGCGAGCGGAAGACGATTGGGTTGAAGCCTGATGCGGCGTCCGAGCTTGTCTTTGCTGAGTCTGGGTGAGCTCAGAGCGGATCCTCGCGTGACGACTCTGACATCCAGAAACGACATCCTCTCAGTCGAGCTGCTTAACGTCGACTCTGCTCTCGCCAACTTCTCCTCGCCGGAGCCCATCGTCAACTTGACCATGCGCCTGGACGCCCGTGGACACCTCGCAACCGCCAACGCGGTTCTCGTATCGAATGCGACCGAGGAGGCTTCCGGTGGGGTCGCAGGCGCTTTCAAAGGCTTGTTCGGCAAGAAGGACAAGGAGGACAAGGAGAGCGAAGAAGACGCCGAAAGCAAGGACGTCAAGACCAAGGAGAAGAAAAAGGTCGAGAAAGTGGCTCTCCGATTCAGGGAGCATCACCTTGGCGTCAAGCCCGCTTCGGGCGAAGAGAAGCGCAAGATCATGGCGAGGTGAGTTGCCCATAGCAGTCGTGTACTGATTGCAGGCTCACAGCCATTTCGCTGGCTGAGGCAGCCAAGAACGCACGAGAAGAGGCGCGAAACATTCTGGAGAGCTACCTGTACAAGCTGTCTAGTCTGCTCGACCCTGACGCGGACAAAAAGGTCCTGTTCGACTTTTCGACCGAAGACGAGCGAGACAAGATCGCCAAGGCAGTGTCCGAGGCGTTTGACTGGATGTCGGAGCACGCCGAAACTGCCACAGAGAAGGAGCTCAAGGCGAAGCGGCAGTCCATCGAGTGAGTCGGTAACCGCGTGCAGACTCGGCTGACCAGCAGAAAGCTCGAAGGACCCATCGTGATCCGGTTCAACGAAATGCAGACACGTGGTAAAGCCGTCGAAGATTTCCAGCAGGCCATGTTCGCCGCTCGTGCATTCTTCGTCGAGGCGCACAAGAACAACACGGAAGCGCTCGAAGCCGCGAAGGAGGCTACGCCAGAGAAGCCCGTCGCGCCGCCCAAGTACACCGAGGCGGAGCTGAGCAACGTGGAGAAGCTCTTGAAAGAGAACGAGGTGTGGATGGACGAGAGGATGAAGAAGCAGGTACAGCTGGACAACGATCCGCGCGCCGACCCGGTGATCTTCACTGCGGACTTGAACGAAAGGGGCAAGAATCTGCAGATGACGGTGGGTCGAAACTGGCATCACGCGTGCCGAGCTGACGACAGGTACTGAGACTGGTGAATAAGAAAGCGCCCAAAGCGCCCAAGCCGGTCAAGCCCAAGAAGCCCGAGACGGAGGCCCAGGCGGAGACGAACGGTACCGCGGAGCAGACAGGGCCCGAGGCCGACGACGACGCGAGCCAGACTACCTCGGCGGAGGAAGAGAGGAAGACGACGCATGATGAGCTGTAGTCCTAGAATGTCGCAATATAGAATCAATCTGCATCTGCATGGTTATCGTACCGGAAAATGGCGTTCAGCGTCGTGCTTGTCATGGCTCTTGTACAACTTTTCCTCCCAAGTCGGCGCTTCTAGTAGTACCCATCGCTGCCCATCGGGTAATTGGGATTCTGGCTGCGGTCCTGGAACTCGTACTCTGCCTGCTGCGCACGCTGCCGAGATGCTTCCTGGGCCATCGCCTCTTCTTCCCGCTTCATGTTCTCTTCCTGAAGAATCGCAAAGACGGACCCCTTGAACTGGTCATCAGCCGAAGCATTCTTTGACTTCCACTCGCGACTCACGAGCGTCAGCACGAGTCCCATCTTCTTCTCCAAGTCTCGCAGCTCGACCAGCAGCGATTCGTTCGGCGTCGACGCGGTCTCCCTTGCAATGGTCGCGATCTATTATCAGCGCGCGTCAGGGTGCATCGATGCACAAAACCGACGCGTTTGGTCTTGTCGCCGAGCTTTGCATACTCCCACAGCACCTCTTGCTCGAGCGGTGACAGCTGAGGGTGATTCGTACTACTATTAGCGCGGTTCGACGGGTTATAGAGAGTCCATGAGGGTGTCTGGACAGCTCACTATGGATTGATCGAGGATATAGACATGATGGTCAAACGCGTACCTAGGCCGAAATGGTTGACTGGATTTGTTGACATTTCCACTTCCGACGATCACTGTACCTCTTCCCGCCGTCATCTGTTGTACTGCTTGGAATGCCTGCTGAATCGACATTGCCAGGTACATGCCCCCGCTCTACCCGCTCAGGCGGTTGAGAGCATCACTGGACACGATACAACCGGCACCGCGGCCGTCATGACGACGCAGGCAACGCAGCATGATCCGGAGTCGCCCACCGTCCGGCTCCGGATCACCCACATTACCTCGACCATGGCACAGCCCATCCCTACCCTCCGGCCGTTCTATGTGCCTTCCCATCTGGCTACGGCCTGCCCCCCGGGCGTCCTCCCAGCGCAGTTGCCCGTCTTGCGCATCTTCGGGACGACACCTTCCCTGCAGAAGATATGCGCAAACATACACCTGTGCTACCCTTACTTTTACGTCCCGTATCCCATGGATTCGACCGACCCACTCCGCCCCGAGCGGGTCGTGAAGCTCTGCCAGCGCTTCGCCGTCAGCCTTAACCACGCCATATGCCTCGCTATGCGGCAGAACCCAACGGGTCAAGCGACAAACGCTCGTACGGGCGGCGGCGCCGACCCGAAACACCTGCACGTCGTGTCGGTCATGCTCGTCAAAGGGGTGCCGTTCTACGGCTATCATATCGGCCACAGCTACTTCCTCAAGGTCAGCCTGGTCAATCCGTCGAGGATCTACGTTGCGCTCGAGCAGCTTAGGAAGCCGGTCGTGCTGGGAAGGGAGTGGCAGCCGCACGAGGCGCACATGAACCACGTGTTGCAGTTCATGTGTGACTTTGACCTGTATGGGTGTGGCTGGCTCGATCTCGGAGGAGGGACATTTCGCGAGCCTTTGCCTGGTGAGCCGATGATCATCTGCTCGGCTGATAGCAGAGGGCGACCCGTACGCCTCGCCGGAGCATAGTGAAAGCCCGCCCGGGCTATTCAACACTCTGACGGTCCCCGATCATATGATCTATCCGTCCGCTCTTTCCCCGCCGAAAGACACCTTTACCCCACTCGAGATCGACGTGCTGCCCCACCACATCCTGAATCGCCGCCGGCTCAAGCCGCGGAATCTACATCAAGACTTTGTCGAGCTGCTGCATCGACCGCTGGACCCGGACGAAAAGCTCGTTCCGGCTGTAGCGGAATTATGGGAGGATGAGCGCCGTCGCCGATCTGCGAAAGGATTGTCGCTCAGCGAGAAGGCGATGATGCCTGGCAGCGGTGGGATGGGTGGCCGAACCAAAGCCGAGCTGGGTTATTTGGTCGATGGCGAGCCGAAGAAGGAGAACAAAGGCGGCGACTGGAAAATCACCAACGAGCTGTGGGAGATGATTGAGGAGAGGATGTCGACTGAACGGCGGAAACGAGGAAGACTGTCGTTCGAGCGGTTCTCTAGCGACATTCGAGCCGGTCGAGACGGCGAGAAACTCAAGTATGACAAGGTGGGTTTGGTTTGCTTTCCTTTGCACGCACTCGGGCTAACATGCAGTGGATCATGACTACATTCGAAGCCGTTGCGGCTCATTGGCCTCGCCAGCCGAAGGCACCGAAATCAACCCAGAGATCGAGGAAATCTCGGCGGTCGAACAAAGGTTCCTCGATTATGGGCGAGGCGTCCCCACCTCGGTCTGATCTCAAGTCGTCGCAGCAGGATGGTCTGCTGGCTGCGTCCAGCCCTGTCAAGCCTGCTGGAGCTGCGGTACCCCTCATCAGCGCCAAGGTCGAGCCTCCGCCGACCAATAGGCATACCCTGCCATCTGTCTCTGCACCTCCGGCGATCGACGAGCTCGACGAAGTGGGCGACGACACGGCTGAGGGAGAGTCGTCCGACGAGGAGGTAAATCCGTTTGAACTGTTCGCCATGACACAAGCGTCACAGGGTCCGCCAGACGCAACAGCCGACGTCAACCCAAACATGATTTCGCGTACCATCGGAAACGGAGACATGGACGATATGGACGAAGACGAGCTAGCAATGAGACAACACGAGCTGGATGCGCGACAGCACGCCGAAGAGGGTGTCCGATATCGCGCGACCCAGGCGCCCTCCAAGGACGACGAGAGCGATGAGTATGATGACGAGGAACTGGACGAGCTGTTCCGGCGAACTGTCATGGGCGGTTGGAGCAATCAAACCACGCCAAGGAAGCGCACTGGGTCCATGACGCCAACAACAGGCTCGCGTTCTGGGATGAGCAGTGGGGGAATGGAGGCTAGGAGACAGCGAAGAGAGGCACGGCTCATGGAACAGGCCGGGCTGGGTGATTTGAGGTGAGTCGGCTAGTCTGTAGGTTGTTGGGCTAACTCCAGCGCGATCATGGACAGATCGTCCGTGTCCATCTCACCCGCGAACCCGTACGATCCGCTCCTAATGACCCCCACAAAGACCAAGACGCCGGTCAGTGACAAGGCCACACCGACTTCGCTCGTTCGCAACCTATTCTCCCGGTCCCGGCCAGGAACAACTCCCACTTCGGCCAGCCGAGGTGTCGATGTACCGGCCAATACGGTCGTTCTGCCTCCCACTAAACGATCCCTCGGCGACTTTTCGCCTTCCCCACCCGATGACGACGAGCGAGAGGTGACGCCTACACCCACCCGGCCCAAACGCCCTCGAAAGGCGAGCGACGCGGTTGACGTAAAGCCCAAGTTGGAAGTCGCGATGCCAAAGGCTGAGCTCGGTCATATCGAGATGCCCCCGGCACACCAGAGCACCATCGCAACTCGCTCGACGGGCAGCAACGGCTCTGCGCCTAGAACCGGCGCGTCGAAACGGCATATGCCCAGCCCAACACTGCGGAACGAGTTGCCAACCCCGGGCGAACAGTCCACGTCTCAGCAGCTCATTTCGCAGGAGGGACAGCCGAGACCTGCGCGGGCGAAGAAGCGGGTTCGGTTGGCAAGTCCTGAAAGCGGCCTGGCTCCTCGGCCACCTTCCCACCCGTCTCAGACACTTGGCTCCAGCGCTGAAACTCTCACGTCCGCCCACACAGTCACCTCGGCAAAATCTGAGGGGTCAGGATCGACACTCCCGCCCAACTTTTCCCACACATCATGGCAATTCCACTTCGCGCCGCCTCTGTTACGCGACGTCATGCAGACCATCGATCCAGAAGTGGTGTACACCGAGCCGCATTACTCGAACGCTGTCGACGTCCCGCCTCGGGCCAAGATGTTCGCCGGACGGATGTTCACGCTGAAAGGCAATGGCGTGCCCGATCTGCCGGAGTTTCTCGGCACCGGCGCAACCGATAAGAGCTGGTTGAAGACGCGCAAGACGACGCGAGAGAAGGCTAGATTCGGATGGGAATGGGCGTTCACCCCTCCCAGACCCGGCGAGGTGGTCGAGTATTGTCAGAAGGAGGACGATGCGAGGATGACTGAGCGTGAGTGCGCGTTGTCCACCAGTACTGACCGTAGTCCAGCGCAAATTGCGCCTCACGAGCCAGCTCGCTGGCCCGACACAGAAGAATCGATTCGGCTTCAAGTTCTCGCAGAAGAAGAAGACCAGGGACGCCGAGCGGGAGCATCAGAACATGTCGGTGCTGGCTATCGAAGTCTTTGGTGCGTCGGCATGTGCTCTTCAGCCAGCTGACGCCAGCCAAGTCGCGGCACCAGCTACTACCCGATCCGGAGAAGGACGAGCTCACAGCGGTGTTCTTCTGCTACCAGAACGAAGACGAGAGCCTAGAGGACACGACGATTCATGCCAACTACCACGCTGGGCTTATAGTTGTCGACTCGCCGCAGCTGCGCGGCGGGCGAATCGGCCTCGAGGGCATTCCAGTCCATTTGGTCGATAGTGAGCTGGACCTGATAAACTGGATGATCGACACGGTCAAGGCGTGGGACCCGGACGTACTGGCTGGCTGGGAGCTGCACAACTCGTCCTGGGGCTATCTGTCCGCTCGAGCACACGAGGCTTTCAGTGCGTGCAGTGCGCAAACCTTAGCTGACCACAGACGTCGACTTGATGGAGCAGTTGTCACGAGTCGTCTCGGGTCATTCAGCGCCGAAGAAGGATTTCTACTCGGCTACTCACTCGTCCACCTTTAAAGTTTCCGGCCGGCACATCTTGAACATCTGGCGGATATGCCGGTCAGAGATTAACCTGACCCAGTACACCTTTGAAAATGTTGTCTTTCACTTTTTGCACCAAAGGTATGTAACCTTCACAAGCTTAGCCAAGCTTACCGCAGGATCCCACACTATTCTTCCGCTAGTCTGACAGCTTTGTGGAAGAGCAAGACACCCGAACACACATCCCGCGTGCTCAAGTACTTCTTTCAGAGGGTGGTCATCGACATGGAGGTGATTGACGCCGCCGAGATCATCACGAAGAATGCGCAAGTCCGGCCTGCCTTGCTTAAGCCACGCTGACAGTTAGTGAATTCGCCCGTGTATTCGGCGTCGACTTTGCATCAGTCATGTTTCGCGGATCTCAGTTCAAAGTCGAGTCGTTCATGTTCCGAATCGCCAAGCCCGAATCTTTTGTGCTCGTCTCGCCCTCGAAGCAGCAGGTCGGTCTACAGAACGCCCCGTTCGCGGTCCCGCTTATCGCGGAGCCGGAATCTAAATACTACAGCCACCCGATCCTCGTGCTGGACTTTCAGAGTCTGTATCCGAGCGTCATGATCGCGTACAATATCTGTTTCTCGACCTGCCTCGGCAGGGTGGAGAAGTTCAAGGGGACGGACAAGTTTGGATTTACCGAGCTGAAGGTCGCGGATGGATTGTTGGAGCTGCTCAAGGACTACCTCACCGGTGCGCAATTGCATGAAGCACGTTACAGCACGGGCTAGCTGACAACAGTCACGCCTAATGGGATGATCTTTGTCAAACCGGCGGTGCGCAAGAGTTTGCTGGCGAAGATGCTGGGCGAGATCCTGGACACGCGGGTCATGGTCAAGCAGGCCATGAAAGGGGCGAGGGGGAACAAGGTAGGTGATCGGTGCGGCCCGTAGACAGAGACGCTGACGCGCAGTCGTTGCTGTCGCTCTTGAATGCTCGTCAGCTCGGTCTCAAGCTCATGGCGGTAAGGACTATAGCAGCCCGTATCGACTCATGACTGATCCGCAGAACGTGACGTACGGATACACCTCCGCAACGTACTCTGGCCGAATGCCGTGTATCGAAGTGGCCGACTCGATTGTCCAGACTGGCCGAGAGACGCTCGAAAAGGTCAGCTGCGCATTTTTACGACTGCCTGGAGCTGACGTGCAGGCTCAGGAGCTTATCCATTCCCGACCCGAATGGGCAGCTCAAGTCGTCTACGGCGATACCGACTCACTGTTCGTCGCTCTGCCCGGCCGTTCGAAAGATGCCGCCTTCAAGATCGGCAACGAGATCGCAAACGCCGTGACGGCCATAAACCCGAAACCAGTGAAACTGAAGTTCGAAAAGGTATGTTGCAAATCGTATAGATTGCTGGGCTGACAGGCAGGTCTACATGGGCTCAGTCTTGATGGCAAAGAAACGTTACGTCGGCTTCAAGTACGAGCATCCCGACGAGACCGAACCGGCTTTCGACGCAAAAGGCATCGAGACGATCCGACGAGATGGCTTCCCAGCCCAGCAGAAGATCGAGGAAGTGTGCTTGAAGCTGTTATTCCGCAACCAGGACCTGTCGCAGATCAAGGAGTACTGCAGGCAAGAATGGACGAAGATCTTACAAGGCCGGGTTTCGCTTCAAGACTTTATCGTGGCGAAAGAAGTTCGATTGGGATCTTACTCGTGAGTCGCCCATTCGCGACGTAGGCTGAACCCAGCGAAAAGGGCGTCCCACCGCCAGGAGCCGCCGTGGCATACCGCCGTATCCTCAAGGACCCTCGGGATGAGCCCCAGTACGCGGAACGCGTGCCATACATCGTGTCCAACGCGGACGGTCGCCGCCTGATCGACCGGGCGCGGATGCCGCAAGAGATGCTCGCGAGTCGGACGCTGAACATCGATGCAGAGTACTACATCCGCAACCTGCTCATCCCTCCCCTGTCGAGGATCTTCAACCTGGTCGGCGCGGACGTGGAGGGATGGTTTGAGACTATGCCGCGTCAGAAACGGGCCGGGAAGTACGACAACAAATTCTTTGCGGCCAGCAAAGGCAAGGGCAAAGCGAGCAGCAAAGCCGGCGGAGGTATGCGGATCGATGAGCATTTCACGTCGAGCCATTGTATCGTCTGCGGACTCGAATCGGCCGACCGTGAGTGCAACGCAGCTCAGACGGCACTGACCCCAGGCATATGCGAAGACTGCACGTCTGATCCGGCCACGACGGCTCACGCGTTGTTATCGCGCCAGCACATTGCACAGTCCAAACTTGTTGACACGCACAAGCTGTGTGCGAGCTGCTCCAGCACGCCGATGAGCGAGAAGGTGCTGTGCGACTCGGTCGACTGTCCGGTGTTGTACGCGAGGGTGGCGGCGGAAAGGGACGTGGAGGACCTGGGCGATGTGGATGAGCTGGTGACGCGGTTGCGGGACGATGGAGGGAGTTCCGGTGGTCTGGACTGGTGACCCGCTGCGCGAATCATGACCGACCCGTATACCTTGCACGAATATACCGAGAAGCATAGAATACATTGTAGCTATAGCTTCACCCTGTAAGATCACAAGTGCACATGCCGATATAATGAATGGCGTGCTGCTGCTCAGATGGGACCCGCAAATTTTTCGAGAGCCATACTGTAGTCTTGAGACCTATGCTATATACCTCGACCGACCTTAGATAGAGCACACTCCGCTTGAACCCTCTATGCCTGAGCCTCCACCTCTGACCTTCGTGCATCCTTCTCGCTCCTTTTCCGCTCTCTGCGTTCGCGACGAGACTCCTTCACTTCCGTCATGCCTGCTGAGCCCGCCTCAGCTCGCACAGCCGACGGAGGCTCGCCGTCCGGCAAGTGCTTGAAAAAAGAGCTGGGCGGGAAGACGGCCCACGCAGTCAGTGCAAGGATGACCGGGAGGTACTCGAGGCACCCAAAGAGAGCCTCGGACGTGCTCGCCGTGCCGAAGAAGCCTGCGGTCAGGGCGCCACTCGCGTCGTATCAGCGGAGTCCCCCACTCACCCTGAGCAGTCTCGGCCAGACGGAATGTCGTTCGGAGCAAGATCAGGTCGGAAGTAGCCAAGATGACGAACAAGAAGCGGCGAAGATGTCTGTGGTTCAAGTTGGGGATATCGGGTCCGGGGAAGGACGAGCGAGTGGCGCGGTAGATCGCGACGCCGAGGATGGACAAGAAACACACGAAGGAGAAGGTCTAGAGTCAGCGTCATCAGACAGAAGCTGAGACGCACCTGAATACACAGACCGGCGAGCAAGATGTCGTTGGCTTGCTCTGGGGTAACGGGCGACGATCCGCCCGACACCTTTGCCGATTCAGAGACACCGATCAGCGCGGCGCCGGCGACCTGGATGATGGCTGCGATAAGTGGATTGCGGGATGTCAGGTTTCAGAAGCTCACTGGTGACAACATCGGCGGTGATGAAGACTGCCTGGTCAGCTTGTCCTCATGTGTTTTGTGCGCGGACCCACAAGCGAGGACGAGTTTGGGTCTGATCACCAGGAGCTGCTCGCCGCACGCGAAACCTTTGACTGCCATTGACAAGGAGAGGTATATGGCAGCAGTGAAGAGTACCGGGGCCTAGAAGAGTCAGCTCGTTTCCGGTCGCACTCCAGACCAGTCCGTGCTCAGGCCGTCGATGCGAACGCCCCCGTAGGGCTAAGGCCCGCTCGCCCTTGCTCCGACCGCGCTTGTAAGAAGAGAGTCCACTCACCACTACGATCAAGAAGTACTGCGCGACAAAGCTGCCCACCACGAAAGGGTTCTTGTGACTCGCGATCCGAGCTGCATATCCGCCCATCTCCATGAGCTGCTGTCAGGGGGTCGTTCCCCTGTTTAGTGTATGTGGCTCACCGATCCGACCAGCAGCAGGATGTGGAACGACCGGTACGTCTTTCCCCGCTTCTTGATGAGGTAAAAGGCGTTGATAAGGAGGATGAGGGCAAAGGTGACCACGCCCGTGATCGCCAGACCCAGCGAGGGGACATAGCCGTAGATGATGATCGACGCCTCGCCATCTTTGGGATTCGGGTTGATCGGTCCGCGATACGTCGTGCCCGACATGGTGGTGAGGTTGTGCTGGCTGGTGTTATGGACAGATTTGGTCTTGCTCCGAGTCTCGTAGAACAATGAGAGGCAGGGCTGGTAGTCAATCCCCCTCTCCTTGTGTCTTTTGGTTGTAGAATCGATTTCCCTTGCTTGGCGATGGTCGGCCTTA
>Ga0308169_10005259_pt1 | contig 11865 bp, 9 predicted proteins | sample PhyBR1_2_FD_202139 | JGI IMG/M metagenome (GOLD analysis project Ga0308169, IMG submission 202139) | Phyllosphere microbial communities from UC Gill Tract Community Farm, Albany, California, United States - DLSLSB.R1 | ecosystem: Host-associated > Plants > Phyllosphere > Unclassified | place... | reverse complement strand
GCCGGTTGGCTCGATGCGCGCGGGGGTCTGCGTGCGGGACGCAAGCTGTTGCGGCGCCGCTGGCCCTTCGTCGCGGTCGGACTGCCGTTGATCCTGATTCCCACGCTGCTGGCGCTGCTGATGCGCAAGCCCGACATGCTGCCCGCTTACGAACCGTCCGAGGCCGTGGTCGATCCGCAGGTGGCCGCCTTGCTGAATGGTGAACGCCTGGTGCCGCCCGCCGCCTTGCCGCCGATCGCCTTCAGTACGCGCGAGGTGGAGCTGGTGCGGCCGATGCTGGTCGATGCCAGCCGCAACTGGGGCCTGCTGCAGCCCGATTTCAGCCAGCGCCTGCTGCTGGTCTTCAAGATCATGAAAGAAAAATATGGCTACGAGATGGCGCTGCTGGAAGGCTACCGCAGCCCGGCGCGCCAGGACATGTTGGCCGCCATGGGGACATCGGTGACGAATGCACGCGCCTTCCAGAGCTGGCACCAGTACGGCCTGGCGGCGGACTGCGCATTCTGGCGCGACGGCAAACTGGTGATTTCGGAAAAAGACCCGTGGGCCATGCGCGGCTACCAGCTGTACGGCGAGGTGGCCGAATCGCTTGGCATGACCTGGGGCGGACGCTGGCGGATGATGGACCTGGGCCATACCGAACTCCGGGTGCGCGGCGTGATGCGCCATTGAATACGGCAAGCGGACACGCCGGGTCGCCGTTGTCTCATCTCAAGTTTTCGGCTCGGAAATAGTGCCAGACTAGCCGATGCACCCATCCACTTCCGGAACCGCTATGGCCCGAATCTGGCAGTTTCTGACCGACAGCCGCGTTTTGGCCGTGATCGGCATCGCCGCGCTTGCGGCATTCCTCCTGATTGGCGCCGACAGCTTCGAAATCGCCGCGGTCTGGGCCCTGCTGGCGGGGCTGGTCCTGCTGGCATGCTGGGGTGTCTACTGGCTGGTGCGCGCGGCCCGGCGCAAGCGCGCGGCAAGCCTGCTCACCGAGGCGATCGCACCCGCGGCCGATGCCGGCCCGGCCCAGGCCGGGCGCAATGATGCGGCGGTGCTGCGCAAGGGCATGCTCGAAGCAATCAATACCATCAAGACCTCGAAGCTGGGCCTGACGCGCGGCGCCGCCGCCTTGTACGAGCTGCCCTGGTACATGATCATCGGGAATCCGGCGGCCGGCAAAAGCAGCGCGATCAAGCACTCCGGCCTGAACTTCCCGATCCCGGGCAGCAAGGCGGTGCAGGGCGTGGGCGGCACCCGCAACTGCGACTGGTTCTTCACCACCGACGGCATCCTGCTCGACACCGCCGGCCGCTATTCGGTGTACGAACCCGACCGCGGCGAGTGGTTCAGCTTCCTCGACCTCCTGCGCAAGCATCGCCCGCGCGCGCCGATCAACGGCATCCTGATCGCGGTCAGCGTGGCCGAACTGGCGGGCGGCTCGCCCGAAGCATCGATCGAACTGGCCAAGAGCCTGCGCACGCGCGTGCAGGAGCTGACCGAGCGCCTGGGCGTGTACGCGCCGGTGTACGTCATCTTTACGAAAGCCGACTTGATCGCCGGCTTCGCCGACTTCTTCCACGACAGCGAGCGCGCCGAGCGTGACCGCGTGTGGGGCGCGACGCTGCGCTACAACCGCAGGAGCACGCCACAGGACGTGCTGGCCTTCTTCGACCAGCATTTCGACGAGCTGTACGACGGCCTCAAGGAAATGAGCCTGGCCAGCATGGCCGGCAACCGCAGCACGGCCCGGCGTCCCGGCGTGTTCACCTTTCCGCTGGAATTCGCCTCGCTGCGGCCGCATCTGCGCGCCTTCCTCGCCACGCTGTTCGAAGAGAACACTTACCAGTTCCGGCCGGTGTTCCGCGGCTTTTATTTCACCAGCGCGCTGCAGGAAGGCAGCGTCGAGACCCTGTCGTCGCGGCGGGTGGCCAGCCGCTTCGACCTCGACCTTTGCGAGCAGAAGGGCGGTGCTTCGACTGCGCAGGCGGCTGACCAGTCGGGCTACTTCCTGCTCGACCTGTTCCGCAAGGTGATCTTCGCCGACCGCGACCTGGTCAAGCGCTACACCAGCCCGGCCGCGACGCGCCTGAAAGTCGGCGCCTTCTTCGGCGCCACCATCCTGCTCGGCTGCGCGCTCGGCGGCTGGAGCTGGTCCTACATGGGCAACCGCCAGCTGGTCGCCAACGTGCAGGCCGACCTCGATAAAGTGAGCAAGCTGCAGGCCCGCCGCAGCGACCTGCAGTCGCGCCTGGAAGCGCTCGAGATCCTGCAGGACCGCATCGAGCAGCTGGAAAAATACCAGGCCAGCCAGCCGATGGCGCTGTCCTTTGGCCTGTACCAGGGCGAGGCGCTGGACCGCAAGCTGCGCGACGAATACTTCGCCGGCGTGCGCGAGGTGATGGTGCAGCCGGTCGCCAGTGCACTGGAATCGCTGCTGGCCGAAACCAACGCCAACGCCGCGCAACTGAATCCGAATGCCCAGGCGGCGCCCGCATCTCCGCCCACTGCCCGGCCCGGCCAGCCTTATCAGGACGCCTCGCCGACGAATGTGGGCGATGCCTACAACGCCCTCAAGACCTACCTCATGCTGGCCGATAAATCGCACGCCGAGCCCGGCCACCTGAACGACCAGCTGACCCGCTTCTGGCGCGGCTGGCTGATGGCGAACCGCGGCGCCATGACGCAGGAACAGATGATCCGCAGCGCAGAGCACCTGTTGAGCTTCGTGCTCGCCCACGTCGACGACCAGGCCTGGCCGCAGATCACGCCCAAGCTCAGCCTGCTCGACACGGCGCGCGAAAACCTGCGGCGCGTGGTGCGCGGCACGCCCGCGCGCGAGCGCGTGTACGCCGACATCCGCACGCGCGCCTCGACCCGCTTTCCGGCGGTGACGGTGGCGCGCATCGTCGGCGAACAGGATGCCGGGCTGGTGGTCGGCAGCTACGCGGTGAGCGGGGCCTTCACGAGCGAGGCCTGGAACAAGTTCATCCAGGGGGCGATCCGCGATGCCTCCAGCCGCGAGCTGCAGAGCAGCGACTGGGTCCTGAAAAGCGTGGCCAAGGACGACCTGACGCTGGAGGGCAGCCCGGAACAGATCCAGAAGACCCTGGTCGACATGTACAAGGCCGACTATGCGAAAGAGTGGGGCAAGTTCGTGCAGGGCGTGACGATCGCCGACCTGAACGGCTTCGACGCCAGCGTGCAGGCGATGAACCGCCTGGGCGATCCACAGAATTCGCCGCTGGCCAAGGTGCTCAAGACCGTGTACGAGCAGACCGCCTGGGACGACCCGACGCTGGCGCGCGTCGACAGCGTCAAGCTGAAACGCGGCATGCTGGGCTGGTTCCGCGAAGTGGTGCTGCGCCGCGCGCCCACTCAGTTGGAGCAGGCCGCGCGGCAGGTGGCGGATAGCCAAGGTCCGTTACCGGTCGGCGGCGTGCAGGCGGCCGGGCCGGTCGGGCGCGAGTTTGCCAGCGTCGCGCGCCTGGTCGGCGTCAAGGAAAGGGATGCCTCCCTGATGACCGGCTACCTGGATGCGTTGTCCAAGCTGCGCACGCGTTTGAACCAGCTGAAGAACCAGGGCGATCCCGGCCCCGGCGCCAAGCAGCTGATGCAGCAGACGCTGGAAGGCAGCGGCTCCGAACTGGCCGATGCGCTCAAGTACGTCGACGAGCAGATGCTGACCGGGATGACCGACTCGCAAAAAGCCATGCTGCGCCCGCTCCTGGTGCGTCCGCTGGTGCAGACCTTCGCGATGATCGTGCTGCCGTCCGAATCCGAGATCAACAAGACCTGGCAGGCACAGGTCGTGGAGCCCTTCCAGAAGAACCTGGCCTCGAAATACCCGTTCGCGCCCTCGGCCCAGATCCAGGCCACCCCCGGTGAGATCGGCCAGGTGTTCGGCCCCGAGGGCGTGGTCGCGAAGTTCGTCGGCGCCACCATGGGTCCGCTGGTGGTGCGGCGCGGCGACGTGCTGTCCAGCCGCACCTGGGCCGACATCGGCATCACGCTCGCGCCGCAGGCCGTCAGCGGCTTCCCGGGCTGGGTCGCGCCGCTGTCGGCCAACGGCGTGGCGGCCCCCAACGGCGCGCAGACCGTGTTCCAGCTGCTGCCCTTGAGCGCACCGGGCGTGACCGAGTACACGATCGAGATCGATGGCCAGCAGCTGCGCTACCGGAACACGCAGCCGGCGTGGGTCAACATGGTGCATCCGGGACCGCAAGGGGCGAGCGGGGCCAAGGTCAGCGCGGTGACCTTCGACGGCCGCACGGTCGAACTGTTCAACGCGCCGGGCGAGTACGGGCTGCAGAAGTTGATCGAAGCGGCGGCCAAGAAGAAGGTGCCCGGCGATATCTTCGAGCTGCGCTGGAGCAGCGGCAACGTGGCCGTGGCGGTCAACCTCAAGAAGATCAGCAGCCCGGACAGCGGCGGCGACGCCCAGGCCAGCCAGGGCTTTCGCGGCCTGCGCCTGCCGGAGGCCATCGTCGGCCGTCAAGGGCCCGCCCCGGCGCAGGGGCAAGCTGCCGGCCCGGTGCTCGCGGGAGCGCCGCAATGAGCCGCGCCGTCTTCTCGAGCCGGATTGGCTACTTCGGCAAGCTGCCGGCGCGCAGCGACTTCGTCAAGACCACCGACGAGCAGCCGGTGCTGGGCATGCTGGACGACTGGCTGGCGCAGGTCATGGCGCGCCTGCCCTCGGACGCGCGCTGGAAGATCAACTACGATGCGTTCGCCCCGGCCTGCTTCGCCTTCGCCGGACCGAGCCGGCGCCACGCGGTGGCCGGCCACCTGCTTGCCAGCCATGATCGCTCCGGACGGCGCTTTCCTTTTCTGACCATGCGCACCGTCGAGGTGACCGAACCTGCCGCCTTCGTGGCGCGCTGCCCGCTGGCCTTCGCGCCGCTGTGGACCTGTCTCGAAGGGATGGCGCCGCGCGTGCTGGCCAGCGAAGACCCGGGGCCGCAGCTGCATGCGCTGCTCGATGTCCAAGTGGCGGTCGGCGAGCACGAGACGGCGCTGGAGGCATGGATCGCCACGCACACGGTCGGTTCGTTATCCAGCGCGCTGGACCTGGCCGCCAACCGGATGATCCTCGGCCTGGGCCTCTTGCTGCAGCCGGTCATGCACAGCCGGCCGGCGGCGCTGCACAAGAGTCTCGTGCTGCCGCTGCCGCCGGCCGCCGACGCGCGCCATGCGGCCGCTGCGTTCTGGCTGGAGCTGGTCGTGCCGTTCGTGAGGCGCACCGAGTTCGACCTGGTGCTGTTCATCACCCAGGTCGCCGGGCGGCCGGCGCTGGTGGTCGGCTTCGGCGGCGCGGCGGCCGAGACCCTGCATGCGCTGATCGATCCGGTGGCAGCCTTTGATCAGCAGGTGCATCTCGACCAGAACGGCTGGATCGACGAGCAGCTCGGCCTGGACATCGACGTGCGCGCACTCGCCAGCTACCTCGAGCAGCCGGCGCTGCCGCTGCGCATGGCGCGCGAGCTGTTCCTGAAAACCTTCATCGGAGGCTAGCCATGAAGCGTGTCTTTTTGTCTGGCGCGCTGTTCGCGGCCGTCCATTCTGCGGCCCTCGCGGACGGCGCCGCGCCCATCGTCGTCTCGGGGACCGTCGCCGACGAGGCCAGCCGCGCCGCCCTGCTGGCGAAGCTGCGCACCGTGTACGGCGCCGACCGCGTGGTCGACCAGCTGTCGCTCGGGCGCGTGTCGACACCGCCGAACTGGAACGACTATGTCGGCCGCCTGATCGGTCCCAACCTGAAGCTGGTCAGCCGCGGCCAGCTGCAAGTCGACGGCAACACGGTCAGCCTGCGCGGCGACGTCGCCAGCGAGGAGCAGCGCCAGAAGATCGCCGGTGACATCGCCGCCAGCCTCGACGCCGGCTATGTCGTCAACAACGGCTTGCGCGTGGCGGCGTCCGAGCAGGGCGTGCTCGATGCGGCGCTGGCCAACCGCATCATCGAGTTCGAGTCGGGCAAGGCGACGCTGACCGATTCCGGCAAGTCCATCCTCGACCAGATGAGCGTGGCGCTGCTGCGTCTGAAGGACAAGCGGGTCGAGGTGATCGGCCATACCGACAACGCCGGCTCGCGCGCCGGCAACCTCTCGCTCAGTCAGGCGCGCGCGGAAGCCGTCAAGGCTTATGTGGTCGGGCGCGGGGTGAAGGCGGAGATGATCTCGGTGGCAGGCGAAGGGCCGGACCGCCCGGTGGCCGACAACCGGACGCCGGAAGGGCGCGCGAGGAATCGGCGGATCGAGTTCAAGGTGGTGCAGTAAGCTGGCGGTCGCCGCCTGTCGCGGCGGCGACCGCCTTCAAGGCAAGGTAATTGTCACATTCGCCGACCGCGGCGGCAGCTTGACCAGATCGTTGTAGCTGGCCAGCGAGCGCTCGGTCTCGTGCGCGAGCGTGGTCCGGAATCCCAGGTAGGCGCACAAGCCGCACAGCAGCACCACGCTCCCCAGTACCCACAAGGACAAATCGCTGCCCAGCTTGTGCGCGACCTGGTCCGGCCGTTCCGCATGCGGCGCGAAGCCGCGGCTTTTCCCGCGCATGCGCGCGATCTCGTCGCCCAGGCGCGCGGTCAGGTAGTTCAGCTTGTCCTGGCCGTCGAGGGCGAAGCGGCCCTGGAAGCCGAGCAGCAGGCACATGTGATACACCTCGAGCGCCTGCAGGTGCACGCTGCCCTTGGCGCGCAAGTCTTCGAGGCGCTGGAAGAAATGCTCGCCAGCCAGCTGGTCGCCGAACAGGCGCAGTTGCAGCGGGCGCGTCTCCCAGGCTTCGCGAATCGCGTAGTCGGAACGCAGGATGATTTCGTCGACCGCCGCGCAGAACGCGTACTTGGCGGCGGTCACGTCTTCGCTCGACACACCCAGCGTCTTTGCGTGGCGGTCGACGTCGCCCAGAAAAGTCGTCATGTGCTCGGCGAAGGCGGTCTTGTCGTGCGGGCCGCAGCCGCCCTTGAGCAGGAACAGCGCATAGAAGCCTTCGTACATGACGTCGACCAGCGAGCTGGGGGCGCCGCCGGCGGCGTTGCGCGGGGAGGAGGGGGTTGGCGCCGCGCGCCGTTCGATGTGATGGTTCATGCGGCGATCGCAATCAGTTCGAGTTTGAGGTCACGCAGGCCGTTCGGCACGTAGATCGAGATGGCCTGGGCTTTCAGCATGCTGTCGTACAGCACGCCGCGATTTTCGAGGACGAAGTAATACATGTCGGGGCGCACGGGCAGCGCCGCCGGCACCTGGGGCGCATGCACCAGCTTCACGCCGGGCATGGCCGACAGCACCAGCTTGTCGACGTCTTCCGGGGCGCCGATCTTGAAGCGCAACGGCACGATCTCGACCAGCTGCAGCGCCGGCAGGTCGGCCGCCACGCCCAGGTAGAGCGTGGTCTGGGCATTGATCTTGCCCGAGTCGAGCGCGCCAAGGTGGTAGGACGGACGCTCGTTCGACAGCGCGATCGAGAAGTACTTCGACGAGATCACGGTGTCGAGCAGCTCGCGCAGGATCGCGTCGAGGCGGGCGAAGGCCGGCGCGGGATCCTGGTGCGCATAGGCCGGCAGGTCCTCGAGCCGGACCGTGCGCGAGAAAGTCATCAGGCCGCCGGCCAGCACCAGCAGCTCCTGGAACAGGCGCTCCGGATGCAGGTCGCGGTGCGCCAGGTAGTGGGAAAGCGCCGCGTAGCCGCTGCTGGCCGTGTGCAGCAGCCAGAAGGAAGAGACGTCGCCGCCGCGCAGTTCGACCACGTGGCGGCCCGGCTCGCGGTAGTGGCCGTACAGCGCGTTGACCTTGGCCAGCAGCTTTTCCATCAGGCGCACCAGCAAAGCCTGCAGGGCCGGCGCGCCGTCGACCGACACGCAGGGCGGCACGAAGCCCGGATCGAGCTCGAAGCCGCCGGTCGCCACACGGCGCAGGCGCGCCAGCGGGAAGCTTTCGTAGGCATCGAGCGCATCCAGTTCCGACACCAGGCGCAGGTTGCCGGCCAGGTAGGACACCGGCGCGTCGGCGGCGCTGGAGTACAGGTCGCGCGTATCGTGCTCGAGCTGCCCGTAGCGCACGTCCAGGCGCGTTTCGCCGCGCGCCGCGCAGTTGTCGCCGTGCGCCTTGAGCGCGGGCAGGGCGGCGTGGAAGGTCAGGACCTGCACCTCGGGCGGCAGGTCGCCCAGGCGGATCTGGGGCGGCAGCGCGTCGTGCTCGGGCGCGCGCACGATCTCGCCGTCGGGGAAGATCACGGACAGCTCGGTCAGGCGCAGGGTGTCGGCCTTGAGGGCGTCGAGGTCGATGGTGAGCTTGCGCACGCCCCAGCAATACGGGTGCAGGGCGGCCGCGGTCTGGTTCAGCCGCGCCTCGTGATAGCGGTCCTGCTGCTGGAAGTGTTGCGGCCGGAGGAACAGTCCTTCGCCCCACAAGACTTTCGACGGCGTATTCACAGCGGCCTCCCGTAAATCTCTAGCTTGCTGGAAACATCAAAGCGCTCATTGACAGCGCACAAGCGACAACGGCGGCGGCGCCTCTCCGCTTGCGCCGGCTCCGGCGCCCACACTCAGCGCGCAGGCATGCAGGCCGAGCGTGATCCCGGCCTTTTCCGCGTCAGCCGCGGCGAAGGTGGTGCGCCAGCCCAGGCGCGCAGGCGCGCGGAACAGGGCGACCACGCCGACATAGCCGGCCTCGCGCGTCAGCAACTGGTCGAGATCGAGGCGTTGGCCCGGCACCAGCGTAAGCTCGCTGACCTCGATCAAGTCGGCGCCGAGCGCATCGCGCTCCGCTTGCGCACTCAGGAAGGCAGCATAGGGCGCCTGCGCGAAGGCGCCGCGCTGGCGCAGCTTGTAGATGCGCACCAGCAGGGCCAGGGGCTGGCCATGCGCATCGACGTTCAGGCGCGTGGCCGCGTGCAGGTGCAGTGCCACCTTGCGCGGCTGTTGCTGCAGCTGCTGTTCGAGCTGGGCTTCCTGCGCCTTTTTCATCAGCGCATCCTTGCCGCCGCAGCCGGACAGCAGGCACATCATGAATACAGCGTGAAGGGGCTTCATCAAGATATTGCTCTCGTTAAATGTACCAGCGGAGATTTAACGGCAACCGCGCCCATCCTTCGTGAGGCGCCGCAAAGCCCGCTTCGATCAAGCGCAATCGACGGGAAGAACAAAGTTGACCACTCGCAATTCTTGCCGGAACGGTTCCCCAATAATTGGCGCTTGATCACCTTGGGAGAGTCAGATGAAGTACCAACACGCCATGCCCCTGGCCTGTCTCGCCTTGCTGGCGGCCTGCGCCAGCAATCCGCCGGCATCGAAAGAGCCGAAGCCGGGGGCCACCGTCGCGGCCGCGATGGCCGAGGCCGACGCCGCCATGACGACCGGCCAGAACGACAAGGCCTATGCCGTCCTCAGGGCCGCCACCACCGCCTTCCCGACCGATAAAACGGCGTGGCTGCGCATGGCCCAGATGCGCTTCGACAGCACCGATTACGGCGAAGCCATCGTCGACGCGCTCGAGGCCCTGCAGCGCGACCCGGACGACACCCTGGCCAACAGCATCATCGCGGTCAGCGGCCTGCGCGTGACCAGCAAGGCGCTGGCCGACCTGAGCCAGAAGAACAACCTGACCGGCAACGTACGCACCGAAGCCCAGGAACTGGCCAAGCTGCTGCGCTCCAGCCTCGGCGAAGAGGCGCTGGTCCCGGGGGGGCGCGCCGGCCAGCGCAAGGAGGCGCCGCCCAAGCGCGTCGGCTCGGCCGCGCCGGCGCCCGCGCGCACGGCCGCGTCCAGCGATCCTTTCGGCGCGCTGAAATAACTGAAGGAGCCGACATGCCCAAAAATGAAAGCGTGCAGAAACGCCTGCAGAAAGTGCGCGCCCCGCGCGTGCAGATGACTTATGACGTCGAGATCGGCGACGCCATCGAAAACAAGGAATTGCCCTTCGTGGTCGGTGTGCTGGGCGATTTCGGCAGCGATCCGGACGCCGCAAAAAAGCGCCTCAAGGACCGCAAATTCGTGAACGTGGACGCCGATAATTTCGACGAGGTGCTGAACGGCGTCGCCCCGGTCACGAATTTCCGCGTCGAGAACCACCTCACGCCGGAGGGCGGTGAATTCGCGGTACGCCTGCAGTTCAAGGAGATGGCCGACTTCCGTCCCGAAGCCGTCGTGCAGCAGGTGGCGCCGCTCAAGGGCCTGCTGGACGCGCGCGCCAAGCTGGCCGACCTGCGCAACAAGCTGGCCGGCAACGACCGGCTCGAAGACATCCTCAACGACGTGCTGACCAGTACCGAAAAACTGGACAGCCTGCGCAAACAGAAAAAGGAGGACTGAATGGCCGCCATCCTCGATGCGCAATCGCCCGGCGCCGGCCAGGCCAGTGCGCTGGAGCTCGACACGGGCCTGCTGGACCAGATCGTCGAACAAAGCCGGGTCGCCAAGTCGAGCACGGAACACGAACACGCGCGCGACATCATCTCCGAACTCGTCACCCAGGTCATGGAAGGGACGATGGTCGTCTCCAGCAACCTGTCGGCGACGATCGACGCGCGCCTGGCGGAACTGGACCGGATGATCTCGAGCCAGCTATCAAGCATCATGCACGCGCCGGAGTTCCAGAAGCTGGAGCGCAGCTGGACCGGCCTGCATTACCTGGTCAAGAACAGCACCACCAGTACCGGCCTGCAGATCCGCATGCTCAACGCCACCAAGCGCGAACTGGTCAAGGACTTCCAGTCGGCGCTGGAATTCGACCAGAGCACGCTGTTCAAGAAGGTCTATGAAGAGGAGTTCGGAACCTTCGGCGGCGCCCCCTACGGCACCCTGATCGGCGACTTCGAGATCACCCGCCAGCCCGAAGACATCTATTTCCTGGAGCAGATGTCGCACGTGGCCGCGGCCAGTCACGCGCCCTTCATCACGTCCAGCGCGCCCGAGCTGTTCGGCCTGGAGAGCTTCGGCGACCTGGGCAAGCCGCGCGACCTGGCCAAGGTGTTCGACACGGTGGAGTACGCGAAGTGGAAGGCCTTCCGCGAGTCCGAGGATGCGCGCTACGTCGGCCTGACCCTGCCGCGCTTCCTTGGCCGCCTGCCGTACAACCCGGTCGACGGCATGGCCACCGAGGGCTTCAACTACGTCGAGGACGTGGACGGCACCGACCATCATAAATACTTGTGGTGCAACGCCGCCTATGCCTTCGCAGCCAAGCTGACCAAGGCGTTCGAGGATTACGGCTGGTGCGCGGCGATCCGCGGCGTCGAGGGCGGCGGCCTGGTCGAGAACCTGCCCACCCATACCTTCAAGACCGACGAGGGCGAGATCGCGCTCAAGTGCCCGACCGAGCTGGCGATCACCGACCGCCGCGAAAAGGAGCTCTCGGACCTCGGCTTCATCTCGCTGGTGCACTGCAAGAACACGGCCTATGCAGCCTTCTTCGGCGCGCAGTCGGCGCAGAAGGCGCGCAAGTACGCCAACGAGGCGGCCAACGCCAACGCGCTGCTGTCTTCGCAGCTGCAGTACATCTTCGCGGTGTCGCGCATCGCGCACTACATGAAGGCCATGATGCGCGACAAGATCGGCAGCTTCGCCGCCGCGTCCAACGTCGAGGATTACCTGAACCGCTGGCTGACCCAGTACGTGCTCCTGGACGACAACGCGACCCAGGAGCAGAAGGCCCAGTTCCCGCTGCGCGAGGCGAGCGTGCAGGTGTCCGAGGTGCCGGGCCGGCCGGGCGTGTACCGCGCCGTGTCCTTCCTGCGGCCGCACTTCCAGCTCGACGAGTTGTCCGTTTCGCTCCGACTGGTCGCGGAGTTGCCGCAGTCGACCAAATCATGAACCTCTCAACCACAAAAGAACGGAGTAGAAAATGGCGATAGACGTGTACCTGCAAATCGACGGGATCAAGG
>Ga0308169_10005258_pt1 | contig 11865 bp, 12 predicted proteins | sample PhyBR1_2_FD_202139 | JGI IMG/M metagenome (GOLD analysis project Ga0308169, IMG submission 202139) | Phyllosphere microbial communities from UC Gill Tract Community Farm, Albany, California, United States - DLSLSB.R1 | ecosystem: Host-associated > Plants > Phyllosphere > Unclassified | place... | reverse complement strand
GCTGCCCGTCGAACGTCAGACGCTGTTCAACACATCCTGGGCCAGCAGTGAGTTCTTATTCGTTGGTCAAAGGCCTAGTTCAAGCCCAATTCCATTTGGTGCGGGTAGTTGGAGGCACCGACACCTGGGGTCGCATGGGGCGCTGGCGCCCTTCAATCACTCTCGTGCTCAAGCTTGAGCCGGGTCGGAAAATCGGTGCGGGCGATTGTAGTGAGCTGAGACGCTGTAGACCATGTCTCATCCCGAAATAATTTCTCTCCAATCCGGCAATAATCCTTCGCCGCTATCACGCCAGGCCAGCATCTTATCGAAATAGATTCTCAACAAGAACCCCAAAAAACGTAGGCCTACTGCGCCCGATTTAGACAGCCTGGTGCATGCAAGATGAACTTCTTTTGCGCGCAAGCGCCCATTTTACGGGGCCTTCGCGGTTCGGCGCTTCGCTGTTAAAAATGCCTGCTACGAGTGATGCAGGTTTCTCGAAACCAGGCAATTTTTTATTACAGGAGAAGAGGTTTATTCGGCTTCAGAAAGGCTGTAGGGCGCAAGATGTGTGACAACATGTCGCACATTGTCGCAGACCGTTCTTGTCTCGGATCAAGGCCGATCCGGCCCGACACTGAAACGCAAAACGCCCCGGTCTTCAAGAAGAAAACCGGGGCGTTTCATTGTGATGTCTCAGCGTATATTTCTGCGGTTGCGCGACACCAGCAGCGGCACCAGCACGGCAGTTAGCACGAAGGCCACCAAGGCCCATTGCGCCAGGGACAGGCCCAGGATCGGCGGGTAGGGTGTGGAGCAAAAGCCATCGACCTGGAAACCCAGCGGGAAAATCTTTGCCAGCGGCAAGTCATCGACAATGGGTTGCAGCACATCGATGCCACAGCTGACCGCCGGAAAGAATTGGGTATACACGTGGTGCCCCGCCACAGCGGCACCGGCCAGGGCGCTGAGCACCACCAGGCCTTCGAAAATCGTCAGGCTGCGACGGCTGCGCATGGCCGCGCCGGTGAAGGCGAACAGCGCAATCAGCAACAGGGCGTAGCGCTGCAGGATGCACAGCGGGCACGGAGCCTCACCCAGGGCCACTTGCATGTACAGCGCACCACCGATCAGCGCCAGGCAGATCACCCCCAGCAAAACCAGATAGCGCCGCTCACGGCCCAACCGCGTCATTTGCTCATTCATTGCGTTTCCCTATGTCTGCATGGATCGACGCGCAGCCTTGTGACACCCGGCGCGCTATCGGATGGCCGAAGTCTACACGCTGACCGTGACAGTGAACGAGCGGCTGCCGCCAACATTGAAGGGAATAAACAGGAGGAGGGTTAAGTGCGGATTAATGCTGGCAGTTGGACAGGGATGGACCTGCTGCCGCCATCGCGAGCAAGCTCGCTCCCACAAGGAGGCAGCGCTTGGCATCAGAGTTGCGCAGATTCCTGTGGGAGCGGGCTTGCCCGCGAAAGCGGTGGATCAGTTTGCATTGAGGTTGGATGTACCGACGTCTTACTCCAGTGCCGCCGCCGGCCCGAAGAATTCGTAACGGCTCTGCTGGTCCGGGACGCCCAAGGCCTTGAGGTGACGTTTGACGGCGCCCATGAAGCCCTTCGGCCCGAGGAAGTAAGCGTCCACGTCGCGCTGTTCCGGCAGCCATTGCGCCAGTTGCTCCTGGCTCAACAGCCCTACCCTGTCAGCCGTCGGGCTCACGCCATCGTCTTCGTCGTAGCAATAGAAGCGCTTGAGCTGCGGGTGCCGCTCGGCCAGGCCGTCGATCCAGTCGCGGAAGGCATGGGCACCACCGTTGCGCGCACAGTGGATGAAATGCACTGGCCGCTCGGTTTGCAGCGCCGCTTGCAGCATCGCCAGGGTCGGAGTGATGCCGACGCCACCACTGATCAACACCAACGGCTTGTCGCTGGCGGTGAGATAGAAGTCCCCGGAGGGCGGGAACAACTGGATGCGGCTGCCGACGTCTAAATGATGATGCAGGTAGTTCGACACCCGGCCACCCGGTTCGCGCTTGACGCTGATGCGGTACTGGCCGTTGTCCGCCAGGGCCGACAACGAATAGTTGCGGCGCACTTCCTCGCCGTCCAGCACCAGCTTCATACCGATGTACTGCCCCGGCTCGGCCACCAGGATCGGACCCTTGTCCTCCGGTTCGAAGTAGAACGAGGTGATTTCCGAGCTTTCCTGCACCTTGGCGGTCAGGATGAACTCGCGCTCACCGCGCCAGCCTCCCGGCGCCGCCGCCTTTTTGTCATACAGGCCGGTTTCGGCACCGATCAGGATATCGGCCAACTGGTTATAGGCGCCCGCCCAGGCGGCAATCACTTCGGGCGTGGCGATTTCTTCGCCCAGCACCTCGGCAATCGCCCGAAGCAGGCATGTACCGACAATCGGGTAATGCTCCGGCAGGATCTGCAAGGCGACGTGCTTGTTGACGATTTTCGCCACCAGGTCGCCCAACTGGTCCAATTGGTCAATGTGTCGCGCATACATCAATACACCGTTGGCCAAGGCGCGAGGCTGATCGCCGCTGGCCTGGTGCGCCTGGTTGAACAGCGGGCGTACCTCTGGGTATTCAGACAGCATCATGCGATAGAAGTGAGTGATCAGCGCTTCCCCACCGCTTTCCAGCAATGGCACGGTGGAGCGAATGATGGCGCGTTCTTCCCGACTGAGCATAAGGGTGACTCCTGGCGTGTTAACAGATGCATAAGTCTTATCAGTTTCCATGCCAGGTTTTTTACCCTTTACTATCAATATGTTAATGACAATGTAGTCATTAAGACTTCGATAACGTTATAGTCATCCAGACTACATGGAGTCTTTATGACCGCAACCGCCCTGCTGACCTCGCTGCTACCGCTGGTGGCCGATTTATCTCGCGAACTGCCTGAAGGCGAGCGCTATCGTCGCTTGCTTGGCACGTTGCGCGCCCTCATGCCCTGCGACGCGGCGGCGCTGTTGCGCCTCGACGGGGACTGCCTGGTGCCATTGGCCGTGGACGGCTTGAGCACCGACACCCTGGGCCGACGATTCCAAGTCAGCGAACACCCGCGCTTCGAAGCCCTGCTGGCCAACCCGCACCCCACGCGCTTCGCCGCCGACAGCGACCTGCCCGATCCCTACGACGGGTTGGTCGAGGGTCTGGACGAGCATCTGGAAGTCCACGACTGCATGGGCTGCCCACTGTTCGTCGACGAGCGGCCCTGGGGCCTGCTGACCCTTGACTCGCTGGACCCGGAGCGCTTCGAACCCATCGACCTCAATGCCCTGCAAGCCTTCGCCAGCCTCGCCGCCGCAACGGTCAGCGCTGCCGAACGCATCGACCGCCTGGCCCTGAAAGCCGAAGACGAGCACCATCGCGCCGAGGTCTACCGCCAGGCCAGCGGCCAACAACACCGCGACATGGTCGGCCAGAGCAAGGCCCATAAACGCCTGGTCGAGGAAATCAACCTGGTGGGCGGCAGCGACCTGACAGTGCTGATCACCGGTGAAACCGGCGTGGGCAAGGAACTGGTGGCCCAGGCCATTCACGCCGCGTCAAAACGCGCCGAACAGCCGATGATCAGCCTCAATTGCGCCGCCTTGCCGGAAACGCTGGTGGAAAGTGAACTCTTCGGCCATGTACGGGGCGCCTTTACCGGGGCCACGAACGAACGTCGCGGCAAGTTCGAGCTGGCCGACGGTGGCACGTTGTTCCTCGATGAAGTGGGCGAGCTGTCGCTGACCGTCCAGGCCAAATTGCTGCGTGTGCTGCAGAGCGGCCAGTTGCAACGCCTGGGCTCGGACAAGGAACACCGGGTCGATGTGCGCCTGATCGCGGCGACCAATCGTGACCTCGCCGAAGAAGTACGTAACGGCCGTTATCGGGCCGACTTCTATCACCGCCTGAGTGTTTATCCGTTGCAGGTGCCGGCGCTGCGCGATCGTGGACGGGATGTGTTGCTGCTCAGTGGTTTCTTCCTGGAACAGAATCGATCGCGCATGGGCCTGGGCAGCCTGCGCCTGACCAGTGATGCTCAGGCCGCACTGCTGGCCTATGACTGGCCGGGTAATGTGCGCGAACTTGAGCACCTGATCGGCCGCAGTTCCTTGAAGGCCTTGGGCAGGTGCGCGGTGCGCCCGAAAATCCTCAGCCTCAGCGCCCAGGAACTCGATCTGCCTCGGCCTCTTGTGGATAACCCAATGCCTTCCGTCGATCCAGGGTCTGCCATGCCGTCCGTGTCGGGGGATCTGCGCGAAGCAGTGGATGCGTTCCAGCGTCAGCTCATCACTACCAGCCTGGAGCGTCACCAGCACAACTGGGCCAGCGCCGCCCGGGAGCTGGGGCTGGATCGGGCAAACCTCGGGCGGATGGCGCGGCGGCTGGGGCTTAAATAGCCCTGCCCTACCATTTTGGACATGATAGGCATCCCCTTGCCACAGATACCCCCACCACAGGATGAGCAGCCACGATCCGCCGACTTGAAATTGACTGTCGACAGGATTCGCCCTAAAGCCTGCCCCCGACGAGTCGATAACCCAATATCAAAAGCTGTTTTGGCGATCTCCAGGCTCGCCCCACCTTTTTTCCACAGAAGGTTTTTATGTCTTCCAACAAAGCCCGCGCAGATTCACTTTCGCTTCTGCTGTTTACCTTGCGCAGCGGCAAGCTGATGGCAATCAACCTGCTCAAGGTCAGTGAAATCATTCCGTGCCCGCCGCTGACCCGGCTGCCGGAATCGCATCCGCACGTCAAAGGCATCGCCACCCTGCGCGGGGCATCGCTGTCGGTCATCGACCTGAGCCGCGCCATTGGCGAACGTCCACTTGAGGACCCGGACGGCGGGTGCCTGATCGTCACCGACGTCAGCCGCTCGAAGCAGGGCCTGCATGTGCAGGCAGTGAGCAAGATCGTCCATTGCCTGACCACCGACATCAAACCGCCGCCGTATGGCTCAGGCGGCGTGCGCGCATTCATCACCGGCGTGACCTCGGTGGACGGCACGTTGGTGCAAGTGCTCGATATCGAGAAGGTCATCCACGGTATCGCCCCGGCGCAGATCGAAACCGCGCCGACCGAACTGAGCATGGAAGACGCCGAAGTGCTGGGCAACGCACGAATCCTGGTGGTCGATGACAGCCAGGTCGCACTGCAGCAATCGGTTTACACCTTGCGCAACCTGGGCCTGCAATGCCACACCGCCCGCAGCGCCAAGGAAGCCATCGAATGCCTGCTGGACCTGCAAGGCACGGCACAACAGATCAACCTGATCGTTTCCGACATCGAAATGTCGGAGATGGACGGCTACGCGCTCACCCGAACCCTGCGCGAAACCCCGGACTTCGCCCACCTCTACGTGTTGCTGCACACTTCGCTGGACAGCGCCATGAACAGTGAAAAAGCCCGCTTGGCCGGCGCCAACGGAGTGCTGACCAAGTTCTCCTCGCCTGAACTGACCAAGTGCCTGATCACGGCGGCCAAGGCTGTCGCCGAGCAAGGCCACTAAGGCCCGCTGCCCCTCTGTAGCCCCGCTGTAGCCTTAGCAGCGGCTGAGCGAAGCTGCGATTTTTTCCTGGCACTCTAATTCCCAAGGAGAGATCAGGACCGCAGGCTTCGTCCGGTCCTGCTGCCCGCCCGGCCATCGCCCGATGAGTGGCGCATAACTTGCTTCGCCCGCTCAACACGGCGTTTTTCTGTCGCCACTCTCCAGCCTCATGCGATCGGTTGATTAATGAACACAACGTTTTCTTGCGTAGGGTGCGGCAAATGCTGCAGCGATCACCACGTTCCCCTGACGCTCGACGAGGCCCGGATGTGGGCTGAAGACGGCGGCCAGGTGATTGTCCTGGTGGAGGCCTTCCTGCCCAACGGCCTTGGCCTGCCGACAGCGCAACGCGAACATGCCGAGCGCCGCTCCGCGGTGGTCCACAGCGGTACCACTCAAGCCCTCGTGGCAATCACCTTCGCCGCCTACAACGCTGGCCGTTGCCGCAACCTTAACGAAGATAATCTCTGCGGCATCTACGAACGCCGGCCATTGGTGTGCCGTATCTATCCGATGGAAATCAACCCGCACATTCCCCTCAATACCGCCATAAAGGACTGCCCGCCGGAATCGTGGGACACCGGTCCGCAACTAATCCTCGGCGGCAAGCTGGTCGATGCGGAACTGGCGCGCCTGATCGAACGCTCGCGACAGGCCGACCGTGAGGACATCGGGTTGAAGGAACGTATCTGCGCATCCCTGGGGATCCATACCACCGCGCTGAAGGGCGACGGCTTTACCGCCTATTTACCCGATATGACAGCGTTCGCCATGGCCATCGACCAGGTCCGCTTGCAGCCGCTGGAACAGCAGGCCAGTGAATGGCAGTTCCACCTTTCCGGTGACGACGTCGCTGAACAGGTCCTGGCCAGTGGTGCGCGGGTCGTCTGCGAAGCCCCCGTCAATTACGCGTTCATTTCGCTGCGGGCGGCGTAAATTCCTGAAGACTGCGAACATCCTGTGGGAGCGAGCTTGCTCGCGAAGGCGTCGGGTCAGCGTACATTGATGTTGAATGTCAGACCGTCTTCGTGGGCAAGCCCGCTTTCACAAATGGAATTCGCGGCGCTGATTACGCTTCGGTCTCGCCTAACCCTCGCCAGGAATGTTAGCGTGCTTGGTATTCCCTGCAGATGAGCCTTGCACGATGAAAAAAACCGTACTCGCCTTCAGTCGTATCACGCCGCCCATGATCGAGCGCCTGCAACAGGACTTCGATGTGATCGTGCCCAACCCGTCGAAAGGCGACATCAACGCGCAGTTCAACGAAGCACTGCCTCATGTGCATGGCCTGATCGGCGTCGGCCGCAAGCTTGGCCGCGAGCAGCTGCAAAACGCGACGAAGCTGCAAGTGGTGTCCAGTGTCTCGGTGGGCTACGACAACTATGACCTGGCGTACTTCAATGAACGCGGGATCATGCTCACCAACACCCCCGACGTACTCACCGAAAGCACCGCCGACCTGGCCTTCGCCCTGCTGATGAGCAGCGCTCGCCGCGTCGCTGAACTGGACGCCTGGACCAAGGCCGGGCAATGGCAGGCCACCGTCGGCCCGCAGTTGTTCGGCAGCGACGTGCATGGCAAGACTCTGGGCATTGTCGGCATGGGTAATATCGGAGCGGCGATTGCGAGGCGTGGCCGGCTAGGGTTCAACATGCCGATTATCTACAGCGGCAACAGCCGCAAGACCGAACTGGAAAACCAGTTGGGCGCACAGTTCCGCGAACTGGATCAGTTGCTGTCCGAAGCAGACTTCGTCTGCCTTGTGGTGCCACTGAGCGAGAAGACTCGCCATCTGATCGGCCAGCGCGAATTGGCCCTGATGAAACCAAGCGCCATCCTCATCAACATTTCTCGTGGTCCGGTGGTTGACGAGCCGGCACTGATCGAAGCCTTGCAGAACAACCGCATCCGCGGCGCCGGGCTGGATGTCTACGAGAAAGAGCCGCTGGCCGATTCGCCGCTGTTCCAGCTGAAAAACGCCGTGACCTTGCCGCACATCGGCTCGGCGACCCATGAAACCCGTGAGGCCATGGCCAACCTCGCCTTGGAAAACTTGCGAAGCGCCTTGATGGGCGAACGACCGCAGAACCTGGTCAACCCGCAAGTCTGGAAATAAGCCGCCCGGCGGGTTGTTGCCATTCATCACGAGACCACACCCCTGTGGCGAGGGAGCAAGCTTCCTCGTCACAGGTCATGTCTCAGCGGGCACCCAGTGCGCCATTCGCTGCCAGCGGCCGCGGCTTGCGAAACACCAGCACGTTACCCAGCATCACCAACACCAGCCCGAGCAGCGCTGGCGCGGTCCATTGATAACCTTCGGCAAACGCCGAGACGTTCAACGCCACCACCGGGAACAGCACGGTGCAATACGCCGCGCGCTCCGGCCCCATGCGCCCCACCAGCGTCAGGTAGGCCGTAAAGCCGATCACCGAACCCGGGATCACCAAGTACAACAGCGAGCCTATATAACGCGTGTTCCATTCCATGTCGAAGGGAATGCCTTGGAAAATGCACCACCCCGCCAGCATCGTCGCACCGTAGGCCATGCCCCAGGCATTGGTGGTCAACGGCCTGAGCCCGGCCTTCTGTTGCAGGCTCGAGAGCATGTTGCCTGCCGAAAAACACAACGTTCCCAGCAGTGCCAGCGCCAACCCGAGCAGCGTTTGCGGGCTCGCGCTGTGACCGGCCAGCTCCGGCCAGAACAGCAGCGCCAGCCCCAGCAACCCCAAGGCGCCGCCCAACAACACGTTGCGAGCTATCCGCTGGCCGAAAAATACCCGGGCATTGAGGGCATTCCAGAGCGTGGCCGTGGAAAACACCACCGCCACCAACCCACTGGGAATCCATTGGCTGGCGGTGAGGAAGCACATGAAGTTGATACAGAACAGGCACAAGCCCTGGGCCACGCAAATCAAATGGCCGCGCCGGTTCATCACCTGCAGGCGACGGCTGAGCAGCAGCATCGCAAACAGAATCAGGGCGGCGAGGCCGAAGCGATAGACAATCGACACAGGGATGGCGACAACGCCAAGCTGAAGTTTCAGGGCAATCCAGGTGGTGCCCCAGATGAGCACGGTGAGCAGGTACAACGAGAGGTTCATGGTGACGGCTCCTGACAATGACCCTCAGTGTCACGCCGTTGCCCACCCGGCACTTGCGTAAACTTGCGGTTTTGTCGGGTTGCAGGCTGGCAGCGGCCGAAGGACGGAGTAGGATTCGGTCTGGAGAGAACCGATCATGCCCACACTGCAAAACTTCCAAGTCTTTCAAGCCCTCAACAGTTCGCCCAATGCTCGCCTGGAGCATAGCGCCGAGCTCGGAGACGGCATGGCGGCCGCTTTGTGGAGCAACCATCATGACGCCCGAGACTACGAGGCGCCGACCCACCATACGTTGTCTTGCTATATCGCCGGCGGCACCGGCACGTTTCGCCGCGAACAGCCCGACACCACCGGCGCTCCCGACAAACTCTGCATTTTGCCGGCCGGGCATGAGTCGGCCTGGGTCATCAACGGCGACATCCGCCTCGCCCATCTGTATTTCAGCCCCGAACAATTCGCCCTCGGCTGCGTCACACTGCTGGACCGTGAACCCCGACAGTTGCAACTGCGTGAGGAAACGTTCCTCGACGACCCGCAACAGGCTCAACGTTTTCGCCAACTGATCGCCCTGAACTGGGACGAGCCCGGCGAACGCCTCCTGACCACCAGCCTGGCCCACGAACTGCTCAATCATTTGCTGCTCAGCCAGGTCGGCCAGCGCCAAGGACTTCGCCTCAAGGGCGGCCTGGCGGCACATCAGCGCCGAATGCTGGTGGACTATGTCGACAGCCATCTGGCGGACGCGATCAGCCTGGGGCAATTGGCGGCGTTGTGTGCGTTGTCCGAATACCATTTCGCAAGGATGTTCCGCGAAAGCTTCGGCCTGCCCCCTCATCAATATGTGTTGGCCAGGCGCTTGGCACAGGCACGGCAACTGCTGCGCAACACGCAACAAGCGGTGGGCGATGTAGCACTGGCCTGTGGGTTTGCCAGCGCCAGCCATTTCACCAACCGCTTTCGCCAGGCCTTGGGCGCAACGCCCGGGGAGTACCGGCAGGCGTTTTTGCGCTAGCGGACGGCGCTGGCATTCGTAGTGCCCAAGGTACTGCTATCGCGAGCAAGCTCACTCCCAAAGGAATCTGCGTCGAACAAACAATTCAAGCCCGCCGAAGATCCATTGTGGGAGCGAGCCGTCCGGGAGACTGCGCCCAAAAACAAAACGGGCCTGCAAGTGCAGGCCCGTTTTTCAGTCAGGAATTTAAAATCAGCGAGGCTTCAGCCGTGAAGCGCAGCCCGTTCATTCTCCAGGAATTCTTCTTCCAGCATGGCGTCGGCCAAGGCTGCGGATTCGGTCGGCGCCGTAACCCCACCGCGCTTGCCGCGCAGTTTTCCGTACAGATGCTCCAGGGCATGTTCCAATTTTTCGGCTGCTCCTTCGATCGCCAGCTCCAGCGTGTCGGCCTTGTGCGTCACGGAAATCGGCTGGTGGCCCTTTGGCCGTGCTTCAAGTTGGCACCGCAGGTCGTGGGGGCCAGGCTTGTCACCGTTCTCATCCCCTAAATGGACCTCGACCCGAGTCAGGTCTTCTTCGTAACGTTCGAGCGTGCTTTCAATGGTAGTACGTACCCACTCCTCCAGTCGGATGCTGCTTTGAATATGGTTATCGCTGTTGACTTGGATTTGCATAGTTCATCCCTTATTTCGGCTAGCTCGCCAGGGGCCCATTGACGTTAGCGCAACGGCCCCTTGAGTACAGAGTCGGGCTGGCGGAAGAACAATTCAACCCCTTCAAAAAGATAAATATGGATTTGCAAAAAAAGCCGGACAACGGTCAAAAGCGCTGTTAATGTCGGGAGTTGCCTCGCCTCGCTTTGTTCGCGCAAATCCCCGTCTCCTGGCGCACCGTCAACGAACATCCCCGCGTAATTGCCCCGAAACGGGCAGCCACAACAGCCGCATTCCAGAGCGTTCAACGCCCAAGTGCCGCGATCATTGTCCGACAGTTTTTCCGGCATGCCACTTGCTAACTCTCTTCCAGGCACTGTGCAGGCTGCGTTCCTTTTGATTTCGCCTGTTCAGTCCTGAACCTTGAGATGAACACGATCATGGAATGGCCAATGGTCCGGTGTTGCGAACTAATTCCGATCATGGCCGGTCAACAACTGCACGTTCAATCAGGCGGTGACGCATCATGGACAACCCTTTTCAGATCATTACCGAGGCCTTTGCGCCGCATTATCAGATCAACCTGAGCATCCAGGGCCTGGACGGCAGCATCATGCTGACTTTGTCCAAGAGCGGGCGCATCGTCGCCAAACGCATGATCAGCGCCCAGCAGCGCAATGACCCGGAACGGCTCAGGCGCCTGGTGCAAAGCATTCAGTTCGGCATTGCCATCGAACAGGGCCACAGCGCCGTGGCCATCCTCGAAGCAATGACCGGTGGCGACAACATCAAACTGCCGCCACCCCAGGCACAGGGCTCGTCATCCCCTGCCGCCGGCCTCTAGATTTCGCCCTTCTCCACCTCGCCATGCTCACTGGAACCCGCGCCGACCTTACGGTGCGGGGATTCGACTTTCACCGAGGGGAACTGCGACGACGCGTAGCGCACCACCAGGATCGCGAACGCCAGCAGCAGGATGCCACCACACAGGTAAATGATCCCAAGGTCCGGCGGATTGTGGTGGGAAACGTTGGAAATCAGCAGGCGCGTCAGTGCAGTGATCGCTACGTAGATCAGAAACCGCACCGGCATATGGTTGGTCTTGAAATAGATCCCGACCATCGCCCCCAACTCCAGGTAGATGAACAGCAACAGGATGTCATCGATCTTGATGTGCCCCGCCTCGATCATCTGCAGGAACTCCATCACCGCCGCCCAGGCAGTGACCGCACCGATGGCGAACAGCGCCAGGTAGTGAAAGGTCTCGACGAACAGGTTTCCCAGGGACTCGGCCATCTGGTGGACGTTCTGGCGCAGGTTCTCGGCCCAGTTGATTTTCACGATGTAGTTTCCTTAGGTCGACTCGACCGGATGATGCGGGTTGGACGTGACGGTTGTTCTGCATGCAGAAAAAAGGCCAGCGGCTATGGCTGAGATGGCAATGAGCTTGCATCCGACACTTTTGCGGCTTTGCTGGCTCGTTCGCGGGGAGAGTTGCCCATGGGACAAACCTTGAAATCGGTCTACATTAAAAAGCCACTATCCAAAGGAAGAGGATTCGCTTATCCTTTTGCCTGTATATAAATACAGTAGTCACAAAGACAACCAATGTGAAGGCATGT
>Ga0308169_10005257_pt1 | contig 11865 bp, 8 predicted proteins | sample PhyBR1_2_FD_202139 | JGI IMG/M metagenome (GOLD analysis project Ga0308169, IMG submission 202139) | Phyllosphere microbial communities from UC Gill Tract Community Farm, Albany, California, United States - DLSLSB.R1 | ecosystem: Host-associated > Plants > Phyllosphere > Unclassified | place... | reverse complement strand
ACCTTGCAACAAGTTTGCTTTTATTACCAAACATAAACCTGACAGCATACTTTAAACAAAAATCTTCTTTTGAAAGTATTCATGATGTTTAACTTACTTTCATAAACAATACATTTTGTCTGTATTTTGAAGAAAGTATAAGTTTGTTTTAAATCTATTTAATGAGCTGCACTTTTTTCTGCACAGGCAGGCAAAACTTCAACTTTCATGTGCTTAGAAATACTTCGAATTATGTTTGCACTTGAGTGTCTTTTTGTATCAAATCTTGTTTTTATCAGGCCAGCTGTTTTTAAAATAAAAATGCTTATGCTTATATTTCAAGTCTAGACACTTCCTAATAAATTGCTGTTTGATAGCTTAAACAGCAATACAAAGTCTTCTTTATCTTATAACCTTTCTAATCTCTCTTAAATATTCTGAAACACAAGTTTTAGTTTTAAAATTGTTTCATTCGTATTATTTCTTCGTCCCGACAAAATTACTTATGCAAGAAAACAGAAATTCGTTCTCCAAGAAAATTTCGATTTTTTGGAAAAACGCATTCCAAAAGCTTCTAAACAACAGCTTCAACCACAAGGCAATAAAACTTCCACTGGCAAGAATTAAGAGGCTGATGAAAGTAGAGGAGGATGTCAAGATGGTGGCATCTGAAGTTCCCATCCTTTTTTCACTGGTGACAGAAACATTTATCGAGGAGCTGACGCTCAGGGCATGGATGAGCACCGAAGACGGAAAGAGAAAGATTCTGCAGGCAAGTGACATTGGCTTTGCAGCTCAGACCTCATCGATGTATGATTTTCTGGTGCATATAATTCCCATGGGGAACTATGCCATGAAAGACAGAGAAATAGCACCGCAGATTCAGTTCCTAGAGAAATATCCTTTTCAAGAACGCATAAAGGACCATAAATTATAAATAATTAAACCAAATTGTAATCTTTTGAAAAAATAGAATTTTATTGCAAATAAAAAGCCTTGCTTTAGAAACTATTGTTTATCTTTTTCCGAAATTTTATCCAGTAATTTTTTCATAATGGGAACAATTACCTTTCGAGTGTACGGAACCTCCACCTTGTAGTATGGCAAAGACTTATAATTTAAAGATTCGAACTTTTTCGACTTTACTAACATACTCTCAATGGGGCAATTGATCAATATTAAAAATCTTTTATTTTTGTGTTTAAAATTGACAATTAAAAAGTCGAGTCCATGTTCTCTCCTAAAGTCGCTTAATGCTATTTCTAGGTATATCCCCGCCTTCTTCTCATTATTATCGCACTTTCTCTTTGCTTCCCTATCTACCCACTGTTCAAACGGATATTTAATCGTTGAATATCCAAAGATAAACCCCTGATGATCGATCTTCTTAAAGTCCTGCATCAAAATTAATTCGTTGTCCAGCTGTGCAACATCCTTTCTGGCACTCTTCATTTTCTTTACAATCTCTTTTATTTCTCTCTTTTTTTCTTTTTTCACAACTTTTTGGTCTTTGCTGGCTATCTTCACAAGCTGCCTGTATTCTCCCTTATCAAAATGACTGGTAACTTTCTGAAAATTGTTTGTGTCAAAGACTATTGGAATTGCCAGCATTTTGGCTAGATTTGTACAGATTCTCTCGCTCTGAAAGTACTCATTCTTGCTTTCTTTGGAAGATAGCAAAGAATGGCCTATAAACTTCGAAATTAAGGTACAGCAAGATCCCATCTCAACATCACAATATATTCTTTTGGCAAACAACGATTTATCACTCAAAGGATGATGGTCGATGATCATGTCTAATTCAAAATGTCTTAGCTCCTCTATTGGAATGTGATGATCTACAATAATCAAAGTTAAGATTTTGTCAGATAATTTATACTCTTCTTTTCCAAGCCTGAGAAGGGTTCCCTGGATTCTTATCTTCAGCGGAAACTTTCCTCTTGGTCTCTCAATAAATACTAGATCATCAAGAGAAATATTGAACATTTTGCAGAGCAAAATCATCTCTTTTTTCGATTCAAAGACGACTCTGCTCATATTTACTGCCATCACACATTTCTCATGCAGAGCTATTGCCAGAGAAGATACAAACGAGTCAGGATCGCATGCCTCGCTGCCAAGGCAAATCTTTATATTGTTCGACTTCATCTTCTCTTTTGATGTCTCAAAGAATTGCTGCAAAAAACAGGTTTCTTTATTCTCCATATTGAATAAATTATTTTTTGTTAAATATTTTAAGTTTTAGAGCCGATCAGAAAGGTCTCAGAATCAATAAATAAACAATGATATGTTTAGCAATGATGCGTTAAACAATGGTCTGTAAAATCAGGAAATATTTTATTATTTGATCATCACTAAGATATAGAGCTTTAAGGAAAATCAAAAAAGTCTTGACAAACAAACAGTGCATGTTTCAGATCTATTTGTGTCAAGACCCACTTTATTTACAATCAAATCAAGTGTTGTGATCAGAATAATGTCTTTTTCTGTCTTTTTTAAGTGACTGAATTTGAATAAACAAACTAATTTGATTAAAACGAGAGAGCTCTGTTTCTAAAAAGTAGGTATTCAGAACGAATACAAGGCTGAGAGAAGTCTTTGTTATAGAGTTCTACACAAAATTAAAGCAATTTTATCTGCAGAACTGCACATTTCGATAAAAATTCACAAAATTAAGATTTAAGAGATATCAAAAGCCAAAAAATACTGAATTTGCGAAAATTATGATTTATATTTGATTTTTAACCATATCCTTCGATAGCCTAATCTCAAGAATATTCAACGGGCGGCTTACAATCCTATTTCCCAATATCTTCAGGATGCTTGCCTGCTTAGAATCCACTTCATCACCCTTCTCGCACACAACAAAGTCTTCAGTAAGCAGTGTATTCGCCCCTTGGCTCTCCAGCGGCTTAAGATAATCTATCAGCTTCTTATTTCTAACAACACCACTTTTAATGATGACGGTTTCAGTAGCCACTTCTCCAGGCTCAATATAAGACTTATATTCAAAAGTCTTGAGTTTTTCAACCTCGGATTTATCAACAAAGACAACAAAATACTGCTGTGAGAAACTTACGTTCAAAAACATTCTTTGGAAAAGTGTTTTTTTCAGAACCATGATTTTGCCAGAAATCAGAGACCTCAACGACTGGAGACATGTATTCTGAATGTCATTATTCTCAATAAATACTACAGTGTCATATTTCTCCAAATACTGTTCACATTTCTTGATATCATTGACTTTTGCTTCTTTTGTCTTTTTGACCAGTTTTGCCATTGGGCAAATTCTAAATTTTGGTAAAATTTTAAAAAAAAGAGAATTTATAATTTAAGTAAACACATTAAATTCTAAGTCAGCCTAATTTACTTACGTTTTATTTTAAGGTTCCATTTAGTTCATACTGCTTAAGCCTTCTTTGCCAATACAATTTTCATTTATAAATCAAGTTAAAAATAACGAATCTTATTGTTAAATATTTGAGAACAGCAGGTATTCTTAAAAACTGTATTTTTCGACATTTTAAAGAAATTTTTGCCGAAAAATTTTAAAAGGCACATTTTCAATTTGTACTGCCAATTTTTACACAATGCCTGACTATTAAACAATTTCTCCACCCATTTTAATTTATCCAATTTTTATGCTAAAAACTCTCAAAAACTTATCATTCGTTTTCCGGGACCCCTGCAATGGCAAGCCTCGAGAAACTAGTCAAAGAGCTTTCTAAAAACCCGAATATAATGCGAAGTATTGAGGCAGAGGTCAACAGACTTGCTTTTTTGGACGACTGTTCGTCACTTTTTGAGTTGCAAGTGTCCAAGACCCCAGGAATCCACATTTTTTTGTGCAAGATCTTAGAATTAAAAATAAAAAGAAAAATTACAACTTTGAATCTGCAGGAGGAGATCCAATTTACCACACAGCTTCTCAAAACCCAGCCGTCCCACCAAGTTGTAGAGGTTTTTTCCCTTCTCGGGCTATATTGCTGGCCAACAATTTTCCCGAGCTTTATAGACGAGACAATCGCTCTGCTGAATTGTGAAACTGGCTACCACATTCTTTATTCTTTTTTAGAAAAACTGAACTCCAATGTGACAATCGATGAAAAGCGCAGGACCGAGCTCAAGAAAGCAATGGCCATAATCTATCCACTTATTTGCCAGAACTTCAATCAAGAATTTGCAAGAATCATCATACAAATTTATACTGAGCTTTTGAAAATTTTGCCGAAAAATTTTGATTATTCTCTGGTTTTTGAAAAAGCAGCAGAATTTCCTGATGAAGCGATAGTGTTCATCATGGAGGCATTTTCTTTGATAGATCACAACAAAGTCATAGAAATTCTTGGCATTCTCAGGGCGGATTCAGGCCTTATACAAGTATTGAGCAATCTTAAAATGACAAAAGTTTCTCATCCAGAAAAGGTCTACGAATATGTTTTCAGGGGATTAGATGATCAAAATTGCTTTTTACCTTCTTTAGACTTTTGGCAAAGAGTGTTTTCTTCCCCCAATCATTCGAGTATGATTGAGCCTGTGCTTAGTAAAATCTTAGAATCTTACTTAATTGTAGAAGAAGACGAGAAAGAGGAGGTCGATCAGCATATTTTTGGATTCTTTACAGTTGTCACTAGGAACTATCCTGATTACATACAGTCATTTTTGAAGGTACATGGCGATGTTATACCTATTAAAATTGCCTCTAATTTTCTCCAGAAGCTTGTCAAAAATGAAAACTCAGCCGCTCTTCTGTCTGGCTTGACATTCAAGTCCCCTTATTTGAATTGTCTTGCGAGCTACCTGAGGAAAGATCTTAAGACCGCTCTTTTAGTCCCACTGCTAGACTTTAGGAACAAGGAAGATGTAAAGCTAGCTCTGTCAGTCATGAGTGAATTCGATTTTACTAACGATCAAATCAAATACATTCTAAAGATGTGTGATGTAGCGTGCTTGAATGCCAATGAAATCAAAGTCGAGTGTTTTCTGCGTCTTGGACTCGAAGACTCGTTTGAAGGCCCCTGGGACTTGGACAAGATCATTAGATTTTTTTACTACTTGAAGAAAAAGCCAGAGGTATACATAAAATACAGGGATGTTTTCTATTCCATCTTTTTAGAAAGTGCCCCTTTTGACAGGTGTTTTGCAATCATAGAGAAGCTCGGAACTGTTCCTGATTTTATTCTCGAAAATATTTACACCAAGATGGACAAATATCCTTTTATTGATCTTTCTTGTTTTAATAATGATTTATTAGGCTACATACCAAATCCCAAGGTTTTTATTGAGAAGGAAGTCCTTCGTTTTGTAACTGAGTGGAACTCAATACCCGACCACAAAGACTTCTACTTGGCTGTTAATTCTCTTTTTGTTATCCTTAGCTCAAAGCTTGACGTTTATGAGATGAATCTCATTGACTGTCTTTTGGACTTGATACAAATTGACTCCTCCATTATTCTAAATAAGGTACTTTCTCTTTTCAACTCTTACAAAGGCAAGTACAACACTCGCAAGGCTCTATATTATCTTATCTCCGCCTATAATCTTCCTAATGTTGCCAGCTCTCAGCCTATGATTTCCAACTCTATCACTAATATTTTGTATCAGGAAGATGGCCCTGTTGTGTTCCATGAAATCCTTGGAATTGATATAAACCAGTGCTGTGAAGTACGACGGCAGATTTTGAATTATAATAAGAAGAACGCTCAGAATGTTGTGAGGAATCTTATCAAGGACTTCAGAGGCAAAACTTTCTCTACAATGTTCAACGATGAGGTCAAAGTCACAAACCAGAATTTTCTACCTCCGAAGAAAAGAGAGGATTCTGACTGCTCTCTCAACTTATCAAACTTTCTTTGATAAATTCATTTCTGTCCTTTTTACAGATGCTTTGAATTTACGAATTCTTTTTAATTGAAGCTATCCCGCAGTTACGAGAATCTGATTTATTTTGAGACTTGGCAGTAATAAGTAATAGTGATTGATCTTTTATTTGTTTCTTTGACCAATTTTAATTCCCATTTGCAGTATTTTATGTTACCATCATATTAATTTTAGATAGTTAAATTATTCCATTCTAATTTCTGATGCAACAAATTTTTACCTGGCTATTATTTTTTATATTCAGAAAATTTTAGTTAGTTATTATTTGGGGTTTGGTGTAGTCTTTCCAGCAGGCTTCTGCTGTGATTCTGCAGAACTGGGCTCCGGACTACCTGTGCCAGAAGATTTACTTACTTTACTCCCTCCGAATGATATTTTTTTCCCGAAGATCAAGAAAACAAAGAGTAAAACAACACTGACAGCTATTGCTAGCCATTTCACATATTCCCAAAACCACTTCCATTTAGTTTTTACTGAGGTCTTTTTTAATTCAAAGGTGCTTTCTTCCAGCTTGAATGACTGCTTAAGGACTGATTGATTGAGGTCAGATAGATTCTGCGATTCTACAAGTCTTGTTTTGAGTTGGTCCTGAAGTTTGTTCACCTCCAAATCAATGTCTTTGAGATATGCTTCCTCCTGCATGTTGGGATATTTCTGTTCTAGTGTCTTTATAAACTGAAACCTGAGTATCCAATGAAAATGCCAGTGCATTTTTTGATTTATTTTAAAAATAAACGCAGAAAGCTCAAACAGCAGCTTTTTGGATTAGCTCTTGCGAATAATAAAAGACTGTAACATAAAATTTATTCAAAATTTTGCTGATCACTGTTTTTCTTGTAAATTTTTTACGATGAACAATATTTTATCTGTGTTTTGATGAAAGTTTGTTTTAATAGAGTAATTGTGAAACACAACTTATACAATGCGTCTACAATATAAAGAATCGTACTAATTTTTGTTTTTATCAAAAAAGGCTGGCAATTTACCTGATTGCAACACTGAAAATAACACAGATTGCAATAAAAGATACTTTATGACTATCAAAGACAAAATATCTTTTGTTTTAAGCTGTTTATGTTTTTGTAATACTAATTGGCTCAATATTAAAATTTACTAAGTTGACCATCGATCTTTAATTTAAAAATTTACAAACAAATATTTCATCCTTCGATAGACAGAACAATGTGCTTTCTATAATTTCTTGTTGGCGTATCTCTTTCATCTTTTTTTCGTATATCACCGATCCACCACTCAAAATTTCTAATTTGTTCTTTGATATCTTCATTCTATCTTCTGTAAATTCCAAAGTTCCTTCTATTCTATTCATATGTGAATCAAAGATCTTCTTTGTTCCATTTTTATAGGTTATCTGGACGAGATTTTTGCTAAATTTTGTTTTTATGATCTCGTTAGGGTTCAAAAATGAAATTAAAAGCTCAAGAAGGGTGCTATGCAGATGCATTCCTTGAGTTTTTTTGTTAGTTTTTCTTTTACTTTCACTTTTAACGTAGCACTTTTTCAATCCCTCTGCATTTTCCTTGTCAACTGATCTGCTTCTTACAAAAACTGGACAATCAATATTCACATTCTGCTCGTAAAGTGCTAAAATTATTTTATAGATCAAAATCCTCCCATCTTTGGGCATTTTTCTAATTACAAAATTTATCAGCTGGAATTCGACCGACAACTTCAATTTCAAAGTCATGTTTTGGTCATACTTAAAAATCCTGAATATAAGCGGGCTTCCCAATAAAATATAATTTAAAGAGGCACAAAATTCAGAGTCAACAAGAGGGATGGAGAAGCTTTCAGAAAAGTCGTTCAAGGGCTTTTGCTCGAGTTGAATGAAGTAAGACAGCTTTTTATAGCTGTTGTTTTCACATTCTAGCTCAATGTTGGGTACAACCGATAGATCTTCAAAATGCATCTCTTGATTGTTTTTTGATTGTAAAAAAAGTTTTAAAAAAGATTGGTTTTTAGGGTTTCAAGATGTTTCAGCTAAAAAAGGCACACAAATAACAACAGCTTGCCAATAAGTATTTTACATAGAGTTTGTATTGCAATTTGCAAGAAGTTAACTTTCAGGACTAGTAATTTGTACATTAAGCTTCTCACTCAATAATTGTGAGCAGGCTGTTTGCAAATTGAATTAATGCCATGTTAAAATATTGCATTCCAAATATTTAATCTGGTGCTTACCTAAAAAATACAATAAATAAATGTTTCTCTTCCCATAGATAAAAGTAAATAATTAATGCTTAACATATGCTAACTTTGAACAATTTTTGACAAGTAATGGTATAGATTTAGCTGTAAAATAGCAAACAGGTTATCTGTCTATTTTCTTAATTATTTGGCACAGCGGCTGTTTTGGCAAATGAATCTCGGTTTTTACCCCTGAAAATTTTCATAAAAAGAAAACAGCCTTACCCATCTCATGAAATGCTCAAATTGTGGTGCTTTAGAAATGCACAAGGACGAGGCCAGGGGATCTATTTATTGCGAGGAATGTGGAATGGTGCAAGAAGAGAACACAGTTGTGAGTACACTGCAATTTGACACTTCCTCTACAAAAGCAGTTTTGCACGGAAAAATAATAAATGTGGAAAATACGAACATTGGAACAAAGTTCATAGATTCTAGCTACTACATAAAGAATACAATCAGGAGTATCTGCCAGAAGCTGTCATTAGGGGACAGCCATGTGGACTCGGCCTTCAGGTGGTACAAGCTCTGTCTGCAGTATTCTTTGAGCAAAGGGAAATCTATTTTGTATACTCTGAGTGCATGTGTGTATCTCACCTGCAGACAAGAGTCAACTCCGCATCTTCTGATTGATTTTTCCAGTGAGCTTAGGATCGATCTCTTTAAAATAGGAAAAGTCTTTCTTAAGATACGTTCGCTCCTTGGAGTGGATATTCCGCTCATAGACCCATCGCTGTACATGCACAGGTTTGTATCCCAGCTGAAGTTCAAGAATAAGGAGATACTCAACTTTAGTATACTTCTGGTAAGTAGAATGAGGAAGGATTGGATTTTGGAAGGAAGAAGACCGAACAATTCCTGCGGAGCCGCTTTGCTGATAGCGTCTAGGATATTTAACGAAGAGCGATCGATAGTGGAGATAGCAAAGGTTGTGTATGCCTCAACAGCTACAATTAACAAGAGACTGGAGGAAATAAAGGAGACAGAAAGTGCCGATCTTAAAATAGATCAATTTATGAACACTTGGATTGAGAATGAGGCGTATCCGCCCATTTTTAAGCAGAATGCACTGAATGAAATCATTGCGATGGACAATGACAAAATGGGGGACATTTTGATTATGGACACACCAAAAGAGAATGAAGTGAACGAAAGCAAGTATAAGAAAGAGAATATAAATTACAAAGACAATGAATTTGTGGTTCCGGATCTTATATTGAATGATGATGAAAGTAAATATCGTAGAGAAGACATAAATTACAAGGATGATGATTTTGAAGTCCAGGATCTTATTTTGAATGACAATGAAAGCAAGATTAGAGAGGACATCTGGGAGTCTATGTATGGCGAGTACTTAAGAGAGGTGCAAGAAAAGAAAAAAAATGCCAAGAAAACAGCGGTTAGAAAATATAGCAAAAGACACAATTTTAATACAGTAGAGGAGGCAATAAAGAGTTTAGACCGAAAAGTATCATCGAAGCTGAACTATGTTGATCTTGAGAGTCTGTTTAATCCATCCTGATAGTATGAAATGTGTTTTTATAAAAATTTTTGATACTGTTTTGATCAAGTTTGCTCAATTTGTTCTGATTAGTGTGAAATGTGTTCTTATAGAAGTTTTTTACAGCAAATACTTGACTATTTTTTAGCCTTGGGACAGATTTGACATTCCCCTTTAGCCATTTTAAAACAAGAATTCGAAGGAAACTGAGTATTTATTTATAATAAATGTATTTTACTGATTGTTTTTCAATATATTGATCTTTCTGCTATTTCAGACAGAGTAAGAATTCGTAATTCTGTGCTTTTATAAAGCTTTTGTTCCTTGAATTTAATAAAATACACTCAATCTTCTGTAAAAATCCTATTTCTAAAAGATTTTAACTCTTAACAAGACAATATTAATTAATTCAATCTTAACTCTTGAATTTATAGTTGCTAGGCTTCCTATAAGACATTGACTGCTAATAACGACTGCATTCTCTAATAACTCATAATGAAATGCTATCAATAAAATTTACCATTATTAAATTTAATTAAAAATTTAAATTTTGAAAATTATCGAACTAAAGAAAAATATTAAAAAAGGGGGTATATGAGTGCTCGTTATGTTCCAACAAGAAAAAATGATTATAGTCTTCTTTCAGATGTCAAAGGCACTTATATGGAAATTATAAGATTGACCTCTACCATATGCGCTGTTCTCATTGCGTATGTTCTGAAACTACGGGAATCCTTGCCACAAAAAATGTTTAATTTGGCATTGACGTTCTTCTTCATCTTTTTCGGCATTCTCTTGAATTTCACCAACATATTCGTGTCGTATCTCTTTGGATTTTCTTTAAAATCTACTGCAAGAAAGGGGAAATCCAAATTCTTTCTTTTCAAGTACTGGAAAACTCTGAAGGATGTAAATCAAGCTAGCTTTGTTCTGATAAGCTCTCTGTTTTTCTTTTCTATAGCCTTGTACATCTCTTCTGACATACTTGGAATTTTAATGTCCAGTGAGGCCTTTACCTTCCAAAAGTTTGCAACCCTGTTCACTGTATGCTTCATTCCTGTAATTCTGTACTTTACAAAGCTTTACAACTCTTTCCAGACAATCCTCCCCTTCTTAAACATATTTATATTTATAATCTTCTCAATCAGTGTTTACCTTGCCACTTCCATCTCCCAGCAAAATGTTTTTTCTCCTGTGGTAAACTACTTTGCCATATTCTCAACAATAGCCATGGTTTTTCCAGCATGCGCTTTTATTACGCACCAGGTCGATGTTATACAGAAGGCTGAAAAAAACAAACACAGGGTTTTTCCAGTAATTGTGAGTGTCCTCATATCCTGGGCCATCTTTATGCTTATTGGAAATGTATTGTATCTATTTGGAGGAATATCTGATCTGCTAGCCGCTATTGTCAATGTAGGCCGAAAGAATCCTTCTGGTGTGCTTTACACTGTTTCAAAGAACTCTTACCTGGGGTTCCTAATCCAGCTTCTTATCGTTGTTTTCATAGGCATAAATTTGCTGGGCTCTTTTGATGTCATTATGGCTGAAATTAAGATTGGTGTGAAGGAACTGGGACGTTACCTGTACGACGAATATTATATCCCAGTTTTGATTATCAGCTTCACCCTTACTTCTCTTTCTTACCTTTATTACATATGGCTGACTGAAGGCACTTTTCAGATGAGCTATGTTTTCTTAACAAAGTTTTTCGTTCCGGTGATCATCATTGGTGTGCCATTTTTGGTTGGTTTTACCGGCCTGTTTACTGCTTGGGGTATAATTACCTTCATAGCTTTCTTCGTGCTCATGTTTGTAGGATTGCTCTGCTTTGCTGGGTATTTGTCATACACCGGATACTTTTCTCAAATAGTCTTCTCTTTTTTCGGCTTTTTATTCCAGCTCATATTGTTTCCTCTGAAGCTGATCTTTGGAGGACTTGTTACTGTGGTGGCCGAATGATAAAATTATTAAATAAAATAATTAAGAAACAATATTTTTATTATCAAATTGACGAATAATCAAGGATCTTTTTGGAAACAATCAAAGACAAAATTTATTGTATTTCAGGAGCATGATTTGTTTATAGACTTATTGCTTAGAGCACTAAATCCATCATATTTAGAACGATCATTACCCCATAATCTTTTGAAACATCCTTTATTGCAAGAACTCCACCGTCTAAGCCTCATATGGATATAATCAGAGCTGGTGCTGCCAGTCCCCGTGTATCCAAGCTTGATCAAAAAAATCGGAAGATGTCGTTGTACGAGATTCGGCCTTTTGATGTCGAGGACAAA
>Ga0308169_10005255_pt1 | contig 11866 bp, 12 predicted proteins | sample PhyBR1_2_FD_202139 | JGI IMG/M metagenome (GOLD analysis project Ga0308169, IMG submission 202139) | Phyllosphere microbial communities from UC Gill Tract Community Farm, Albany, California, United States - DLSLSB.R1 | ecosystem: Host-associated > Plants > Phyllosphere > Unclassified | place... | reverse complement strand
CCGGCACTCTACCTCAGCGCATACCACACGAAAGGCCAGAACGATGTCATGATCTGGCTCCGAGACGAAATGCGTTCACAGCGTGTAGGATCGAAACGAACGAAGGACGATGGGTCGAGACGGATCGAGAGCGTTGGATTCGTTATGCCTTGTCACTCGACACCATGGCAGAGTCATCTGCACTCGAAGGAGTTGGAGATGAGCGACGTATCAGAGGGGAACCGAAGTGGAGAAGGAGGTCGAATATGGTTCATAGGCTGCGAACCTCCCGTCTTGTTCGTCTCGCTTCTTGTCCATCTTCCCGCTCGCCGAGGACTAACGACGTATACTCTCAACTTCAGGGGACAACCTTCCGATTCATATCGCGATCAATCTGATCATTTCTATGCATCACCCTCTACCTATCTCATCCATCGTTTCCCTTCCCATGTCGATCCATCTTTTCCTCCTTCCCCTTTCCCTCCTCCGGATCCTTTCGCTCTCTCTGCCACAATTCCGTCGATATTGAAAGCCCGACAAGACCTTGAAGATCGAAAGTTCGACAGAGGTTGGTCTCACACTTGGCCATCTCACCTCGTAGTCTTCCAGAATCTCCTCGATGAAGTTTGTCGGCCTCAAGAGGACTGTGAGAGTGTAGGAGACTTGCTCGAGAAGAAAGGGTATCGAGTTGAGCGAGAGTTCTGGAACGGGATTGGAGGATGGCATGAGGATGAGAGAAGGAAAGGTGGTATTGTCGTGTTGCGTTGGCAGGGTTCATAGTGCGTGCTGGTGAGGTATAGATATATAGAAGGGTATTGTTGTAAAGATAGGTATTCAAGTCGAGAGTTTCGGATGAGTCGAACGCCGAAATCGGAGAATGTGAAGGTGTTCTCTTCCTGCTCTTCGTTTCAGCGTGATCTGCGTCGAGATGAACTTAGAGTCAGTGAGAGATGCGACAGCCAATGCGACAGACAGCTCGCCTCTCCCTCGAGACCACGTTCTTTCATCTGTTGCAGAATTTCCAAAGGTTTGTTCTGAGGAATCGCGACAAGGTAGAAGAGCCCTCTTTCTGACAGCAGCGACTAGACAAGCAGTGTACAGAGTCAGTCGAGCTGACTGTGCACGAAGATGAGCAAAGAGACGTACTTCGACTTGTTCGAGCACTTTATTCGTGATCTTCATTCCACTTTCCCCTCCTGCCCAAGCTTTCTCTATCGTTCCATCCTCTTGCGCATCATATAGTTCCTCCTCCTCAGTCTCAACGTACGGAGGATTGAAGACGAGTACATCTACTTGACGAGTGAGTCGCGGTAGGAGTGAAGAAGTGAGGTTTGTGAGAATTGGATTGAGAGGAACAGAATTGGCGAGACCGGTTTGATGAGTACAGCGAGTAGCGTGAGGGTTCAAGTCGGTACATAGATACACTGTTCGAGGTATCTTGTAAGCGTGGAATGCGTTGAAGTAGTGCAAACTGGACTTACGAGCAGAAGAAGATCCGCAAATTGACCCTAAAAACGCCGAAACGCAACCAGATCCAGACCTACCCTTTCAGTTAGGTCAGCATAGTTTGTTTGAGAATGTCTAGATGTGACTCACCCAATCTCGAGGCACATCGTGCTGCCTTTCAGTAACTCAACATCGTGTTCGAGAGCGTCGAGGAGAATAAAAGTATCTTCTACTCGAGGAATCCTATCGTGAGCGATAATACAGAATGATGAGCTGTGTCTGCTTACCCGCAGGCTCGTAAACTGATTCAAAGTCCCTTGCTTTGAGGTGAGATGTTGAGGGAGTCGGTATCATCTTGAAAGAGCTGCAGCAGCTCGGGGAGCTTGAGGGAGTACTTGCGAATCGTTCTCGTTTGATGTTTGACTCGGTATCTTGGTCTACTAGCTTCTTCAAGGCGGTTAGAGAGGTGGAGAAGCTGGTCAAGAACCAAAAGATGAGGAGAGTCTGAAACTCGCCTCTTGACCTCCTACGCTTCAGCTTCGAATCGCTATGCACAACAAGAGGCCACGATAAGCTGCTCATGAACCTCTTCCAGGACCTTTCGCTTCGTTTCATCGCTTTTCGCTGAAATCGCTCGATTCAAATTCCTGCTGCCTCAAACTCGCTTCAGGTCAACTCTGCGCAGTGTGGACGCACTCGGCGAGACTACAGATTGAGTGCATTATCAGGTCAAAGGGAGAGGGCGCTTCGTTGGCTCAGCGCGGCCTCGGGTAGCTACTCTTCGTCTCTCTCTTTCGCAATGAAGCTCTGGCGAGCCATCGAGCGTGGCGAGGGGAAGATACGATGCGTTGCAAATGGACAAGTGTAAGGTAGGAGAGTGAAAGGCTACAAGAACTATCTTCAGCTGTTCGCGAGGGCTATCTCAGCTCGACCAAAGAAACCAGATAAAGCAAGGCAGTGCTTACAGGCTGTGCAGAACGACTAGACTGCTAGTCCACCATGATCCTTCATCCATTGCCTACGATTGATGCTGTAGATTGCGGCCTTTCGATGAGTAATGGAGGCGGCCACTGAGCCCGGGTTCCTCTTGATTTCGACCTGATGAGTGCGCTGATCGTAGATAATCTGTGTATTGGGATTATTGAAACGCATCCATACGCCCTCGATAAAGTAGTAGATGGTAGGATGAGTGTGATTATTAGGTCTAATGGGGTCGAAATCTAACTTGACATACTGCACAACAAAGAAAGTGAGCAATTGGATCAATCATATTTTCATGCGATCGTGAACCTTGGGAACTCACGCGAATATCCTCACCATGCTGATTGACTTTGTGTATCGAGCCGTCGGGGTAACGGACGTCCCGGAGGCCTTTGAGTTTCGACTCGTAGATGCGATAGGTATTTGAGAACTCGAGACTGTGAAGGTCTCCCATGTAGCTGAGGATACCGTCGGAGAGCGGCATGGTGGAGTTTGATGATAGAACCAGCAGAGGAGAGCTGAAATGAGAAAAATTGCTGAGATAAGCCGTACGTCTCGCCCCTGTTACTGGGCGGCCCTTGTGGGTCTGACCACCAAGAAAAGAGGCGTCTGCGAGTCGGCGCCTGTAAAGCTGGTTCCTCGACAAGAAGGGGTGGGTCGATCCGAAGGAGAAGGTCGGAACAGGAGAGTTCGGAACGAGTCGGTAGCTTGGGGAGGAGCAGGCCACGAAGCAGATTAGTCTAGAGGCTGTGTGTGAGGATCCACGTGTCAGCTATGTACTCTGAAACGAGGGAAGAGGAGGAAATACGAACGGACGGAACTGACTTCAGCAACGCTCAAGATCAAACATAGAGCTCCTGTATACGATGAAGGCACCTAATGAGCCTATTCCCAGCTCTCTGACAGCTCAGCGTCAAGGCACGAAGCGAGTATAGAGTTTGATCTGGGGGAAGAGGGAATCGAGGACAGCGAATATGGAAGAGAACGGGACAAGCTAAACTAGTGATCGCAGCTGTAGCTCGATGTTCTCGCTGTCTTGGTGGTCGTCCTGAGCTGCTAAGCGAGTTGTGTGAAGCGTGCACGATCAGAAGTTGAAGTAAAAAACTCTCCCTCCTACAGCTCACTCGACAATCTCGAATCGCACGCTGGAGCTCCCCAGATGCTCTTAAGCACCTGATGAACCGCTGTGATGAGCTGCTAGCTCCCGACATGGGTGAGCGTCCCTCCTTTCGCTTCCATTCTCTACTTCTCGATTTGCGAACTGCATGATGCCTAGTGACGAAGGTAGATTTCAAAGGACTCTTTGGGGGCTCCGGCTTACTTTGCTTGCTTCTCGTGTTCCTCAATAACAAGGTAGTCTCCCTGAGGTTTTCTTCCTTTCTCTGGTGAGTCTCCTTGCCTCCGTCCCCTCTCCAGTAGCACTCATTCGGCTCATCATTCCATCTCGTAGTAAGTCAGCTCGCGACAGGCTTGCTAGCGCTTGAGACTCGAAATTTCACTTTCGAAAGGGTTTCTTCTCTGCTTCGTGAGTTCCTTTCCTCTCCCTTCCCTCTCGAAGCGACTCTCTCGCCGTACGAATCGCTATGAAGACACAATACACAACTCTAGACCTTGACCGCTTTACAACCGGCTTGTTCAGTCCTCTTCCCATCTCTTCCCCTCCTCCCCATCTACTCGTTCGGGTTTCGATTTTTGGTAACCGCCCTGAGCAAAGGCGTGAGGGGGAATTGTGAGTGGGAGTAGGATGTCCATGAGGGATTTCGAGCTCGTCAGTCATGAAAATGGAGGATGAGTGAGGAAACTTGATCTAAACTGAGCGAAACAACGAAAATACACAAAGTTGGAGTTTACTGCTTAGAAGATAGGTGCTGACTTACCTCATTCTCATGTGATAACAGTGAACGATCGTGTCATCTTGGTCGTTTAAAGCTCGCTCAGCTGAACTCTTACACATCTTACGGTACTTCTCTCAACTCCGAATCCGACACACTCTGCCGTTCTGTCTGTCATCTCATTCGTATCGCAACAAGCGGGATCGATAGATATGACTGAACAAGCAGTTCCTCAAGAGACCCGAAATAACGTCGAGTGTTCGAGTTCTTCCCTCGTGTAGCAGCGCTCACCCTCTATCGTTCTTCCCAGTTCTACACCGTTTGCTTCAGCAGCAAGCTCACTGTCGGGCGAACCATCTCAACACGAAACCTCCTCTACTTCTACGTTGCTGAAAATGGAGGAGATTGAAGAAGAGCGAAGACTACGTCAAGAATCAGGATTTCAATCAGTCTCTTCGCATTCTGTCACCAGGAGGCACCCTCGTCGGAAACCCTACAGCACTCTCTCTTCCTCACGTCGCACCAAATTCCTCTCGTCACGCTCGAATCTACGAAATCCGAGCTCTACTACGCCGCGGGAGAACTTGAGTTTGTAGCTCTTCATAGTTCACTTTGCTCTCTATTCTGTAATTACCTCTTGAGCCTCTCACTAGACTGTCACGACTGAAGGAAGAAAGAGTACACGCGGAGTAAGTTTGTACGACACAACAAGATAGAGCAAGCGAGAGAGAGAGAGAGACTAGAAAGAACGACAAGTGGAGAGAGGAAAGAGTTGGCAACAAAAGAGAGAGCAATGACGATGGTAGGAAGGGGTAGAAAAAGTGAATGCTATGTACAGCTGGAGAAAGCTCGACGTCGATGAAATAAGTGAAACGACGGAACATGAAAATTAGGGTTTGAAGAAAAGGGAAGAAAGGAAAATAAGTGTCTGTTGATCAGGCTCCGAAGTATTGACTCTTCGAGTACCAGTACGGGGTCGAAGACGAGAAGGTGAGACCGGGACTCGGAAGGTGGAAACTGCCTCCGAAAGTTGAGGGATCGTAAACCTGATTCGATGAGTCGAGGGAGAAAGGTTCGATGTTGCGGTGAGGAGTAGATGGGAGAACCGGGTACTGAGCGCCGAGCGGGAGAGAGTAGGGCAGAGGAGCAGGGGCGTAGTTTTGGTAAGAGTTCATCATTTCGTAAGCGTTGTATTGATCCATTCCGAGAGCTGAACCGATCGTGGCAGGTGCGAAGGCTTCGTAAGATTGAGGAGGAGGTGCGGCGTGAGGTAGAGAGAAATCGAAAGAAGGTACTGAGCCAGCGTTGAATTTCGAAAGAGTCGAAGGAGAGAGAGCCGAGTAAGGAGCAAGATCGAGCGCGAGTTGGGTGAAGGGGACTCCTTGAGGTTCAAAGTGAGGTTGCGGTGCGTATTGATAAGAGTTGTAGGAGGTTGGAGGTGCTTGAGCACCGAAAGATGAGGGAGTTTGGAGAGGAGCGCTGTTGATCGAAGGTGCAGCGGAAGAAGTGGTCGAACCAAATCCCGTAGGCGAGTGTCGGCCGATGTGATGAGGACGAGGTAGAGCGATTTGCAGAGGTGCGCCTACTCGACGAGCGAAGAGTGAAGGTTGCGAATCGACGGGAGTAGCTGGAGAAGGACTTCCACTGCGAGAAGTCGAAGCTGAAGAAGTCGTCGATGCAGGGATATAGAGCGGAGGTGGTTGTTGACTTTCGCAAAGGTTCGTGAAGTGCATAGGAGGAGGAGGAGGAAGTTCGAAAGAAGTCGAGGGGAATTGGTAAAGAGGAGGAGGTTGAGGTAATTCCATTTCGAGTTTCGCCATCGTTGGTACAGATTCTAGTGACGATGCAGGCGAGACCGTTGCTGAGCTATCATTCGAACTTGCAGAGCGGTCGGAACGTGAGGATGTCGAAGATGCTCGAGAAGAAGTCGAACGACCAGAAGAATTTGTGCTAGTCCTCGATCCGAGTTTGCGACGTGCTGCGATAGATGGAAAGCAATGTGTCAGTCGCAATGAAACTAGTGAGATGAGACTAAGCGAGAAGTGAAACGAACCTGGACCTTTCGCAGAAGGAATCGCTTCTCCATTCGTTTGAAGTCCTCCTTCCTCACTACATAATCCTTCACCGTTGAATCCGCACTTGCATAGAGCTAGGTCGTGATTCTTGAACCGAGCTGCGAAAAGAGAGGAGCGAAAGAAAAAGAGAGAGGCGATCGAGAATGAGCAAAGTGATCGACAACAGAGAGAGGGATCCAACAGGAGGTAAAACACTCACCAGTTCTCAAGCAGGAACTACACGCGTATACTCCAGTAGAAGGATCAGGTTGTCCAGAGCATCTAACTTTACGCGCAAAACATCTATGGCAAGCACTGTTGAAAGGGAGGGAGAGGGAGTTAGCTTCTAAGCGAGGCAGGGAATAGAGAATAGGATGCAACTTACGATCCTCGAGTAAGAGGAGGTCTACCCATTTCTTCTGCTGGTCGTTTCGAGGGCATCGTAAGTGTTGTTGTTGTTGTCGTGAGTGTGCGAGAGAGAGAGAGTCGTCGGGTTGAAGGAGAGGAGGGAAAAAAAACAACCTTCAAGCCAGGTTTGGAAACGAGTCGAAACTTTAAGAATCGAGGCACCAGAAACGCTACTTGCTTTTGAGACCCCCGCCAATTGAAAATCGAACATCGTACAGAGCAAACGCGTCATCCGAATGCCATGTGTGCATGTTTCGATCAAGATCTCGCGACGATCTCTTTGAACACTTTCTCTCCCAAAAAAGTCCGAAAGCATTTGGCGATCTCTTTTCATTCTAGTAGAGCGCCGCACTTCTCCGTTGCTTGCTGTACATCCTCGAATGCGCTTCTGTACATCGAAGCACTCCTCGACGTTGCCCTTCAAAGTCATTCTGATCATCAGCTTTGAGGGTGTGTTCGCCAAAAACGGTCCGAAATAAACGCAGTTGTGAACATCGGATACATAGTTCCCCTTCAACTCGCTACGGATAGCATTAGTCAGTTGATGGCCGAACTCCATGTGAGAGTCGAACAGTAGACTGGACCTTTTGACGGAACTTTTCGCAAAACTAGGTTGGAAGTTTTCATTTTTTTCTCATCAAGCCATCGCAGTCAGTCAGACGACGGACTACGCTTATAGGACAACTTCCCTAGACTAGTCAATTCGTACCTAGTTCAGAAAGACGTGCTCAATCGAGTTCAGCTCGTCGTTCGCAGCGGGGCTTGATCGTCTATTTCCGATGGTTCTCCTCAAAACTGCTGCTTCCCCTTGAACTTGTTCTCAAAGTTTATCCTCCAGTTTGATTCATGCATCGTTTCTCCTCGAAACGGGCCATTTGAGGGACGGAAGGGGGTGCTCCGTGAAGAGAAGCATGAAGGGGTTCCGCCAACTCCGCTCCTGCTGAATTCTGCGAAAAAAAAGAACTGCTTTGACAAACTCCGTCATCTTATTTGACCGACCCTCCACTCTTCCCGTTTGTTCTTTCATCTATCGTAGAAGGCCACGCGAGCATTATACTGCTCCGCCCGTACCGAACCCGTAAAACGCTCCGTTCAACCGGCATCTCTCGAGTCTCTCTTCGGACACCTTTTCCCTTTCCCCTCCAAAAGTTGAAACTCGATCACATTTCGTCACACACTCTGAGATGGCGCCAACTTCGTCCAGCGATAGAACCTCGGCGGCCCTCCTCGATCCAGCTCAACAGCAATGCGTAACTCCTCCTTCCGTCAGGAGACGAGAAGCGAGGTTGGCGAGGTGTGCCAGAATCGTGAGGGAACAAGGAGGAGGAGGTGGGGAAGTTAGAGCAGAGGAAGAGGTCGGGGTGAACTATCCTCAAGACGAGGTCATACAACGCAGGCAGGAGAGACTGGCGAGGGAGAGGGCAGAGAGGGCTGGTCGTCGACAAGCTCTCGTTTACGAGGGACCTCAAGATGAAGGATTACTTCGTTCGGATGGTACGATCGATTGGACAGTTCTCGATAGAGCTCTACAGGCCCCAACCACTGAAGCCACCGTTCTCCCTTTGGAAACTCTCGCTCAAATTCCTCTCTCAACTCTCGGCTTTCCCTCACTCGAACCGATTCTTCCAGCTCCATCTCTCCCAGCTCTACCCTCTTCGACCCCGGCATCATCTATCCTATCGAACAATGCTCTACCTATACTCCTCAGCTCACTTTACCTGATCATGCGCGCTTTAGGAGTCGGAGAAAGTAGTACAAGACGCAATGAGAGAGAGACGGACACAGACCGAAAGCTGACAGTACCCGAAGGTGGTCGACGACGACCTACAGAGTGAGTGGCAGGGTCGGAGGAACGTGCTGGGATCGCCGGGTAAAGAATGAATTGGTTTTCACTTTTCGCATGCACATAGTTTGAGTATCTCTTGTTGTTCTTTCGTTTCCTGTATCAGTCTCTATTCTATTATCCAAAGTAGTGTAGCATATGTTTCAGTGCCTATTTCTGATTTCGTCGATTTGGTTCATGTCGTTCTAATGTAATTTCCTCGAACCCCCCTCGGGATTGCGACGAGCAAATCTCATTTTCAGGCAGTCGAGCAAAAGATCGCCGTAGCAGTCTCTCGAGGTTTGCCGAGAAGTAGCTTTGAATCGAATGCGATTGCGAAAGGTTGCATTTGGCAGATATCAGATTTTTACACCTCTTGCTGAACAGAAACAGAGGTACGAAGAGGTATTGGAGGAAGGACAAGTTGAAGAAGCGGCGTTTGCTAGCCTCGACGACTTGAGCGACGACGAGTACCTCCGTCGGGAGGTGAATCTTCAGCTTTACGTTTTCTGCGAAGTGAGGAAATGGATGAGTCAGCCCGGTAGATGAGATACAGACAGAGCGAAAGAAGCTTACCGGGTATCATCGTGAGAAGGATCTCCAGCAGCGTCTTCATCGTCACTCCAATGAGTTCTCCTCGATTTCCTCGAAGGTTCCGGTGAACGTGAACGAGAGACTCCTCGACTCCTCCTCCCATCCACCTCATCGTCATCATCGCGTCTCGATGATCGCCTTGAGCTTCTCGTATCTCTCCCGTCATCTTCATCTCTTGTAGTCCTCCTCGAACTCCTCCTCGACGAAGAAGCGACTGAACCTTCCCTCTCATCCTCCTCGACTGGCGCCGCTCCACCTCGTTTCGTCACTCCTCGAATCTTGATTCCCTGAGGAGGTGGCGTCAAACTTCCATTGTTATCATCCTTGGTCTTGTCCGGGAAGAAATCGTTGACGCTCTTCTTTTTCCCCTCCTTTTCTCTCTCTCTATCCTTCTCCCTCTCCCTCTCTCGTTCCCTCTCGTACTCTCGATCCCTCTCCCTTCGTTGACGTTCCCTACTTCGATCTCTATCCTCTTTTGACCTCCTAGATTTCCCCCTCCCATATTCATCTTCACTATCCCCTCCGCCTCCTCCTCCTCGTTTCCTACTCCTAGCAGGACTATCTCCACCACTTCCACCTCCTCCACTTCCTCCGTAATCGAGGCCTTCCATTCCTCCCGAAGCATCCCCGAATCGATCTTTATCCTTGTCTCGATAGTTTTGAGCGGCACTTCCTCGTCCAGCTCGATTCGCTGCTGGTCCCGTTGGAATCGATCCGGGAGCACCAGAAGCAGCAGCTGGTCCAGTTGGAACAGGAGCATTGACTGCTGCTCGAGGTCCAGTAGGAACGTTTGCAGGAAGAGGTCCAGCAGCTGCTCGAGGTCCGGTTGGGAGACCAACAACGGCGGGTCCGACTCCAGGTACGACTCCGACTGGATTTACGATACCTCCTACTCGTCCTCCTCGACCGATCGCGTTGAATCCACCTCGAACTGCTGCGACTGCTCCTCCTCGACCTCCACGAGCGGCGATTCCTCCAACCATTCCTCCTCTACCTCGAGGTGCTCCAGGGACGAAACCGAATGCCGGGTTGATCTGTAGGATGTAATTCAGCTCGTAGTCAGTCTCTCACGTAGCTTAGACGAGAGAAGGAAAATTGAGGAAACTCACAGGTTCGAATCCAGCGATATCTCCCGACTCTATCGTTTCTTCCCCTCCCGCTCCCGCTACTGAAGGTGGAGCAGGAGTACCCGATTCCTCTTCATTCTTGATCACTTCTTCTGCATCTATCACAGACCATTCACATTCAGTTTCCCATCTCGTTCAACAGAAAAATATGAACGATTTCAAAAAACTCACCTTCTTCATTCCCACCCGAGTTGACATTCGCATTCGAAGAAGTCATCCCACCATTCATTTCCGCTCCAACTCCATTCCCTCCCCCTACACCTCCCATTCCCATTCCACTCATCCCCATTCCTTGCTGTTGCATTCCCATCCCTCCCATTCCTCCCATTCCCATCTGATGACCTCCCATCCCACCCATTCCTTGCATCCCACCCATTCCTCCCATCTGCATCTGTTGCATTTGCATCTGTTGTTGTTGTTGTTGTTGAATGAAAGCTTGAACCATAGGATGTTGAATCGGTAAACCTTGTAATTGAGGTGGTAATCCCATTCCTCCTCCTCCCATTTGTGCTTGTTGTTGAGCTTGAGAAGGAGGCATCATACCCATTTGTTGAACCATTTGAGCCATCTGAGCTGGGTTGGGACCAGAGGAAGGTAAAGAACCAGGTTGGAAACCCATAATGGTTCCTACCAAGAGTTGTTTGTTTTCGTTTGATAACTCTTGCCATGCTTGTCTAATATCACCACTTGCGAATGCCTAAAATTTCTCACCTTTCCATCCATCAATCAGTCCGAAAAGAACACTCAAAAGGAAAAAGAAGAACACTAACGATGAATGGATTCCTATCTGCTGATTCACTCTCCCTCATATCTCTTTGTTTCCTCACATAATTCCTCCAAGTAGCTTCATTCATCCCATAATTGAAATAATCTGACAAATTGACTCCAGATTTCCTCCAATTCCGTTCTCCTTCGGGAAAACTATCGATATCGATATTGAACAAATCGTTACCGTCTGCGTCTTTGTGAGTGATTGAAGGGTTCACTTCGAAGGTCGGAGTTTGGGAGGGAGCGAGTTCGAGTGGTTGGAGGGAACCGTGAGGGATTAAAGTTTGGGGTTTGGGTTCTTCGGTTGATTGAGGTTGGGGGGTAGAGGATTCGAGAGCTTGTGCGGCGAGTAAAGCGGTCGAGGTGGGATCGGTAGCGGTTGGATCGGGGTTAGAGGGGAGTCCAGAGGGAGGTCCGATGGAAGTGGTTGCGGAAGCGGAGGGAGTTGCGCGAGGTCGTTCGAGAGGCGCGTAGTCGGTCGTAGGTTGAGGAACACTAGCGGCTATAGAAGGGGGTAGGAAAGTGTCAGTGCACTGAGGAGGGAGGGAGAGGAAAGAGAGGGAGAAGGTTACGTTTTTGAGGGGAAGAAGTTGATCGAACTGGAGCTTGGGGTCGACCTCGTTGACTGTAGCATTGAATCCTAGTTTCAGTTTGTGTCGGAGGAGAGGGCAAGAGAGTGAACTCACGCTTGAGGTGGAGCTACTCCTTCACCGTCGAGAATGATTTCGAGGTCCTGTGAAATACTGGATTCGTCAGCTGGGTCAGTTTGATCGATGTAATTTGTTAACTCACATCATCACTATCTTCTTCTTCCTCTTCTTCCTCGTCATCTTCATCTTGTTGTTGTTGTTGATC
>Ga0308169_10005253_pt1 | contig 11871 bp, 10 predicted proteins | sample PhyBR1_2_FD_202139 | JGI IMG/M metagenome (GOLD analysis project Ga0308169, IMG submission 202139) | Phyllosphere microbial communities from UC Gill Tract Community Farm, Albany, California, United States - DLSLSB.R1 | ecosystem: Host-associated > Plants > Phyllosphere > Unclassified | place... | reverse complement strand
GCGGATCGTGGATGTCGAGCAGGTCGGGCGCGTCCAGCAGCCAGGCCAGGGCCCGCACCCGGGCGCGCCGCAGGTGGCCCCAGCGGCGCTCGAAATATGCCTGGTAGTTGTCAGCCGCGTCCCGCACCGCGTGTTCCAGCAGCGGATCCGCCCGCTGCGCGCGCCCGGCACAAGTCGGCCCAGGCCAGCGCCTTGTCGCCGCCGCGCCGCAGCAGTTCGCCTGGATGCAGGGTCGCCACCAGCGTCGCCGGCGCGCTTTGCAGCGGATAGGCCTTGCCGCGTACGCCGGCCAGGGGTTCCGCCAGCGGACGTCCCAGCAGGGTGTTGGCGGCGATCTGGCCCAGGGTCAGCACGGTGCCGGCGCCGCTCAGGACCAGCTCGCGCTCGAGATAAGGACGGCAGGCCGCCGCTTCCGCGGCCGTGGGCGCGCGTTCGCCGCCGGCCGGCGTGGTCGGACGGCACTTGATCAGGTTGGTGATAAAGACATCGCGCTCGCGCGACAGCTCGACCGCGGCCAGCATGTTGTCCAGCAGCTTGCCGGCGTCGCCGGCCAGCGGGATGCGGGCCTTCTCGTCGGCGGCGGTGGAGGCGCCGGCCGCCACCAGCCAGCGCGCTGTCTTCGATCCCGTGCCCGGCACCGGCGCACGGCCGTCGCGGCAGGCGCTGCAGCGGCGGCAGGACGCGATGGCCAGGCCCAGCTGGTCCCAGTCCATCTGCGCGATCTCTTCGGGCGTGGCCTCGGCAGGCAGCGCGGCGTCGTCCCAGGCCAGGTCTTCGGGCGGGACCGGCGCCAGGGCCGATACCGACTGGGCGACCCGCTGCAGCGGGCGCGGCCCCGGGACGGGTTCGCGCGGCGCGGCAGGCGCCGCGGGGGCCGGCGGCTGCACCGGCGCCGCCGTCACCGCAGCCTCGCCGAAGGCATCCTCGGCCACGACCTGCGCAGCCACCTCAAGCGCCGGCGCCTCCGCCGCATCCTCGGCCGCCTCGGCCGAAGCCAACACAGGAGCGATAGCCGCAGCCGGCGCATCCCGCAAAGCCCACAGCGGCGTAATCCCCATCTCCGCCAGGAAGACGGCGTCGCGTTCGGCGAATCCGTTCATAGTACATACCTCATCACGATCGCATCCTCGCGCTTGCCCTCATGGGCTGGATAATACCCCTTGCGGCGCCCGATCTGCGTGTAACCATAGCGCTCGTAGACCTTCAGCGCACGTTCGTTCGACGGCCGCACCTCGAGCAGGATCGACGCCATGCCCACCGCCCGCGAACGCGCCGCGATGCGGTCCAGCAGGAAGCGTCCCAGCCCGCTGCCCTGGCGCGCGCCGCTGACGGCGACATCCAGCAGGTGCGTCTCGTCGACCGCATGCATGAGCAGGAAGTAGCCGGCCAGCGCGCCCTCGTCCGGCTCGCGCAGCACCCAGGCGTCGTAGCCGCTGGCCAGCGAATCGACGAAGTTGGCGCGACTCCACGGGTGCGGGAACACGTTCTGCTCGAGCGCCCAGACCTCGTCGATGTCGGCGACCACCATCGTCCGGAGCGCCAGCCCCGCCTGTTCCAGCGATGCCGCCATTCAGCCGCCCGCCTTGGCCGCGTTGATCGCCTGCCGCTCGGCGCTCGTGTAGGCGACCTTGTTGCGCAGGTAGAGGGGCTGGGCCTGGTCGGCCGGGACCGCAAGGCCGTCCGCCAGCGCGGCCACGCCCAGCACGGCCATGTCGCGCGCATGCGGCAGCATGTCGCTAATGGCGTGCACGGCGAAGTCCTTGCCGGCAAACGCTTCCGGATAGGCCGCGAAACCATTGCCGCAGGCAGCCAGGCCGGGAACAAGCTGCGGCGACACGTCCTGCGGCGCGCTCAGGGCCGGCGCGCGGACCGCGGTCCAGGCGCCGTCCGCATAACGGTATTGCGCCCAATAGACTTCGTTCATGCGCGCATCCAGCACGGCCAGCACCTCGGTGGCGCCGCTGCGTGCGCGGCAGGCTTCGGCCAGCGCTTCCAGGGTCACCATGGGCAGCACCGGCAGGCCGGCGCCGAAGGCCAGGCCCTGGGCCACGCCGCAGGCGGTGCGCACGCCGGTGAAGGAACCGGGACCGGCGCCAAAGGCGATGGCGTCGCAATCGGCCAGCTTGACGCCGGCCTCGCGCAGCAGTTCCTGCACCATCGGCAGCACGGATTGCGAATGGGTGCGCACGCCGGCGGTTTCGCGGGACATGACAGCGGCTGGTGTCGTGCCGCTATTGAACAGCGCGCAAGACGCCAGCTCGGACGAGGTTTCGATGGCAAGGATGATAGGCATGCCGTATTTTAACCCGTGGCGCCTGCCGGCCAAAAGCCGTAAAATCCGCTCCATGCCCAGCTTGTTACTCGAGTCCGACAACCGCGACCAGCTCGCCGCCGCCCTGGATGGCGAAGGATGGGTCGTCGCCTGCCTGTGCGCCGCCTGGTGCGGCACCTGCTCGTCCTACCGCGCCGCCTTCGACAGCCTGGCCGCGCGCCATCCAGACAAGACCTTCGTCTGGATCGACATCGAAGACCAGGCCGAGGTGGTCGGCGACCTCGACGTCGAGAACTTCCCGACCCTGCTGCTGCAGCGCGGCGGCACGGTCGCCTTCTTCGGCACCATGCTGCCGGATCCGAAATTGACGGAGCGGCTGGTGCTGGCGAAGGCCGCGCTGGACGATGCGGAACTGGCGCGCCTGGCCGCGTCCAGCGAGGAGCGGCGCGGGTGGCAGCGGGATGCTAATTTGCGGGTGTTGTTGGCCAACGCCGGCTAAGGTAGGGTGGGCTCCCCGAGCCCACGTGCGTCAGGCGAGCCTCAATGGCAAGCTGCGCAGCCGCTGTCCCGTCAACTTGAACACCGCCGCCGCCACGGCCGGCGCCACCGGCGGCACGGCCGGCTCGCCCATCCCCTCGGGCGGCTCCATGCTCGGGATGATGACGGTCTCGACCAGCGGCGCCTCGTTCATGCGCAGCACCGGATAATCGCCAAAGTTGGTTTGCCGGACCTGCCCGTCCTTCAGCGTGATCTCGCCGCCCAGCGCCGCCGACAGGCCGAACACCACCGCCGACTCCACCTGCTGCGCCACGATGTTCGGATTCACGACGATCCCGCAATCGACCGCGCACACCACGCGGTGCACGCGGATCTGCGCATCTTTACCTGCTCCCGCCACCGACACCTCGGCCACCTGCGCGACGATGGTGCCGAAGGACTGGTGCACCGCAACGCCATGCGCTCTTCCTTCCGGCGCCGCACCGGCACGCGCCAGCGCCGCCTCCAGCACCGCCAGGTGGCGCGGATGCTCGCGCAGCAGTTCGCGCCGCAGCACCACGCCATCCTTGCCGGCCGCGTGCGCGACCTCGTCCAGGAAGCCCTCCTTGAAGAAGGCATTGTGCGAATGGCCGACCGCGCGCCAGTAGCCGATCGCCACCGGGCTGTCCGCGATCACGTGGGCGATGCGCCGGTTCGGGATCGCGTACTGCATGTCGTACTCGCCTTCGGCCGTGGTCTTGTCCGGGCCGATGCCGGGCAGGCCCAGGTTGCGCGGGAAGTACTGGTGGCCGATGGCGCCGCTGACCGATTTGTTGTCCCAGGCGAGCACATTGCCGTTCGCATCGAGCTTGGCCGAGAAGCGCGCCAGCGCCTGCGGGCGGTAGGCGTCGTGCTGGATGTCGTCTTCGCGGGTCCAGATCAGCTGCACCGGCGCGCCGTTCATCGTCTTGGCGATCGCCACCGCCTGCGCCACCATGTCCGTTTCCAGGCGCCGCCCGAAGCCGCCGCCCAGCAGCATCAGGTCCAGCGAGACGTCGGCGCGGTCGACGCCGGCCACCCTGGCCGCCACTTCCACCGCCACGCTCGGCACCTGGGTCGAGGTCCAGATTTTCAGCTTGCCGTCCTTGAGCTGGGCGGTGCAGTTGATCGGCTCCATCGTGGCGTGAGCCAGGAAGGGCGCCCTGTATTCGGCCTGGATCGTCTTCGAGGCCTCCTGCACATCCTGGCTGCCGCTCTCGAAATACGTGAAGCCCGATTCGCTGTCCAGCAGCTTCGCGAAATCGGCGAAGATCGCCTCGCTCGACAAAGCCGCGTGCGGGCTCGCGCTCCAGGTCACCGGCAGCGCGGCCGCGGCCTGCTTCGCCTGCCACCAGGACTTCGCCACCACCGCCACCCCGGCGCCCGCGCCGGAATACTGCGGCAGCGCGGCCACCTCGACCACTTTCAGTACGCCCGGCATCGCCATCACTTTGGACGCATCGAAGGACGCGACGCCCGCGCCTACCACGGGCGCCATGCGCACGGCCGCATACAGCATCCCGGGCACGCGCGCATCGATGCCGAACAGCGCGCTGCCGTTCACCTTGGCCGGGCTGTCGCGGCGCGGCAGCGGCTGGCCGATCAGGCGGAATTCGGACGGCTTTTTCAGGTGCACGTCGCCCGGTTCGATGTCGGCGCCGACCACTGCCGCGCGCTCGGCCAGTTCGCCGTAGCCGAGACGGCGGCCGTCAGGATGGAGCACGTAGCCGTCGCGGGTGGACAGGCTTGCCATATCGGGCCCTGACTGCGCGACCTTCCATTGTTCGGCCGCCGCGCGCACCAGCATCGCCCGCGCCACCGCGCCCGCTTCGCGCATCGGCACCCAGGCATCCTTCACGCTGGTCGAACCGCCGGTGAACATCAGCCCGAGCTCGCGCCCGACCTTGGCCATCACCCATTGCACGCCCTGCTTGATGCTGCCGCGGTCGTCGGGATGGAAAGGCAGGTTCTCGCGCAGGACCGTCAGGTTGCCGAAGATCTTGTCGATCGGGGCCTGCGAAATGCGTACATTGGCTAGCGGGGCATCGAGTTCCTCGGCCAGCAGCATCGGCAGCGCGGTGTTCACGCCCTGCCCCATCTCGCTGCGCGGGACCACGACGGACACCGTGCCGTCGCGCGCGATCGCCACCCAGCCATTCAGGGCGACCGCGCCCGCTTCCACGGCCAGCGGGCTGGCGCCGCGCAGGCGCTGGCGCGGCGGCGCGAGGCCCCAGCCGACCACCAGCGCCCCGCTCGCGGCCAGGCCGCCCAGCAGGAAGCGGCGCCGTCCGCGCGCGGGTTGTTTACCAGCCTTTTCCGGCGCCTGAATATTCGAGTCGCGCATTATTGTTCTGTCCCCACTGTGCCAGCAACTGCTCCGGCGGCAAAGGCCGGGCATATAAATATCCTTGCGCGCGACGGCAGCCGTGCCGCAGCAGGAAGGCCGCCTGCTCCACCGTCTCGACGCCCTCCGCGATCACCGCCAGGTTCATGCTCTTGCCGAGCTGGATGATGGCGATGGCGATCGCTTCGTCGTTGGCGTCGGTCGAGATGTCCTTGATGAAGCTGCGGTCGATTTTTAAAGTCTGCACCGGCAGCTGCTTCAGATAGGCCAGCGAGGAATAACCGGTGCCGAAATCGTCGATCGCCAGTTCGACGCCGATCGCGTGCAAATCGTTAATATACTGCATCGCATCGCCGGTGTTCATGATCACCGATTCGGTCACCTCGAGCTGCAGGCGGTGGGCCGGCAGATTGGTCTCGCGCAGCACCCGTTCCACCGTCGCGGCCAGGCCGCCGCGGTCGAACTGGCGCGCCGACAGGTTGACCGCGATCTTCGGCACATACAGGCCGGCCAGGTCCCAGCACTTCATCTGGCGGCAGGCTTCCTCCAGCACCCAGCCGCCCAGCTGGTTGATGAAGCCGATGTCCTCGGCCAGCGGGATGAAGCGGTCCGGCCCGACCACGCCCAGCTCCGGGCTGTTCCAGCGCACCAGGGCCTCGACGCCGATCAGCAGCCCGCTGTCGATTTCGACCTGCGGCTGGTAAGCCAGCCAGATCTCGTTCTTCTCGATCGCGCGGCGCAGCAGCGCTTCCAGGCGCAGGCGCTCGACGCCCTCGCCGTCCATCGAGGGCGCGTAGAAGGCATAGCCGTTGCGGCCGCGCGCCTTGGCCTGGTACATGGCGACGTCGGCGTTGCGGACCAGGACATTCAGGTCGCTGGCATCCTGCGGGAACAGGCTGATGCCGACACTGCCGGTGACGAACAGCTCGTAGCCGGACACCAGCGCCGGCTTCTCGAACAGGCGCATCAGCTTCTCCGCCACCAGGCGCGCGCCGCGCTCGCCGTCGACGTCTTCGAGCAGCACGATGAATTCGTCGCCGCCCAGGCGCGCCAGGGTGTCGCCGTCGCGCAGGCAGCCGGACAACGTGGTCGCGACCTGCTTGAGCAGCTCGTCGCCGACGTGGTGGCCGAGGGTGTCGTTGACGTTCTTGAAGCGGTCCAGGTCGATGAAGATCACGGCCAGTTGCTCGCTCGCGCGCGCCGCGCGCACCATCGCGTGCTGCAGGCGGTCGTGGAACAGCAGGCGGTTCGGCAGGCCGGTGAGCGGATCGTGGTGCGCCATGTGGTCGAGCTTTTCCTGCGACTCCTTCAGCTTGGTGATGTCGCTGAACACGCAGACGTAATGGGTGACCGTGTCGGCGTCGTCGCGCACCGCGGACACCGTCAGCCACTCGAGATAGTCTTCGCCGTTCTTGCGGGCGCTCCAGATCTCGCCGCGCCAGAAGCCGGTCTCGGCGAGGTCGCGCCACATCGTGTCGAGGAAGTCATGATCGTGGCTGGCGCCGCGGGTCAGGTTCGATGGGGTGCCGATCGCCTCGATCTCGGTCCAGCCGGTGATCTGTGTATAGGCGGGATTGGTGGCGACGATGCGACCGTGCACGTCGATCACCATCACGCCGTCGGCGATGTGCTCCAGCACCGTGGCGGACAGGCGCAGCTTTTCCTCGGCCTGGCGGCGCTCGGTGACGTCGGCATACACCCAGATGCTGCCGGCCTCCGGCCGTTCGGGGTCGAGCAGGCGGCCGCTCACCTGGCACATGAACAGGCTGCCGTCGCGGCGGCGGTACAGGTGCTCGGTGCTGTAGTCGGCGCCGGTCAGCAGGATCGGACCGCTGGCCGCGGTGCCCTGCTCGTACATGTCGTAAGTCGGGAACAGCGCCGCGATCGATTCGCCGACCAGCTCTCCTTCCGCATAGCCGAACAATTCGTCGAAGCGGCGGTTGGCCGAGACGATGCGCAGCTCGCGCTCCTGGGCAATGCCGAACACCACGTTGTCCAGCACCGCGCCCTGCTCGGCCAGCAGGGCCTCGATGCGCATCTCATTGTGTTTGCGCTCGCTGATGTCGGAGATGATGCCGTCGACCCAGAACGCGGCGTCGCCGCCCTGCGCCACCGGCTGGCCGCTTTCCAGTACCCAGCGCTCGACGCCGTCGGCGTCGACGATGCGGTACTCGATCTCGTAGGGGCGCGCGGCCTGCAGCGCTTCCTTCGCCAGCCGGCGGCGCATGCGGCGGTCCTCGGGATCGATGATGTCGGCCCAGCGGTCGGTGGTGGTGCTCATGAACATGCGCGCCGGGTAGCCGCAGATGCCCTCGATGGCGTCGCTGACGAAATCGATGCTGCCGCCGGGGCGGGCGCGGAACACGGCGCCCGGGACCTGGGTCACGATGGTGCGGAAGCGCTCCTCGCGCCGGCCGATGTCGTCGAACAGCTCGCGGATCGCGACCCGCATGCTGTCCATCTGCGCGCCCAGGCGTCCCAGTTCGTCCTTCGAAGACAGCACCAGCGGGGTATCGAAGTCGCCGCGCGAGAGGCGGTCGGAAAAGCCGGTCAGGCCTTTCATCGGCGCCAGCAGGCGGCGCTTGATCAGCAGCGCGATCAGCAGCAGCGACACGGCCAGCTGCACCGCCAGCACGCCGGCGTAGCGCCACTGCTTGGCGCGCAGCTCGTGCTGGCTGCGGCTGTCGTCCATCTCGACCAGCACGCGGCCGATCGGCTCGCCGTGCACGACCACGGTGCGCTCGGCGCGGAACACGCGGCCTTCGGGCGCGGCGGCGGCGTGCCGGTCGATGAAGTCGCCGTCGGCCTGGGCGCGCACCTGCACCCGCAGCACGGCCGGGTCGCGCATCACCGATTCCACCAGCGAGCGGGCGGCATCGGCGTTCATGTTCCACAGCGCTTCCTGCATGCCGAGGGCGAGGATGTCGGCGTCGCGCTGCAGGTTCTCGTCGAGGACCGCGCGCGCGGCCTGGCGCTCCTGCACGCCCATCAGGAAATAGCTGCCGACCAGCGCCGGCACCACCAGGCCGCCGAACACCACCAGCAGCAGCGCGCCGTACAGCGAACGTCCGTAGAGGCGCAGCAGGCGCATGGGGAGCACGCGCTTGGCAAGGCTGGACAGGAAGCTTGAAGCAAACATGGCAGGCAGGGCGAAGCACCGGCAGGCGCTAGCTTTTTTGTGAGTATTGGTTAGCGTGTGTTGCCAGATTATGCACATAAAGTTGCCGCAAGTCAGCAATTAGTCGTCGCCGGCAAACGCATGGACGCGAAGCGTGACCGTGCAGCCACGTTTCAGTGTTGTTATGATGGGTGTCTCTATTATATGGATGGGAGTAAGAAACGATGAGCTTGTCGATGTACACCGCTTCGGTGCCGGTCTTCCGGCAAATCCTGGGCAGCCTTTCCGCGATCCTGGAAAAGGCCGAATCCCACGCCGACCTGAAAAAGATCGAACCGGATGCCCTGCTGAAGGCGCGTCTGTTCCCGGACATGTTCCCGCTGCTGCGCCAGGTGCAGGTGGCGGCCGATTTCGCCAAGGGCACGGTGGCGCGCCTGGGCGGCGTCGAGGTGCCGCGCTACGAGGACAATGAAGCCGACTTCGCCGGCCTGCAGGCGCGCATCGCGAAGACCCTGGCCTTCATCGACAGCGTGCCGCGCGAAGCGATCGAGGATGGCGCGACACGCGAAATCACGGTCGGCAGCGGGGACAAGCAGCGCCAGTTCAACGGTGGCCAGACCTATCTGATGCACTACTCCCTGCCGCATTTCTACTTCCACGCGACCACGGCCTACGACATCCTGCGTCATAACGGCGTCGAGATCGGCAAGAAGGACTTCGTCGGCAGCTTTTGAGTAAACGCAAACCTGGGTTCCCGCCTTCGCGGGAACGACGTGGCGCGGCTCAGGTGTTGCGGCGCGGGTAGCCCTGGGACAGGATGCGTTGCCAGACGACTTCCTTCTGCTCGGCCGTCATCGATACCCAATGCGCCACCTCGACCACGGTGCGGCCGCAGCCGCGGCAGATTTCGTCGAAGGTGGTCGAGCAGACCGCCACGCAGGGCGTGTCCGGGCGTTCCGGGAAGGGTGCGCCCATGGGATCAGCGGGCCGGTCCGACATCGAGCTTGTCCCAGCCTTCGTGGCCGAGCCCTTCCATCGTCTCGATATTCTTCTCGAAGATGGCCTCGGCGTCCGGGAAGGCTTCCACGGCGCGGTCGATACTCTCTTCGCGCAGCAGTTGCAGGATCGGGTAAGGCGCGCGGTTGGTGTAGTTCGAGATGTCGTTCTGGTCGGTATCGGCGAACTGGTAATCCGGGTGGAAACTGGCCACTTGCAACTCGCCGTCCAGGCTCATGTCCTCGACGGCGGCGTCGGCCACGTCCAGGAATTCGTTGAAGTCCAAAAAGTCATTTAACACGAACGGATGGATCAGCAGAGTCGTGTCGGTCTTTTCCGGATCGGTGTCGGCCAGGTCCTGCAGCTCGTTCATCAGGGTTTCCAGCAGCTCTTCCGGCGTGCGCGCCGGCGAGACCACATAGCGCACCTGCTCCTTCACATACACCGCCTTGGCGAACGGACAGAGGTTCAGGCCGATGACGGCGCGTTCCAGCCAGCGGCGGGTGGCGGCGATGATCTCGTCATCGTCGGCATTGAGGTTGGCAGTGCTCATGATCTTTCCAATATTGCAAAAAACGCGGTACGCAGAGCTGGCATTGTACGCGCACTTTGCGTGCCCTCATAGATCGACCGGCAAGCCGGCGTAACTTGGCAAGCATAGCCGTCGGCTCTGGTATTCATTTTTCGATATGGTTTTTGGCTTGTCGAAATGACCACGAACCGCCCTGCCTGTCCACTTTCTTTCCGAACATACCCCCAGGGGTATGATGTTTTTACAAGCTTCACTCCCTATGAGAATTCGCATTGCAGCCTCGGATACTCATCTGGAAATTGTCAAAATACAAGCAAGCATTATCAAAATGAGTAGCCAAGAAAATTTGTAACCGTGCCGACATATTTCTTGACTGACGCGATAAGCGGTCCGTACACTGCCCCCTTACTCGTCAGTCCTAAACGTTCCTGGACGCAACACTGGAAAGCTATGTACGAAACGACTCGCACCACCAAAGCCCTGGCCCTCGCGATCCTGTTGGCCCCCGCGATCAGCCTCGCCGCCGAAAGTTCTTCGAGCACGATCTCGCAAAGCAATACTAGCGTCAGCGCCGCAGCGCTTGCCAAAACGGCATCCCTGGGCGCCGTCAAGGGCGACGATTACAAGGACCCGGACCTGTGGGGCCGCATCCGCAGCGGCTATGCCATTCCCGACGTCGACAACAACTTGGTCGCCAAGCATGTGCAGTGGTATTCCAGCCGTCCGGAATACCTGGCGCGCACCTCGGGCCGCGCCTCGCTCTACCTCTACCACGTGGTGCAGGAACTGGAAAAGCGCGGCATGCCGACCGAACTGGCGCTGCTGCCGGTGATCGAATCCGCTTTCAATCCGCAAGCCCTGTCGACCGCCGACGCGTCCGGCCTGTGGCAGTTCGTGCCGGGCACGGGCAAGGATTTCAACCTCAAGCAGAACATGTTCAAGGACGAGCGCCGCGGCGTGCTGGCCTCGACCGACGCCGCCCTGACCTACCTGCAGCGCCTGTACACCATGTTCGGCGACTGGCAACTGGCCCTGGCTGCGTATAACTGGGGCGAAGGCAACGTTCAGAAGGCGATCCAGAAGAACCGCGCCGCCGGCAAGCCGACCGACTTCGAAAGCCTGGCGGACCTGATGCCGGCCGAGACCCGCAACTACGTGCCGAAGCTGCAGGCGGTCAAGAACATCATCGCGAATCCGGGCCAGTACGGCGTGACCCTGCCGACGATCGACAACCAGCCCTACTTCACCACCGTCGACAAGACCTCGGACATCGACCTGGCCGTGGCCGCTCAGCTGGCCGAGATGTCGATCGACGAATTCAAGGCGCTGAACCCGCAGTTCAAGAAGCCGGTCATCACCGGCGAATCGACCAAGATCCTGCTGCCGAAAGAGAACGCCGAGAAGTTCCACCTGAACCTGGCGCAATGGGGCCATGCGCTGTCGTCCTGGACCACGCACAAGATCACCGGCGCCAAGGAAACGATCGCTTCGCTGGCCTCGAAGTTCGGCACCACGCCGGACGTGATCCGCCAGGCCAACAACATTCCGCCGCAGATGCGCCTGAAGGCCGGCTCGACCATCCTGGTGCCGAAGACCAGCGCCTCGACCGCTTCGGACATCGCCGAGAGCATCATCGACAACGCCTCGATCGCGCTGGAAGCCGACCGCGGCAACAGCAAGGGCCGCAAGCTGACCGGCGCCCAGCGCATCAAGGCCACCGTGGCCGAGATCAAGAACCGTGTCACGGGCGGCAGCAAGCCGTCGGCCCGCGTCAACGGCCGCAAGCACCGTTAAGCTGCAACCGCAGGCGCAACGCTGCTGCATTGCGGCAATTGCATCCCCCGCCAGCCGGCCTGCACTTTACGAGCAGGCCGTGCACGCTTTCCGAAACTACTGTATAGTGTCGTTTGTGCGCTGCAAAACGCGTTAGCGATCTAGTCGCCGCGACAGCCCATTTGATGTAAATCAGCAGTACAACTAGCAAGCTTCGCAAGCCCTGGTATCTCGAAGATACCTTTTCATAAAGCCCTCCCGCCCTGCGTGCCGTCTTCATTGGCACCGTCCCGGCGCAAAGCTTTTGTGCCGAAATTTCT
>Ga0308169_10005252_pt1 | contig 11872 bp, 9 predicted proteins | sample PhyBR1_2_FD_202139 | JGI IMG/M metagenome (GOLD analysis project Ga0308169, IMG submission 202139) | Phyllosphere microbial communities from UC Gill Tract Community Farm, Albany, California, United States - DLSLSB.R1 | ecosystem: Host-associated > Plants > Phyllosphere > Unclassified | place... | reverse complement strand
GACCGTCGCTGGTGCCACGGTAACCTGATGAACTTCCGCCTGTTCCTGGTCAAGGGCATGCACCCGGTGCACCGTGCAGTGTTCCTGACGGGCGTGATGTCTTATCTGTCGGCACCGTTGTGGTTCTTCTTCCTGGTGCTGTCCACCGCGCTGCTGGCGGTGAATACGCTGATGGAGCCGCAGTACTTCCTTGAACCGCGCCAGCTTTATCCGTTGTGGCCGCAGTGGCATCCGGACAAGGCCATCGCCCTGTTCTCGACCACCATTGTCCTGCTGTTCCTGCCCAAGCTGTTGAGCATCGTGCTGATCTGGGCCAAGGGTGCGAAGGAGTTTGGCGGCAAGTTCAAGGTGACGCTGTCGATGCTGCTGGAGATGTTGTTCTCCATGCTGCTGGCGCCGGTGCGGATGATCTTCCACACCCGTTTCGTGCTCGCCGCGTTCCTGGGCTGGGCCGCGACCTGGAACTCGCCGAAACGCGATGACGATTCCACGCCATGGAGCGAAGCGGCCAAGCGCCACGGTCCGCAAACCCTGCTGGGCTTCTTCTGGGCCTTGCTAGTGATCTGGCTGAACCCCAGTTTCCTGTGGTGGCTGGTGCCGATCGTCGGGTCGCTGATACTGTCGATCCCGGTGTCGGTCATTTCCAGCCGCGTTGGCCTGGGCTTGAAGTCCCGTGATGAAAGCCTGTTCCTGATTCCCGAGGAATACGCACCGCCACAGGAGTTGTTGTCGACGGACCAGTACACCCATGAAAACCGTTGGCACGCGCTGAATGACGGCTTCATCCGGGCGGTGGTCGATCCACAACAGAACGCCTTGGCATACGCATTGGCCACTTCGCGTCACGGCAAGGCCGAGCCGATTGAATGGCTGCGGGTCGAACGTGTTCGTCACGCCTTGAAGGCTGGCCCTGCCGGTCTCAACAATGCCGAGCGCCTGGCGCTGTTGAGCGATCCGGTGGCCCTGTCCCGCCTGCATGAGCAGGTCTGGGCCGAGGCGCATCCGGAATGGCTGGCGGCGTGGCGTGAGTCGGTAAAGGCTGATCCTCACGCGCCATTGCTACCGCTTCAGCCAGTGGGCATACAGCCTCAACTGGCCTGATACACAAAAAGCCCCGCTTCTGAAAGGAAGCGGGGCTTTTTGTTGGGCGCTGTTGTGAACACGACCTGTGGCGAGGGAGCTTGCTCCTGCTGGGGGGGCGCAGCCGCCCTCGCTTTTTGGCGTCCGCTGCGCGGCCGAGCGGGAGCAAGCTCCCTCGCCACATTTCGTGGTGCGGTCAGGCTGGTGTGTTGACGTTATCCAGCGCTCGATTCGCCAGCAAACCACTCAGCTCGATCAGTTGCTGGATGCCAAGGGCTACATGGCGTCGTGAGCCTTCCAGGTCGAATGCCAGGTCGCTGACCATGGCATCGGCTGAGGCCAGGGTTTCGCTGAGGTTGGCCAGGAGGCTTTCGGTGTTGATGCCGTTCACGACGGTAAAGAGCGGGCCCTGCGGCTGTTCGTTCTCGGATTGGGGCTGTTTGGGTTTGAGGTAGAAATCGAGCGCGCGGTCGGTGGCTTCCTGGAGTTTCTTGGGGTCGGTTTCGGGTTCTGGTGGGTTGGGTGTGACTTTGGGCATGGTTGACGCTCCTTGATTGATGGAGCCGCCAGACATCGCTGCTAAACGAAAGGGTGACGGCAGTACGCGGGTTAGCAGACCAGGAATCAAGGAACCCGGCGCACCGAAGTGCCCCACGCACAGCCGCCATAAAGCGGACCTGCGTGCCTTGATATTGTGCCGAGCTGCTAAACCCGATCGCTGAACTGACAGCGACCGGCAAACATTAGAACCCGGGGCCAAGGCGCACAAGCCGGCGGATTCTGGCGTAGTTGTAGGCAATGGCGCAAGGCTCCGTAGCCTTGGGATGACGGATTGTGGGGCTCAGGTATTTTTGTATGTATATCCGTTATTTAGGTAACGGCTGCTTACGGTTCCGCTCTTACAGCGGGTCACTTTTGAGAAGCGCAAAAGTAAGCAAAACGCTACATGCCCCACCACTCGGCACCTCGCCTAGGCTCGGTGTGCCCTCACTCCGGCATTGCTCCGTGGGCCCGCCGCGAAGGGCCATCCATGGCCCAGCGCGGCTATCCCGGCATCCATGCCGGGATGCCCACTCCACAATGCCTGCATTCGGCCAGCGTGGTTAACGGGGCGCCGAAATCAACGTCCACCACCAGGCGGCCTGGTAGCCGACCTGGTTCTTGGTGGGACCGCGTTTCCCCTATGGGAGCGAGCCTGCTCGCGAAGGCGGCCTAGTAGCCGGCCTGTCTCTTGCGGGTGTACCCCGATCTAATTGTGGGAGCGAGCTTGCTCGCCATGGCGTTGGTTCAGTCATATGAATGTTGGGCTTGCTGGCCTCTTCGCGAGCAAGCTCGCTCCCACATTTTGACCTTCAATAACCACAAATTTTATGTGCGCCATATATCCATTGTGGGAGCGGGCTTGCTCGCAAAAGCGATGTCACTGTCGATGAAGATGTTGAGTTTGCTGGCCCCTTCGCGAGCAAGCTCGCTCCCACATTTTGACCTTCAATAACCACAAATTTTATATGCGCCATATATCCATTTTGGGAGCGAGCTTGCTCGCGATGGCGATGTCACTGTCGATGAAGATGTTGAGTCTGCTGGCCTCTTCGCGAGCAAGCTCGCTCCCACAGGAAAAACGCGATCACCCCAGAATCAGGTCGGCTCTAAGGCCGCCTCGCGGTGGACGTTGATCTCGGGCGCCCCGTTAACCACGCTGGCCGAACGCAGGCATTGCGCAGTGGGCAACCCGGCATGGATGCCGGGTTAGCCGCGCTGGGCCATGGATGGCCCTTCGCGGCGGGCCCACGGAGCAATGCCGGAGTGAGGGCATGCCGAGCCTAGGCGAGGCACCGAGTGGTGGGGCAGAAGCGCTTTGCTTACTTTCGCGCTTTTCGAAAGTGAGTCGCCGTAAGGGCGAAACCATAAGCCGCCGTTACCTAAATAACGGATATACACACAAAAACCATCAAACCCGAAACCGCCCCACCAACGCCTGCAAATGCCCCCCCAACCGCGCCAGCTCAGCACTCGAAGCGGCCGTTTCCTCACTGGACGACGCCGTCTGCTCCGACACATCACGCACATTCAGCACGCTACGATTGATCTCCTCAGCCACCGAACTCTGCTGCTCGGCCGCCGCGGCGATCTGCTGGTTCATCGACTGAATCGCCGAGACCGTACGGGTGATGTTTTCCAGTGAACCACCCGCCCGACGGGTCAGTTCGACACTGTTGTCAGTCAGGCTACGGCTGTTATCCATGATGGTCGCGACCTGCTCAGTGCCCGACTGCAGGCCGACAATCAGTTCTTCGATTTCTTCGGTGGACTTCTGGGTGCGCTGGGCCAGGCTCCGGACCTCGTCGGCTACCACCGCGAAACCACGTCCGGCTTCACCGGCCCGGGCTGCTTCGATGGCGGCGTTGAGGGCCAGCAGGTTGGTTTGCTGGGCCACGGACTTGATCACGTCCAGCACGCTGCCGATCTTGTCGCTTTCGCGCTTCAGGTCGCCCATTGCTGCGGTGGAATTACCCACTTCAAGGGCCAGGCGTTCGATTTGGGCGATGGCTTCGCCGACCACTTTTTCGCCTTCGCGGGCTTGCTGGTCAGCCGCGACGGCCGCTTCGGAGGCTTCCTCGGCATTGCGCGCCACTTCTTGCACCGTGGCGGTCATTTCGTGCATGGCGGTGGCGACCTGGTCGGTTTCCACTTTCTGGCTGTTGACCCCGGCGCTGGTCTGTTCGGTAACGGCGGAGAGTTGTTCGGCCGCGCTGGCGATTTGCGTGACGCCTTCGCTGATGCCGCCGATCAATTGCCGCAGGCCTACGGTCATGCTCTGCATGGCGCGTTGTAGCTGGCCAAGCTCGTCGCGGCGGTCGGAGGTGAGGTTGTGGGTCAGGTCGCCTGCGGCTACGCGTTCAGCCACCTTCAAGGTCTCGCCGAGCGGGCCGACGATCTGTCCGGTGATGAGCAGGGCCGCGATGACGCCGAACAACAGGGCCAGCGCGGCGGCTGTGATCAAGACAGTCTTGGCCTGGGTAGCATCATGGTCACGCACAGCCGTCTGCGACACGGTCAGCTTCTGGCTGGCGTCGATCAGCACCTGGCCTTGCTCGGTCATGCGTTGGAGTGCGGCGCCATTCTCGATCTGCGAGTCACGGAACTGGGCGACCGCCGCGCGATAGAGATTGAACGAGTCGCTAGCCTGTTGCAGGTTGGCGGCATGCTCCTCGGGCAATTGGTCCGGTAGGCGTGCGAGCAGCTTGAGGACCGTGTCGATGGCCACGATCGCTGGTTGCTGCGCTTCGCTCTTACCGCTGTAGGTGTAGCCGCGGACCTGATAACGCGCCTGCTGAACAGCCTTGCTCAGGGTCACCACGCTATTGAACAGCGCGATATCGCCACCTTGCAGCAGTGCCTGTTCCACATCGCCAACGCGGGCCACGGCGTTGTCGGCGCTGGCGCCGAGTTTGCTGCGGGCATCTTCGCGGTTGACGGTGGCCTGGGCCATCACGGCGAAAGCGCTTTTGTATTCAGCGACTGCGGCCAGTTCCTGGTCGATCAGGGCCACATCGGCCGGTTGTTCGATCAACTGGCGAGCGGTCTTCAGCCCGGCGTCGAGCTTGCCCAACAGGTCATTGACCTGTTGCGGTCCTTTTTCACCGCGGGTGGTGTTGTAGTCGTCGCTGGCCTGGAGCAGGTCCTTGCTCAGATCGTTCAGGCTGGCAATGAAGCCCAGTTTGTCGCCACGGCTGATCACGTTACCCAAGCTGCTCCAACCGGTGAAGGCGATCATCACGGTCAGGAAGAGCACCAGGCCGAAGCCGAAACCTAGTTTGCGGTTGACGCCAACGTTACCCAGCCATCGGAACATACCGTTACTCCTGCAGCGTTGAATTTATATGCTGGGAGTTATATCGGCCGGTTGGTACGGATCTAAAGAAAATAGGCGTCAGATGCACCGTCGGGCCAGGTATGGCTGTTTTTAAGGTTAGACCTTGAAGCGTCCTACCAGCGTCTGTAAATGCACCCCCAGTCGCGCCAGTTCAGCACTGGACGCAGCCGTTTCCTCGCTGGACGCGGCTGTCTGTTCGGACACATCGCGCACGTTTACCACGCTGCGGTTGATCTCTTCGGCCACGGCACTTTGCTGCTCGGCTGCGGCGGCGATCTGTTGGTTCATCGCCTGGATCGCCGAGACGGTACGGGTGATATTTTCCAGCGAGCCGCCGGCGCGGCGGGTCAGTTCGACGCTGCTGTCGGTCAGGTTGCGGCTGTTGTCCAGCGTGGTCGCCACCTGTTCGGTGCCCGATTGCAGGCCGAGGATCAGCTCCTCGATCTCTTCGGTGGACTTCTGGGTACGCTGGGCCAGGCTGCGAACTTCGTCGGCCACCACCGCGAAACCACGCCCGGCTTCACCGGCTCGGGCCGCTTCGATGGCGGCGTTGAGGGCCAGCAGGTTGGTTTGCTGGGCGACGGACTTGATCACGTCCAGCACGCTACCAATCTTGTCGCTCTCGCGCTTGAGATGGCCCATGGCTTCGGTGGAATTGCCCACTTCCTTGGACAGGCGCTCAATCTGGACGATGGCTTCGCCGACCACTTTTTCGCCTTCACGCGCCTGCTGGTCAGCGGCGACGGCGGCTTCGGAGGCTTCCTCGGCGTTACGCGTCACTTCCTGCACCGTGGCGGTCATTTCGTGCATGGCCGTGGCAACCTGGTCGGTCTCCACTTTCTGGCTGTTGACCCCGGCACTGGTCTGCTCGGTGACGGCCGAAAGCTGTTCGGCTGCGCTGGCGATTTGCGTGACACCTTCGCTGATACCTCCGATCAGTTGCCGCAGGCTGATCACCATTCGCTGCAGGCTGCCTTGCAATTGGCCCATTTCGTCACGACGGGTGACTATCAGGTTGTGGCTCAGGTCCCCGGAGGCGACACGTTCGACGGCAACCAGGGTCTGTTGCAGGGGTACAACGATCTGCCGGGTAATAATCCATGCGGCCATCAGGCCAAACGCCAGCGCCAGGACGGTGACGACGATCAGTGTTTGTTTCGCTTGATCCGTCTCCTCGTTGCGTTTTTCAATCTGCGAGGTAGTCAAATTACGGTTCAGCTCATTGAGGCGGGTGTCCTGGTCGAGCATTTTCTTGAGGGCTGAGGTGCTGGCAACCTGCGACTCGCTGAACTGACTGACGGCCGCGCGATAAGCCTTCATCGATTCGGTGGCTTGTTGCAGGTTGGAAGTGTGTTCCGGAAGCTTGCCCGGCAGGCTTTCGAGGTTTTTCAAGGCATTATCGATGGCATCCAGCGCTGGCTGCTCGGCATCGGCCTTGCCGCTATAGGTGTAACCACGAACTTGGTAGCGCGCTTGCTGGAGCAATTTGCTCAGCTCGACCACGCTGTCGAATTGCGGGACGCTGTCGCCTTGTCGCAAGGCATTTTCGACGCCGGTCACTTTGGCGACGGCGTTGTCGGCGTTGGCGCCGAGCTTGGATCGGGCCGATTCGCGGTTCTGCGTCGCTTGTGTCAGGTCGGTAAAGGCGCGTTTGTATTCATCGAGGTTAGCCAGTTGCTGATTGAGCAACTCCTGATCCGCCGGGCGCACAAACCGTTTGAGGGCAGCTTGGATGCTCTCCTGAAGCTTGCCCATGAACTCGTTGACGGCTGTCGGCCCTTGTTCGCCGCGCCGCATTTCATAGTCGAGACTGGCGACTCGCAGGTCCTTGGCCAGCTCATTGAGACTGGCGATGGAAGCCTGTTTGTCGGCGCGGCTGATCACGCTGCTCAGGCTGTTCCAGCCGGCGAAGGTGCTCAGGAGGGTCAGGAGCAAGACGAGGCCAAAACCAAAGCCCAGTTTGCGATTGACGCTTACGTTTCCCAGCTTTTCGGTCAGCCAACTGAACATGGTACGTTCCTCGAGCCTTTTTATAGGTTTTGCAAAAAGGGTATCGACTATTTGGCGGTGATCTGTAGGGCGTTGGTCGGCAGGACTTCCTTGGCGAGCCAGTTATTGCGTGGCTGCGAATGGGTTGCAATCCGGCGCGACTGGTGGCCGCTGCGCGCCCAAGCGGGAGCAAGCTCCCTCGCCACGGGGATTGACCTGCTCTACGGGTCTCTAGACCCTGAAGCGACCCACCAGCGTCTGCAAATGCGCCCCCAAACGCGCCAGTTCAGCACTGGAGGCTGCGGTTTCGTCGCTGGAGGCGGCGGTTTGTTCCGACACATCGCGCACGTTCACGACGCTGCGGTTGATCTCTTCGGCCACGGCGCTCTGCTGCTCGGCCGCGGCGGCGATCTGCTGGTTCATCGACTGGATGGCCGAAACGGTGCGGGTGATGTTTCCCAACGAGCCACCGGCGCGGCGGGTCAGCTCTACGCTGCTGTCGGTCAGGTTGCGGCTGTTGTCCAGGCTGGTCGCGACCTGTTCGGTACCGGTCTGCAAGCTTAGGACCAGTTGCTCGATTTCTTCGGTGGACTTCTGGGTGCGCTGGGCCAGGCTGCGGACTTCGTCGGCCACCACCGCAAACCCACGCCCGGCTTCACCGGCCCGGGCTGCTTCGATGGCGGCGTTGAGGGCCAACAGGTTGGTTTGCTGGGCGACGGACTTGATCACGTCCAGCACGCTGCCGATCTTGTCGCTTTCGCGTTTGAGGTGGCCCATGGCTTCGGTGGAATCGCCCACCGCGTTGGAGAGGCGTTCGATCTGGGCGATGGCTTCGCCGACCACCTTTTCGCCCTCGCGAGCCTGTTGGTCCGCGGCGGTAGTGGCTTCGCTCGCTTGCTCGGCATTGCGCGCCACTTCCTGCACCGTGGCGGTCATTTCATGCATGGCGGTGGCGACCTGGTCGGTTTCCACTTTCTGGCTGTTGACCCCGGCGCTGGTCTGTTCGGTAACGGCGGAGAGTTGTTCGGCGGCGCTGGCGATTTGCGTGACGCCTTCGCTGATGCCGCCGATCAACTGCCGCAGCCCCACGGTCATGCCCTGCATGGCACGTTGCAGTTGGCCCAGCTCGTCGCGCCGCTCGGAGCTGAGGTTATGGGTCAGGTCGCCTGCCGCTATATGCTCGGCGACCTTGAGGGTCTGCTCCAGCGGCCCGACGATCTGCCGGGTAATCGCCAGGGCGGCAATCACGCCTAACAGAAACGCCAGCGCGGCGGCCGAGACCAGAATGATCTCGGCCTCGGCGGCGTCATGGTCACGCACGGCCGTCTGGGACAGGGTGAGATCCCGGCTGGCGCCACGTAGCACAACCCCCAAATCGGACATGCGCTGGATGGCGGCCGCGCTGGCGGTCTGGGCGTCTTGGAATTGGCTGACCGCGGCACGATAGCTTTTGAACGATTCGCTGGCCTGTTGCAGGTTGGCGGCGTGTTCATCGGGCAGTTGGGCCGGCAGGCTGCCGAAGGTTTTCAAGGCATTGTCGATGGCATCCAAGGCCGGTTGCTCGGCATCGGCCTGGACGCTGTAGGTGTAGCCTCGAACCTGATAGCGGGCTTGCTGTATCGCCTTGCTCAAGCTGACCACGCTGTCGAATTGAGCCAGGTTGTCGCTTTGCCGCGTGGCGTTTTCAACGTTGGCGACGCGGATGACGGCGTTGTCGGCGCTGGCGCCCAATTTGCCGCGTGCGTCTTCACGAGTGGCCATGGCGCGGGTCAATGCGGCGAAAGCCACTTTGTAATCAGCGACCGCAGCCAGTTGCTTGTCGACGATCGCCACATCGGCTGGCTGTTCGATCGATTGACGGGCGGCCTGGAGCCCGGGCTCCAATTTGCCGAGCAGATCGTTGATTTCCCCGGGGCCCTTTTCACCGCGGGTCGCGTAGTAGTCCATGCGCGCGGAGCGCAGGTCCTTGGTCAAATCGTTCAGGCTGGCGATGAGCCCCAGCGTATCACCGCGTGCAGTCACTTTGCCCAGGCCGATCCATCCGGTGAAGGCGATCATCAAGGTCAAGACCAGTACAAGACCGAAGCCGAAGCCGAGTTTGCGATTGACGCCTACGTTACCTAGCCATCGGGACATGCTGGTACTCCCTCGAAGGGCGAAACTGCTTTTTGTATAAGCACTATAGGTGCAAAGGGAAAAACCGGAGGGAGCCAGCTTGGAATATGCTGATAAGCCAGTGAAATCAGAACAGGCGGGCGAGCAACGCGGTGACCGCAGTCTCGACCCGCAGGATGCGTTCGCCAAGCTGCACCGGTTGCAGGCCGGCCTTTGCCAGCAGGTCGATCTCGTAGGGAATCCAGCCGCCTTCCGGGCCGATGGCCAAGGTAACCGGCTCCGTCAGTGCGCGAGGGCAGGGCGGATAGTTGCCAGGATGGCCGACCAGCCCCAGGGTGCCCTCTGCCAGGGCCGGCAGGCGGTCCTCGACGAAGGGCTTGAAGCGTTTTTCGATGATGATTTCCGGCAGCACGCTGTCCCGGGCTTGCTCCAGGCCCAGGATCAACTGTTCACGAATCGCCTCGGGCTCCAGGAATGGCGTCTGCCAAAAGCTCTTTTCCACGCGATAGCTGTTGACCAGCACGACGCGCGGCACGCCCATGGTGGCGATGGTCTGGAACACTCGACGGAGCATTTTCGGGCGTGGCAGGGCCAATACCAGCGTCAACGGCAGCTTGATCGGTGGCGGTTGGTCGAGGCTCACCTGCAGCTCGGCCTCGCGGGCTTCCAGGCGCAGCACCTGGGCGGTGCCCATCAAGCCGCCAATACGCCCGACCCGCAGGCTGTCGCCGACGGCGCTGCGGTGGACGTCCTGCATGTGGGTCAGCCGGCGATCGCTCAACACGACTCGGTCCGGGCCGATGAAATCGGCCTCTTCGAGCAGCAGCAGGTTCACGCTTGGGTCGCTGGCGGCTGGTCGTTGTGATCGTCGGCGGACTGCTCATCCGGTTCTTCACTGCGCTTGCGCACCAGGGCACCGAACAGGATGCCGATCTCGAACAGCAGCCACATCGGCACGGCCAGCAGGGTCTGGGAGAAAATATCCGGGGGGGTCAGGATCATGCCGACCACGAAGCAACCGATGATCACGTAGGGGCGGATCTTCTTCAGGTACTTGACGTCGACCACGCCGATCCACACTAGCAGCACCACGGCCACGGGAATCTCGAACGCCACGCCGAAGGCGAAGAACAGCGTCATGACGAAATCCAGGTAACTGGTGATGTCGGTCATCATTTCCACGCCCGCCGGCGTAGCTGCGGCGAAGAACTTGAAGATCAGCGGGAACACGAAGAAATAGGCGAAGGCCATGCCGGTATAGAACAGCAGGATGCTGGAGATCAGCAGCGGCACGGCGACACGTTTTTCATGCTTGTACAGGCCCGGTGCGATGAAGCCCCAGATCTGGTGCAGGATCACCGGGATCGCCAGGAACAGCGAGACCATCATCGTCAGCTTCAACGGCGTCAGGAACGGCGAGGAGACGTCGGTGGCAATCATCGTCGCACCCGCCGGCAGGTACTGGCGCAGCGGCGTGGAGACGAAGGTGTAGATCTGCTGGGTGAACGAGAACAGCCCGGCGAAAATGATGAAGACCGCCGCGACGCAACGCAGCAGGCGGGTGCGCAACTCGGTGAGGTGCGATACCAGCGGCATGGGCTGGTCGTGTTCCGGAATATCGCTCATGGGGCTCGCGGCGGCAATGTAGGGTCGTTGGGAGCGGCAGGCGTCGTCACCGTGGAGGCTGGGTCCACCGCTTTGACGGGCTCGGTTGCAAGCCCCGGTGCCGGCTCGGCCACTGGCGCTTGCGGCGCGATCGTCGGCTCGACTGCAGGCGCGACTGGCGTCGGTTCCTGCTGGGTCGGGTTTAATATCTTCCGGGCTTCCTGCTCCAGGGAGAGGATGTGTTCGTTATGCAGTTGCCGACGGATGTCGTCGGCACCGATTTCACGTTCAACTTCCTGTTTGATCGCATTGAAGCTGCGCTTCAGCCGCCCGATCCAGAGACCTGCGGTGCGCGCAGCACCCGGCAGCCGTTCGGGGCCCAATACCAGCAGGGCGACGAGGCCGACGAGCAGCAGTTCAGTGAAGCTGATCCCAAACATTAGTCAGTGCTCACGAGTCTTTGCGGGTTGGCTCTTCGACTTTCTGGGCCTGCACGTCGATGGTGTTCGGCGCATTCACCGGCTGGGTGGCCTGCGGATGTACCGGTTGGGCCGGCTGCACGGGTTGGGCCTGGTTGGTCGCCGGGTCGGCCGGTTTCTCGTCATCGTTCATGGCCTTGCGGAAGCCCTTGATCGACTCGCCGACATCGGTGCCGAGGTTTTTCAGTTTCTTGGTGCCGAATACCAGCACCACGACCACCAGAATGACGATCCAGTGTTTCCAGTCAAAGATACCCATGTGGCTACTCCTCTCAAAAATTGATCAGGCGGACGGGCGCGAGGCTTTCTCGACGTGCCCGGACAGACCGAAGCGACGGTCCAGTTCATCCAGTACGGACTGCGGATGCTGCCCCAGTTGGGCCAGCATGACCAGGCTGTGGAACCACAGGTCGGCGGTCTCGTAGATCACGTCGCTGCAGTCGCCGCTGATGGCGGCGTCCTTGGCAGCGATGATGGTCTCGACCGATTCCTCGCCGACCTTTTCCAGAATCTTGTTCAAGCCCTTGTGGTACAGGCTGGCGACATAGGAACTGTCGGCTGCGGCGCCCTTGCGTTCTTCCAGCACCTGGGCCAGGCGGGTCAAGGTGTCAGTCATGGGAGTGTCCTGAATAAATGGCATGCGGGTCCTTGAGCACTGGGTCGACGGTTTTCCAGTCGCCGTTCTCGAAGACGCGATAGAAGCAGCTTTGACGGCCGGTATGGCAGG
>Ga0308169_10005251_pt1 | contig 11873 bp, 9 predicted proteins | sample PhyBR1_2_FD_202139 | JGI IMG/M metagenome (GOLD analysis project Ga0308169, IMG submission 202139) | Phyllosphere microbial communities from UC Gill Tract Community Farm, Albany, California, United States - DLSLSB.R1 | ecosystem: Host-associated > Plants > Phyllosphere > Unclassified | place... | reverse complement strand
TGGTTGCCGGAGCGGACACGGTCATGCTCGGCTCCCTGCTCGCCGGTTGCGACGAGTCCCCGGGCGAGCTGATCTTCGTCAACGGCAAGCAGTTCAAGTCCTACCGCGGTATGGGCTCCCTGGGCGCCATGCAGTCGCGCGGCAAGAACACGTCCTACTCCAAGGACCGCTACTTCCAGGCCGACGTGTCCGGCGACGACAAGCTGATCCCCGAAGGCATCGAAGGCCGGGTTGCTTACCGCGGCCCGCTGTCCTCCGTGGCCTACCAGCTGGTCGGCGGCCTCCGTCAGACCATGTTCTACACCGGTGCGCCCACCATTCCCGAGCTGAAGGTCCGCGGCAAGTTCGTCCGGATCACTTCCGCCGGCCTGAAGGAATCGCACCCGCACGACATCCAGATGACTGTTGAGGCGCCGAACTACGGCTCCCGCTAAGTGGCCGCAGCTTTAATTCCGCTGACATTTGCCTGAACCAAGGGGAGGCAGGGACATCCCTGCCTCCCTTTTTGTGCGGTCGGCAGCACGGAGAAAGCATTGTCAGACCCCTGCTGAATGATGTGTGTATGGGAATCAGTGCGGGAGCTGGAGCTGAGTTGGACGGCGTCCATGTCTCTGTTGCTGCCCTTGAGGCGCTGGTTCTTGAGGACCGGAATCTCGAACACTCTGCTCTGACGGCTGCGGCTGGGGACATTGACGTCCTGCAGCGGCGGTATGAGTTGTGTCTGGGGCGGTTGGAGGTTGTTGCCCGGTTGGAGGCGCAGCTCGCGGCAGTGAAAGCGCAGGACGCCGTGGAGTGCATGGGGTTGCAGCAGGCCATGACCGCGCCGGATGCCTCCGTGCAGGACCGCACCTACGCGGAGATGTCCACGGTGGAGGAGATCGCCGGGGTCCTGACCGTTAGCTCTGCCGCTGCAGGGGCTTTGGTGGAGCAGTCACGACGGATCTGTTCCCTGCCACCGGTGTCCCAGGCGCTGTCCACCGGTGCAATGTCCTGGCAGCACGCCCGCATCGTTGCGGACGAGACCGAAGGACTCACCCCCGAAGGCGCTTTGGAGTTGGTGACGCATTTCTTCGACCCCCACGCGCCCAACCCCGCCCGGGGCGCAGCCCCCGGTGAACTTGTCCCGTCACGGTTCCGGGCGAAAGTCCGCAGTTGGCGGGAACGCCACCACCCCGAGTCGATCGGGAAACGCCACGCCAAAGGTGCCGCGGACCGGCGGATGGAATACATCCCCGACAGGGACGGCATGGCCTGGCTCTCCCTCTACCTCCCCGGGGACACCGCCTGCGCCATCTGGAACCGCATCACCGCCACAGCCCGGGGCCTGCAGGGTCCGGACGAGTCCCGCACCCTCACCCAACTCCGCCCCGACATCGCAGCATCCCTGCTGCTCGGCGCCGGAACTGCCACTGAGTTCGGCAAAGTACCCACCCCGCGTGCCGATGTCCTGGTCACCGTGCCCGTCTTCTCCCTCCTCGGCCTCACCGACGAACCCGCCACGCTCGACGGCTTCGGACCCATCCCGGCCTCCATGGCCCGCAAACTCGTCGCGGACGGGGCGGAGTCGTTCTACCGGGTCCTGATCGACCCGCGCGACGGGGCACCCCTGGAGATCGGCCGGACAAACTACCGGCTCCCCGAAACCATCAAACGCTGGATCCGGATGCGGGACGCCAAGTGCACGTTCCCCGGCTGCACCAACCACACCCCGGACAACGACTCCGACCACCTGCACGCCTGGGACCACGGCGGCACCACGAACGTCGGCAACCTCGCCCAGCTCTGCCCCAAACATCATCGGCTCAAACACCACAGCCAATGGACACCGGATCCAGCCACCACGAAAGACCCACCCGGCTGGACCTCACCCACCGGACGCCACTACAAACCCGAACACCCAGACCCCCAACCACCACACTGGCCTCGCCGGACGGCCGCGGAATGGATGGCGAAGAGGAACCGCAGCGACGGAGCCTGGGGAATGGTGGCCGGTGACCATCCAGACTCTCAGCACACAGCGCTGTCCCCGGGAGAAGCGGCTTTGCAGGACTAGCTGCATCTCCACAACTAAAGAGGCTGTGCTCCGCTTCGAGGTTGTCTTGGAAGGCCCCCATGCCCGTTGTCCGTTCATGCAGCGCCGTTCGCGGTCTTGTGCTTCACTGCACCCCCCAGCACTAGGCTGATTCCATGTCCCAACCGCGCCACCCGGCGGAACTGACGCCCAAACGCGACCCGCAAAAACGGCTTGCCGTACGCCCCTACGCCAAGGCGGTGGCCCAGGTGCTTCGAGTGAGCTTCCGGGCATCTCCGGGGGCTGTGGTCATGAAAGTGCTCGGCTCCCTGATCTCCGCCGTGCTGCCGTTGGTCACCACCTACTTCGCGTCCCTTACCACCTCCGCCCTTGCGGCAGCATACGCGGGCGACGGCGGGGCAGGGCGCCGCGCGATCGTCTACGTCATCGTCACCGCAGCGCTTGGGCTGTTCTGGGGCGCCTTCAACAGCGTGGACCGATATATTCAGCAGCTGATGAGTTTCAAAGTGGGCGCGATCGTCGGGGACCAGATGTATGAACGGTTCCTGGCCCTGGAGTTCTGGCGTTACGACGACAAGGAAACGGTGGACCTCTACGACCGCGCCAAGCGGTTCTCCGATTCCTATGCCCGCGTCCTGGACCGGATTGCCGCCATTTTCACGCAGTTGGTATCGGTGCTCCTGGCCATCGGTGCCCTGCTGCTGGTCAGCTGGTGGATTGCCATCATCGTATTGGTGGCCATCGTGCCCAGCGTGTATCTGCAGTTCAAGCTGTCCCGTGAACAGATCGCGCACTGGAACACGCAGGTGGACTCCCGCCGCCAGCGCCGCATGATCGAAACCAACCTGCTCCGGCCGCAGCACATTGCCGAGATGCGGCTTTATGGCATCGTCGGTTTCCTTATGGACCTCCGTGCCCGGCTCCGCGACGCGGACGAGCGCCGGCGCCTCGACTTCCAGCGGCGCTACATTCCCAAGCAGCTGGCTGCGGATGCCCTGCAGTACGGCGCCGAAGTGGTCTCGCTGATCTGGGTGGTGGGGCGGATCATCTCCCGCGCAGCCCCCGTGGGCCAGTTCCTCTACGTCCAGCAGATTGTCAGCCGTGCCCTGTCCACGGCCAACAACCTGGTCTCCTCCCTGAGCTCCATAGACGAGGACCTCGCCAACCTGACGGACTACGAGCTCTTCATGGCGCTGCCGGTGCATAGCGAACACGCGCCGCCGTTGCTGGAGGCGCCAAAGGAAGTCAAGCTGAGGGACATTCGCTTCACCTACACGGGCAGCGACATCGAGGTCATCAAGGGCATCAGCCTGACCATCCGCCAAGGCCAGCACATCGCCATTGTGGGGGAGAACGGAGCCGGGAAGTCCACCCTCATCCGCATCCTGGCTGGCCTCTACCGCCCCGACTCGGGCCAGGTACTGCTCGACGGCGTCGATCTCGCCGCCGTCGACGTCACCTCCTGGCACCGGCACCTGGCGGTGCTTAGCCAGGAGTTCCTGAAGTACGAGTTCGCCACCGCCGCCGAGAATATCTACTTCGGAGACGTGGACACCGCCCGCGACGACGGCCGGATCAGGAGGGCGGCAGCAGACGCGGAGGCGCTCGACTTCATCAACAAACTGCCCAACGGCCTGGACAACCACGTGAGCAACTGGATGGAGGATCCGCGCGGCCGGAAGGGCAGCGGCCTCTCCGGAGGCCAGTGGCAGCGCCTTGCGATGGCAAGGAACTTCTACCGGGACGCGTCCTTCATGGTCATGGACGAACCTACCTCCGCCATCGATGCCCTTGCCGAGCACCGGATCTTCACGCGTCTCTTCGCGGACCGCAGCAGCACCATCATCGCGATCAGCCACCGGCTGGCCACCATCGAGAAGGCGGACGTGGTGTACATGCTGGAGGACGGCCGCATTGTGGAGCAGGGAACCCACAAGGAGTTGGTGGCCCTCCGCGGCCGCTATTACCGCATGTTCGAGTCCCAGTTGACGGTGGAGGAACCTGAAGGAGTCTGATGCAGGTTGGCGGAGCCTGCGCTCCGATTCGGCCTGCTGTCAGTGGCGCCGCAGCCAGTTCTATCCGCCGTGGGAGGCCTCCACCACGGTGGTGCGGACACGGGCAAGGCTTGGCCGCGGGGGCACGCTGCTGAAGCCGAATGTCACGGCGGGGCGGATGGGGGCCAGCGCCCCTGCGTCGGCACCATGCCAGCTGACGACGGCGGACGTCACGTGGTGCAGGTCGGTGACCCCATAGAACTCGGCTCTTCCACTGCCCGCAGTTCCGTAGGTGCGGGCGCCGGGTGCTGCCAAAGCAGCGAACGGATTGACCGTGGCAAGCCAGCGGGGATGGACGGCCAGACGCCGGGGCACTGCTTGCAGCGCCGTTCCCAGCAGGGTCCTCGCGCCGGTAGCTGCACGGAGTGCCAGCGGACCGGCGTCGACCGTCAACGTGTAATCGGCGAGTGAGGCGGAAACGTCCACCACCCGCACTTCATCAAAGCTGTAGGTGGCGGCGATAAAGCCGGCCACTTCGGGAGTGGGTGCCAGCAGCAGCCGGTGTCCCGAAGGCTGTTGCACCATAACGTCCGCGAAGGGTCCAAAGGGGGAGTCCTGCCATATGCCCACCACGGCGCGCAGCCCGGAAGCGGTGCCTATACCGGCGATATGCCCGTCAAATGTCCAGCGGCTTCCCATCACGCCACTGTAGCCGGAGGGCATGGCTCACAGTGGTGCATAGGCCGCATTGCCGTATGGATCGCGCATAGCCACCGAAGCCACTGGGATAACCTAGAGCAGTGACTTATGAGATCGAGATCGGCCGTGGCAAGCGTGGGCGTCGTGCCTACTCCCTGGATGACATTGCAATCATCCCCAACCGTCGTACCCGCGACCCCAAGGACGTCTCGGTCTCCTGGCAGATCGATGCGTACCAGTTCGACATGCCGGTGATCGCAGCGCCGATGGACTCGGCCATGTCCCCGGCCACCGCAATTGCCCTGGGCAAGCTGGGCGGCCTCGGGGTGCTGGACCTCGAAGGCCTGTGGACCCGCTATGAGGATCCGCAGCCGGTCCTCGACGAGATCGCTGCCCTGGAGGATGAAACCAACAGCCCGGCTGTGACCGGACGGATGCAGGAGCTGTACCTGGCACCCATCCAGCCCGAACTCATCACGTCCCGCCTGGCCGAGATCCGGGAAGCCGGTGTCACCGTGGCCGGGTCGCTGACCCCGCAGCGCACCCAGGAACACTACAAGACGGTCGTGGCCGCCGGTGTCGACATCTTCGTCATCCGTGGCACCACCGTGTCCGCTGAGCACGTCTCCAAGAACCACGAGCCGCTGAACCTGAAGCAGTTCATCTATGAACTCGATGTCCCCGTCATCGTCGGCGGCGCCGCCGGCTACACGCCCGCCCTGCACCTCATGCGCACCGGCGCGGCGGGGGTGCTGGTGGGCTTCGGCGGCGGCGCAACCACCACTACACGCCGCGCCCTGGGCATTCACTCACCCATGGCGTCAGCCATCTCCGACGTCGCTGCTGCCCGCCGCGACTACATGGACGAGTCCGGCGGCCGCTACGTCCACGTGATTGCCGACGGCGGCATGGGCACCTCGGGTGACATCGTCAAGGCGATCGCCATGGGCGCCGACGCCGTCATGCTCGGCAGTGCGCTGGCCAGGGCCGAGGAGGCGCCGGGCAAGGGCTGGCACTGGGGCCAGGAGGCGCACCACACGGAGCTGCCCCGCGGAGACCGCGCCAACGTCGGCACTGTCGGCCCGCTGGAGGAGGTCCTCTTCGGGCCCAGCCACCACACCAACGGCACTTCCAACCTCATCGGTGCGCTGCGGCGCTCCATGGCGACCACCGGCTACTCGGACCTGAAGGAATTCCAGCGGGTCGAGGTCGTCGTGTCGCCTTACGAAGGGAACTGATCCGGAGGCAGGGCAGCGCGGTCCGCGCTGCCCTGCCCAAAGGACGCCGGTTGCAAGTAGTGTGGGCTTACTGGCGGCACTAGAGGCATTGGAGGCATTCAATGAAGAGTGTTCCTGTAAACGGCGGGGTCCTCGGACCGGAAGCCCGGGAAGCGGCAATCGAGCGGCTGCGGGCCACCACCGAACCGGGCCGGGAATTGGACATCCTGATCGTCGGCGGCGGCATCGTCGGCACGGGAGCAGCGCTTGACGCCGTGACGCGCGGGCTGAGCGTTGGCATCGTCGAGGCGAGCGACTGGGCGGCCGGCACCTCTTCGCGCTCTTCAAAACTGATCCACGGTGGCCTGAGGTACCTGGAAATGCTGGACTTCGCCCTGGTCAAGGAGGCCCTGCAGGAACGCGGCCTGCTGCTGTCCGAGATTGCCCCGCACCTCGCGCGGCCCGTGCCGTTCCTGTATCCGCTCACCAAGCCGTTCATCGAGCGTCCTTACGTGGGCGCGGGCATTGCCCTGTACGACGCTATGTCAGTCTCCGCCGGCCACAGCCGGGGCGTGCCGTTCCACAAGCACCTGAGCCGCCGGGGTACCCTGCGCGCCGCCCCCAGCCTTAAGAACGACGCCTTTGTAGGGTCCATCCGGTACTACGACGGCCAGGTTGATGACGCCAAATACTGCGCCAACCTGGTCCGCACGGCCGCCTACTACGGCGCCCATGCCGTGAACCAGATGAAAGTCGTGGACTTCCTCCGCGAAGGCGAGCGGGTGGTGGGGGCCAAGGTGGAAAACCGTGAGGATGGGACGCAGTTCAGCATCCGCGCCAAGCAGGTTATCAACGCCACCGGCGTGTGGACCGACGAAACCCAGGCCATGGTCACCGACCGCGGCCAGCTGAAAGTCCGCGCCTCCAAAGGCATCCACCTGGTGGTTCCCCGGGACCGCTTCCAGTCCACCGTCGGGCTGATCCTGCGCACCGAGAAATCCGTGCTGTTCGTCATCCCGTGGGGGCGGCACTGGATCATTGGCACCACCGACACTGACTGGCACCTGGACAAAGCCCACCCCGCCGCTTCCAGCAAGGACATCGATTACGTCCTGGAACACGTGAACCAGGTGCTTAAGCGCCCCCTCACCAGGGAAGACGTTGAAGGTGTCTACGCCGGGCTGCGGCCGCTGCTCGCGGGCGAAAACGACTCCACCGCCAAGCTCTCCCGGGAACACGTGGTGGCACACCCGGTCCCCGGCCTGGTAGTGGTGGCGGGAGGTAAATGGACCACGTACCGGGTCATGGCCAAGGACGCGGTGGACGAGGCTACCCGCACCATGGACGAACGCGTACCGCCGAGCTGCACGGAGACCATCCCGCTGCTGGGTGCCAGTGGTTTCCGGGCGGCCTGGAACCGCCGGAACCGGACGGCGGAGGAATCGGGGGTGCATGTGGCGCGGATCGAGCACCTGCTCAACCGCTATGGGTCCATGACTCCCGAGGTCCTGGCCATCATTGAGCAGAATCCCGAACTGGCCGAACCCATCCCGGGCGCCGACGACTACCTGCAGGCAGAAGCCGTCTATGCCGCCACCCACGAGGCCGCCCGCCATGTGCAGGACGTTCTGACGCGGCGGACGCGGATCTCCATTGAAGCGTGGGACCGCGGCGTGTCGGCGGCCCCTGTTGTCGCTAAACTGATGGGTGACGTCCTTGGCTGGAGTGAGACGCAGCGCGAAAATGAAGTCCGCCACTACCTTGCCCGTGTGGAGGCCGAACGCCTAAGCCAGCAACAGCCGGACGACGAATCCGCAGACGCCGCCCGCCTGGGCGCGGAAGACATCGTGCCCTTGCGTTGAGGGGCCGTTCTGCGTGGAGCGGCTGGCCGCCCCACTGCTGACTGAAGGGATACGCCTTGGCGGAACCACTGGACCCGTATGACGCCCACCTGACCACCGCCGGGATGGTGATCCTGGAAATGGAGGCGAAGGACAAAACCGACGCCACCACCCAACTGGCAGAGCGGCTGTATGCCGCCGGGCGGATATCTGATCTTGACGGGTTCCTGAAAAACGTCAACGCGCGGGAGCACCAGCTGGCCACGGGGCTCCCGGGAGGCATCGGTCTGCCACATGCACGGAGCGAGTTCGTTTCCCAGACCTCCATCGCGGTCGGGATTGCCAAATACGGGCATGCATTGGACTTCGGTGCCGCTGATGGCCCGGCCTCGGTCATCCTGTTGATTGCCACGCCGGCCAGCTCCTTTTCGGACCACCTGGAGGTGCTGGCCACGCTGGCCCGGTCCCTCTCGAAGGAATCCTTCCGCGAATCACTTCGCCGTGCCTACGACGCCGAAGTGATCGCGGAGCTCATCAATTCCAGCCTGGTGTTCTTCGACCACTAGGCAGGCCGGGGTTGCGGAAGCCCCGCGTTTAGTTGTTCTACAGAAGTACGAAGTACGGTTAAGACGTGTGGAAAACAGCCCTTAAGCCCCGATGGATCGCTGGCTTTGTCTTGGCGATCGTTCTCTCCGGGGTGTTCGTGCTGCTGAGCCAGTGGCAGTTCGGCCGCTCCACGCAACCCGAAGTCCCTGTGAATCCGGCGTCCGAGCAGGTCCAGCCGCTCACCGGCACCCTGCAGCCCGGCGAGTTTTTCCACGGCAGCGTAGCTGACCAGATGGTCACTGCCCAGGGAACGTACAGTCCCGACAAGCAAGTGCTGATACCCGGCAGGCTCCACGACGGGAAGACCGGTTACTGGGTCGTGAACGCCTTCGCCGTCAGCGGCGCGCCCGCGCTGACAGGAGCCGGCGCCTCACCACAAACCTGGATCCCCGTGGCGCGCGGGTGGGTGGCCGAACCCGGGGATGCGGCAGCACCGCCGTCGGGCGTTGTTCAACTGACCGGGCGCCTGCTGCCCTCCGAAGCCCCGGTAGGCGGGAAAGCCCCCAAGCCCGGAGAAGCGTCAGCCGTGTCCGTGGCAGAGCTCATCAACGACTGGGAGGTGAGCAGCTACCCCGGCTTCGTGTCGGCCACCTCAGAGGTGGTGGGCGGCCAGGATGTCAGCGCTGCCGCATCACCTGGGAAGCTCCAGCCCCTGAATATCGGACCGCAGCCGCCAGGACAGCACATCAACTGGCTCAACCTCTTCTACTCCATCGAGTGGGTGGTCTTCGCGGGCTTCGCCTTCTTCATCTGGTGGCGCCTCGTCAAGGACGATTACCACCGGGACCTGGAGGAAGCCCTCGAGGATGAAGGCGCCCCCACCCCCGAACAGCACCAGCACGAAACGCCGCAGACCGGACAGCACCAGCAGCCCGGTCCGCACGAACAAAAGGTACAGCCATGATTGATCCGAAACCCGCCACCCCGTCCCCGCAGGCCCGCGGCGGCCAGGCTTCCGGTAAGAAGCGCCGCTTCGGCGGTACCGAGGCGCAGATCCGGTCAGCCCTGAAGTTCTACAAGGTCATGGCCTACCTCACCGGTACCATGCTGCTCCTGCTGTGCGCCGAACTGGTAGTTCGGTACGGCTTCGGCCAGTACCTCTTCGCCGGCGGCACCGACGCCCTTACCGGGCAGCCGTTCGGCTTCGGGTTCGCCGGCGCCGAGCCCCCGGCGGTGCTGAACGGCGTCAACGTCTCGGTCACCGTGCTGATCGTGCACGGCTGGATGTATGTGGTCTACCTGGTGTCCAACTTCCGGCTGTGGTCGCTGATGCGCTGGCCGTTCCTGAAGCTGGTCCTGCTGGCCCTGGGCGGCGTGGTGCCGTTCCTGTCCTTCATCGTCGAAAAGAAGTTCCACGCCGAAGTGGAGGCCGAACTGGCCGCCAATCCGCAGGCGCCGCAGCGATACTGACCCGCTCCCGCCGTCTGCGGCACCCGCTTGACCGCCCGCCGTCGAACGTTTGCTCCGTCACAGCGCGGCCTCCCAAGATGCGCCGGTGCAAGGGCGCCAAGTAGGCTATTACGGTGACTACTCCCACTGCATCCCAGACTTCCCAGAAGCCGGTGCTGGTTGTTGATTACGGTGCCCAGTACGCGCAGCTGATTGCCCGCCGCGTCAGGGAAGCGAACGTGTATTCGGAAGTGGTTCCGCATACCTGGTCCACCGAGCAGCTCCTGGCCAAGAATCCCGCCGCCATCATCCTCTCCGGGGGACCCTCCAGCGTTTACGCCGACGGCGCCCCGAGCGTGGGTGCCGACCTCTTCGAAGCAGGCGTCCCCGTCTTCGGGATCTGCTACGGCTTCCAGGCGATGGCCAACGCACTGGGTGGCAAGGTGGATAAGACTGGCCTCCGCGAGTACGGATCCACGGAGACCACCATCCTGGGCGAAGGGCGCTCCGTACTGGAGGGCATGCCCCAGCACCAGAAGACCTGGATGAGCCACGGCGACTCCGTCCACAAGGCGCCGGAGGGCTTTGAAGTCCTGGCGACGACGGCGGGCGCTGAAGTGGCAGCCTTCGCCAATGAGGCAAAGGGCCTCTTCGGGGTGCAGTGGCACCCGGAGGTCAAGCACTCGGCCTACGGCCAGCAGGTGCTGGAGAACTTCCTCTTCAACTGCGCCAAGATCGAACCCAACTGGACCACAGGCAACATCCTGGAAGAGCAGGTGGAGCGCATCCGCCAGCAGATCGGGGATGCGAGGGTCATCTGCGGCCTTTCCGGCGGCGTGGATTCGGCCGTCGCTGCAGCCCTGGTCCAGCGCGCGGTGGGCGACCAGCTCACCTGCGTGTTCGTGGACCACGGACTGCTGCGCGAAGGCGAAGCCGAACAGGTGGAACGCGACTTCGTGGCTGCCACCGGCGTGAAGCTGTACGTGGCCAACGAGCAGGAACGCTTCCTCTCCGCACTGGCCGGCGTCAGCGACCCCGAAACCAAGCGCAAGATCATCGGCCGCGAGTTCATCCGCGCCTTTGAAGAAGCGGAACTGGCCATCATCACCGAGGCCGCGGCCCACGGCGAAAAGATCAAGTTCCTGGTCCAAGGCACCCTGTACCCCGACGTCGTCGAATCCGGCGGCGGCGAAGGTGCCGCGAACATCAAGAGCCACCACAACGTCGGCGGCCTCCCCGAGGACCTGCAGTTCGAGCTCGTCGAGCCGCTGCGCGCCCTGTTCAAGGACGAAGTCCGCGCCGTCGGCGCCCAGCTGGGCCTGCCGCAGGAAATCGTCGGCCGCCAGCCATTCCCCGGCCCCGGCCTGGGCATCCGGATCGTTGGGGATGTCACCAAGGAGCGTCTGGACCTGCTTCGGAAGGCGGATGCCATCGCGCGCGCCGAGCTGACCGCCGCGGGCCTGGACAACGAGGTATGGCAGATGCCCGTCGTCTTGCTGGCAGACGTCCGCAGCGTCGGTGTCATGGGCGACGGCCGCACCTACGGCCACCCCATCGTGCTGCGTCCCGTGTCCTCGGAGGACGCCATGACCGCCGACTGGTCGCGCCTGCCGTACGACCTCCTGGCCAGGATCTCGAACCGGATCACCAACGAGGTGGACGGCGTCAACCGGGTGGTGCTGGACGTCACCAGCAAGCCGCCGGGAACCATCGAGTGGGAATAGCATCCTAAGTGGCCGGCCTCCGACAGCGGGGGCCGGCCACTGCTTTTCCCGGCGAAATCCTCCGCAATTTCCCTGCCCCAGTGTTGCGGTCTCTCAAGTCCGGCATCGAAGCGGCTACTCTCGAACCTATGCCGGTATGGTCCAGGGCGTCACGTGCAAACGCAGAAAAGAAGGCAGAAGTGTCAGTTGGTCAAGGCCACCCGGAAGGCTCGGAAGAGCTTCGTAAATGGCTGTCCGGGCTCAAACCTGTTACCGGTGCGGACACAATGCTGCGCTTCACCAAGACGCCCGAAGGCTCCATCGACCTCACCTCGGCGCACCCCTCGGGACTGGCCCAGCTCATGGCCGGGCGCCGCACACGGCTGTCCACA
>Ga0308169_10005250_pt1 | contig 11876 bp, 7 predicted proteins | sample PhyBR1_2_FD_202139 | JGI IMG/M metagenome (GOLD analysis project Ga0308169, IMG submission 202139) | Phyllosphere microbial communities from UC Gill Tract Community Farm, Albany, California, United States - DLSLSB.R1 | ecosystem: Host-associated > Plants > Phyllosphere > Unclassified | place... | reverse complement strand
CGTTTTTGCAGGCCGTGCCAGAGCTTGAGGATGTCCAGGGTCAGCTTCGCCAGGCGTTCGGCGTGCTCGGTCCAGCCGCCGCGCTTGCGTTCAGCCAAAGCCGCCAATGCGGCACCGTCACGGGGCAGGCTCGGCTCGCCTTCGAGGATGCAGCTGTCGAGGCTGGCCAGCAGGATGTCTTCCACCAGACTGTCGACGCGTCCCAAATCGCGATAAAGCAGGCCCAACTCCGTCAATCCCGGCAGCTTGCCACGGAGGAACTTCGCCGTTTCGGCCAATTGCTGCATGAGCAGACGCCGCAACGCGCGACGATGCTGGAACTCGGCTTCGGCCGGGGTCGGGAAGCGTCCCTCCTTGACCACCCCGCCGTCTTCCACCAGCGCCGGGTAGACCGTCATCGACAGCCCGGCAATCTTCTGCTGGGTTTTCTCGGCCACCGGCGCGAAGACTTTCGCCTCCACCGGTTCCTGGCTCTTGGCCGTTTGCGGCACGGCCAGCGCGGCCTGGCTGGCTTCGGCAAAACGCGCGGTCAGTTCGGCCAGGTCGCGCCCTTCGCCGAGAAACTTGCCCTGGCCGTCGACGATTTCCAGGTTCATGCGCAAATGGCTTTCCACCTGCTGCGCCGCTTCGGCCCAGGCTTCATCGCTGACCCGCGCGCCGGTCATGCGCAGCAGCTCACGCCCCAACGACTGCGGCAACGAGCCCTCGGCAAATGTAATGCGTTGCAGCGCCGCCTTGACGAAGTCCGGCACCGGCACGAAGTTCTTGCGCAAGGCCTTGGGCAGGTTGCGCACCAGGGCGATGCACTTGGCTTCGATCATCCCCGGCACCAGCCAGTCCAGACGCTCCGGCGGCAGCATCGGCAGCAGCGGCGCCGGCACCCGCAAGGTCACACCGTCGCGGGGATGGTTGGGTTCGAAGTGATAGCTCAGCGGCAAGGTCAGGTCACCGACGCGCAAGGTGTCGGGGTATTGGTTGGCCGTCACCTCGCTGGCCTCGCGGGCCAGCACGTCTTCTTCGCGCATGATCAGCAGCTGCGGATCTTTCTGGCTGTTGATCCGGTACCAGCTGTCGAACGTCGCGGTCTGGTGGATCTCGGCGGGCAGGCGCGCATCGTAGAAGGCAAACAAGGTTTCTTCGTCCGCGAGGATGTCACGGCGACGGGCCTTGGCCTCCAGCTCGTCGAGTTGTTCCAGCAACCGCGTATTGGCGCTCAGGCACTTGGCCTTGGACTGGATCTCGCCGCGTACCAGCGCCTCGCGGATGAACAACTCACGGGACACCACCGGGTCCACCGGCCCGTAGTGCACCGGCCGGCGACCGACGACGATGAGGCCGAACAAGGTGATCTGCTCATAGGCCACCACTTGCCCGCGCTTCTTCTCCCAATGGGGCTCGAAGTGGTTTTTCTTGATCAGGTGCCCGGCCAGCGGTTCGATCCAGTCCGGCTCGATCTTCGCCACCATGCGTGCGTACAACTTGGTGGTTTCCACCAACTCGGCGGTCATCAGCCACTGCGGACGCTTCTTGCCCAGGCCTGACGATGGGTGGACCCAAAACCGGCGCTGGCGAGCGCCGAGGTAGTCGCCGTCTTCGGTTTTCTGGCCGATCTGGCTCAACAGGCCCGACAGTACGGCCTTGTGCAGTTTCGGGTAGTCGGCCGGATCCTTGTTGAGGCTCAGCTGCATGTCGCGGCAGATCAGGCTCAACTGGCGATGGGAATCGCGCCATTCCCGTAGGCGCAGATAGTTGAGGAAGTTCTTGCGGCACCAGTTGCGCAGCGGGCTGGCGGTCAGGGCCTGGCGCTGTTCTTCGAAACCGCGCCACAGATTGACCAGCCCGGCGAAGTCCGAATCTGCGTCCTTCCATTGGGCGTGAGCCTGGTCGGCAGCCTGTTGGCGCTCCGGCGGACGCTCGCGCGGGTCCTGGATCGACATGGCGCTGGCGACAATCAGCACTTCCTGCAAACTGCCCAGCTTCGCCGCTTCCAGCAACATGCGGCCCATGCGCGGGTCCACCGGCAGGCGCGCCAACTGCCGACCCAACGGTGTCAGTTGGCTGTTGCGGTCCACCGCCGAGAGTTCTTGCAGCAGGTTGAAACCGTCGCTGATGGCCTTGCCATCCGGCGGCTCGATGAACGGGAAATCGGTGATCTCGCCGAGGCGCAGGTGCAGCATCTGCAGGATCACCGCCGCCAAGTTAGTGCGCAGGATTTCCGGGTCAGTGAACTCCGGCCGCCCAAGAAAATCCTCTTCGCTGTACAGCCGCACGCAAATCCCCGGCTCGACCCGCCCGCAGCGGCCCTTGCGCTGGTTGGCGCTGGCCTGGGAGATGGCTTCGATAGGCAGGCGCTGGACCTTGGCGCGATAGCTGTAGCGACTGATGCGCGCGGTGCCGCTGTCGATCACGTAGCGAATGCCCGGCACGGTCAGCGAGGTTTCGGCGACGTTGGTCGCCAGCACCACCCGACGCCCCGGGTGGGACTGGAAGATCCGTTGTTGTTCGGCCGGCGACAAGCGCGCGTACAGCGGCAGGATCTCGGTGTGCTTGAGCTGGGCCTTGCGCAGCATCTCCGCGGCGTCGCGAATCTCCCGCTCGCCCGGCAGGAACACCAGCACATCGCCGGGACTGCGGCGTTCGCTGCGCTCGTAGGCGGCAATTTCGTCGAGGGTGGCGAGGATCGCCTGGTCGACGGTCAAGTCGTCCTCGACCCGGTTGCCCTCCTCGTCCTGCTCCAGGGTTAGCGGGCGGTACCAGGTTTCCACTGGAAAAGTGCGGCCCGAGACTTCAACGATCGGCGCGTCATCGAAGTGCTTGGAGAAGCGCTCCAGGTCGATGGTCGCCGACGTGATGATGACTTTCAGGTCCGGACGGCGCGGCAGCAGGGTCTTGAGATAGCCAAGCAAAAAGTCGATGTTCAGACTGCGCTCGTGGGCTTCGTCGACGATGATCGTGTCGTAGCGTTCGAGGTAGCGATCGTTCTGGGTTTCGGCCAGCAGGATACCGTCGGTCATCAGCTTGATCAGGGTATTGGCGTCGCTCTGGTCCTCGAAGCGCACCTGATAACCCACCAGCGCCCCCAACGGCGTGGCCAGCTCTTCGGCGACACGGCTGGCGACGCTGCGGGCTGCGATGCGGCGCGGTTGGGTGTGGCCGATCAAGCCTTGCTGGCCGCGGCCGATTTCCAGGCAGATCTTCGGCAACTGCGTGGTTTTGCCCGAGCCGGTTTCGCCGGCAATGATCAACACCTGATGCTTGAGCAACGCCTCCTTGATTTCGTCGCGCTTGGCGGCGATCGGCAAGTTGTCGTCGTAGCGAATCGACGGCACGCTCGCCTTGCGCGCCAGCACCTGGTCACACGACGCCTGCATGCGCGCGACCCACTGGGCCAGCTTGGCTTCGTCAGGTTTCTTGCGCAGCTCGAGCAACTGCCGCCGCAACCGGTGACGGTCGGCGAGCATGGCGTGATCGAGGTTTTTCAGCAGTTTATCGATTGTGGGGGCTTGGTCGGTCATCAGGTACGCAGGGGTCGTCGGTTTGAGCGAGGGGGCGATTGTCGCAGATTTGCGGCTATTGCGCCGAACACAGAAACAGCCACACCTTGTGGGAGCGAGCTTGCTCGCTCCCACAAGGGATCTGCGTCAAGGAATGCTGTTGTGGCGAGGGAGCTTGCTCCCTCGCCACGGGAAACGCGTTTGCCTGCTGGTTACTCGTTGTCCGGGTCCTTGCGCCGATATGGGAACACATCGATCACTTTCCCGGCCCGGATCGCCTCTTGCAGGCCTTTCCAGTAATCGGCGTTGTACAGCTCGCCGTGCAGTTGATCGAAGAGCTTGCGCTGGCCGGCATCGGCGAACAGGAACGGCGGGAATTCTTCCGGGAAGACGTCCAGCGGGCCGATGGAATACCAGGGCTCGGAGGCCATTTCGTCTTCCGGTGTTCGGGGCTGGGGGATGTGGCGGAAGTTGGCTTCGGTGAGGAAGCAGATTTCATCGTAGTCGTAGAACACCACCCGGCCATGGCGGGTCACGCCGAAGTTCTTGAGCAACATGTCGCCAGGGAAGATATTCGCCGCCGCCAGTTGCTTGATCGCCAGGCCATAGTCTTCCAGCGCCTCGCGCACCTGGGCTTCGTTGGCGTTTTCCAGATAGAGGTTCAGGGGCGTCATCCGGCGTTCGGTCCAGCAGTGGCGAATCAACACCGTGTCGCCCTCCACCGAGACCGTGGACGGCGCCACTTCCAGCAGTTCCTCCAGGCACGCCGGCTCGAATTTGCCCAGGGGGAAGCGGAAGTCGGCGAACTCCTGGGTGTCGGCCATGCGCCCGACCCGGTCGACACTTTTCACCAGTCGGTACTTCTCGATGACCGTGGCCCGGTCGACGTTTTTCGACGGTGAGAAACGGTCCTTGATGATCTTGAACACCGTGTTGAAGCCCGGCAGGGTAAACACGCTCATGACCATGCCACGCACGCCCGGCGCCATGATGAATTGGTCATCGGTGTTCGCCAGGTGGTTGATCAAGGCACGGTAGAACTCGGATTTACCGTGCTTGTAGAAGCCAATCGAGGTGTACAGCTCGGCGATGTGCTTGCCCGGCAGGATGCGCTTGAGAAAGCCGATGAATTCCGCCGGCACCGGCACGTCGACCATGAAGTACGAACGGGTGAACGAGAAGATGATCGACACCTGCGCCTCGTCGGTGATCAGCGCGTCGATCTGGATACCGCGACCTTCGCGGTGCAGCAGCGGGATCACCAGCGGCCATTGGTCGTCGCGGGTGTAGATGCGGCCCACCAGGTAAGCGCCCTTGTTGCGATAGAGCACCGAGGAAAACAGTTCGACCGTCAGTTCCGGGTCCTTGCAGACCCAGTCCGGCAGGTTCTCGCGCAGTTGGCTTTCGAGGCGTTGCAGGTCACCGGGCAGGTCGGCGTAATCTTCGCTGAAGCGATAATCGGCGAAGATCGCCACCAGCATCTTGTCCAGTTGCCCTTGGGGCTTGTAGCTACGGGTCTGGGCCGCGCGGGCACGGCGCAGGCTCGGCCGGGTCGTGTGGATGAACATGGTGCCGTCGCTGATCAGGTCATGGCTGAACAGGCCGCAGAAGATCGAGTTGTACCAGGTCTCCGACAATTCGTCGTCAAAGCGCAGGTCGATCAGGCTGATGTAGGCGCTTTTTACCAGCGGCCAGCAGCCGACATCCATCAAGGTTTCGGCAGCGAAGGCGTTGCGCAACCGGGCGACGGTTTCGAAGACTTTTTCTTCATACAGATTGATGCGCGCCGCCGACGCCGCCTGCGCCTCCAGCCATTGGGCCTGCTCGAACCGGGCGCGGGCGCCGTCGGTGATCTGCCGGAAATGCTCGCGATAATCGTCGAAGCCGTCGAGGATCGAACGGGCGATATCGGTGGCGGGCCATGGCTGCGGCATAGGGTAAACCTCGGCGGGTCATGCTTGTTATTGGCGACTGAGCTTAGAGGCCAATCCCTCGGCAACGCAACCATTGCCATCGGTGTTTGGCGGGGCGACACTTGCGGCCCGATCAAGGAAGGACACACTGGTGAACCTCGTCGATATCCTGCGTTTGCTGTCACTGGCCGCCATCTGGGGCGCGAGCTTTTTATTCATGCGCATCATCGCCCCGGTCATTGGCACGATTCCCACCGCCTTCTTCCGCGTTTCCATCGCCTTCGTCGGCCTGGTGGTCATCCTCGCCCTGATGCGCGTCGACTGGAATTTTCGCGGCAAGCTCAAAGCCGTGATGGTACTGGGCTTGATCAACTCGGGCATTCCGGCGACGTTCTATTCCTTGGCAGCCCAAGTGTTGCCGGCCGGCTATTCGGCGATCTTCAACGCGACGACACCGTTGATGGGCGTTCTGATAGGTGGGTTGTTTTTTCGTGAGCCACTTACGGCAGCCAAGGTCAGCGGGGTCTTTCTCGGCCTGATGGGCGTCGCGATCCTCACCCGCGCTGGCCCGGTGGCGTTCGACCTGCAACTGTTGATGGGCGCCCTCGCCTGCCTGCTCGCGACCACCTGCTACGGCTTTGCCGGTTTCCTCACCCGGCGCTGGCTCGATCATCAAGGCGGGCTGGACAGCCGCCTGTCTGCCCTGGGCAGCATGTTCGGCGCCACGCTCTTCCTGCTGCCACTGTTTGGCTACAGCGTGATCACCCATCCGCCGGCCAGTTGGGGTGGCTGGAGCGTCTGGCTGTCGCTGCTGGGCCTGGGCCTGGTGTGTACGGCGCTGGCCTACATCCTTTATTTCCGGCTGCTGAGTTCCATTGGCCCGGTCAAGTCCATGACCACGACCTTTCTGATCCCGCCGTTCGGCGTGTTGTGGGGCGCGTTGTTGCTGGATGAGCCGCTGGGCATGGCGCATGTGTATGGCGGGGTGTTGATTGCGGCGGCGTTGTGGTTGGTGTTGAAGCCTGGGGTGTCTAGTCGGTAGTTCATTGGTGTAGCCGAAAAGCTTCGCGAGCAAGCCCGCTCCCACAGGTTATTTGCAATCCTTGTGGGAGCGGGCTTGCTCGCGAAAGCGGTAGTGCGGTCGCTGGATATCTAAGGGCTATCGGCTCTTACGAAACACAAACACCAGCCCGACAATGATCAGCGCCATCCCCAGCAAGCTCAACAACGCCAACCGGTTGCCGAACACCAGGTAGTCCATGATCGCCGTCACCGCCGGCACCAGGTAGAACAGGCTGGTGACGTTGACCAGGTTACCCCGGGCGATCAGCCGGTACAGCAGCAATGTAGCCAACACCGACACCACCAACCCCATCCACAGTACCGGCAGGATGAACCCCGCGCTGCGCTCGAAGTGGAACGGTTGGAACGGCACGAACACCGCGCACAGCACGAGGCCGGCCAAGTACTGGACTGGAAGCGTGCCAAGGGGATTATCGGTAATGCGCTTCTGCATGATGGATCCTGCCGTCATGCTCACCAACGCCAACAACCCGCACAGCATGCCCGCCAGGGACATGCCGGCCAGGCCGATGCCCTGATACACCACCATGATCAAGCCCACCAACCCCAGCGCCAGGCCGAACATCCGCTGCCAGGAACGCTGGCGCTCCATGAGCACCACGGTAAGGATCGGCTGCACACCCATCAGCGTGGCCATCACCCCGGGGGTGACGTTCAGTTGCAGCGCCAGCAGATAGAAAATCTGATAGGCGCCCAGTAACACCAGGCCGGTCGCCGCCGCGTATCCCATCGGCTTGCCGACCTTCGGCAACTTGAACTTCAACATCGGTATCAACAGCACCAACGCACACAGCGCGATAGCAAAACGGATCAGCAGGAAGGCGAAAGGTGACGCGTGGGCCAGGCCCAGTTTGGAAAAGATCGCCCCGCTGCTCCACAGCAGGACGAACAGGCTCGTGGAAGCCGCCGCCAATAAGGCATTTTTGGAAAGGGAAAACATGAATACCACCTGTAGTCAGGCAAGAAGCCAACTCAGCCGAAGCTGAAATCCAGTCGTTTTTTCAGGCGGGCACAGGGAACGGCAACCGTTGCCGATCAGCCCTGAACACCAACACCCGGCGGTGATACGCAGGCGTACACCGGTGAGCGACTGACAGGTGGAGGGTATTGACCGATCTGCTCAGGCGACCGATTCCCGCACGGCACGACGCCAGCGTTGAACGCTGGAACCACGACCGCGGTGAAAGGGAATGCAGGCATGAGCCGATCTCTTGGAGGATGGGTCCGAAAACCGAGCGCTGACTATAACCAGCGCTCGATGTGTAACGCAATATTTAAACAAACAACCAGTAGCCCAGCGCGGTCAACACGGCGACCGCCAGCACCGGGCGCATGACCCGATAGGCCTTGGGGTGCTTGCGCTTGAATTGCTTGACCTTGCCGCTGATACCGTCACTGAAGGACTTGCTCCAGGCATAGGCCTGGTTGATACCGCCGACACGCTCGTCGTCGAGGTTCTGCGGTGCAGTGGCGCGCCCGAGGAATGCACTGATGGCGCGGTTGAGCCGGGTCATCAACCGGTTGCGCAACGGCCGCTCGACATCGCAGAACAGAATCACTCGAGTATGTGGCGTCTCGTTCTTGACCCAGTGCACATAGGTTTCATCGAACATGACGTCTTCACCGTCGCGCCAGGCGTAGATCTGCCCGTCGACGAAGATCCGGCAATCATCGGAATTGGGCGTGGACAGCCCCAGGTGATAGCGCAGGGACCCGGCAAACGGATCGCGATGGGGGTTGAGGTGGCTGCCCCCCGGCAACAAGGCAAACATCGCGCCTCGCACATTGGGAATCTGGCTGACCAGCTCGACGGTCCTGGGGCACAGCAACTCGGCCGACGGCAGCGGCTTGTCGTACCACTTGAGGTAGAAACGCTTCCAGCCTTTCTTGAAGAACGAGCCAAAGCCGGCATCGTTGTTTTTCTCGGCGGCGCGAATGTAGCCCTCGTCGAACAGGTGCATCGCTTCGTCGCGGATCACTTGCCAGTTTTCCTTGAGCACGTCCAGCTCGGGGAACTTGCTGCGATCGAGGTACGGCTTGGAAGGCACGCCGGAAAACAGGTACATCAAGGCGTTGTAAGGGGCGAACAATGCCGAATGGTTGACGAACTGGCGCAGCACCGGCAAGCGCGCCTTGCCACGCAAATGCACATAAAGTGTACTGCCGAGGAACAGCAGCAACACCGAGGCCTTGATGGCAAACGAAACGGTCATTCTTTTAACTCCTTGTCTGGAACCATTTGCGCAACGTCACTAGCCCGACGCGGCGGCCAGCCATGTTAAACGCCCTCATCCGGATTAAACACCGCCGGGCGCAACATTCACTGTTGAGGAATACGCAACAAAGCCCTTGTTAACATGCGTCGCCTGAACCTTGGCTGACGCACGGAGCACTCAACCTGCCTTCTGGATGGCGAAGGGCTTTTGTGGCGAGGGAGCTGGCTCCCGCTCGACTGCGCAGCAGGCGCCTTGAATTACATGGCTCCGCCAAATCGCAAGGGCGCGCTTCGCACGCCAGCAGGAGCCAGCTCCCTCGCCACAAAAAGCGCCCCCTGTCGTCCGTAACTACTGGTGGGTCTCCTGCTCGGTAAACAGATCACTGAACAGCATGCTCGACAGGTACCGCTCACCCGAATCCGGCAGGATCACGACGATGGTCTTGCCCTGCATTTCCGGCTTCTCCGCCAGGCGTGCCGCCACGACCATTGCCGCGCCGCAGGAAATGCCGCAAAGGATGCCCTCTTCCTGCATCAAGCGCAGGGCCATGGCCTTGGATTCGTCATCCGTGACCCGCTCGACCTGGTCCACGATCGACAGATCGAGGTTCTTCGGTACGAAACCTGCGCCGATCCCCTGGATCTTGTGGGGGCTGGGCTTGATCTCCTGTCCCGCCAGCGCCTGGGTGATCACCGGTGAAGCCTCGGGCTCCACCGCCACCGACAGGATCGGCTTGCCACAGGTGTTCTTGATATACCGCGAAACCCCGGTAATGGTTCCGCCGGTGCCTACGCCCGCGACCAGTACGTCTACCGCGCCATCGGTGTCGTTCCAGATTTCCGGGCCGGTGGTTTTCTCGTGGATCGCCGGGTTCGCCGGGTTGTCGAACTGCTGCGGCATGAAATATTTCGACGGATCGCTGGCCATGATCTCGGCGGCTTTTTCGATGGCACCTTTCATGCCCTTGGCGGGCTCGGTGAGCACCAGCTCCGCGCCCAGGGCCTTGAGCACTTTGCGCCGCTCGATGCTCATCGAGGCGGGCATGGTCAGCGTCAGCTTGTAGCCACGGGCGGCCGCCACGAACGCCAGGCCGATACCGGTATTGCCTGAGGTCGGCTCGACAATGGTCATGCCAGGCTTGAGTTTGCCGGAGCTTTCCGCGTCCCAGATCATGTTCGCGCCGATCCGGCATTTGACCGAGTAACCCGGATTACGCCCTTCGATCTTCGCCAGGATGGTCACGCCGCGCGGGGCGATGCGATTGATCTGCACCAATGGCGTATTGCCAATGGAATGGGCGTTGTCAGCGTAGATACGACTCATGGCCGGGTCCTTAATACAGAGAAAATTTAGCGTTTAAAGGTAAGCCTGTTGCCGAAGGCCGTCCAGTTGCACCGAACGTTCCCGTTGTTGCAACAGTCAATGGCATTAACAACGGAGACTACTCTTATGAAGCGTCGATACAGCTGGCCACTGTGGACATTCGTCGCCATCGTTGCGTTGCTGGTGGCCCTGCATTCTGCCTTGCCTTATCTGGTGCGCGATTACCTGAACGACAAACTGGCCAACATGGGCGATTACCACGGCCAAGTCACGGACGTCGATCTGGCCCTCTGGCGCGGTGCCTATCGGATCAACGGCCTGAAGATCACCAAGGTCGACGGCAAGGTGCCGGTGCCGTTCGTCGACGCTCCGTTGGTCGACCTGTCCGTAAGCTGGCACTCGCTGTGGTATGACCATGCGGTTGTCGCCGAAGTGGAGTTCGCCCACCCGGAAGTCAACTTCGTCGACGGCGGGGCCAATCGCGAGAACTCCCAGACAGGCCGGGGCACCAACTGGCGTGAACAACTGAGCAAGCTGATGCCCATCACACTCAACGAGGTGCGTATCAACGACGGCAAGCTGACCTTTCGCAACTTCAACTCCAAGCCGCCAGTGAACCTGCGGGCCACCAATGTCAACGCCAGTTTTTATAACCTGACCAACGTCGTGGACACCGAAGGCAAGCGCGACGCCCGTTTCGAAGGCAAGGCCCTGGTGGCCGAACACGCACCGCTGGAAGTCCAGGCGACATTCGACCCCTTGAGCAATTTCGAGGACTTCGACTTCCGCTTGCGTGCCACCAACATCGAGCTCAAGCGCCTGAACGATTTCGCCGCGGCCTATGGAAAATTCGACTTCAACGCCGGCCACGGCGACCTGGTGATAGAGGCCGAAGCCGACAAAGGCCGGCTCAGCGGCTATATCAAGCCACTGCTGCGGGATGTGGACGTGTTTGACTGGCAGCAGGACGTGGAGAACCAGAACAAGAACATCTTCCGCTCGGTCTGGGAAGCCTTGGTCGGCACAAGCGAAACCGCTCTGAAAAACCAGCGCAAGAACCAGTTCGCTACCCGGGTCGAGCTCAGTGGCAACGTGCATCAGCAGGACATCAGCGCCTTCGAAGCCTTCCTGCAGATTTTGCGCAACGGTTTCGTCCAGGCCTTCAATGCCCGCTACGAGCAACCGCCACCTTCGAAGGATTAAGTCTTGGGCGTTACGCGATAGCGGCCTTTTTGCTCAGCCACTGCTCGGCCCGCTCCGCTTTGCAGCGAGTCCCAGCCCAGGCACGCCAGGGCAAGCGATCGCGGCACAGCCTCTCGGCCACTGCTGTAGCGGCTGATGCTCCGAGGACTGACCCCCAGCGCTTCGGCCGCCTTGTTCAGTGGCAAACCGGTGCGGGCGCGCCAGTCGATGAAAATGCGGGTGTTTTCATCCACGGCATTCTGTGCCAGCGCATCGAAATACAAGGTATCAGCGCCGATCTGAATATCCAGATCGGGCCATTCGACGCTCCAGCCATCATCACCCAGCTTTACACCGGAAAACGCGTCCTTATCCAGCAAAGGCTTCAGGCCGGGGTAACGTTGTACGTCCGAGCTCAAGTCCAGCGTCAATCGCTGGCCGTCGATAAACGTCAACTCGAGACTGAACGGTAATGAAGGCTGCACGGCCAATAACCGCGGCCTTTTCATGGGTAGCATCGTGCCAATCCTCCAGCAATTGCGCCTGATGAGACCTGACCCGGTCCAGCGACCAAAACATGACTTTCGTGTTACGCACTTGTGGCGAGGGAGCTTGCTCCCGCTGGGCCGGTCCGACGCTTCGGGCGAAGCGGCCCTAAAAGCCTG
>Ga0308169_10005249_pt1 | contig 11879 bp, 17 predicted proteins | sample PhyBR1_2_FD_202139 | JGI IMG/M metagenome (GOLD analysis project Ga0308169, IMG submission 202139) | Phyllosphere microbial communities from UC Gill Tract Community Farm, Albany, California, United States - DLSLSB.R1 | ecosystem: Host-associated > Plants > Phyllosphere > Unclassified | place... | reverse complement strand
AGGTTGTCCGAATCTCGTGCTTGCACTCTGAGGTCGAGGGGTTTCTGCTCTGTTGGCGGCGAAGGCTGCAGAGTTGAATTGACGAGATGAAGAATTGGGAAGAGAAGCAGGGTCTACAGCGGTTCGCACTCGAGAAGGAGTAGATTGAATTTGAGTTTGTGGTGGTGGAGAGAAAGGATGAGTGGTTCGCTGTTCAATGATGGTAGGACGACGGGAGGAAGTAGAAGTAGAAGGTACGGGAGGGGGTGGCATCGCTCGACGATCATCTTTGAGATGATATTGGAATCCGTTCGGGCTTTGCTCGATGTGCTGATGAGAGTTGGTCGAAGGAGGAGGAACGCTGTAGCGGAAGACGTTTGAGGATTCGGGAGGCGGAGCGGCGATAGAAGGAGACGGTCGCTGAGAAGCTCGAGATGCCGAGGGAGTGTAGGCGAAATTACTGTGCACTTACCTTTCGGCACATCAGCTCACTAGCCCTGGCCTGATATGAGAGAAGGACGAAAACGCACGAGAGATGTTGCTTGAGCTTTCCTTGTCCTCCTGTCGATGTAGCCACTCTCGAAGAACTCCTCGCAACGTTTCGACCTCCATCCTGACTTCTCCCTCCTCCACTCCCATGCACTCTGACCACTTCCGAGCTTCTCATTCCTTGCACTTGAGGCATCCCATCATCACTCGTACTCATTTGCTGGTCGGGCTGACTCCATCGATGCAGAACATGTTGAGATCGAGAAGCGGGAGTTAAACTGATTCGTTCGGGTCTCAATTGGTTGTAGGAATGCTCTCGCTGTTGTTGAGATCCTTGTGGTGAGAAAGTTGATCCTTGAGAAACGGGGGCTGCAGCATTATTCCCGACGTGGTCGGTTCTGGATGAACGGAGAAAGATTGATCAGTCGTCACGATCTCGATGAAAAGCAAAAGTAACACGAACTCCTCGACTTCGACAGCTCTTCGTTTGTGAGCACGAGGAGTCTCGTCCGTATAGATCTGTACGGGTGATCTTCGAGAGTAGCGAGGATCCTGCTGAGATGTTTGAGCGTAATCTGGGTTCGAGTCAGAATAGTACGGCTGCTGCTGTTCTTGTGCTTGTAGATAGTGAGACGCTTGAGCTTGCGGACTACCTCGAGCTTGCATCGAGGCGATCTGTGATCGGAGTCTCTCGTTCTCGCTTTGCAAGTACGAGCGAGGTTAAGTCAGGAATCGACGAGATGAGAAAGTAGAGAGTTCGTGCGGACGTCTTGTACGCCTTGAGCTTCTTCACCTCTAATATGAGTCTCGAGATCGTCTTCTTTTGATCGCTACATTTGGGCTTGAAGTAGTCGACCTGATTCATGAGACTCGACAATTGATGTTGAAGTCCCATCTTTGCGAGATCAATCGATTCCGCTACGTCTGAGAAGAAAGGCGCCAACTCGTTCGTAGGATCATTCGTGACGAGTAAAGCGAGAGGAGTGACGCTTTGACAAGCTGGACAAGGTAGTTTGACTTGATCGAGAGGATTAGGAGCTGGATTCGTACCGAAGAGACAGCGATGACAGATCTCGTGATAACAAGTCGTCACGTAGAAAGGTACAGGAGCAGCGAGGGATGGTGTAGCAGTCGAAGTCGAGGCGTTTGAGGGAGTCGGAACGAGGTAATCTCGACGACACACCGAGCAAAGGATGTATTCGAGATAAGACTTCATAGTCGAGTTATTCGGCGCTTCAGACCTCTCCGAGAGTACGTCTTGTCGTCCAACAGAGCTTCAGTCGATGTCGATACGAATGTTTGTTCAAGGATGAAGCGAGAAGGTGGAGCGAGATGAGTGAGCCTCTGATAGATATGGGGTTGCTTCTGGGTGATTTCTATAGGTCTCTTGAGGCTAGCGAGGTGCTTGAAGGGCTCAATCGAGTTGTGTAGCGTTTCGTGTGAAGAGTAGAAGATCAAGATGTGTCAAAGCCAGTTTCTCGCTCTTACTCTCACCTACAGTCATGGTCGATACTCCAGTAGACCTGCTTAAGGCACATCTACAAGCTATACCCGAATACTCGACTGCTCGCATTCAGTTTTACTACTCTTCTCTCCCTGGACGCAAGACCGCAAACCCAACTGGTTACTCTTCCGCTCTCTCCTGGTGGCGCAACACTCTCTCAGATCTCACTGCGAAAGGTCTCATTAGCGAGGATAAGCTCGTGCTGCAAGTTTCGGAAGAATTGAGGGAGAAATTGAGATGGGAGAAAGTAGGGAGACCTTCGAGTCTAGGTGTCATCGTCGTGAGTGCAGAACACCTTCAACGAACAGAAGAAAGCGTGAACTGACGATCGGCGAAACAGGGAGAACTAGCGACAACATCTGATCTCGTTCCTCTCGACACCTACCTTTCCTCTCCCGCTCCTCAAGGCTTCTCTATCGTCTCTCTTCTCGCTCGACCGTTCTGGTGGGGTATCTCTAGAGTCGTTGGATCATCTGAGCTAGGAGAACAAGCGGATGAAACGGAATGGAACAAGAAAAAGGGAGATTGGGTCATTCCAGATTTGGTCGAAGTCAGCCTCTTCCTCGTCACTTTCGCTCGGAACGGTATAGCTGATCTGATTCGCTTGTCACAGAAAGCTGCCTCAGGAGTGATCCCAAAGTTCGCCGACCTCCACGTTGATCCGATCTCTCGACTTTACACCATCAAGTCTTTCAAAGCGAAACTCGGCTCGAAAGCTTTACCGGGCGTGATCCTGTCTGAACGAGACTGTCGAGTCTTGGTGACTTACCTAGCCGGCAAGGGACACTGTGCGATTGAAGGGGACGTAAGTCAAACTTTCTGTCTTGTCCGAAAGCAAAATGCAGAAAACCGCTCTCTCATCGCAGGTCATCAAATTCGCTCCTCCGCTTACTACAACACAGAAGCAATCTCTATCGATCACAGAATCTGATACCTCGATTCTCAACCTCCTCTCTGCCCTCGAAACCCTTTCCAACTACATTACTTCCCTCGAATCTAGAATGGCCGCGGAACAAGCTCAAGCTGTATCCTATCTATCAAAGAAGCAACCGAACATGGTCAAGAGTCATTTGATTGCGAAGAAGCGTTTGGAGAAAGTGCTACAAGAGAGGGTCGGAAGCCGACATAAGTTACAAGAAGTCGTGTTTGGAATCGAGAGGGCAAAGGGAGACGAAGAGGTCAGCTTTCGAATGTTCCTCTTCTCTGGTCTGTGTACTAACTAGCTTTGCTCCACCTTCAGACACTCGAAGCGTTATCACTCGGTTCCTCGACACTTCGAACAATTCTCGCTTCGCCTACTCTACAAATCTCGAACATCGAAGCGACAACTTCTGCGCTCGACGAGACCCTCATCGCAGCAAACGAGATCAACGAAGCGGTCGATAGCGTCGCAGCTCTCGACGAAGGAATGGAAATCGAGGTTGAGGATGAACTGAAAGAATTGCAAGAGAAGGAGAAGAGGGTTGAGGAAGAGGCACAGAAAGATCGAGAAGCCGAGAGGGAGAGGAAGCTACTCGAGGCAAAGGCTCCGTCGGGACTCGGGGAGAAGAAGGAAGAGGAGACGAAAGCGGGAGAACCATCGAAGGACAAAGAGAAAGAGAAGTTGACCGCGGCCTAGATACTTGTTTCGTTCCGATGAGGTGCCTCTTGTACTCCTCTCTATTCTTCCGTCTGTACAATGTCTATATCAGTGCATCTTTCGCAACCCCTTTATCACGACACCCTTAGCTAATTTTCGTTCCCTCTTGATCGTTTTTGCAACCTTACAGATCTTCGTTCTCATACCTCCACTCTCGAGCTGGCTCTATATCTTCCCAAGGTAACGCTCCATCGAAATCTGACTTGCGGAATATCCGACGAGCCCGAAAGGGAAAGCGAAATTCTTTCTTCTTCTCTTCTTCTCACTTCTCCCCTCTCGCTCTAGCCGACACCTGCGACACGATGGCTTACATTGTACCTGATCAAGAACATTGTCTGTGAGGCCTGAACCTCTCTACAGTCTCTCTCTCGCTCCCCTCGCTAACCTTGACTTCTTGATTTCCAGTCGAGCTTCCAACCTCCCCAACTTCGCCGTATGGATCGAGATCGATGGTCAAGCAGTCCCAGTGTACTCGCAGACTGATTGGGAGGATTCGAAAATCGCGACAGGCTACATCGAGTCGGAGGAAGGAAAACATTTCGTCGTTCGTCTCGCAGACCTTCGAACTTCGCCTCCTCAAGAATCGTACAGTGCGCGAGTCTTTGTAGATGGCGAATAGTATGTACCTCTCCTACTCTCTCGATCGTAAAGAGCTAATGGACTTCGCAATCTACAGCTGTCAAGGAGTTCTCAATCAAAGTCATGATTGGCTGTTCAACAGCGGGATAAACGACTCTTCTCGCTTTCGATCGTTCTCGGGCAAGAAGACTAGTCAGGTAAGCTTGCTCGAATCCTTGCGCCCAAGCTCTACTCATGTCTCCTTGAAACAGGCAACCCTGCACCCTTTCATCTTCTCGAAACTTCAAGTGACAGATAACGATGCTCTTGCCTGTACCGAGGAACACGTACTCGATAACCTGGGATCTATCAAAATTGTCTATCGTCGAATTACGAACGTGCACCTAAGTGGAGAGTCTCCACGCTTGAATCCCATCTCGACGAAACAATTTGACGAGAAGACGAAGAAAGCTCAATTTTCCCATCAAGTAGCGTGAGCTCGATCTCATTAACCTCAGACAGTCATACTGATTTGATTGTTGAACAGCTTCGGTCCCGCTGTCCCCAGAACCTCGGGTCGATCGCGATGGTCGTTCGATTGGGTCGACGATCAGGATCATCCTTTCCAAATCTTCGAGTTCCGCTATCGTTCACGTCGTAAGTTTCTCTTTATCGTACTCGCATCGCGGAAGCTCATCGCATCGAGCGTTGACAGAGCTACTGCAAATCGAGGGTCATCTTCCCAGTTCGTTCCATCACTGTCTCTTCGCAAGGTCTCCTTCACTCACCTTACTCACCTCGCGCTTGTTCAGACTCACCTATTTCCTCACCTAGCTCTTCATCTTCCGTCGAGATTCTCGAAGATCGTGGAAGAGACGCAGAGATCGCACGACTTCAAAAGCAGATCGACGCACTCAAGAATGGCACCGCAAGCGCTTCACCTGGTCCCTCTGGTACTCGAAAGGTCAAAAGCGAGGATGAGGGTGGAAGGGAGAAGAAGAGAGTCAAGAAGGAGAAGAAGGAGGATACGTCGAGTAGTGCAGGAAAGGGAAAAGGAAAGGAGAAAGAAGTGATCGTACTCAGCGACTCTGATTGAACTTGTCGTACTCCCGGTGAGCTCTCTCTCTCTCGTCTTGTACCTCATTCTCTGTTTGACCTGACGATTCGGATTCGACAGCTTGATTCTTTGTTTCCCGCTTTCTCGCAAGATTTGTTCCCGCTTGTTCATCAGCTTTACTACCCTCGTTCTTCGATACCTAGCATACCCAAATCTGTAACGTACCTACTGTCTCTTCTTTCTTCGCTCTTGATCAGCTGCAACGACGTCCAGTCGCATACTCGCTTCGCTCGTTCAGATAGCCTACACTGCTCAGTGTCGCTCGACTACAACACCTAATTCCTCCTCTCGAAGCAATAGAACGGTGACAGAATAGACAGCCCTTGATTTCAGCTCGGAGATATCTCACTCGAAATAGCAAAGGAGGAGGTCAAAGCGGCAAGACAAGAGAGGGAGATCTCTCGGTCTTCTTTCTCTCTCTTCTCTCTCTTCCTCCTCCTCACTTTGCTTCTCAGTCATGTCACGAAGCTATGTAGCTGAGAGATACTCGCTCTCCTCTCAACCTACTGCCGAACACTACCTGTCAGTCTTCTTACTCTTCTTTTCCTCTTGGATTCGCTCACAAAAGGGATTTCGCTTTTCACAGCAATGTGACAAGGAACTACATGGATTCGGCGATCCACGTCTGGATTGAAGTCGATGGAACACCAGCACGAGTACTCGACAAGACTCTTCGAGGATCGAATTCAGCTAGTTGCTTCGTCGAGGCGAAAGATTCTCAAAAGTTCAATGTCGTTTTCGCCGAACGAAGAACTGCTGGACCAAAGCAATCTTACGCTCTCGAAGTCTTAGTCGACGGCAAACGGTACGTTTCTCTCCTTCTTCGCTGCCCTCGAAAGCTGATTCTTGTCCTCTTCGCTTCAGAATTGGATCGAAAGTCGTCGAGAATCACAATCCTTTGTTCTTCTCGAATCAGAACTCGCAGGATCGAATCTTCTCCTTCATCTCGGTTCAGCAGACAAAGGTCAGCTCGTTTTGCTCTCTCCTCTCGTCAGAATGGTAGCTGACGAAACGCGAATTTCTCAGGTTCCGCTATCATTCGCCTCCTGTGACGAGTCGTACGGAACAGTCGCAATCAAGTATCATAGGGTCAAGATCTTCGAAGGAGAATCGAAAGAAAGGGGTCGTCGTGTCTCGTGAGTCGTCGGATTCTCTCTTTTCAGTCGACGAATCAGTACTTAGTCAATTCGGACAGTAGAAGCGCCTCAAGCTCAGAGTACATCGACATGGTTGATCAACCGTACTTGTCTTTCGAGTTCAGATATGCTAATCGAGGTGAGTTGTCGATCCTTTCACGATCTTTCGCGAAGACGAACCGCTGACTCATGCGACATCCTAGCTTACCTCGATGGACTCAAGCATTCCTCCAGTCAGTCTCTCCCATACTATGTCCAGAATACTACTGACTGTTCGGTGTGCTCGACAGCGTCTCCTCCTGCTGTCGTCGGTCGAAACCCTGCACCTCGTGCGAGCTCTTCTTCTCCTCCTTCTTCAGTGACCTCCTCCCGACAGCGAGCTCCCTTGTCTCGCCTTCCGCCAAAGCGTCCTCAACAGGTCACCACTGCTTCCCCTACTCCTCGCCGACAACCTTCGACCTTCGTTAAGGAATCAACCACTCAACGACTTTCGACTCCTGCTCCTTGACAAATTGCCGATCACGAGGAAAGGAAGCCTTCATTCGATCAGCAGAACCTCACCTTCGACTCTCCAACTTCTTCCGCGACGACTTCCTACTCTTCCTCTCCCTCACCTGCAGTTCGAATCGATATGAAGTCGGAAGAAGGCGACTCGGACGATGAATGCGAAAGTCTCAAACGCAAGATCGCATCGCTCAAACGTCAAGAGGAGATCGCAGCTTTGGAGGGTGAACTAAGAGAGAAGGAGAAGGAGAAGAGGTTGAGGTTGAGGAAGGAAGAAGAAGAAGAGAAGACTAGCAAGAAGATCAAGCTTGAGTTGGATGTTTGAGGAACGGGAGAGAAGCAAAAACTAGGGAAGGCGCTCGCTTACGAAGAGTCAGAGACGAGATTCGCTCCCTTATTTTACTAAACTTGAACTGATCAGTTTCCCCGTTGGTTCACAGAAACGCGCTCTCCCGAGACTCACCTCTAGTACGACTAAGAATCATTCGTAGTGCAGATGTCAGCTTTGCACCTTGACTTTGCTTTGCAACGAATGTAAATTTGTCTCGATTTTGCGCTTGTTGCATCCTCGTTTCCAAACTCTCGCCCCGCGACACTTTCGCACGGTCATCACATTCTATCTCTGCCTATAGCTTTATGCACTCAGATCAGGCTGAATCGATTGTGCGTCTCCGAGTCGCGAAGAAGAGCAGAACTCGTCGCGAAGAAGAGCAGAACTCGTCGCGATTGCAAATGACTGCTACTAAATGTCGAACTCGGTTCCGTCAACCTCCCCGAGCTTAACGAAGCTACTTGTATGCGCTGTTGTAGTCGAGAACAGAAGCCCTCTCCTTCACTCAAGTTGGTATAATTGGTCCCCGTCTAAATCCTCCTCCTTCTCCTTCTCCTTCCCGCTTCTGCTTGCCTTTGCTCCAACCTGCTGGGCGACAGTAATCAATATTGAGAAGGTGAGCTGGTGTGAGGACCGATCTGAGGCTCGTGATGAGTCGGTCTCGAAATAGACCAGATGGGAGAAACGATCTCGGAAAGATTGAGTCGACCACCTCATCTGTTCGTGAGCCAAGTCGGAGCATATCGAGAATCGTATTGTAGTCTCTCGATAGGGAAGCGGTTGATGAGCTACCAGTCAAAGTAATGTCAGCCAGAACTCGAAAACAAAAGAAACGAGAAAGGCTTACCTGGATATCAGCGATCCTTTCCTTTTCCTTCTTCGGCTTTCCCGGTCTCTCCTTGTGCTTGAGATCATACTCTGGTCCCCAATCATCTGCTGGTGGAAGGAACATTCGATACTCGAGGAGAGCGCTGTCGAGAGTCCAATTTGTCATGAGGCGTAGAATGGCCGAGATCAGCGACGGAAGGATTCGTCCTTTGTTGTCATGGATCAATACTATACTTGGAAGCGTGTCAGTGAAACGCAAGATCGAGGTAGGGGAGATCGAGCTTTACTCGGCAAGTTTCGAGAATCTGAACAGAGTCGATGATTGTTAGCTATTCCTCGAATACGGTAGAGTTGCGAGAGATGCGTACCAAGGACCTTCTCGAGAGCTTCTGCTACGAGATCCTCATCGACTTCGACCGTTTGATCTTTACTGACATCGATTCGAAGGTGGAAAATGTTCAAATCTCTTTCGACTGCCCAATTGTACGTATCCGATCTGATGTGGGATTCCAACTTAGCTGATGACATCACGGATGAGATGAAGTGTAGAGCGTACCGGTAATCGTCAGGTGATAGATACCTTTTCAACGAGGATTGTCAGTTCATTGCGAGAGAGGGAACAAGAGAGTAAACTCACATGATGCTCTTCAATCCCAATGTATCTAGATATGGAAAGTTGTGCCTATTCGGATGTCCAGATCGAAATACGCCTAGTCGTAGTGAACGAGGAGAGAGAGAGAGAGGTCAGAGGAAGTTCAAGTTTGAGGAGGAGAGGAAGAGCGACGACTCACCTGGTAAGACCATTGCAAAGCATAGTGGAGGGAAGAGTACTTGCTCTAGCCCTTGAACTGCTTTGATAGATTCTACGAGACTTGGCATGAGTGGGAGATGGAAAAGGAGATCAAGAGAGAATTCCTCTCCTTCAAACTCTTCACTCTCGATTCGATAGACTGCTCTGGACGCGATGGGGAACTCTATACCTGATGAGGGATCTTATCTGTGAGTCATGAAACTCTACTCCACTCTAGGTAGAGAGAATTAACGCGCTATCTTCTTCCTCTTCAGAACTTCAGACAACATCGCCGATTACTACACTTGGATAGAGGTGGATGGCAAGCCACTACAGGTGTACGGTCAGGAGGAGAAAGAGAACAAGATCTTTGGCTACATCGAAGCGCAAGAGGGCAAGGAATTCGTGATTCGCTTCGCAGATCTCAGAACGTCTCCTCCAATCTACTCGTACGGTCAGTCGGCTGATGTCGACGGAAGCAGGTGAGCTTACTCTCCGCTCAAAAGGAAGACTCAAACTGAAGAGCTCCTCGATAGAGTAGGAGCTCTCTTGACGGATCGGAGTTCTAAATCGTACGATGGAAACCTGTCTGATCCCCGTAGGGTGAGATCGATCACAGGACAGAAGACAGGTCCTGTAAGTATCGCAGCTTATCTATGATCGATTGGGCATTGACGGTATCCATCACAGTCCGCGGAGAAACCATTTTTCTTCTCCAAACTGCACTTAACGGACGACGACGATCTTGCCTGCCGCGACGAACACGCATTAAAAACCCTCGGAACTGTCCGAGTGGTTTATCGCAGACTGGAAGACTTTCGGCCGTACAAGAAGAAAGTATCGTATCCCGGTTCAATACTTCCCAACAGATTCCACGAGAACTCGAAGAAAGCACAGCTTTCTCACCAGGCCTCGTCAGTCGACTCCCTCAACACTCTGAATGAGCTAGCTGAATAGTCAGAATCAACAGATTTGGCGAGGAAAAGCGCGCTCTTCACAAAACCGAGGCCGTTCTCTGTACCTGGATAGACGAAGCCGAGTCTCCACTCCAAACATTCGAGTTCCGCTATCGTTCACGACGTGAGTTGCCTCCCCGCTCATCTTGAACCTGACGTGTGTGCTGACTGATCTGTCGCATGTCTCTATCTAGAGCTTTTGCAGCTGGAGGGTCTGATTCCAGGTTCGTCCTCGTCTGGATACTCCGAACGCAGCGATTCTGACAGCTCCTGACTCCGTAGACTCGCCTACTCCTTCGCCACGACCGTCCCCTCCGCCAGTTCCTCAAATCGCTGCTTCTCCTTCACCCGCTCAAGCTCCCGCTTCTCCGGTCGCTTCAACCTCAGCAACCGCTCCTCGTCCATCGAACGAAGGTCTCGTAACCGTCAAGCAGGAAAACGATCGACTTGCTCGACTCAAGGAGGAACTCGAATCGCTTGATCGACAAGAACGAATCGCTGCTCTTCGACGCGAGATCGCCGAACTCGAGGGAGGCGGCAGTAGTCCGAGCTCTTCTTCGATCCGCAAGATCAAGGCTGATCCGGATGGACAACGAGACGTCAAGAGGGTGAAACGAGAAGCTGGCGAAGCGAGTCCTCTTTCGCAAACGAGCGGGAGTGGGCGAGGGAAGGGCAAAGGGAAGGAGAAAGCTGATGTGATTGTACTCAGCGACTCGGAATGAGCAAGTTTGGGCTGTTGGAATATTGAGTGAGTTCGATCGTTTCTTCAGTACGACATCGTGAACTCAGAGCTAATCAAAACATGCTCGCGACAGTCTGTTCTCTCTTTGTTGAATGTATTATCGCTGCAGCTGGCTTTGCTAGGTTGAACTGTACAGACGTCTAATCGCAATGTATAGCACGCCTCTCGATCGAGCGAATCTCTCCGAGAATCGAGTATTCTGCGAATATCGATAATTCCCCTTCGCACCCGCTACAAACGGACCCTTCACGTTCTCATCCTCTCAATCTCTCCCCTCAACTCGTCCAGACTAGCTTGTAAACTCGCAGCATCCTCAAACTGTCTCCTCGAATTCGCATCCTCCAAATAACCCTTGACCAATCTTTCTTGCCTGTACGATCCCCGATTCATCAGCTGACAGCGACACGGCTGATCAGAGAAAGTGAGAAAACGTACTCTAGTAACACTCCGAGCTGTCCATCCCCCTCCATTTCCCCATTTAACGAACTCCCATTCTCGCTCTGGGCACTCCCCGTCACATCCCCAACTTTCTCCCTAACCCGTCTCAACTCGTCCCTACTCAACAAACTCTCCAAACTCTTCACTCCACCCGTTTCTTCCTCCACAATCTTCTTTTTCCCACTCAATTCCTCGACCGACCCTAACGAACGAAGGAGGGATAATTTATCGCTCAACCAAATTGAGGCGCGGGTTCCGAGTGCACGTTGGAGTCGCTCAAGTTCGGAAGAGGGGGAGGGAGAGGAAAGAGATAGGAGTCGTTTTGAGAGAGTGTCGTAGGATGCTAAGTTTGTCAAGAGGCGCGCTCGGAGGGAGGAAGCTTGAGCTGCAGAAGGAGGAGCTGTTGTAGTTGTTGTTGGAGGCGATGGAGAGCTGTAGATCCCCATTGACGAATCCGCTACTTAGCGTGCTGAAGAATAAAAGTAGAGTGATGATGGAAGAACCTACGTTGTTTGAGCATGAGTCTGTTGTAAACCAATCGCTAACTCCTGGAATTCTACCAGCAGTCCATCAATCTCCCCCTCGAGTCCTCCCAATACTCTATACAGTTTCAACCAATTCGGAGTTTTCAGCGGTAAAGTACTCAACTGGTTCCGTCTGCACGCTCATACATCTACTCCATCAGTCTCAGTTCCGATAGATGCAAGGATGTCAGAGTACGTACAAAACGGTATTGAGGCATTCTCTACACACTCTCACTTTCTTCCGACTCTCCTCTTTCTCCTTCTCTTTCGCAAGCTCCTTTTCCTTGCCATTTGACGATGGACCAGCTTTGAATAACGCGTCGACACTCGTATCCTGTTCGACC
>Ga0308169_10005248_pt1 | contig 11883 bp, 8 predicted proteins | sample PhyBR1_2_FD_202139 | JGI IMG/M metagenome (GOLD analysis project Ga0308169, IMG submission 202139) | Phyllosphere microbial communities from UC Gill Tract Community Farm, Albany, California, United States - DLSLSB.R1 | ecosystem: Host-associated > Plants > Phyllosphere > Unclassified | place... | reverse complement strand
TTTCAATCTGCAGGTCGGCCAGCAAGGTATCGAGGCGGTCGCTGATCTCGGTTTTGGTGAGCGACTTGCCGTTAACCTTCTGCAGTTCGAGCACGGCGCGGATGTTTTCTTCCACCGTCAGCTTGCGAAACACCGACGCTTCCTGCGGCAGGTACGACAGGCCGAGCACTGCGCGGCGGTGGATCGGCAGGCTGGTGATGTCGGTGCCGTTGATGCTGATCGAGCCGGCGTCCGACGGCACCAGGCCGACGATCATGTAGAACGAGGTGGTCTTGCCGGCGCCGTTCGGGCCCAGCAAACCCACCACCTCGCCGCATTCGACATCGAGCGACACGTCACGCACGACCAGGCGCTTGCCATAGCTTTTCTGCAGACCCTTGACGACCAGCGTGCTGCGATCGTTCAGGGCCGTCATTGCGTGCCTCCGGCCGGCGTGCGCTTGGGCGCGAGGATCAGCGTACCGCGTCCGCCGCCAACCTTGCTCTCGCCACTGACGTCATTGCGCACGGCGACGACTTCCTTGCGATTGTCGTATGAGATGAACGGGCCGGTCATCTGGTTGGTCATCCGGTCGTTTTCGAGTTCCTTGACGATGGCATTCGAGTACAGGCGCACGAGCTCCGTACGTTCGTCGTATTCGATGCGTTCGGCCTGGCCCTCGACCCACAGATTCGGGCCGCCGTCGCGCTTCTGGCGGAACGTGGCGGGCTTGCCGTTGGCCGCAGTGAGCGTCACGCTCATGTAGCCTTCGGGCGTATCCCTGACCACCGCGCGTTCGGCCTTGACCAGCAGCGTGCCGCGGGTCAGGATCACGTTGCCGGTAAAGGTGCGCACGCCTGCGACGCCATCGAGGTCGCCGTTATCGTATTCGAGAGCCGCCTGCTTGAGCGAGTCGGCCTTTTCGGCCATCGCGCTCAGGGAAAGGAGTGACAAGAAAGCGGCAGCAAAAAGTTTTTTCATGATGGTGCTGGTCCTGGGTTAACACGCGCGCATGGCTGGCAGCCTTCAGCGCTGGCGTGGCGGATAGACGATACGGCCGCGGCCGGACAATTTCATCTGCATGGTCGCATTGTTGGCCACCAGGCCGACGGCCTTGAGGCTGGACGCGCCAAGCTCCATGTCGATCGGCTGGTCGGTCTTGACGATTTCTTCGTCGGGCAATACGGTCATGGCCGACGTGCGCACGCGCAGCGCTTCGCTGGCGGGCGTTTTGGGGCGCTGCAGATCGACGTCGCCGAACAGTTCGACGCGGTGCTCTTCGTGGAAGATGCGCGCGCTCTTGGCCACCACCGTCATCGGCGGGCGGCCCGGTTCGACGCCGCGCATGAGCGGCTGGTCGACATTCGACACGTCGCCCTGCGGAATATGGGCCAGGCGCTTGCCCGACACCACATAGCTCGGCTGGCCGTTGGGCGTCATCCGCACGAACGAGAAGTTCTCGACGATGTAATCCGGCTCGTCGGGCGGGCCGCCCAGTTGCGCATCGATGTTAGTCCCCTGCATCAGCTGCAGCAGCCAGAAGCTGCCGAAGGCGAAGAACACGCCGATCACGATCATCGCCAGCAAGTTCCAGCGATGCGAGGTGCGTTTGTTGGAGGCGAGTGTGGCCATGGCGCTCAGGCGAAATACGGCGCGAGCGCCTGGTCGTAGGTACCCTGCGCGCGCATGACGAGGTCGCAGATCTCGCGCACCGCGCCACGCCCGCCACCGTTTTTGGTCACGTAATGCGCGCGGTGCTGCACGTCCGGATGACCTGAGGGCACGGCAACGGCAAAGCCGACGCGCGCGAACAGCGGCAGGTCGATCACGTCATCGCCGATGTAGCCGCATTGGTCGGCGGTAAAGCCGGTGGCCTCGAGCAGATTGGCAAGGCCGATGCGCTTGTCGTGGTTGCCCTGGTAGACATGCGAGATGCCCAGGTCGGCAGCGCGCCGGACGACGATCGGCGACAGGCGCGCGCTGATGATCGCGGTCTGCACGCCGGATTTATTCAGCATCTGGATGCCCAGGCCGTCGAGCACATTGAAGGTTTTGGTGACTTCGCCATCGGGACCGTAGGTCAGGCTGCCGTCGGTGAGTACACCGTCGACGTCGAAGATCATGACCTTGATGCGCGCGGCGCGCTCGATGTGGGCCAATACAGGAGTGTTCATCAAATCACCTTTGCGCGGGTCAGGTCGTGGATATGCAGCGCGCCGACCAGCTGGCCCGCCTCATCGATCACGAGCATCTGGTTGATGCGGAATTCTTCCATCACGGCGACCGCGTCGACGGCCAGCTGCTCGGGACGCACGCTGCGCGGATTGGCGTGCATGACGTCGCGAATCAGCACGTTCGAAAAATCGTGCATGCGCTCGATCACGCGGCGCAAGTCGCCGTCGGTGAACACGCCCAGCGGCCGGCCAGCGGCATCGACCACGGCGGTCATGCCCATGCCCTTCTGGCTGATCTCGAGCAGCGCCTTGACCAGCGGGACATCCAGGCCCACCGACGGAATGGCATCACCGGTGCGCATCACGTCGCGCACATGCGTGAGCAGGCGCCGGCCCAGCGCGCCGCCCGGATGCGACAGTGCGAAATCCTGCTCGCGGAAACCCCGCACGTCGAGCAGCGCCACGGCCAGCGCGTCGCCCATGGCCAGCGTGACGGTGGTGCTGGTGGTCGGCGCCAGGTTGAGCGTGCAGGCTTCTTTGGCCACCGCGATGTTCAGGTGGACGTCGGCCAGCTTGGCCAGGCGCGAAGCCGGCTTGCCGGTCATGGCGATCACGCGCGCGCCCAGACGCTTCACGGCCGGCAGGATGTCGAGCAGTTCGGACGATTCGCCCGAATTGGAAATGGCGATCAGGATGTCATTCGCGGTGACCATGCCCAGGTCGCCGTGCGCGGCTTCGCCCGGGTGCATGAAGAACGCCGGCGTACCGGTGGACGACAGCGTGGCGGCGATCTTGCGGCCGATGTGCCCCGACTTGCCCATGCCCGAGACGACCACGCGGCCGGTGCCGGCGTAGATCAGCTGCGCGGCGTCGACGAAGCTGCTGTCGTCGCCCAGGCGCGCGTGCAGCGCCACGATGGCGTCGGCCTCGATCGCAAGCGTCTGGCGACCCAGTTCCAGCACGCGCTGCGCCAGGGTTTCGTCAAAACTTTTCAGCATTATTTGGTCATCAGTTACACTCATTCCAGAAGTATAAACGAATTGCGAAAGCAAAAAACTTGCCAGTCGTAACATTCGATAACAAGCACGCCTCGCCACCATAACCGCTACCCGCTTCACCCCATGCATTCTGGTCTCGAACTCACCCTGTTGCTGCTTGGCTGCGCCGTCCTTGGCGTGGTTGCCTTTCGCACCCTGCAGCTGCCGCCGATGCTCGGCTACCTGGCCGTCGGCGTCCTGATCGGCCCCCACGCCCTGGCCCTGGCCGAAGACAGCCCCACCACCCATGCGCTGGGCGAATTCGGCATCGTCTTTCTGATGTTTTCGATCGGGCTCGAATTCTCGCTCGGCCAGCTGCGCTCGATGCGGCGCATCGTATTCGGGTTAGGCCTTGGCCAGGTGGTGACGACGGTGGCGGCAGCCATGGGCATCGGCCTGCTGGCGGCCTACCTGATGCCCCACCTGACGCTGGCCTGGCAGGCCGCGTTCGCGCTGGGCGGGGCGCTGGCCATGTCGTCCACCGCGATTGTCGTCAAGCTGCTCACCGAGCGCCTCGAGCTCGAGAGCGAACACGGGCGGCGCATCATCGGCATCCTGCTGTTCCAGGACCTGGCGGTGGTGCCGCTGTTGATCATGATCCCGGCGCTCGCGCGCGATCCGGAAGACATGGCCATCACGCTGGGCCTGGCCGCGCTCAAGGCCGGCCTGGTGCTGGCGCTGCTGCTGTTCTTCGGCCAGAAGCTGATGGGGCGCTGGTTTACGATCGTGGCCAAGCGCCGCTCGCAAGAGCTGTTCATGCTCAACCTGCTGCTCGTGACACTGGGGTCGGCGTGGATCACCGAGCAGGCCGGCCTGTCGCTGGCGCTGGGCGCGTTCGTCGCCGGCATGCTCATTTCAGAAACACCCTACAAGCATCAGGTGGAAGAAGACATCAAGCCGTTTCGCGATGTGCTGCTTGGCCTGTTCTTCATCACGATCGGCATGCTGCTCGACCTGCGCCTGGTGAGCCAGTACTGGTGGCAGGTCACGCTGCTGCTGGCGCTCGTTGTGCTGCTCAAGGCCGGCCTGATCGTGCTGATGGCGCGCGCATTCGGCGCGCCGCTGGGCACCGCGCTGCGCACCGGTCTCGCGCTGGCGCAGGCGGGTGAATTCAGCTTCGTGCTGCTCAGTCATGCATCCGGCTCGAAGCTGATCGACCCGTTCGTGATGCAGCTGGTGCTGGCCTCGATGGTGCTGTCGATGCTGCTGGCGCCCTTCATCATCGGCTACATGGACCGGATCGTGATGAAGGTCGCTGCCAACGAATGGATGATGCAGTCGCTGCAACTGACGCAGCTGGCCACGCGCACCATGACCACGCAAAAGCACGTGATCATCGCCGGCTTCGGGCGCAGTGGCCAGAGCCTGGCCACGCTGCTGAAAGAAGAGGCATTGCCGTGGTACGCGCTCGACCTGGATCCGGAGCGGGTGCAGAAGGCGCAGGCGGCCGGCGCGTCGGTCTCGTACGGCGATGCGGCGCGCCGCGAAAGCCTGATCGCGGCCGGCGTACACCGCGCCAGCGCGCTGGTGATCACGTTCGCCGACACGCGCCAGGCGCTCAAGGTGCTGCACCTGGTGCACGAACTGGCGCCCGCCCTGCCCGTGATCGTGCGCAGCCATGACGACGGCGACATGGACGTGCTCAAGGCGGCCGGCGCGACCGAGGTGGTGCCGGAAGCCCTGGAGAGCAGCCTGATGCTCGCCTCGCACGCGCTGGTGACGCTCGGCGTGCCGCTGCGTCGCGTGGTGCACCGCGTGCAGGCCGCGCGCAAGGGCCGCTACGCCACGCTGCGCGGCTACTTCCACGGTGCGGACGATAGCGGCGCAGACCTCGAACATGGCCAGGTGAAGCTGCATTCGGTGCGCCTGCACGCGCAGGCCGGTGCAATCGGCCTGTCGCTGGGCGCATTGCAGTTGCAGGATGTGGCAGTGGAGGTAACCGCCTTGCGGCGCGGCGGCCAGAATATCGCGCCCGGCCCGGCCGTGCTGCTGGCGGCGGGTGACGTCGTGGTGCTGCGCGGCGATAGCGAAGCGGTCAGCCGCGCCGAGGAGCGGCTGCTGTAGCCATCAGGCGGCCGTGACGACCTGGTTGCGGCCCGCGGCCTTGGCCTGGTACAGCGCCGCGTCGGCCGACGCGATCAGCTCCTGCGCGACGCCTTCGATGGCGTGATCGCGCTCGAAATCGGTCAGCGCCGCCACGCCGATCGACACCGTCACATCCACCTGCTCACCCGTGGTCAAGTCCACCGGCAAGCCGGCCACGCTCGTACGGATGCGGTTGGCGACGATGCTGGCGTTTTCCAGGTCGGCATCGATCAGCACCACGACGAATTCCTCGCCGCCAAAGCGGCACAGCGTATCGGACATCCGCAGTTCGGCCTTGATGCGGGTACACACCTCGCGCAGCACGTCGTCGCCGCCCTGGTGGCCGACCGTATCGTTGACGCGCTTGAAGTGGTCGATGTCGATGTACATGCAGGACAGGCGGTAGCCCTGGCGCCGCGCGCGCGCGATTTCTTCGGCCAGGCGCCGGTCCATGTAGCGCCGGTTGTAGGCGCCGGTGAGCGAATCGGTCAGGCCGATGTACTTGAGCATCTCGTTGCTGATCACGTTCTCGAGACAGATCGCGATGATCGAGCCCATGTGCTCGACGAAGTCGGTGCCCAGCGCCGGCGTGAACCGGCCCGGGTCCGCGCTGCCCAGATTCAGGCTGCCGATCAGGCGCTTGTTGCGCAGCAGCGGCACCAGCGCCACGCTGCGCAGATTGGCCGGCGGCTGCGGGAACATCGCACGGTGCTGGCCCGGCGCATAGGCACCCAGGAGCGGCCGCAGTTGCGATTCCGGCGCCATGTCAAAGCCAAGTTCGACCGCATGCTCACAGAAGATCAGGTTGGGCAGCGTGTCGAAATCGACGCCCAGGCGGTGCATGACCGTGTAGATATCGGCATTCTGGTCGATCAGCGAGAGCGTGACGATATCGAGGTCCGAGATCACCGGCAGCGTGCTGAAGATCGTGCCGACCAGGTCCGGAAAACTGCTGGCGCCGACGATCTGCAGGTCGAATGCCTGGTGGCGGCACATGATCTCGTGATTACGCTCGGCCTGTTCGAGCAGATACGCCATGCGTGCGCGCAACGTCTCGTTTTCCGCCATCAGTTCCCGCGACGAAATGCCCGGCTCGTGCATGAAGAATTCCTTTCAGCAATAACCGTAACATTACGCCATCCTCCCGGGCTTGGATATGAAAAACCGCCCCTTCATGCTGGCGGTTAGGCGATTTTGCGACAGTGGCGCGGTCTTTTTAGAAAGCCAGCTCGACGTTCAATAGCTGGCCCACGCGCAACGTCTGCCCGATCCCATCCTGCACGATCACGTTCATGCCCACCGTGACGGCGCCGTCCATGCGCGGATTGGCGCGCCAGGCTTGCAGGATGTCGAGCGGATCGGGGCCGGGAATGCCAGTTACCTGGTCGACGGCCGGAATCGGGCAGCGCGCGCAGGGCTTGACGGGGCGCAGCGTCATTCCGTCGCCGTGGAAGGCCGCGACGAAATCTTCCTCGAACGCGCCGATGCCATCGACGACGACGTTCGGGCGGAAGCGGTTCATTGGCAGCTTGGCGCGACCGGCCTGCGCGAGTTTTGTGTTGATGTCGTCGAGCGAGGCCTGGCCGATCAGCAGGATCGGATAGCCGTCCGAAAAGCGCGTGGCGGCCGGGAAGCCTTTTGTCCACTTGGTGCTGGTTGGACGGTGGACGTCGGGGCGAAAGCGCACCAGGCGGCATGGGACACCGATGGCGGTGGCGAACCAGCTGGCGGCCGCGTCGCCGCAATCCGCGGCGGGGAGGCGGTCTTCCCACAGCAGCACCTCGATCGTTTTTGCGGCGGCGTCGTGCGCAAGCGGCAGATGCAGCGGCGGCATGCCGGGGGCGGCGACGATCAGCTCTTTGGTTTCGATGCGGGGCATGACCGTGGCCATGCGCGGGACTTCGCGCTGGGTCAGGAACAGGCCGTCGGGCGTGACGAGCATCCATTCGCGGTCATGCACGCCGTTTGCGGACAGGCCGTCGAGGGCCAGATGGGCCTCGAGGACGGACAGGCCGGCGCAGGATTTGATCGGGTAGATAACGAGTTCGGTGAGGGTGGCCATGCCGGATACGCGCGGAGTGAGAGGCCGCTAGTATGGCAGCAATCTATCCCTGTGCATGGTCCCTCGACCGACGCACAGACAGCTGCGCACCTTCGATGACGTCGCCATGGTGCGATGACCCGATCCGTCAGATAATGGAAAACATTTCTCACACACGACAATCCTGTGTCCAGCGCATACTGTGCAGGAACATCGACCCATCCGATGCAACCAATCCGCTTTACTCAGCTCATCAGTTTCTGGCGCAGTGTCGAAGCGCTCAGCCCACAGTCCATTCCGAAGTTGGCGCCGTCAAATCAAACCGCGCCTGTTCGCAACTGGGCCCATGGCGCATTGGTACCGTGGCTGGAACCGGCATTTGCGCAGCGTCCAATATCGCCCGCAAAGGCCTGGCGCCACAGCATTTACGGCGCCGTCTACGAACGCGCGACATTCATTCGCTTGTTGGAACTACAACTAGGCAAACAACCGGACGTTCATGAGGAGCGCGCCAACGGCGAATGCTGCGTATTCTATGTTGCGGTCGATGAGCACGGTCGTCCACAGGCGGACTCGCTGACGCTCAGCATGGCTGCCTGGGCGCTTGGAACGATCGAGAAACACGGTATGGCGGCGCTTGGCGATAGTCAGGCGTGCGACGTTGCCGGGCTCCACAGCTCTTCATCGATCCTTGAACTACCGCCGACAAACAGCGGGTTCCCCGGATTCGATACGCAAAATGATGCACTGCGTGACGAGCTTGCATGGCGCATCGGTCAGCTCGCTCCCGATCAGGCAATCGATGGCGAATGGCTGGCGGACTTCTCCGACCTGGTCGTTTCCCGGCTGGGTCTTGCCACATTGGTGCGATCCGACGCGCCGCACCGGATCAAATCCGCCCAGATAACACGTCCCAAACCAAACTCGGCAACACCGACGCCAGCGAAGTCCGAAGACGATTTCATGAACTCGTTCTTCATACGGGATCTCAACCGGATTGCGGCTGCCGGCGCCCTGGCTGCCGGGCGGGCCTTTAATCGTTATCTTGAAGCCCCCGCGCATCTACAGCGCATCGATGTGCGCGCAGACCGCACACGCGCGCTTGCCCTCCTTGATCCGGCTCTTTTTCCGCAGGGATGCTGGCCGGCCAGGTATCCGCTGGTATGGAGCCAGCAGCTTGCAATCAACGCTCTTTGGCAGGAACTCGATCAGGATGGCACATTCGCCATCAACGGCCCACCGGGCACTGGCAAAACCACCCTGTTGCGCGATGTCGTCGCCGCGGTGGTGGTGAAGCGCGCGAAGGTGTTGGCAAAAAAAGGCAGGCAAGCATTCGGCCATCGGCGAACGATCGATATCGGCCAACGCTCGGTCCCCTATTTCGAACTCGATCCCGAACTGACAGGCCATTCAATCGTGGTTGCCTCGAGCAACAATGGTGCGGTAGAAAATCTCTCTCTTGAATTGCCGGCCGGGGACGCGATCGATTCGCGGTGGGCAGGACAGACCGATCTGTATCCAGACATTGCAACAGAGCTATTGTCCAAATCCGTTGATGCACCCGCGAGATCGGCATGGGCACTCATCGCTGGGCGGCTTGGCAACAAAACAAACCGGAATACGTTCACCAGCAAATTCTGGTGGCAGACATCGAACGATGGCAAAGTGCCGGGATTGCGCGAACGGCTGGATCATCTGAAGGGGGGAGTAACCCAGGCTGCAGTGCCATGGAACGAAGCGCTGGCGGCGTTCACACGAGCGCTGGAAGATGAGGAAATCTGGCGTAAAAGGCTTGGCACCATTGCGACGTCGATGGCCCGTCTGGCCCAACTCACTGAGCAACATGCACAAGCACATATCTCTCACGATATGGCACTCGCAGAACAACAGCGCGCGAAGGACAACGATGATTCGAACATGCATCAGCTGGAAGCAGGTGAACTCAACGTTGATCAGCTGAAAGCGTATCTCGACGGTCAGCGCGACATCCGCCCCGGTTGGCTCGACTGGTTGCGAACGTTCGGCCGCGCGCAACGTGAATGGCGTGCACGGGTAGGCGATGTACTTGATCAAATTCGGCAAGCTGAAAGTGCAAACGCAGCAATCCGTCGTCTGCGCAAGCAGTCCAGTCACTCGTTGGCCCAATGTGAAACCGAACTCAGGCGCTTAACTGACGATCTCGCCAAGCTTGACACCCAGCTTGCCGGTACGCAGGAAGCACTGCGCGATGCACAGACATTGCTTGGCCCGCACTGGCCGAATGTCAACACAAACGAGGCCGACCAGGAACGCTCCAGCCCATGGGCCCATCCAGAATGGCATGGCGCGCGCATACAGGTCTTCATCAGTGCGCTCAATCTGCACCGCGCATTTATTGAAGACAACGCCGCTCAGATGCAGTCGAACCTTGGGCTGGCGATGTACATGCTGTCGGGAAGCGTGCCCAACTCGGACGTGCGTACTGTGGCACTCGAGTCGCTGGCACTTGCCTGCCCCGTAATTTCGACCACATTCGCATCCGCCGCCTCGCTGTTCGGAGAAATGAAACCCGGTGGCATTGGCTGGTTACTGATCGATGAAGCTGGCCAGGCCCCGCCGCAAGCCGCAGCTGGCGCGATATGGCGCGCGCGGCGCACCGTCGTCGTCGGCGATCCACTTCAGCTGGAACCAGTGGTGACCTTGCCGCGTTCAGTCGAAGCCTCGCTTGCCGCGTACCACGGCGATATCGGCACGCACTGGTTGCCGACCCGGGCTTCAGTACAGAATCTTGCCGACATGACCACGCAGATCGGCACGCAGGTTGGCCCGGAAGGCAGCAAGATCTGGGTGGGTGCGCCGTTGCGGGTGCACCGGCGCTGTGATGAGCCGATGTTCTCGATCTCGAATGCGATTGCCTACGATGGCCTCATGGTTCATCGGAAAGAGCCATCCACGTTCTCGTGGCCTGCAAGCGGCTGGATCGATGTGCCGCGCGTTACCAGCGAAGGCAACTGGGTGCCTGCCGAAGGCGACGCACTGCGCGCGCTGCTCACACAGCTGATTGAAGTGAGCAAGGTCGCGCCTGAGACGATCTTCCTGATCTCCCCATTCCGCGATGTCGTCCAGCAAATCACCAGAATTGGCACACAGTTTGGCTTGAAGACAGACCGCATGGGAACCGTCCATACCACCCAGGGCAAGGAGGCGGAAGTCGTGATCGTGGTGGTAGGCGGTGGAAGCGCAGGCGCGCGGGACTGGACAATCAGCAAACCGAACCTGCTCAACGTTGCGGTCACTCGGGCCAAGGCCAGGTTGTACCTGATCGGTGACCGACGCGATCTGGCACAGCGCCCCTATTTCGATGTGCTTTCGCGAAGCTTGCCGGTGCTTGTGATTTAAGTAGGAAAGAAGTCGCAGCACTGCCTGCGACAGACAACGCAATGCGGTGAAAACCAGCTAACCAAAAAACAATACCCGCGATGGCAAGACCATAGCGGGTATTGTGTGTGCCGCAATGTCAGGGACATCACGGCAGATCATCTGCTTGGATCAGACGTTGAACAAGAAGTTCAACACATCGCCATCCTTGACCACATATTCCTTGCCTTCAGCGCGCATCTTGCCCGCTTCTTTCGCGCCAGCCTCGCCCTTGTACGCCAGGAAGTCGTCATACGCGATCGTCTGCGCGCGGATGAAGCCGCGTTCGAAGTCGGTGTGAATCACGCCGGCCGCCTGTGGCGCGGTGTCGCCCACGTGGATGGTCCAGGCGCGCACTTCTTTCACACCGGCGGTGAAGTACGTCTGCAGGCCCAGCAGCTTGTAGGCGGCGCGGATCAGGCGATCCAGGCCTGGCTCTTCCATGCCCATGTCGGACAGGAAATCGGCCTTGTCGGCATCGTCCATCTCGGCGATTTCGGACTCGATCGCGGCGCTGATGGCGACGATCGGGGCGTTCTGCTCTTTCGCGTACGCGGTCAGCAGGTCCAGCAGCGGGTTGTTGGTGAAGCCCGTGTCGGACACGTTGGCGACGAACATCGCCGGCTTGGCGGTGATCAGGTGCAGCGTCTTGATCATTTCCATTTCGTCCGCGTCCAGGCCCATGGTGCGCACTGGTTTGCCCTGGTCCAGGTGCGGCATCAGGCGTTCGCAGACGGCGACCAGCTTGGCGGCATCCTTGTCGCCCGAGCGCGCTTTCTTGCCTTCGCGGTGGATGGCTTTTTCGACGGCGGTCATGTCGGCCAGCGCCAGCTCGGTCTGGATGACTTCGATGTCGTCCAGCGGGCTGACCTTGCCTGCCACGTGGATCACGTTGTCGTCATGGAAGCAGCGCACGACGTTGATGATGGCATCGGTTTCGCGGATGTGCGACAGGAACTGGTTGCCCAGGCCCTCGCCCTTCGACGCGCCGGCGACCAGGCCGGCGATATCGACGAATTCGACGATGGCGTTGACCATGCGTTCCGGCTTGACGATGGCCGACAGCGCATCCATGCGTGGATCCGGCACTTCGACGACGCCGACGTTCGGTTCGATGGTGCAGAACGGATAATTTTCAGCCGGGATGCCGGCCTTGGTCAGCGCGTTGAAC
>Ga0308169_10005246_pt1 | contig 11888 bp, 14 predicted proteins | sample PhyBR1_2_FD_202139 | JGI IMG/M metagenome (GOLD analysis project Ga0308169, IMG submission 202139) | Phyllosphere microbial communities from UC Gill Tract Community Farm, Albany, California, United States - DLSLSB.R1 | ecosystem: Host-associated > Plants > Phyllosphere > Unclassified | place... | reverse complement strand
TCGCATGGCAGAACGTGCACCCCTTGATGCCCGCCACCTCGCTGAGCTTGTCGTCCCGGACGCCCCGCCACGCCTCGGGCAAGCTCTTCCTGTTCTCGAACGAGTCCGGGTTCTGCGGCACGCACTGGATACGCCACTTGGACCCAGGCGCGTCGTTCTCGGGGTACAGGACGTACAGGATCTGGGACTGCGAGGGGGCCAGCGTCGGCTCAAGCGCGAACAGGTGGTCCTTCCATGGTGATCCCTGGGTGAACTTGACGATGGCGCCGCTGGGGTCGACGGTCAGGCGCGAGGCGAGGGCGTCGGCGACGAGCGAACGCGCCGGGAGCCAGGCGAGGTGGAAGTAGTCTAGTTGGGAGAGGAACTCTTCGCCGGTGATCTGCGAGGCGATCTCGAATTTGGCCTGGGGTCAGGTGCGCTCAAACTCGGTGTACAGGGTTGGCGAGGGGGCAGACACGGGCAATGGGGTGCAGGCCAATGAAGGAGAGACGCACGTCAAAAGTCGCGTCATCGGCGGGCTCGTTCCAGTTCGGGTTGACCCGCTTGATCCGCGAGCTCAGATCCGTGCGGAGGGCATAGTTGGTCTCACCCGAAGAGATGTCGATCCCGTTGTCGATGCTACGCTCAGCACTCACTGTGACCATGGCGCTGCCCGACTCACGCGTCGACCGACTCGATCATCTCCGAGTACAGCTGCAGCCACAGCAGCTCGACGTTGGGGTCCGTCTCCGGCAGGCCCATTCGGTCGGCGATGATCGTCTTGCCAAAGTGTCTACGGGTAAGCTAACATACGACGAATCGATCAGCGGGCGCGGCGCACTTGTACACGAGGCCGGCCGAGCTGAGCTTTGTCTTGTTGAAGCCGCCGTGCCCGAAGACCTCGGTGAATCCGCGCTGGTGGTGGTCGTACCGCCTCTGCTCGTCAGAGTAGACGCCTCCGACGTCGACCACGATGTCGAGGGGTGCCACTGCGGTTAGCGACGGTCAGAGCAGGAGGGAGGCATCGCACGCTTCGCTGGGTCACGCGTCCGGACAACGTCTGGTGTCAGTCTGAATCACTCCTAAAGAGAAACTTGCTAGACGCACCGGCGTCTTTGAACTCGGCAGTCTGGCGGAGCATGAACACGGCCAATGCCTCGTCGCAGTGGAAGGTGCCCGAGTGGGTTCCGATGACCTGAGGTGAGCTGCTGCTTTATCCGCGACAATGGCGCACCTTTGTCGACTTCATTCTTTTGGATATGGGTGAGGACATGAGACGGTGTAGGGATCGTGCAGAACAATTGGATAGCTTGCTCAACATGCGATGCACATCTACCTGGGTTCACCCGTTGTATCCACTGATCTGCGTCCAAAATCACAGCAACCCGACGGAGATTGCTTCAGTCTCCGCCTTGCCCCATCTCTTTTCCCACGGTGTCCCCCCGCCCCCGATACGCGTGCGGGCAGAGACGGATGAGCGCATCGTCTACAGAATCGCACAGTAGTGTTATAGACTCATCCTGTCAACATCCACCCATCCACCGCTTCACCGCATCCACACCGCTCATACATGTCCCGTTCTAAGCCGTAGCACCTCTCCCTCGGCACACTGCACCAGTTCCGACCTCCTTGTACGCCCCGCAACCACCCATCAGGCAGCTCGTCACTCCCCCACCACCCACCGCTCGCCCACCCTACACCATGGACGCCCGCCGGAGACAGCCCTCGGCGTCCATCTCCGTCAAGTCCGAGGACACCAAAACCCATGTCAGGCGAGGATCTCACTCTGCTACGCCGCTGGATGACGAGGACGGTGAGTGATCTTGCCCCTTTCGGTGGCGCCGGAGCTTGTTCTGGCGATGTCGAGCGGTGCAGGCGTCGGGCCGGAGAGGTGAAGCGCGTGTACTGAGCCGTTTCATGGGCTCAGGCACGATGCGGACTCGTCAGGCTACCCTGGTGGAGCTGTGGACCGCTTCGTAGAGCTGGATGGGTCTAGTTCACCGCTATGCAGGCGAAGTTTTGCTGCGTGCCCCTCCGTGAACCAGCCGAATCGCCGCTTTCACACACGAGGATCCATCTATGAAGCAGCGCTGACACCACACAGGTGAAAACTCGAGGAGATCCACTCGCGGACGCAATCCTCTCCCTCCGACCAGAGGACCACTCTTCCCTCCTCTCCCACCAAAACAGCCCAAACAGCGATCCACCTCTATACGCCTTGCGCCCCCATCGCCCAGCGTGACCAACGCTTCGCCGGTGACAGCCCCTAAATCACCCTCGACCATTCCCATCGACCCAGCGCTGGCCGATCCCAGCGGCGAGGATGCGCCGGTCGATTCAAAGGCAGCATCGCCAGGGCCTAACCGAGACGAGGCCGGACCCAGCGGCTCCGTTGTCAGCTTGACGCCTCCTCCGCCGACCAGCGAGGACGCAGCGGCAGACATCGACGACGACCAACCAACTGCTACCGAGACAGCAGAGGCGACATCGGATCTGTCAGCCACGCAGAATGGCGAGGGAGAGGTCAAGCTGGGAGACGACGAGCAATGGGAAGTAGGCCAGCGGCAACATGCGGTACGCAGCTTCCCGAAACCCGGTGAGGTCAAAGAGGAGCAAGAGGTCGACGACGACACGACGCCCCGGAAAGCTACGGCAGCGCAAGACAGCGCACAGGTCGAGTCGGACGTGTCCCCCCCGCCTATCGAGCGCGCCGATTCGAGCAAGCTGAACCGGAAACGCCGGGGCGAGGAGCAGCTGCTCCTTGATGACCACCTGTTGCCGGCCGAGATGCGGCGGACGGGAAGCCTGAACGGCAAGCGAGGCAAGGGGAAAGAAGAGGAGGATGAAGACACAATCGAAGCTGCAGACGACGATGAAGCAGATGGTGATGATGCGCCAGAGGACATCACGCGTTGTGTCTGCAAGCTTGACGGTGGGTTGCGTGCTTGGCTATGGGCTCAGGCTAATTCCAGACGAGGATTTGATGATGATCCAATGCGACGACTGCAATGTCTGGCAGCATGGCCCATGTATGGGCATTTGGGCGGATGAAGAGGCGCCGGATGGTGCGTTGGCGGCGATCGAAGTGGGCTAACAATCAGAGTACTACTGCGAGCAATGCCGGCCCGACCTGCATGGCCCGCTTCGCAAGTGGATCCGGTCAAAGGGACGGAATGCGTGAGTCACATCGAGGCCGACTCGCGAGCCATACTGAGCCGCAGCACGTACATCCCCCCTCCCACACCCGCCGACCTGCAACGCCTTCACCACCCGTCCGACAAACACCCTCCTTCCCAGTCCAAGCGATGGACGGATCCAGCGCTAAACCCTCCTCCCGCCCCTCCCCCCAAGCCGCCTGTCCGATCACATCACCGGAAAGAGGCGGCATCGCCGGTAGACTCTACCGATGGCCGGCGCGGCTCGCAGGGCGGGCCTAGGAAACCACCACCGACGAGGGAGAAGCCGTCTCAACCGCCTGCCCCGGAAAAGCCAGAGTCGAAGAAAAAGGTCGTCGAGGGAACGGGCCGACGAGGCGTGACAGTGGCCAGTCCGTCCCCCTCGCGGTCGCCTCCACCCAACTCGGCCGCCGCGGCCGCTCTCAAGAAGCGGCGCAGCACGATGAACTCGCGGTACGACGACGAGGTGTATGCCGTCATGGAGGCGAGTCGGATGGAGCAGACGGGGGAGAAGGAGACGGAAGAGGAGACGATCGTTGCGCACGACGAGCCGGTGCCAGAGGAAAAGCTCGCACCGAGGAAGGGCAAGCGGAAGAGAGAGGACGACGAGGGGGGTGAGTTGCTGTCGGCGTCGCATGGGCATGAGCTTATGTGCAGTGTCGGAGGCTGGGGGCACGCCTGTGCCTTCCACTGGCAAACCCAAACACCCAAACCAGTACACCTACCGGCCCAAGCCTGTCTCCACGACGCAAGCGGTCGCGTCACCGATGCGCCGTGTCCAGCAGGGCTCGACGCCGGTGCCATCCCTGCCTCCGCCAGCTCAACACGACCACGGCACGCGCCGGGCCGGAGCCATAGCAAATGGCACCATCCCCCCGCCGCCAAACTCGTATACCGTCAACAACCTCCATTGGCACTTGCCTGACCACCTCGCGTCGTTTGCTGACATATTCCCCACTCCCGACCCGGTCGCGCTGGAACCGCGCTTGAGCCGCTCACTGGCGTATCTCCCGCGCAACCACTTCCTCAATCAAAAGTACGGCCCGTTCAGCGAAGAGCGAGACGAAGCGGGCAAACTTGTCCTACCCGAGGACCCTGGTCAACGCGAAACCAGCGGCGACCCAGTCACCCAGCTCGAACCGCCTGCGCGGGTACGCTATCCGGCGAAGCGAATTACCACTGCCGAGGTACGCAAACGCGTCCGCAACATGCTCGAATACGTGTCGCGCGTGCAGCAGGAGGAGGCCAAACGGAAGCAACGCGCAGAGCTGATCGGTATCAATATCAAGGCTGTCCCGCCCGCACGGCGGAAAGGGAAAGAAAACGAACAGCCGCAGGACGAGGCTGTGGACGGAGTGGACGCGCCGCAGCTGTCGATGCGCTACGGCGAGGGCGTGTCGTCCGAACAGCTCATGAACGAGCTGATGCGGGATTTGATCGGATTTCAAGAGTCGTTCACGAGTGGAGGCGGGCTGGGCGTCTCGCCCATGCCACCGACGATTGCTACGTTTTCGAGCGCGCCCGTCACGCCGGCGTTTCCCAGCGCCGCGACCTTTGCGACGACCGATGCCTTGGATGCGTCTGCGGTGGCGGAGGCGTTGGGGTTACAGGGTGAAAGCGCGGTTAGGTCGGCCGGGTCTACAAATGGTGATGACGTGGCGGGCATTCCTGGCGCCGAGGTGTCAAAGGTGGAGACGTCGGCAGAACCGGCCACAAGCGCTCAACCCGACTCGGTCGAGGAACTCGGCACGAATCGGTCGACGGACCCCACTCCGGTCGAGCCGATCGCGGAGGTTGTAGACGTGGCGACCTCTGAAACCGTCAGCCACACCGCGAGGGGTGATCTCGCCAGCGCCGCGATTGACACCGAGGCAATGGACGTGGACCTGACGGGCGATTTGGTGCAGAGCATCTTGAACGGCGATACCGCTGTCGACGACTCGACCATGGATATCGATGTCGATGTCGACCCCGCTCCGCCCGCTGTGCCGGCCGAAGGGCCGACCAACGAGCCGGTCAAAGATGCCCTAGCTGTGCCTAACCAGCAGTTCGACGCCCTCGAACCTCCGGCAGAACAGCAGGCCATCCCGATCGATCCGGCGTTGCTGGACCCCACGGCAACCGTTGGGTTGGACGCAGCGAAGGGTGCGATAGAGGCCAATGGACAGCAGACCGAGGAGCTCGAGCCGGCGGTAGAGGTGTACCGCGAAGGGCGAGTGGAGGAGGTGGTCACCGCGCCGGAGGAGGCTAACGTGGGGCCGGAGGGGCTGGCCGCGTGACAGCCAGGCATTGTATTCCTGTGGAAAGGCGCGGGGGATAGTAGGGGTCTAGAGGAGGGCGAATCGGGAAAGAGGGCCTCTAAGATCGGCCTACGTCCGGGGACGATGAGACGGGAGCATCACAAGAGGGAGGGGGAATAGTCGAAGAGAAGTATCTGTATCTCATCATCGCAGGGGGTGCGTACTTTGTTGTCAGCGATGTCAGTCTGAGCGTGCACCACTTGAACTCTGCCGCCATGCTCCTCCACCGTGCCTTCTCCCTCCCCCGTTCTCGCGTGCGCGCTCACGTTGAGGCCTTGCCCCTCTCGCAACAGGCACAGGCCTGATAGTGCGGGGGCCTCTCGATGAGACGGAGTCGGATGCCTAGGGATGCAGCTGACCCGCGCGGCAACGTGGAATGTGTACATGCTATGTCGTCTTGTCATGTTGAGCTGCCTACTCCCCTCATGGATCTAATGTACAACGCTTTCTACGTGCCCCTCGCGTCAAGGCTCCACCTTGCGCCTCTTCGCATCCCGCACCACATCAGCCTGTTCCGCCTCCGCCCTGCTCTGTGGTATGCTCGCGGCGCGCAGACTAGGCGACGGCCCCGGTGTCTTGTCCAGCAGCCGGAGCGCATCGCGCACCGCACTCGTCTCCACCGCCATATTCCGCTTCCGCGCCACGGGTGCCGCAAGCGGTCCCGGGACGGGCGACGAGCCTGAGGCGTTTGATTCGGTCGAGATGGGCTTGCTTCTGAGTCTGGGCGCGCCGACACCGACCTCCTGCGAGAGCGCCTGCTGCGCGGCCGACGGCGCCGCGGCGGGCGAGCCGGGCAGCGAGGCGCCGGGCTCATCGCCCCTGGGTCCCGTGCAGACCGTTCGGCCCGCGACGACATCGGCGAGCAGGGCCAGACTTGCGAAGCGCGAGTTCGGGTGCGCTTTGAGCGTCTTCCATGCTTGGTCGCAAGTCATCGTGTCGTGGTCGGGCTCGGCGTGGGCGTGGGCGGGGGCGTGGGCGTGGTCGTGGTCGTGGTCGTGGTCGGATCCGGCGGGGTCGCGATATTGGGCCGCCAGTGCTGCTGTGCTGGTTTCGGGAGAATCGGACGGACAGAGCAGCGATTTGATTGACATGCAGTTGCCGGGGCAGTCGGAGCATGGCTTGAAGGCTGGTGCGGCCTCGGTCTTCTCGAACAGGTTCGAGCAGAACTCCTTGCCTGCGGGTCAGGTACAATCATGATTGATGGTGCAGACGTACCGAACGAGTCATCCCTGCACGCCTCGCAATTCGAGGGATCACCACTGCACATCGCATCCTCATTCTTCTTTGGCGGAGAGGAGGCCGCGGGCTCAAGCGTCCATATCGATTTCGGCTTGTTCTGGGCGCGGCGCAACTTGAGAGGTACAGCCGCGGTCGAGTACGGCGGGGTGGGATACACGGCCGAGGTAGTCGTGGCGACCATCGTCGACAGGCCCATGATGGGCGACTGGCTGGATCCGTTCGAGCTCGCGTTCGCCCTGCATGCACAGAAGCTCGCAGACGTGCACAGTCCGCAGCCGTCCCCGACTGGACCGCCAAAATCGACGCCGCCGAGGAGGTCCGATTCAGGCGACGGCGTGGGGAAAATGACCGGCTTAACATCTTCCTCCATGTCATCGATCGCGCGACACAAGCACTCCTCGTCGCTCGTGCAGACGCCGCAGGCAGTTCCGCCGGGCGTGGGCGACGGGTCCTGCTCCGCCATGGCCTTGACGGCGAGGTGCAGCGCCGCCAACGGAGCCGAGGGCGTATGTTGCGGCGGGGCTACAGCTGCAGCCGGGTCGCGCTGCTGGCAGGGGCAGTCCGGGTCGGGGTCGGGGCATATCGGGCAGTCCATCGTCGGTCGGCGGTCAGTGTTCGGCACCAGGACCGGCATGGCAAGTGGTGACGGTCGATTGCTGTGGTGGTGTCGCACGAAATGGGGCGAAGCGGCATCGCTGCCCCGCAGCGAGTGCAGCTCGGACCGTAGTCGTCCAACCAGCTCTTCATAGCTCGACCTCTCCGACTCCCATCCATCCCGTTGCGTGGTCAAATCGTTCAGATCCATCCGAAGCGTGACGACCTCCTTTTTCAACCGCTCATTATCCGCCTTCAGCGCCCTCGCCACCTCCTGCAGCCGCACATTCGAGTGGATCTCATCCGCTTCGTACTGCCGCAGGCGCTCCTCCAGCGTTTGAATGTAGTCGCTGCGCCGTGCCCGGTGAGCCCGCTGCGAGAGACGGTTTTGAGACTGGCGTTTCTGTCATGAGCCACGGAGTTGAAATGATGGTGGGGAGTCGACTCACGTTGTCCGGTTCCTCCACGCTGACTTTGCGCCCCGGCTTGGCCCGTTCTGGCAGCACCCATTCCTTGCTCGGCTTTGCAAACACCTTGCCCGAGCTCGACGAGGTGTCCTTGCTGCTCCCCGCGGCGGGTTGAGGCAGAGCCGCGGGCGTGCTGCGGGACGTGGACGAAGCGGCCGATGAGGGGCGACGGACGATGGGAGGCGGTGCGGCGACCGGTTTCGCCTTGAGACCAGCTGAAGGTCTCGCGGCGAGCGCGGGGTTGGATGACGACGAGGACGATGCTGATGGGCGGGGCATCATGACGGGTCGTTTGGATTGGGTCGGCATCGCCATGCGAGGTTGGAGCGATGGTGGTGGGAGAGCGGCGACTGACATGCCGAGTCAGAGTCGGGTTGCTGGCGAGAGGGTGTTGCGAGGCGTATTCAGTCTATGTCTGAGGTGGTCTACAAGTCGGGCACGGAGTCGACGTGCGATGCATGAGCGAGTCAAGTCAACTGTACGACGATGATGCAATGCAATGTGAGGATGGTGACTTCGGTGAGAGAGGGTGACAACTGCGGTCAGAAAAGGTGTCGCAGTGTCGTTCGGCTAGGACAATTGCTTGGCGCTTGTTCGACTGCGAGAGCCTCCTGCCCGACTGACCGACTGACCGACCGACGTGAGCGATGGCGACAGGGCGGGAGCGCCGCTGCTCGGGGCTTCCACCGAGCGTCCAGGATTCTCCCGTTATCTGATTAGAAAATAATCGCCCCCGGGGTTGCGCGTGACGTGACGCCTTGTCATTGGCTCGTCCGATGCCCGCCGATGCGTGCCGATCTTGCACCCTCTGAGTTGGGGAGGGGGCGGTGCGTTGGCCGAGTGGAATGGCACAATGTGCCACTGGTCGGTGTTTGTGACGGGTATACAGCGATGAGGGGGTTGGGGGTTTCGCAGGACGTATGTAAAGAAGGCAGGTCGGCCGATGAGCGACGGGTCGGGTCAAATCGACCGAATGCGCTCGACCTGGTATCGGCCGACAATCTATTTGGCCCTGTGGCGGAACGAGCTAAAAACATCCCACTGCCCCACCTGACCCGCGCTCTCTGATAGGCTCGGGTATGTCGTGCGAAATATCTGCTTCCAGATCTGAATGGATGGTGGACCCGCCCGTCCGACAGCGCACCCGCCAGATCTCTGCCGGCCCCCCCGCGACTGGCTTCCCCCAGGACCCTTGACCTGTCAGCTCGCTTGCCATAACGAGACCATTAACCACCCTAGCCCCGTGACTGATCGCCCTCTGCTTCTGCCCTGCGCTCTACCCAGCCCGTCTATTTTTGACCATCCCGCCCAGCCTAGAGACTGTACCGTCCGGGCAAGTCGGCCTCTGTACGGCCCAGCCAGCGTACAGACGAAGCAAACTGTCGCTGCGATGGCCCGAGTCGAGGAACCGATCTGCTACACACTCGGATAAGCATCGCACTAGCTTTACATTCCGCCCTCGACGAGGAGGACCCGCTTCGACCGACCATCGCCCGGCCGTCATTATTTCGGGCGACGACTTGCGCTTGTGTCTGATCTGAAGCAAGGAAAAAGTGCCTCCGAACGAATTGAAAGGGTGCACAGGGCGGATCATCGGGTTTGACAAGGAGGCGTCGAGAGAGTATATATCTACACTCGGGTTGAGGCTTTTTGTCATACTCCCACATCCACGAGGCTTTTTGTTGTCCGCTTCGTTCGAAGACATAGCCAGCCGGCACAGCTCGACACACCGACTGCCTGCTAGCATCACTGCCCACCATGGCCAGGGACCTCTTCTCCGTGCCCATCTTCTTCATCGTCTTCCGTGCGTGCCGCTCAGTACCGACCAGACTGCCGCTGACCTCGCAGGAGAGACGATTGAAGCCGCCATCATCGTCTCGGTCCTGCTCTCGTTCGTCGAGCAGTTGATGATCACCGGTAACATCGCCGCCCCCCGCCCCGCCGACTCCCCCGCCGCTTCCAGCAACGGCGAGAATGTCGCGTCGGAGAAGGATGACCTCGACACTAGGAAGACCATCATCAGGCGTATGCGCATTCAGATCTGGGCTGGTACCCTGTCGGGCTTCTTCATCGCCCTGTGCATCGGCGCGGCCTTTATCGCTGTCGTATGTGCTGGTGCTGGATATCCCACCTAGGCCTCGCGCTCACGGCAGTTCTACACGTCCGTCCGGGACCTGTGGGCCAACACGGAGCAAATCTGGGAGGGCGTCTTCTCCATCATCGCATCCATCATCATCCTCATCATGGGCATCGCCTTCCTGAAGATGGACCGATCGCGCATCAAATGGCGTCTCAAGCTTGCCGCCGCGTTCCAGGAGTCTCACGCCAAGTCGATGGCCGCGCGAGAGGGCAGCCGGGCCTCCCGCTTCGCATGGATCAGGGGGAACAAGAACGAGGACAAGGAGGGACGGAGTGGAAAATGGGCGCTGTTCCTGCTGCCCTTCATCACGCTCATCCGAGAGGGTCTCGAGGCGGTCGTGTTTGTCGGTGGGGTGAGTGGTTTGCCGACGTTGCACGAGCATGACTGACCCCTAGGTGTCCCTCAACTTGCCTGCCGAGTCCATCCCCATCCCCGTCATCGTCGGCCTCATCTGCGGTGCCATCGTCGGATACGCCATCTACAAGACCGGCTCGACCGCTACCCTCCACTGGTTCCTGGTCGGCTCCACGTGCTTCCTTTTCCTCATCGGCGCGGGTCTGGCCTCGAAGGGCGTCGGCTTCTTCGAATACTACGTCTTCGCCAAGGGTGTTGGAGGGGACGTCGCCGAGACGGGTGATGGCCCAGGATCGTTCCAAACCAAGGGCAACGTGTGGCACCTGCCGTACGGCAACCCCGAGCCCAGCTCGCCCAACACGAACGGAGGATGGTGAGTATTGCGTCCGACTGAAATCCAGGGGGAGAATGCCGCCGCTTCCCTCCCCTCCCACACCTCGTCCTCGCCTGAGTCCCCCTCTTCTCACGCCCCTTGAACGGTTTCAAGCGGGCAAGAGCACCTCTCTTTGGGCAAGTGGCTTGCAGAGACGCCATCCGCTACCGGACAAGTCCGCAAGTCACGGCAAAACCCCTTGGCGCTGCCCACAACTCGTGCTGAACCCTCCTCCACCTTCCCCCCCGCTTCCTGTCACCTTTCCGATGTGCTTTGCTGACGATTAGGCAAATCTTCAATGCCATCTTTGGATGGTCGAACGAAGCAAATCTCGGCACCGTGCTCAGCTACGTCTTCTACTGGATCACAATCATGGTCGTCTTGGTCTACCTCAAGTGGAAGGAAGGTCGGATGTCGTTCTTTGGCTACAAGTCCGCCGCCGCGATCCGACGCGAGCAGGGCTTCGACGAGGCTCAGGACAATGGCGGATACCACGCCGGAGCCAGGATCGAGGAGAAGAAGTCCCGCCATGGTGATGCGGAGACGCCGTCGGTTGACGCGGACGGGAGGGTGCCGGTGTTAAGTGTGCGAGAGTAGTGTGTTCGGGGTGCAGACCTGAAATCGTACCTGAGATACAATGCAACTTGCGATGGGCTTGCATGCAGCGAAGGCGCAAGTATCGGCGCAAGTAGGCGTGTGGTGCTGCCAGGGAACATACTATCTCCTTTGACGTCCCCCAAGCGACGTGGAGGATCGCCCCAAGGACTGAAGATAGGCGAGATGCGCCTTCCAGGCGCGTTAGGCCGAGCAAGTGTAGTGCTTAAGGCCCACCACCTCTCCGCGGGCCGTCTTCACGCCACCATCCCGCGTTTCCAACCAGTGACGACCGAGGTGTTCAACCCTCAACCCGTCGACCGACATGGCGCAGAGATCGCGCATTTACACCAGCTGGCAAGATCTCTCCGAATCGTACGAACAATGTCTCATCTCGTCCGCCGCCCTGATCACCCGCGATACGCTGCCCACTTGCCCAGAAGTGACGGACACCGAAGCGCCTCCCGCTCATCGTTCCCGCTTCCTCTCATGGTTTGAGATGCAAACTCAGAAAGCAAATGCAAGCCCTGCCGAGAGGGAGGAGGAGGACCTTTCCGATGGGGCTTCGCAGTCTGGCGAGGCTACATCAGTGCACGACGCCGAAGAGTCGGGGAAGGAGAGTCTGAGAATGGCTGCGGATCTTGACCGGGGACTGACTGATGCTGCGGGGGA
>Ga0308169_10005245_pt1 | contig 11889 bp, 10 predicted proteins | sample PhyBR1_2_FD_202139 | JGI IMG/M metagenome (GOLD analysis project Ga0308169, IMG submission 202139) | Phyllosphere microbial communities from UC Gill Tract Community Farm, Albany, California, United States - DLSLSB.R1 | ecosystem: Host-associated > Plants > Phyllosphere > Unclassified | place... | reverse complement strand
GCCGCCCTTCCCCGCCAGGACCTGGAAACCCTGTTCGAGCACCTGGAACTCGTTCCTATGCCATTCGGCAAGGAACTGTTCGAGTATGGCAGCAAATTGGAATACGTGTATTTCCCTACGACCTCAATCGTGTCGCTGCTGTATGTGATGGAAGACGGCGCCACCACCGAGATCGCCGTCGTCGGCCACGAAGGCGTGGTCGGCGTGTCGCTCTTCATGGGTGAGCGCGCCATGTGCAGCGCCGTCGTGCAGAGCGCCGGCTACGGCTACCGCCTGAAAACCCAGTTCCTGCGCGATGCCTTCATGGCCGGCGGCGCCCTGCCCCAGCTGCTGATGCGCTACACCAACGCCCTGTTCGCCCAGATGGCCCAGAACGCCGTCGGTGGCCGCCACAGCTCGATCGAGCAGAAGCTCTGCCGCTGGCTGCTCGACCGCCTGGACCGTTCGCCAGGCAACGAGCTGAAAGTGACCCAGGAACTCATTTCGATCATGCTCGGCGTGCGCCGCGAAAGCATCACGGCAGCGGCCGGCAAGCTGCAGGATGAAGGCCTGATCCAGTACCGCCGCGGCAACATCACGGTCCTCGACCGCACCGGCCTGGAAGAGTATGCGGGCGAATGCTATAAGGTTGCCAAGACGGAATATGACCGCCTGCTGATGGATGTGGCGCGTTAAGCGAAGCGAATGAAAAGAACGGCGCCGATGGCGCCGTTCTTTTTTGAGCTCGATGTCCACTTGACCCGACTGCCTGAAGGTAGGTCGGCGTGGCCGCAGCGGGACGTAGGGTGGGCGGCTCCACCCGGGTAGGTGCGTCACGGCGATGCGTGCGCCGCCCACGCGTTCAAACAGTGCCGGCCCCGACGCGAGGCTTCATGAGCCGGTTGAACGCGTGGGCGGCGTCAACGGTATCCATAGGCCCGCATCAGGGTAGAGCCGCCCACCCTACGTAGATTTCTACGCAGCAAACCTTCCCAGCTTACTGCTCCCCACCGTCGGCAACACCTGCGCCGGGCCGGGCGCTATCTGCTCGGCCGGCTCGTGCGCCGGCGCCAATGCCGGAATCCGCGCGCGCACGCAAGTCCCGACGCCGTTCACCCCACGCTCGACCTCGAGCTGCCCACCCAGCAGCAAGGCGCGCTCGCGCATGCCCAGCAGGCCGTGCGATTTCGAACCCACCAGGGCGTCCGGCGCGATGCCGATGCCGTCGTCCGTCACCTCGAGCGCGAGCGCATCGTCTTCGCGCGCCAGGTGCACGATCACGCTGCGCGCCTGGGCATACTTGGCGATGTTGTTGAGCGATTCCTGCACGATACGGAACAGCGCGATCGCATGCATCGGTCCCGCGCTGTCAACCTCGCCGTCCACCAGCACGTCGCAATCGAGGCTCGTCACCCGCGCATAATCGGCGCAATAACTCTGCAGGGCCGCGGCAAGGCCGAGGTTGTCGAGCAGGCTCGGGCGCAGGTCTTCGACGATGCGGCGCTTGAGCTGCACCGTATCGACCAGGGTCGCGCGGGCCCGTGCCAGCATCGCGGCCAGGTCCGGCCGGCTGGTGCGTAATTGCTCGCCCACACTGGCGAGATCCATGCCGATTGCTGTCAGGTTTGCGCCCATTTCGTCGTGCAGCTCGCGTGCCAAGCGCGATTTTTCTTCTTCCGACACATGGATCAGGTGGCGCGACAGCACCGACAACTGCTCGGTACGGCGCGCAACCGTGGTCTCGAGCTGATCGTTGGCCAGTTGCAAGGCATGCTCGGCCCGCGCACGCGCCGTGAAACTGCGCTGCACCAGCTGGTAGAACAGCAGCAGCACGGCGATCGCGGCGGCATTGATGCCGAGGCCGAGAATGACGGCGTGCCGGTATTGGTCGTAAAAAGCGGCGCTGCGCGCATTCAGCAATTCGTTCTGCTCGCTCAGCATGATCACGACCTGCAGGCGGATCTCGTCGCTGTCGCCCTCGCCCGGGGCGCCGGTGATGGTCAGGATTTCCTTCAGGCCGCCGTCGCGGTAGATCGTCACGGCCTCGTTCATCATCCGCAACTGGTGCTCGACCAGGCTGCGCAGCTGGGCCAGGTTCTTTTGCTGCGAAGGATTGTCGGCCAGCAGCGCGCTGAGTTTGCGCAGCTGGGTATCGATGCGCGCCGGCGCGGCTTGCACGGTGCCCAGGTAGCTGGGCGAACCCGACAGGAAATAGCCGCGCATATTGCTTTCGGCATCGGTGACGAGCAGGTTCAGGTGCTGCAGTTCGTCGGTCACCTTGGTGGTCTGGTCTTGCAGGGAATTGGCGGCCTTCAGCCCGTCCAGGTTGCGCAGCAGGAAGATGCCGTTGACGAGCAGGATCATCACGCAGGCGAAGCACAGCAGGGTCTTGTACAGGGGAAGCGAACCCGCGCGTTTCGGGAGGGGATCGGTGGAGAAGTACATCTGCTGAGTTCCTTTCGCGCAACTTGCCGGACGGGCTGATTATAGTCGCTGTGGGACTTTAATGCAGCGCAGCAATCTTGTTGAGTAGAAGGGAGGAGACAGAATGCACTCGCGGGACGCCCTTCGCCGCCGCACCGGATGCCGGTTCGGCAAGGGCGAACGCTGCACCTTGACGCTCATGCGGCCCTGGGGCCGCAGTGCCGGGACGGAGCCCGGCAAGGGCGGGCGCCTGGCGGCGCCCGCGACCTGCTCAGTCGAGCAGGTTGTTCTTCATTGCGTAATACGTCAGGTCGCTGTTCGACTGCAAACCCATCTTTTCCATGATGCGCGTACGGTAGGTGGACACCGTCTTGATCGACAGCGACAGCGCATTGCCGATATCGGAAACGGTTGCCCCCTTGGCCAGGCGCAGGAACACCTGGAATTCGCGGTCCGACAGCTCGGTATGCAGGGCCGTGTTCGGGTCGCGGTCGAAGCTCTGCGCCAGCAGTTCGCCGACGGTCGAGCTCACATAGCGGCGCCCCTGGAATACGGTACGCACCGCGGTCTTGAGCTCGTCGGCATCGCATTCCTTGTTCAGGTAGCCGTTGGCGCCCATCTTGAACAGGTTCAGCGCGTACTGCTGCGCCGGATAGCCGGAGAGAATCAGCACCGGCAGGTTCGGCTGGCCCTGGCGGATGGTACGCAGGATGTCGATCCCGCTCTGGTCAGGCATGGCGATGTCGAGCAGCAGCACATCGCAAATTTCGCGACGGGCAATGTCCAGCGCCTCGCGGCCGGTGGCGCCTTCAGCGACGACTTCGAAATCGCCGGACGAGGAGAAAATCTGTTTGAAACCTGCTCGAACTATCTGGTGGTCGTCACAAATGGCAACGCGTATCATTGTCTTCCCTTAAATTTTCCTGGACCAGGAAAGTGCCGGGGAATCTTACCCGGCTGTCATGCGTTGGTAGCTAAGCCGCATGTAACATTTTAGCACTCCGGCGCCCTACTACAACAGCGCACGACTGTCGTGTTAAGCGAACATTAATTCGGGAACCCGGATCCACGCTCCGCCGTCGACTCGTCGATTCCCTGTAGCAGTTTCATGCAGCCGGCATGCCCGTCCTCGCGGCGCGATGGCATCGCTGCCGCGAAGGCCTGGTCGTCTGTCTTGTCTAGGTCAAGCAGGCCGTACACCCTGCTTGAGCAGGGCGACGATGTCGAGCAGTTCCGCGCGCAGCCTGGCCGTGTCGACGGCGGGCGCCTCCTCGACCTGCACTTCCTCGATGCCGCCGGCCAAATTGCTGGCACGGCTGTCGAGCTTGTTGCGTGCACCGCTGATCGTGAAACCTTGTTCGTAGAGCAGTTCACGGATGCGCCGGATCAGCAGCACTTCGTGATGCTGGTAATAACGGCGGTTACCTCGGCGTTTGACCGGCTTCAGCTGAGTAAATTCCTGCTCCCAGTAGCGCAGCACGTGCGGCTTGACGCCGCACAATTCGCTGACTTCGCCGATCGTGAAGTAGCGCTTGGCCGGGATCGGCGGCAGCGCGGTCAGTTCAATCTTGTTCGGGCGATCGTTCATGGCTCACTTATTAAACGCAGTTCGCAGACACGGCGGGACGCACTCAGGCGGCGCGCGCCAGGTTGGCCGGGCTGGTTTCTTCAACCATGCCCTTGAGCTTCTGGCTGGCGTGGAAAGTCACGACGCGGCGCGCCGTAATCGGGATCTCTTCCCCGGTTTTTGGATTGCGGCCCGGCCGCTGCGGCTTGTCGCGCAACTGGAAGTTGCCGAAGCCGGACAGCTTGACGGCCTCGCCGCGCTCGAGCGCATTACGGATCTCGTCGAAGAAGGTCTCGACCATGTCCTTGGCTTCGCGCTTGTTCAGGCCGACCTGCTCGAAGAGCAGTTCGGCCAGCTCGGCCTTGGTCAGGGTCGGCAGGTCCTTTTCCGCTTCTTTCCGTACCCGCGCTACCTGCATCGCCCGATGCAGGTCGGCCGCCAGGGCCTCCTGGAATACGGCCGAATCAACGTCGTTGTTATTAATTTTGAAGCCCTGCCTTCAGATGGACATGTTTTGGAATGACTTACCCGCGCAGTTTTGCGCTGTGTTTTTCTCTTGCGGCCTCAGCCACGGCAGCCATCACGGCCTCCACGACATCGTCCTGCAAGGTCGATTGAGTATCTTGCAAGCTAAAGCGGAAAGCAAGCGATTTTTCGTCCGCCTCCAGCCCCTTGCCGCGGTATTCATCAAACAAAACAACGGCTTGCACGATCTTGCCGTTGACATGGGCAGCCAGCGCCGACGTGAAAGCATCGATCACGGACTGGGCCGCGACGTCCTGTTTGACCACCAGAGCGAGGTCGCGCGTGGCGCCCGGGAACTTCGAAATCTCGGTGTAGGCCGGGACCACGCGTTCCTGCAATGCGGCTGCATCGACTTCGAACAGCACCGGTGCCTGCGGCAGGTCGTACTTCTGCAGCCAGCGTGGATGCAGTTCGCCGATGAAGCCGACCACGCGGCCATCGAGCTCGACATTGGCGCAGCGGCCCGGATGCAGCGCCGGGTGCTCAGCCTTGACGAAGCGTACCACACGCGGCGAAAACAGCGCTTCCAGGTCGGCCTTGACGTCGAAGTAGTCGACGGCGCGGGTGGCTGCGCCCCACTGCTCCTCGATCGCCGGGCCGTAGGCCATGGCGGCCACGCGCTTGGGCTGGTCGAAACCGGCCACGCTCAGCGGGCCATCCGTCGTGATGTCGTTGCGCTTGAACACGGCGCCCACTTCGAACACGCGCACCCTGCCCGCCTTGCGGTTCAGGTTATAGCGCACGTTGGCCAGCAGGCCGCCGATCAGGCTCGAGCGCATGACGCTCATCTGGCTGGCGATCGGGTTCTGCAGCTTGATCGGCGCGTCGTTGGCAGCGAAATCCTGCTCCCAGACGCTTTCCACGAAGCTCATGTTGACGACTTCCTGGTAGCCGAGGTCAGCAAGCTGGTGCCGTACGGCGAACAGCGAACGGGTGTTTTCCGGCTCGATCAGCATCGCGCTCGGCGCCGTCGGCGGATTGGCGGGAATGTTCTCGAAGCCATACACGCGCGCGACTTCCTCGATCAGGTCTTCCTCGATCTCGATGTCGAAACGGTAGGACGGCGCGGTGACGGCGAACTTGCCCGGCTCGAAGGTGAACGGCAGGTGCAGGCGCGTGAAGATGTCGGCCACCATTTCGTCCGTGATCGGCACGCCGATGACTTTTTGCGCGCGCGCAGTGCGCAGCACGACCGGCTGGCGCTCCGGCAGCTTGGCGACCTGGTCGTCGACCGGGCCGACTTTCGTCGCATCGGTACCGCAGATGTCGAGGATCAGCGCGGTGATGCGCTCGATGTGCTCGACGGTCGTCGCGTAGTCGACGCCACGCTCGAAACGGTGCGCAGCATCGGTCGAGAAATTGTATTTGCGGGCACGGCCCTGGATCGCATTCGGCCACCAGAAGGCCGCTTCCAGGTAGATGTCGGTCGTCTCCAGCGTGACGGCGGTCGCGTCGCCGCCCATGATGCCGGCCAGCGATTCGATTTCCTTCTCGTCGGCGATGACGCCGACCCACTCGTCGACTTCGACGGTGTTGCCGTTCAGGAGCTTGAGCTGTTCGCCCTTTTTACCCCAGCGCACGTCGAGGCTGCCGTGGATCTTGTTCATGTCGAACACGTGCGACGGACGGCCGACTTCCAGCATGACGTAGTTCGAGATGTCGACCAGGGCCGACACCGAGCGCTGGCCCGAGCGCTCCAGGCGCTGCTTCATCCAGTCGGGCGTCGCGGCTTTCGCATTCAGGCCGCGGATCACGCGGCCGGTGAAGCGGCCGCACAGGTCGGGCGCGGAAATCTTTGCCGGCAGGACTTCGTCCATCGTCACCGGCACCGGCACCGTAGTCGGCAGGTGCAGCGGCGTGCCGGTGAGCGCGGAGACTTCGCGCGCCACGCCCAGCACCGACAGGCAATCGGCCTTGTTCGGGGTCAGCTTGATGGTGAACTTCAGGTCGTCCAGGCCGAGGTAATCGCGGATGCTGGCGCCGACCGGCGCATCGCTTGGCAATTCCATCAGGCCGCTGCTCTCTTCCGAGATTTTCAGCTCTTTCGCCGAGCACATCATGCCCTGAGACTCGACGCCGCGCAGCTTGCCGACCTTGATCTCGAATGGCTTGCCGTCCGCGCCTGGCGGCAGCACGGCGCCGGCCTGGGCGCAGATCGCCTTCATGCCCGCGCGCACGTTCGGCGCGCCGCAGACGATGTTCAGCAAGGTGCCCGTGCCAACATTGACCTGGCAGACATTCAGGCGGTCCGCGTTCGGGTGCTTGGCTACTTCGACCACTTCGGCCACGACCACGTTCGAGAATGGCGGTGCGACCGGCTCGACCTCTTCGACTTCGAGGCCGGACATCGTCAGCAGGTGGGACAGTTCATCCGAAGTCATCTTCGGATCGACCATGGAACGGAGCCAGTTTTCGGAGAATTGCATATCTTTTACCTTGTAACCGCGTAACTAATTATTGGGCGTACTGAATCGGAGGCAGAATTAATTAAACTGCTTCAGGAATCGCAAGTCGCCTTCATAGAAGAGGCGCAGGTCGTTAATGCCGTAACGCAGCATCGTCAGGCGCTCGAGGCCGGAGCCGAACGCGAAGCCGATGAATTTTTCCGGGTCCAGGCCGAAGTTTTTCACCACGGTCGGATGCACCTGGCCGGCGCCCGACACTTCCAGCCAGCGGCCCTTCAAGGGGCCCGAGCCGAAGGCGATATCGATCTCGGCCGACGGTTCCGTGAACGGGAAGTAGGAGGGACGGAAACGCACCTGCAGGTCGTCGGTCTCGAAGAAGGCCTTGACGAAGTTCAGGTAGACGCCCTTCAGGTCGGCGAAAGAAATATCCTCGCCGATCCACAGGCCTTCGACCTGGTGGAACATCGGCGAGTGGGTGGCGTCGCTGTCGACGCGGTAGGTGCGGCCCGGCGCGATGACCTTGATTGGCGGCGTGTGGGTGCGCGCGTAGCGCACCTGCATCGGGCTGGTGTGCGTGCGCAGCAGCAGCGGCTTGCCCGTCGTGTCATTGCCTTCGATATAGAAGGTGTCCTGCATCGAACGCGCCGGGTGGTTTTCCGGGCTGTTCAGGGCAGTAAAATTGGTCCAGTCGTTTTCGATTTCCGGGCCGTCGGCCACGTCGAAACCGATCGAGCGGAAGATCTGCTCGACGCGTTCCCAGGTGCGCATCACCGGGTGGATGCCGCCCATGGCGCGGCCGCGGCCCGGCAGGGTGACGTCGATCGATTCCGCGTTCAGGCGTTCCTGCAACTGGGCGTTGGCGAGTGCCTCGCGGCGGCCGGTCAATGCGCTTTCGATTTTTTCTTTTGCGGCGTTGATCAGGGCGCCCTGGGCCTTGCGCTGTTCAGGGTCGAGCTTGCCGAGGCCCTTCATCAAGTCGGTTACCTGGCCGGTCTTGCCGAGGTATTTTGCTTTTGCGTTTTCCAGCGCGGCCGCATCCGGGGCGGCGCCAAAGTCAGCCTGGGCCGAGGAGACGAGTTCTTCCAGCGAGTTCATTTGTGTTCTTTTCCTGTATTGGGTGGCAGGAGCCACAGGTCATCTGCAATTGTAGCGTGAACGCAACGCTTTATGCGTGCGAAGCGCACATTTACAGGAGCCCATAATCAAAAACGGGGCATAGGTCTGAACCGATGCCCCGCTCTTTTTGCACCGCGTTGCCGCGGCGCTAAGTACTAGCAAACTGCTATCAGGCAGCCAGCTTGGCCTGGACGGCAGCGACGATCGCGGCGAAAGCCGGCTTGTCGTGCACGGCCATGTCGGCCAGGACCTTACGGTCCAGTTCAATCGCGGCTTTTTTCAGGCCGTTCATGAACGCGCTGTAGGTCATGCCGTGCGAACGCGAAGCCGCGTTGATACGGGTGATCCACAGTGCGCGGAAGACGCGCTTCTTGTTGCGGCGGTCGCGGTATGCGTACTGGCCAGCGCGCATGACTGCTTGCTTGGCAATACGGAATACTTTTGAGCGACGGCCACGGTAGCCTTTAGCAAGCTCAAGAACCTTCTTATGACGGGCCCGTGCGGTAACCCCACGTTTAACTCTAGGCATATTAGCTCCTTAGTGTGAGATTAAGCAGATGGCATCATGCGGTAGACGCTGGTCACGTCCGACGCATTGATGTTACGGGTACCGCGCAGCTGACGCTTGTTCTTGGTGGTCTTCTTGGTCAGGATGTGACGCTTGAACGCCATACCCGATTTCACAGTACCGCCCGGACGCACGCGAAAACGTTTCTTCGCGCTGCTTTTGGTTTTCATTTTTGGCATAGTCATCTGTCCTTTTCACGGACAGCCTCATATCTAACAGGATTGCAGGTGGCAACTGGTGTCGCGCTTAGATGCCTGCTTTCACTTGTTTTGCAGCGCATGCGAGTGCGCTACAACCTGCTTCTAAAAACAGGAACCGCAGATTCTAACACAGGTTGTGGGGAATGGTGTTGCTCGGAGGCTGTAAATGCCGAGCGGAGGGACGTAGGGTGGGCGGGTTCCCCGCCCACGCGGTGATAGTTAGCAGCAAGATCATCCGGCACGATATCGACGCCGTCAGCGATCACCGCGTGGGCGGGAGACCCGCCCACCCTACAACGGCACAAGGCCGGACCCGGTACGACAGCGATTGCTGCAACACCTGATCCGGCCTTGTATCCAACCGAAGGAAGAATTACTTGTTCTTCTTCGGCGCGATAATCATGATCATCTGGCGGCCTTCCATCTTCGGGAACTGCTCGACCTGGCCATACGGCTCCAGGTCACCCTTCAGACGTTCGAGCATGCGGAAGCCGATATCCTGGTGCGCCATTTCGCGACCGCGGAAACGCAGCGTGATCTTGGTCTTGTCGCCCTCGCCGAGGAACTTGATGAGGTTACGCAGCTTGATGCTGTAGTCGCCTTCATCCGTGCCCGGGCGGAATTTGACTTCCTTGACCTGGATGATCTTCTGCTTCAGCTTGGCCTCGTGGGCCTTCTTCTGTTCCGAGTACTTGAACTTGCCGTAATCCATGAGGCGGCAGACCGGCGGGACCGCGTTCGGCGCGATCTCGACCAGGTCGACGTTCTTTTCTTCGGCCAGACGGAACGCGTCGGCCAGGCTCACAATGCCCAGCGGCTCGTTGTCCACCCCGGACAAACGCATTTCGGGGTGATTGATCTCGCCATTAATGCGATGAGCAGACTTGTCAGTAGCTATGTTGTTTCCTTTTAATGTCTAAATAACCGGCCGGCTTGGTTGACTCAGTGGGCCTTCGACGCCACTTCGCCAACAAGGCGCTCGATCAGGGCGTCGATGGACATGGTGCCCAGGTCGACATTGCCCCGTGCGCGCACGGCCACGGTGTTTGCTTCACGTTCCTTGTCGCCAACAACTAGAATATATGGCAACTTTTGGACGGAATGTTCGCGTATTTTATAGGTAATCTTCTCGTTTCGCAAATCAGCGTGAACGCGCAGGCCGGCCTTCTTCAGGCGGTCTTGCACCTCTTTCACATAGCTTGCCTGTGCGTCAGAAATGTTGAGCACAGCCACTTGCACTGGAGCGAGCCAGAGCGGCAGCGCGCCCGCGTAGTTCTCGATCAGGATGCCGATGAAGCGCTCCATCGAGCCCACGATCGCGCGGTGCAGCATCACCGGCACCTTGCGGGTATTGTCTTCTGCAACGTACTCGGCGCCGAGGCGGCCCGGCATCGAGAAGTCGACCTGCATCGTGCCGACCTGCCATGGACGGCCGAGACTATCCTTCAGGTGGTACTCGATCTTCGGGCCGTAGAAGGCGCCCTCGCCCGGCAATTCAGTCCACTCCACGCCGCAGGCGCGCAGGGCCGAACGCAGCGCTTCTTCCGCTTCGTCCCAGACTTCGTCGGTACCGATGCGGCTTTCGGGACGCAGCGCCAGCTTGACGTCGATATTGGTGAAGCCGAAATCGTCATACACTTCCATCGCCTGGGCGTGGAAGGCCGTCACTTCCGCCTCGATCTGCTCTTCGGTACAGAACACGTGGCCGTCGTCCTGGGTGAAGCCGCGCACGCGCATGATGCCGTGCAGCGCGCCCGAGGACTCGTTGCGGTGGCACTGGCCGAACTCGCCATAGCGCAGCGGCAGGTCGCGGTAGCTCTTCATGCCCGAGTTGTAGATCTGCACGTGGCCCGGGCAGTTCATCGGCTTCAGGGCGTAGGAACGGTTCTCCGACTCGGTCGTGAACATGTTCTCGCGATAGTTGTCCCAGTGGCCGGTCTTCTGCCACAGGGTGACGTCGAGGATCTGCGGCGCTTTCACCTCGTCGTAGCCGTTGGCCTGGTATTTCTGGCGCATGTACTGCTCGACCTGCTGCCAGACGGTCCAGCCCTTCGGATGCCAGAAGACCAGGCCCGGCGCTTCTTCCTGGAAGTGGAACAGGTCCAGCGCCTTGCCGAGTTTACGGTGGTCGCGCTTTTCCGCCTCTTCCAGCATGTGGAGGTACTGCTCCTGGTCTTCCTTCTTGGCCCAGGCGGTGCCGTAGACGCGCTGCAGCATCTCGTTTTTCGAGTCGCCACGCCAGTAGGCGCCGGCCAGCTTCATCAGCTTGAAGACTTTCAGCTTGCCGGTCGACGGCACGTGCGGGCCGCGGCACAGGTCGGTGAAATTACCCTCGGCGTACAGCGAGACGTCCTCGCCCGCAGGGATCGAGGAAATGATCTCAGCCTTGTAGTCCTCGCCGATCGACTTGAAATAGGCGACGGCTTCGTCGCGCGGCAGCACGCGGCGGGTCACCGGCTCATCGCGCTTGGCGATTTCGGCCATTTTCTTTTCGATCTTCGCCAGGTCTTCCGGCGTGAATGGACGCTTGTACGAGAAGTCGTAATAGAAGCCATTTTCGATGACCGGGCCGATCGTGACCTGGGCGTCCGGGAACAGTTCCTTGACTGCATACGCTAACAGGTGCGCGGTCGAGTGGCGGATGACGTCCAGGCCTTCGGGATCTTTATCGGTGACGATGGCGAGATCGGCATCCTGCTCGATCAGGAAGGAAGTATCGACCACCTTGCCGTCGACCTTGCCGGCGAGCGCCGCCTTGCCAAGGCTCGGCGCGATGCTGGTCGCCACCTGGGCGACCGTCATGGGGCCGTCGAACTGACGGCTGGAGCCATCGGGAAGTCGCACATTAAGCATAGTGATCTCCATTTGGCGCCGCGCGCCGGGTATGTTGAAAAATTCGTTAAAAAATTTGAAACTTGAAATCTCTGGACGAAAAAAAACGCGGGCTAGCCGCGTTGATTTCAGTGTGTCGAGTCAAAAGAACACCCTACCGCGTCTAGCGATTCCCCCACAACTTCGTTGTAGTTCGCGGTGTCATAACCGTGGATGCCTTTCTAGCTCTTACTAAGTATTCTGGTGGGCGGTGCAGAATTCGAATCTGCGACC
>Ga0308169_10005244_pt1 | contig 11890 bp, 9 predicted proteins | sample PhyBR1_2_FD_202139 | JGI IMG/M metagenome (GOLD analysis project Ga0308169, IMG submission 202139) | Phyllosphere microbial communities from UC Gill Tract Community Farm, Albany, California, United States - DLSLSB.R1 | ecosystem: Host-associated > Plants > Phyllosphere > Unclassified | place... | reverse complement strand
CGGCGATCCCGAGCCCGAGCAGTGCACCGATCGCGGCGAGCAGCAGAGAGCGGCGCCCCACGGGTTGATGGACGTCCCACAGCGCGCCCGCGAGGGCCGGGGTCGGGGTCGGGGTCGCGGAAGCGGTATCCTGGGTCATTTCCTGTCCGATTGGGTTGGCGCCAGCGAGGCGACGTAGACCGCGACGTTGCGCAATTCGGCGGGGGTCAGCTTGCGGGCGAAGGCCGGGCTCATGCCGGCACGGCCGCGACTGATCGACCGGCGGATGTCAGCGATCGAGCCGCCATAGAGCCAGATGTCGTCGGTGAGCGCGGGCGCGCCGATCGCGCCGTCGCCGCCCAGATCGCGACCGTGGCAATCCCAGCAGCCGGCCTTGTTATACGCGTCGCGCCCGCGCTGCTGCGCGGCGGGATCGGTGACGCCGGCGGTGAACGCATGGATGAACCGCGCCAGCGTCTCGATCTGCGCCGGGGTCTGCGGCGGAAGCGGCTCGGCGGCGTCGGGGTTCTTGCTGGCATAAGCGGGCATCACCGCAAGGTTCCAGCCATGCTTGTTGCCCGCGCGGATCCCGTAGCGCGCGATATCCTCGATCTGCGCGACGGTACCTTCGCGGTACAGATGCTCGTTGTCAGTGAGATGGGGTACGCCCAGCGTCCGATCGCCCTTGCCGGCCGCGCCGTGACACGATGCGCAATGCTGTGCGTAGACCGGATGTCCCGCAGCGATCGCGGCATCGCGCAGCATCGGGTCGCCGAGGATCGCCTCGGGATCCGCCCGCAGCACCTGCGCCGCGATCGCCCGATCGCGCACGCCGTGCGTGACCACGGCGGCGATCAGCACGAACAGCGGTATGATCCACAACAGCCGCCGCCGTGTTGCGGCGCGGGCGAAGGTCCGGGGGGGCTTCATGGCGCCGGTCGTCTATCCAGCGCGCGCCCTGCGTCCAGCACCGAACGGTAACGTACAGGTTACGAAACCGTCGGGCGCGCCGCGTTGGGAATGTTTGCGCTTGCCCGGCCGACAAAGACTGATAGCCACGCGGAATGACGGGGACGGATACAGACTATCGGGAGCGCCTGGCCGCAGAAGCCAAGCGCGTTCGCGATAGCGGCGATCTCGGGCGGTCCGAACCGCTGATCCGGCTCTTCGATTTCCTCGTCGAACGCTCGCTCGACGGTCGCATCCCGCGCGAGATCGAGATCGCGCAGGACGTCTTTGACAAGACGCATGATTTCGACGGGATGCTCGACGCCTCGGTGCGCGTCTATATCCACCGCCTTCGTCGCAAGCTTGCCGAGCATTACGCGCGAGCCCCCGGCGATCCCGACTGGATCTCGATCCCGCTCGGCGAATACCGGGTCGTTCTCGCCTCGCCGCCCGCGGCCGACGAGGCCGTAGAGCAACCTGAGCCCCCCGTTGCGCCGCCCAAACGATCGATCAACCGGGTCTGGCTTGCTCTTCTAGCGCTCGCGCTGGTCAACGCACTCGCCTGGATCGTCTATGTCGATCGGTCGTCGGGCGACGACGCTGCGGTGCGGAGCAATTTGTGGCGGCCGATCGCCGACAACAAGCGGCCGACGCTGGTCGTGCTGGGCGACTATTACATCTTTGGCGATGCGGCCGACGGGATCGTCGTGTCGCGACTGATGCGCGACTTCGCGATCAACTCGCGCGAGGAGCTCGACCGCTATCTGATGCTCAACCCAGACAAGGTCGGCAGCTATGTCGACGTGAACCTGCATTATCTGCCGGTCAGCGTCGGGCGAGGCTTGCGCAGCCTGCTGCCGATCGTCAACGCCGCGACGAACGCCAGTGGCGAGCACCCCGGCGTCGAGACGATGTCCGACATGAAGCCCGAGATCTTCAAGGCGGCGAACGTCGTCTATCTCGGTTTCCTGAGCGGGCTCGGCGCGTTGCAGGACCCGCTGTTCCGCGCATCGGGGTTCAAGGTCGGCGACAATTTCGACGAGCTCATCGACAAGGCGACCGGCCGGCGGTTCAAGTCGGACTGGGGCGTGGTGGCGGACGGCAAGGTGCCGCAGCGCGACTATGGCTATATCGCAAGCATGCTGGGGCCAACCGGCAACCGCATCCTGATCATCGCCGGAACGCGCGATCCCGCCGTGGCGCAGATGGCCGAGATCGCCGCCGATCAGGAGCAGCTGAAGGCGATCGATGCGAAAAGCGGTGGCGGCGCGTTCGAGGCGCTGTTCGAGGTGCGGACGCTGGGCAATCTCAACCTCGGCAGTTCGCTCGTTCTGGCGCGGCCGATCCGCGCCGAGAGCATCTGGCAACCCGAACGTCCGTCCGGCGCCGGCAATTCGTCGCATCCGACCAACTAGACATGTCGCTGTATTCAAACACGTAACACTATCGGACCGCACGTTCGATCCGGCGCGGTGACCGTACGGTACTGGCGCGCTCGGCCGATTTCGTCTCAGGACCCCCGCCAGAGACCATGAAGGGGGATCGATTTGACGCGATCGATACGTATCTTGCGATATGCCGGCTCGAGCCTCGCGATCGTTGCGGGATTGGCGAGCGCGGCGCACGCCCAGGCCGATACGGCGCAGCAGCAGGTTGCGATCGTGCCGGCTTCGTCCGCCCCGGACCAAGGGGGCGACGCTCCGGCCGATACCAACCGCGAGGATATTCTCGTGGTCGGACGGAGCGTGTCGCTGGAGACCAAGACGGCGACCGGCAGCCGGCTCGGCCTGACCGTGTTGCAGACGCCCGCCAGCGTCGCTGTACTCGACGGCGACGAGGCGCGCGCGCGGGGCGACATGAGCGTCGTCGAGGCAGTCACGCGGGCGCCCGGGATCACCAGCGTGGCCAGCCCCGGCAATGGCGGCACCGCGCTCGCCGCGCGCGGCTTCTCCGGCCAGGGCTCGGTGCTCCAGCTCGTCGACGGGATCCGCCTGTTTCCGGCCGCCGGCACGATCACCTTTCCGACCGACCCGTGGACGATCGACCGGATCGAAGTGCTCAACGGCCCCGCCTCGGTCCTGTACGGCCAGGGTTCGCTCGGCGGCGCGGTCAACGTGATCTCGAAGACGCCGAGCGGGGATCGGACTCGGATCGACGCCGAGCTCGGCTATGGCTCGCAGAACAGCGCGCACGTCGCGGCGGGGATCGGCGGACCGGTCGATCGGGTCCTGTCCTACCGGATGGATGCGAGCTATCGACGCTCCGACGGGTATGTCGACCGCGGCGGATCGCGCAGCCTCGCGCTGTCGGGCGCGCTGCGGTTCGCGCCGAGCGATGCTTTCTCGCTGATGCTGCGCGACGATTATGGCGACGTGCACCCGTCGAAATATTTCGGCACGCCGCTGATCGACGGCAAGCTCGACACGGCGATCCGCGAGCGCAACTACAACGTGGCCGACGCGGAGATGTGGTCGAAGGACAATCGCCTGTCGCTCACGCTCGACTGGTCGCCGAGCGACACGGTCACGGTCAGCAACGTCGGCTATACCATGACGAGCAAGCGGCGCTGGCGGAACCTCGAAAACTATTGCTGGATCGACGCGAGCGGGAATTGCCCCAGCGGCTATAACAGCACGTCGGGCACGCCGGGTACGATCTATCGCACCGACAATACCGGCATCGTCCACGACCAGAGGCAGTGGGGCGATCAGGGGACGATCACGCTCGCCACACCGATCGGTGGCGGCGTTGCGAACGATCTCGTCGTCGGGTTCGACGTGAACCTCGTCAAGCTGACCTATTCGCATGATTTCGGATCGGACCTGCAGGAGGACTTCGTCGATCCCTACCGGTTCGATCCCGGCAGCTTCTACGACACGCAGGGCATAGCGCCGCGCTATCGCACACGGACGGTCGAGTGGAGCCTGTTCGCCGAGGACAGGCTGAAGATCGGCGAAAAGCTGTCGATCGTCGGCGGCGTGCGCGCGGAGAGCGACAAGGTGTCACGCTACACCTTCGTCTATACCGGCGACGCCATCACCGGCGAGGTGCCGGCGCTCAACGGCGGGGCGAACGCGTCGCGCAAACTGGACAACACCACCTGGCGCGTCGGCACGGTGTATCAGCCGACCCCCAACACCTCGCTCTATGCGCAATATGTGACGGGCGTCGATCCGCTGGGGACGCTCACCACCTATTCGACCGCGGCCAGCCAATATTACTTCACCAACGCGACCGGCGAGCAGATCGAGGGCGGTATCAAGGGCAGCTTTCTGGAGGGCCGCGTGTCCGCGACATTGTCCGCCTACCGGATTGTGAAGCATAATCTGGTCGCGCAGCGCACGCCGACCAGCCCGGTCGAGCAGATCGGCCAACGCTCGTCCAAGGGCATCGAGGCGACCGTCCGCGTCGCGCTGCCGGCCGGGTTCCTGATCGATGCCAACGGCACCGTGCTCAAGGCGCGCTATGACGATTTCGTCAGTGGTGCGAACACGTACACCGGCAATGTGCCCACCGACGTGCCGCAGACAGCGGCGAACCTCTGGCTCAACTGGACGGGGCAGAAGATCGGCGCGCGCGCGGGGCTGCGCTATGTCGGCGCGCGCTACTCGGACGATGCCAACCTGTTCCGCGTGCCCGCCTATGCCGTCGTCGACGGCAGCCTCAGCTATGCGCTCCGGCCCGAACTCGCGCTCGATCTCCACGTCTACAACCTCCTCGACAAGGATTACGCGCTGACGACCTATAACGACCAGCAATGGATCCTTGGCCGGCCGCGCTCGATCGATGTCTCGCTCCGCGCCCGCTTCTAGCGCCCGGCGCCCGGCGATCGGCCATTGGCTGAAGCGCTGGCTGTATATCGGCCATCGCTGGCTCGGCATCGGCAGCTGCATCCTATTCGCGATGTGGTTCCTGTCGGGGCTGGTGATGATCTATGTCCCGTTCCCGGCGCTCACCGCGCGCGAGCGGCTCGCGGGCCTGCCGACGATCGACTGGGCGCTGGTTCGCACGGTCCCCGGCGAGTCGTTGCGCACCGCCGAGGTCGATATGCCGCCGCGCGTCCTGCTGCTCGAGATGCGCGGTGCGCTTCCCGTCTGGCGGGTGACCGGCGACGATGGCCTGGACCGTAGCATCTCGGCGCTCGACGGCACCGTGCAGACGCCGCCGACCGAGGGCCAGGCGCGCGCGATCGCCGGACGGTTCGGTCGTGACGCGGTGACGGGCGTGCAGCGGATCGCGCGCGACCAGTGGACCGTATCGGGCGCGTTCGACCGCCACCGCCCGCTATGGAAGGTGACGCTGGCGGGGTCCGACGCGCGCGTCCTGTACATATCGGGCAGCACCGGTGCGGTGGTCCTCGATACCGTCCGTACCGAACGCTTCTGGAACTGGCTCGGATCGGTCCCGCACTGGCTGTATTTCACGGTCGTCCGGCAGGACAATGCGGTCTGGCGACAGGTGGTGATGTGGGTGTCGGGGCCGTGCATCGTCGCGGGGCTGACCGGGTTCTGGATCGGCATCCTGCGCACGCGCTTCGGCCGCAGACGCTACCGCGACGGGCGGATGACGCCCTATCGCGGGTGGATGCTGTGGCATCACTGGGCCGGGCTGATCGGTGGCCTGTTCCTGCTCACCTGGATCTTCAGCGGCTGGCTGTCGGTCGATCCGTTCCGGCTGTTCGGGAGCGGTGGCGTCTCGGTACAGGCCGAGGCGCGGTATGAGGACGCGCGCTGGGCGAAGCCGCCGGACATGGCGCGCCTCGCGCGGATCGCCCGCGGCGCCAAACAGGTCGAGCTCGCCTGGGTGCGCGGGCGGCCGATGCTCGAGATCCGCTGGCCAGCCGGGACGCGGATCGTTGACGTCCGGACGCTCGCCCCGTTCGCGCCGGTCATCGCGCCGGCGGCCTTGGTGCCGGGCGCGCGGATCGTCGCCGCCGAAAGGCTGACCGCGCCCGATGCCTATTGGTATGCGCTCGACGGTCTGCCCCAACTGCCCGTAATGCGCATCCGGTTCGACGATGCGGCGCGGACCTGGGTGCATCTCGATCCGGCGAGCGGCCGCGTGCTCGGCACGATCGACGCGCGCGGACGCGCCTATCGCTGGCTGTTCGACCTGCTGCACAAATGGGATCTGACGATACTGACCCTGCATCGGCCGGTCTGGGACATCGCGCTATGGGCGCTGTCGATCCTGGGGCTGGTGACGTCGGTGAGCGGGATCTGGCTGGGTTGGCGGCGGCTGCGGCGACCGAAACCGGTGCGGTCCAAGCGTCTCAATCGCGCGCCCGTCATCATGGAGGGGACATGACGACCATCAGGATCCGCCCGGTCACGCTCGCCGCGGCGGCGATCGCGCTGTGCTGCGCGGGCACGGCGTTCGCACACAACGTGGCCGAAGGCGACCGCGGCTATATCGCCACGACGACGGGCGTGCGGATCGGCGCGTTCTTCTATCTGGGCGCCAAGCACATGGTGACCGGGTACGACCATCTGCTGTTCCTGATGGGGGTCGTCTTCTTTCTCTACCGGCTGCGCCAGGTCGCGACCTACGTCACACTGTTCGCAATCGGGCACAGCACTACCCTGATCCTCGGCGTCTTGTTCGGGACGAGCGTGAACGCGTATCTGATCGACGCGGTCATCGCGCTGTCGGTGGTCTACAAGGCGTTGGACAATCTCGGCGCGTTCGAGCGCTGGTTCGGCCGCCGGCCCGACCCGCGCGCCGCAGTGCTGATCTTCGGGTTCTTTCACGGCCTCGGGCTTGCGACGAAGCTGCAGGATCTCGGGCTGTCGGCGGACGGACTGCTCGCCAACCTCGTCGCGTTCAACCTGGGTGTCGAGACCGGCCAGCTGCTGGCGCTGGCCGTGATCCTGATCGCGATGGGCTATTGGCGGCGGACCGCCGGGTTCGCGCGCAATGCCTTCGCCGCCAACGCCGTGCTGATGACCGCAGGATGTGTCCTGTTCGGCCAGCAGATCGCCGGCTACCTCATCGGAGTATCGCCATGACCGCGACCGGACCGCAGATCGAAACCGCGCCCCCCACGCTGCGACAACTGAACACCGCTGTGCTAATCGCCGCCGGCGCGGCCGCGGCGATCAGCATCGCGGCGGTGCTGCCGGCCGAATATGGCGTGGATCCGACCGGGATCGGCCGCGTCCTCGGCCTCACGCCGATGGGGGAAAGGCGGGTCGCGCAGGCGAATGGCGGCAAGGCGCCGGCCGGGCCGGTCGCGGGCGACGCGATCGCGACGACGCCCGACGGTGGCCGGCGAGTCCGGATCGTGCTCGGTCCCTATGCCGGCCGCGAGGTGAAGGCGGCGATGAAGGCGGGTGCCGAACTCACCTATCGATGGTCGACCGACGGCGCGCCGGTGGAGTTCGAGTTCCACGGCGAGCCCGACGTGCCCAGGACCCCCGGCGACTATTCGAGCTATGCAAAGGGCATGAAGGCCAGCGCGCAAGGCCGCTTCAAGGCGGGCTTCGCGGGGCATCATGGCTGGTACTGGAAGAACCCGACCGCGACTCCGGTCGTCGTCACCGCGATCGTCAAGGGCGCGGTGGAGTCGTTCGCGCCGATCTACGCCAAGGGCGCTGCCGTGGCCGCGCGTGCGCCAGACTCGGTCGCTGGCGGAGCGGGGGCGGTCGAGACCACGCGCTATGCCACCGATCTCCCGATGAAGACCGTGATGCGCGCGGTGTTCGGCCATGCCGCGCAGGAGATCTGGAAGCGGCAGGGCTATGTGTCCGACGCGACGGGTGTCCACTCGCTGTTCCCGAAGGATGCCGAGGAATGGACGCTGGCCGAGAACGACGCGATCAGCCTGGCGGAAATGACCAATATCCTGCTGCTGCCCGGGCGCCGGGTCGACGAGCAGGCCTGGATCGACAGCGTCGCGGGCGTGCGAAAATCCGCGCTGATGCTGGCGGCGCTGACCCGGACGCAGGACAAGGACGCGTATCTGGAGGCGGGGCTCCACCTGAACGACGCCTGCAACGCCTGTCACGCGCGCTATGCACCCGGCGTCGAGTGACGCGTCGGGCCGATGTCCAAACGAGAAAATGGGGGTTGCCGGAATGCTCGGCGGCCCCCTTTTTCATACGCATCGGGTGAAGCGGACTATTCCCGATTACGCCTGCGATCGCGGAAGCCCATGCGCTGCAATTCGGGCTCCTTGTCGAGGAACTGGTGCTTCAGCGCGCCGCCGATGTGGAGGATCAGCAGCAGGATCATCAGATAGCCCCCGATCTTGTGCCACTCGGCAAACTCCTCGTGCAGCACGTGCTGCGGTTCGACGCCGCCGGGCTCGAGTCCGATGTTCGCGATCGGCGTGATCGCCGGCAGCGGGATCGCCCACCAGATTCCCGGGGGAGGGGGTGGACCCTTGGACGCACCGGCAGGAGGCGCACCCGGCGTGCCATTGGCGGGTGCCGCCATCGGCGACGCACCCATTGGCGGGCGGGCGACCTTCGCGCCGGCAGACCCGGCGGGGGGATGCGCCGACAGGATCGCCCAGCCGGTCAGCGGCATCAGCATCATGCCCGAGTAGAGCAGGAAATGCGCGACATGCGCGGCGTGCCGCTCCCACGGCTTCATGGTGTCGGGATAGGGCGGGGGCTCGTGGAGCAAGCGCCAGCCGATCCGCACGATCGTCAGCGCGAGCACGGTCAGCCCCGACGACAGATGCGAGGTGATGCCGAAACCGTAAAAGGCCCTGTGCGTCTTGAAGAAACCGGCGGCGAGATCCCAGACCAGCAGCCCGCTGACCAGGTTCCAGATGATCAGGATCGCGATCGCCCAATGCAGCCACATCGCGACGCGTGTGTAGCGCACGCTCTCGGTACTGGGCCTGCCCGGAAGCCACCCCGCCTCGATCGATCTGGTTGCCATATCCTCTCCTCCATCCTGATGGTTCGGCATCGCTGCGCCGGGCCAATCCGATCGCTACTCGGGCGTAGACCTGGCGGGCGACAGCAATGCTTTATTTGAACTAGACAGTCATCGTTGGACGACTTAGTCAAGAAAAAAGCAAGGTGGGGTGGTCGGGTCGAGGTCGTCGATGGCGGCGCTCGAACGGTCGCCGACACCCGCTGCGCGCTCTGCCGCGACATTAGTCTGAGAGGATCGATCCGATGAAGCTTACCAGGTTTACCGTTGAAGGCCGCACCCGTCTGGGCAAGGTGGTCGATGACCGGATCATCGACATCAGCACCGCGGCGCCCGCCGCCGGCCACTCGATGCGTCTGCTGCTCGAACAGCTCGAATCGCTGCGCCCGGCGATCGAGGCGCTCGACGCCCCGTCCTTCGCGCTGGCCGATGTCGTGCTCGAAGCGCCGATCGCCGATCCGCGCAAATATCTCGCGATCGGCATGAACTACCAGTCGCACGTCGACGAGGCGGAGGCCGCGGGCAAGACCGCACCCAAGACGCAGATCTGGTTCAACAAGCAGGTGACGTGCATCAACGGGCCGTTCTCGGACGTCGACGTGCCGAAGGCGGGCCCCGACATGGTCGATTACGAGGCCGAGATGGGCGTCGTCATCGGCAAGCGCTGCCGCCATGTATCGCGCGAGGAGGCGCGGTCGATGATCGCGGGCTATGTCGTGTGCAACGACGTGACCGCGCGCGACTGGCAGTTCCGCTCGCCGACCTTCACGCTCGGCAAGTCGTTCGACACGCACGGCCCGATCGGCCCGTGGATCACGACCGACGACGAGATCGCCGATCCGCACGCGCTGACGATCGTGCTCGAACTCAATGGCGAGCAACGCCAGCATGCGTCGACCAGCGAGATGATCTACGACATCTATGACCAGATCGCGTATCTCAGCCAGGTGATGACGCTGGAGCCCGGCGATCTGATCGCGACCGGTACGCCAGCGGGCGTCGGCATTGCGGGCAACCGCTTCATGAAGGATGGCGACGTCGTGCGCGTTTCGGTCGACGGGCTTGGCGCGATCGAGAACCGGTTCGTCAACGAACGCTGAGATAGGGTGCGCGCCAGCCGGAACATCGGCGGCGCGCGCTGGCCCGTAATAACGATATTAATGTCTGGAGAGCGAGATGTCGGGTTTGAGCACCGAGCAGCAGCGTACGCGAACCTTCGAGCGGCGCAATCCGGTCACGGGCGAGGTCGCGACGACGGTCCACGCAGCGACCGTCGCCGACGCCAATGCGGCCTGCGATGCGGCGCAGGCGGCGTTTCCGGTCTGGTCGGGGCTGGGCCCGAACGCGCGCCGCGCGGTGCTCATGAAAGCAGCGGCCGAGCTGGAGGCGCGCGCGCCGCAGTTCGTCGCGGCGATGATGGGCGAGATCGGCGCGACGCAGGGCTGGGCCGGGTTCAATCTGGCGCTGGCCGCCGGGATCGTCCGCGAAGCCGCCGCGATGACGACGCAGATCACCGGCGAGGTCATCCCGTCGGACAAGCCGGGCTGCATCGCGATGGCGATGCGCGAGCCGGTCGGCGTGATGCTCGGCATCGCGCCGTGGAATGCGCCGATCATCCTCGGTGTGCGCGCGATCGCGATGCCGCTCGCATGCGGCAATACCGCGGTGCTCAAGGCGAGCGAGCAATGCCCGCGCACGCACGCGCTGATCGTCGAGGCGTTCCAGGCAGCGGGGCTGCCCGATGGCGCGGTCCAGATCGTCACCAACGCGCCCGAGGATGCCGCCGAGATCGTCGGCGCGCTGGTCGATCATCCCGCGGTGCGGCGGATCAACTTCACCGGCTCGACTCATGTCGGCAAGATCATCGCGAAGCGCGCGGCGGAGCATCTGAAGCCGGTGCTGCTCGAGCTGGGCGGCAAGGCGCCGCTGATCATCCTCGACGACGCCGATCTCGACGAGGCGGTGAAGGCGGCGGCGTTCGGCGCGTTCATGAATTCGGGCCAGATCTGCATGTCGACCGAGCGGATCATCGTCGTCGAGGCGGTGGCGGACGCGTTCGCCGCCAAGTTCCGCGACAAGGTCGCAGCGATGCCCTGCGGCGATCCCCGCGATGGCAAGACTCCGCTGGGCGCGGTCGTTGACCAGAAGACGGTCGATACGGTGACGGCGCTGATCGACGATGCGCTGGCCAAGGGCGCCGAAACACTGGTCGGCGGCGATGCGAATGGCGTCCTGATGCCCGCGCACGTGATCGACAAGGTGACGCCCGACATGAAGCTGTTCCGGGACGAGAGCTTCGGCCCCGTCGTTGGGATTATCCGCGCGCGCGACGAGGCGCACGCGATCGACCTCGCCAACGATACGGCGTACGGCCTCTCGTCCGCGGTGTTCACGCGCGACACCGCGCGCGGTCTGCGCGTCGCCCGGCAGATCCAGTCGGGCATCTGCCACATCAACGGCCCGACCGTGCACGACGAAGCGCAGATGCCCTTCGGCGGCACCAAGGCGTCGGGCTATGGCCGGTTCGGCGGCAAGGCCGGGATCGACTCGTTCACCGAACTGCGCTGGATCACGATCGAGACGCAACCGGGCCATTACCCGATCTGATCGCCTCCAACGGCCTGTGTAACGGTAGCGCGATCGTAGAGGAACGGTTCTCTACGCGCGCTGCGCACAGATCCCGGTCATTGGGCAAGGGCAGGGCTCGTCCCGCACCATTCACAAACACCCGAGTGGAGGCCAGTTCCAGAGCGAGGCCGGCCAGACTTAGGACACCAGATCATGTCAGTCGCAAAGTTCGCCAACCACCTCTACGGCACCCCGCTCAGCACGGCGATCCGCGAGACCAGCTGGATCATCCCCGGGGTGCAGAGCATCCACATCATCGCGATCGCAGGCGTCGTCGGCGCGGCGATCGTGATGGACCTGCGGCTGGCGGGCGTGCTGGCGACCGACGAGGCGCCGCGCGCGGTGGTGAAGCGGCATCTGCCGTGGATGTGGTCGTCGCTCGCGCTGCTGCTGGCGAGCGGGTTCGTCCTCGGGCTCGGCGAGCCCTACCGCGTGCTGATGAACCCGG
>Ga0308169_10005243_pt1 | contig 11891 bp, 21 predicted proteins | sample PhyBR1_2_FD_202139 | JGI IMG/M metagenome (GOLD analysis project Ga0308169, IMG submission 202139) | Phyllosphere microbial communities from UC Gill Tract Community Farm, Albany, California, United States - DLSLSB.R1 | ecosystem: Host-associated > Plants > Phyllosphere > Unclassified | place... | reverse complement strand
TTCCCTCAACAGCTTCTCCACAGCGCTGCATTCCGTGACCTCGGACCGCGACCTGATCAACACCATCACGCAGCACACCTCACCGCACGTCGTGCCGACCCTCGCGGTCGCCATGAACCGCGTGCCATATCACGGCTCGGCCGACTCGCACTACGACATGCGGGGCGAAGACTCTGCGCACAACCCGCACCTCTCGCAACCGCCACTGTCGCCGCGCCTGCACTCTTTACCCGACAACGTGCTATCGCCGCTCGGTCTGCTCGCCGAGGCCAGCTTGCAGAACACGGACGGGAAGAAGACTGCCGGAGCGTACGGAAAGATGCACCGACCGAGTCCCCTGAGCCTGGACGGGAGAGGTCAACAGCGCGGAAATCCAGCTGCGGCAAACTACCGGATGGCTACGAGCGATGTACGAGGCGGAACGGACGAGGAGGACATCAAGGGCAAGGACGCGGGCCGTGGAGTCGCTTCGCACGATTACTTCCGGCCTGGCGCGTCGGTGCCGCAGGCGCCCGGACCAGGTGGTGACAACAGGGTGCGTTCCGGCCTGTGATGAAGGACAACTTTCGCTGATGGTGTAGATGCCGGAGCTGCTCACCATTGTGTCGCGCGAAGAGATCAACGAGCTGTTCGAGATCTTCTTCGACCACATGGCGCCGCATGTCCCGATGATATACCGCGAGTTTCACACGCCGGACCTTGTTCTGCAGCGGTCGCAGTTCCTCTGTACAGTGTGAGTGACACGATTTCTGGTCCCAACACAGCCCGTGCTGATCAGCAGCATCTGCGCGATATCCGCTCGATACTACACCAAGCGGCCCGATGCGCACCAGCTTCTGTCCTCTTATGCCAAGCGCCTTGCGTTTGAGATCCCGTCGAGGGGATACAAGAGCGTGGAGGTATGCCAAGCATATCTGCTTCTCTCGGTCTGGACGCTTGGCCCGGAAAAGACATTCGAGCAGGACAGGACATGGATGATGCTAGGTGAGCACCGCGAGGTCTAAAATGGCTCGACGCTCACAATCAGGAATGGCCATACGGTGAATATATGGCGTTGTATCATTCGAACGAAAGCTGACCTCAGCATGGCGACCGACCTCAATCTGCACCGCAAGAGCATAACATCTGGCCTGGACACCGAAGAAGGACGAGCGCGGGATCTCGAGGTGCGTTCGGCCGGAACAGAATGAGCTCGGCACCGAGGCTGACGCACAGATCATCAACCGGGAACGATGCTGGCTACACTGCTTCATCCTGGATCGGTCGCTCTCGGCCCAGATGGGCAAGCCGTACACGCTGCGGGAGGACTACATCATACGGAAAGCTTGCGAGGCGTCTTGGCACCAGCAAACATTCGCGCTGCCCAGCGATCGTCCTATGGCTGCGTATGTCGTCTTGCAGCAGATCATGAGCCGGGCCATCGACTCGATCTACTCGTCCACGACGACCGTCTCTGGCCTGCGGCACGATTGCGATTGTGAGTGTTGCGCGCAGGGGTGACCGAGTTGAGGCTGACTGTCAGATATGCTCATCGTCCGGTCCGCTCACGAGGAGCTCCGGCGGTGGCTGACAGAGGTGATTCGATTGTTACCAGCCGGCATGACCATCATTGACTCGCAGTGGAACAAACCGGATCAGACTCAGCCGGACGGACGGCAGGAGTACGACAACCGTGCTCAGTTCTATTTCGCGTATCACTCGCTCGTGCTATACTCGTTCGGTCTCGAGAACGCGATCGAGGTGAGTCCAAGCCGAGGAGAACCTTGCGACAAGCTGACCGGCAGCGCGCCCCGATGGACATCTCGTTCTTCCTCACCAATGTATACGAGGCGGCCACGGTGCGTCAGATTCAGCTGCCCATGATGTCTTGGTCTGACGGACAGCGGGTATGCAATGTGGTCAAGGAGGAATTCGTGCCCCGGGGCTTCTTGCCGTACCTTCCGGATACCAATTTTGTCATGTGCAGCTATGCGGTGAGTGTGCTTGGATTTCACTACGCCTGTGCTGGACAGGTGATTGATGTGCAGTTGTTATCCCTGTTAAAGCTGCTCAAGCCGGAGCTGCGGCCTTATCACGACTCGGAAGAGTCCATCTTCGCCCTAGTCGAGTACGTGAAGCCGGGCGCGAACGACGCTTTGATGCGCTGAGCCGAGCTGACTTGACAGGGAGATGGCCGACATTCTCGAACAATGTGCGGTCGACCCGACTCACCAGCCCGCCATCTACTCGGCCTTCATCCGCGAGATTGTGCGTAAGACGCGCGAGAGCCGGGCGGGCGAGACAGCTCCGACTGCGACGGCCGCCGCTGCCGCCCCGGCCAACGTGAACGGCAACGGCGGTGCCAACGGTACGATGGACCCCACAGCCATGACCAACGCGCTGTACGACCCGCAGCTGCTCGGCGAGGCAGCCACCTGGCAGCCTGGGGATATGATGGTCACCGAGCCTGCCCAGTTCCAGTTCATCCCTCAGGGCGGCGACATGATGTACGTCACGCCAGGCCCAGTGTAGCCGATCAGAGCTGACATCCAGGATCCTCCCTTCCGCAGCTGGCCCGTCCGAATCTGTCCAGGCCTCGCCGTCCGCAGGCTTCAACAACCCGCCGTTCGCCTCGGACGGAGCTGCGGCGCAGACGGCCAACTCGGGATGGGCGGAGTATCTCCCGACGTTCATGAGCACAGACGGGTTCGACGGATGGGACGGGAGCATGTTGTTGCCTGGTTTTGGCCGGGGACAGATCACGCTCGGAGGCGGTCTGCTGCACAGCCAGTTTGGCAGCGGTATCATGTGAGTTGGGCGCCTGGGTAATGCGTATGCTGTTCAAGCGCTGACGGCAGTACTCCCGCGCAGCATACGCCCGCGGGCAGCCGGGCCGGCAGTCGGTCGGTGTCTCGTGCGCAGACGCCTCATTAGCAGTGCCGAGGGGACGGCGCATCTGTGGGCGGGGCAGGCGGTGCGGGGGGATGAGAGGCAGGTCAAGGGTGCAGTAATGGTGTAGGGCCAGGTGTCATGGCCGAGCACAGACGATGGAGTGCTCGACCACACGCGAGGGAGGTTGGCGCCGTGAGGCCACTTTGAGAACAAGCGGAAGGGACGTGGTCCCTGACAATCGGAGGGCGGTGCTTTGCGGTGTCGCGCCCCAGGACGAGAAGTATCCCTATCCCTGTCTTGCCGGTTTGGGACCGAGGAAGGAGTATATGTTGTAGCATAAATACATCGTATCGATCTTGGCATGCTAGGCTCCTGATGTGTCGTCGGCCGATGTGTAGAGGGCGAGATGGATGGGCTACGTGCGGGTTTGGATCAGGCTGCCGTGTACTATACTGTATAACCTGTACTTCGTGTACCATGCCATGCATGTGATGAATGTCCATTGTATGGATGTTATGGATGCCGAGTACACCTGCGATCAGACTGCACGACAGGCGCGCAGCAGGTCATGTCCCGAACGAACAGATTAGACGCGGTGATCGACAAGGTCGGCGAGCGCGCAGCAGCGTCAGCGATCGACCGTCTACCTGGCCAGCTCAGTCCCGTCGTCCGTCCGTCCGTCCTCCTCCGCCGTCTCTATCGTGTGCTGGTTGCAGCCCGCAGCAGGGACGCGACACCCAGATAGCGCCGAGTTGTTTCTCGTCCCGTCTCGTCGCGTCTCATTTCGTCGCGTCCCGTCGCGTCGGGACCGTTCACGCCGCCGAGGCCGTAAAGGCCACGCTGCGCGGCAGGCGGAATGTCAGGCAGTACATGTCCTTGTTGGGGGCCACGCGGCGGACGAGGTGGAGGTGGTACGCGTCGGTGTCGGGCGTGACGGTGCAGCCGAGGTAGTGGCTTGCTCGCTGGGGGTCAGCCAAACTGGACCTAGCCGCCGACGGCGACGGCACTGGGGGTCCGCACTCGTTCTGGCCGTTGCCGAACCGCCGCGTCACTCACCTGGCAGATATCGGCCGTCGCGGCGGGCAGCTCCAACTCGCGCGTGAAGCAGTATACGTGCACCAGCGGGAGTCCGACCTCGGCCAGCTTCGCCTCGAAGGCTTCGTCCCCGACGAACGAGTTGTACAGCCCGGTGAACGCGCCGAGGAAGGTCAACGCCGAGTCGGGCAGGTTCATGATGAAGTGTTGGGGTAGGAGGCGCTGAGGAGTGGCTGATTTCGTCTCCTCTGGAGCTGGCGGTGCGGTCGCCGGCGGGTCGGACAACTGCGTACTGGCCAGTTGGGCGGCCAAGTCCCGCTGTCTCCTCGCCTTGGCGGCCTGCTTGCGCAGCACCGCGGGCGGGACGAACGGCTCGAACGGTTCGTCCCATGCCATTCGCGCCGACCGCTGGATGAACGCCTTGCCATCCAGCTCGGTGACGCGCAATGTCTTCTCCACCTGGCGTCAGCGTCTGCCTCTCTTCGGTCGGCGGAGCGTGACATACCCTGTTCTTGGCCTGGTTTTCCCGCATCCACCGGACGCTCTCCGGGTTGAGGTCGTTGCCGAGCACGTAACAGCCCTTCTTCGCCGCTGGGACGGCGAACGGCCCGACTCCGGCCATGACATCCGCGACGACGCTCCCGACGGGGAGGAGGTCGATGAGCCGGTCGTGCTCGTGCTGCAGGCGCGAGTTCCAGTACACCTTGGAGAAGTCAAAAGTGAAGTTGCACCCGGATTCGGACTGGCGTGAGCGGGCGCTCGGCACGAGATCCGCAACGACCGTGCAAAGTTGGGCGAAGCACGGTGAGGGCGCAGGGCGCACCGTCACGCCCCACTCACCAGGCTGGTGACAAAGTCCGGCTCGCCGGCGAGCACCTCCATGTCAAAGTACCGGAACTCGGCGTGGATCGAGTCGAGCTTGTTGACGATCGTCCGCAGGTTCGGGTTTTTCTGCTCGTCAGCAAGGCCATCTCTGAGAGGGAGGCGGGCTCTACTCGCGTCGAGGAAGACCTGTCCTATGAGCTTCTTGTACGGGATCCAGGCGTCTTTCAGGTTGACGTGGCCTGCGGATCAGTCTGGCTCGATAGGACGGCCTTGCCCCCGCTCCGCTGTAGACGCCTGAGGCAAGCAGACTGTCCGGCCCTCATCAATAGCATGGGTTGCCCGTGGAGGATAGGGGAAGACGCCCTCGACTCACCGATATGCCCGGTCGTGGTGAACGCGCTCGGGGCCATATCGCCCGCTTCGCCCGCAGGCAGGATCGAGTTGAGCACGTCGGCTGGGGTGTCAGCGACCCGCATCCAACACGGAAGCTTGTCGAGCTCACACGCCGTCCACATTTCGTAGTCTATCACCAGTTCGTCCTGCACATACCCTCTCGCCTCATCGCGGAGGAACTCCCGGACTCCCTCCGGCAAGTCCTCTACCATCAGCTCGGCCCCACCCCGCCCGTTCTTCGACTTTGCGGACCCACCTTCGCGCGACACCTTCAGCCTCAGCAACTTGGTCGACCCCTGCCCCTCTTTGTCGTCCAAAACCAGCTTCGCCTTGGACAGATCCATCAACCACCCCCTCAGCCTCGGATCCGTCCGTATTCTGCTGAGCTTCGCGACGTCCACTCGTACGGCCAATATCGGCTGGCGGAGGGTGAAAGCTGAGCGATCGAGGGTGCGCATCTCGGGCAGGCGGGGCGGGCGCAGGGTTTCGAACATCGAAGGCGGGGGCGTGGGGAGGGCCATCTTGGCGGATGAGTAGGTGAGAGACGAGATCAATGTAGTCCTCCTTGGCACGGATCCACTTGGAACCGATGTCGCTAGATGTGATGTCGATGGCCTGAGCAGTCGGAGGCCCTTGTGCAGCATCGACTGTACGAGGGGGGCGGACGAGGCGAGCTACGAATGGGGGGTTATACGGGGATGGACGTGGATACTGAAACTGAAATTTCGGAGGGCGGGGAGGAGATGACCGGACGATTGAATGATGCCATCTGTTTCGTGCTTGCTAAGCCGGCGACTCTCTGCTGTTCATCACTTGACCACATGCATCAGACACCATCAACATGACACTGGCCACCGTAGACTTCAAGGTGGGCCTCTCGCGAGCATGTCCCCGGGGTGCAGCACTGACGCCAGACCGAGTTCGCCGTCGATATGACGTGCCAGAGCGTGCGTTGAAGCATCCAGTCGGACCTCTCCCGACCGCACGACGGGGACGACCAAGCTGACCGGTGGCAGTGCGTCGATGCAGTCTCGGGCGCGCTGCGGCAGGTGCAAGGCGTCGACAGATACGACATTGATCTGGAGAACAAGCGGGTGGTCATCACTGGACGGGGTGAGTCAGGCGGGAGCTGCAGGTCGGGCGGGCGTCAACAATCCCCCCTCTCCATCACGTCGCCGGTCGTCGCGGCGGTCTAGTCAATCTATGTGTCTATGCGTCTGCGTCTATATGTCCTTGTGTGTCTCGAGAGCGCGCTCGCTCGCTCACACCCAGCCCCGCCGTCGCACCTCTTCGCCGCGCTCAAGTCGACCGAGCGACAGGTGATCGTCCGGGGCACGTCGTCCGCCTCGCCCACCACCCCCTCCACCGCCGCCGTGTCCATCCTCGAATCGCCCATCCCCTTGCCCACCTCGATCGCGTCGACGTCGAACCCGATCCTCGCGTCCTCGCCCTCCTCGTCCCCTCGTGCCCCCTCGACGCCCATCCCGGGACTCGCTGAAGAGTTCTCGCAGAAGGTCTTCGGGATATGCCGCTTCGTCCAAATCGCGCCCAGGCTCATCCTCATGGACCTGACGGTGCGTCTCCCGCCAGCGGCCAACGTCGGCCTGAACCCCGCGCGGGCGTGGGAGGTGTACGTCTCCTCGACGGGGAACATGGTTGATCCGCCCTCGACGACGGGCAAGCCGTTCAAGCGGCTGGGCGAGATCGTGCCGGACGGCAAGGGGTACGGCGACCTGTTCCAGGAGGTCGAGGGCGAGCTGTGGGAGTGGGTCGGGCGGGGCTGCGTCGTCCAGGCCAAGACGGGTGCGGAGGGCGGGGGAGCGGATGCCGGGGCGAATGGGACCGCAGGGAAGGGGACGATCTTTGCTGGTGTTGTCGCGCGGAGCGCGGGCGCGTGGGGCAACGACAAGACGGTGTGTGCGTGTAGCGGCCGGACGATGTGGGAGGAGGGCAGGGATATGGAGAAGATCTCGGCGGTGTGACGCGAGTCTGGTCTACACCGGACGGATGGCGGATGGTAGTTTAGTCAGAGCAGCTTTGCATCAGTCCCAGTCCAGTGTCGTGTCAGTCGCAGCCGGACGTACCATAGCTAGATCATGTAGATGAGGACAAGCCATATAGCCCAGACACCAAGGACGGCCCCAACGCGCCCACGTCCATCTCGCCGGCTGTGTGCCCTCGTATCGACCGTTCCATGCGGCTCAACAGTGTAGATATGCACGACCTCGTCGGTGTGGATGGCCCTACCGTTGACGTGCACCGTGGTCGTCGTGACGTGCCGTTCGGACGTAACGGAAATGACCATGGACGAGGTAGAGTCGTAAACAAGCGCATTTGACTCAAGATGAGGAATTGGCCCAGCGATCGGTCTCGTTTCGACGTTGACCCATGTCGTCCACCAAACGACCACCCGTACAAAGGGACGATGGCGCGCCTTCGTCTCTGGCCAGTGCGGTGATCAGATCGGCGGCGGCAGAGTGGGTCCTGATCCTGTCGCTGGTGTTTGGGGGCTGCTGCTCGTGAGTTGGCCAACGTGCAGCAGACGCTTGATGGCCTAGTCCGATCTTGGATCCTGCGGGGACCGGTACTGACAGCAGGAACGTCTGGGCCCTCGAGTCGCTCCTGCAGAGCCTCCCGGCGTCGGGTGAGCGGGGCCTCTTCGGTCAGGTCTGTCCCCCGCATGCACTGACAGCAGGCACGTTCCTCACCTTCGCGCAGTTCCTCTACGTGGCGATCCAGAATGTTGGGTCGCAGCTGTCCATCAGCTGGAAGGGCGCTCTGCCGCGGCTACACCTGCGCAAACGCCAGGTGCCGCTCAAGCGGTGGATGGTGCAGGTCGTGCTCTTTCTCGGGGTCAGCCTGAGTACGTCAAGTCTCACCTGCGTCGCTGGTGACAAGCACCTCGGTGCTTGCGGTGCGGCAGAACTCGAGGTGGACACCCTCTGACCGCAGTCAACAACTACGTCTTCGCGCTCAAGGTCCCCCTCACTCTGCACATCATCTTCCGCAGCGGAGGTGCGTGGCGAGCGGTTGCATGCCCGGATGACGAGGAGCACTGATACGGCAGGACTATGCGTATCGATGCTGACCGGCTACCTCATGGGCAAACGGCGATTCACGCCCGGTCAGGTGGTACATCTGCTTGCCGGCCTCGTTGACGTGTCTCGTCTGATCGCAGTTTGCGGGCATAATCATCACGATCGGCATCACCCTCGCGACGCTGTCGACACCACGGCCCAGTCGGTCCCGACCCGCACCGCCGTCCCCCCCGACCGGGTCCGGGGACTTCCGCACTCAGTCTGCAGCGGGCGCGCTGGGCGAGAACGTGCAGTTCGCGCTGGGCATCGCTCTTTTGACTCTCGCGCTGTTCTTGTCGGCATTCCTCGGGCTGTTCCAGGAGGAAACGTACAGGCGACATGGGGCGCAATGGCGCGAAGGGCTGTTCTACATTGTGAGTCGCAGCGCGCGCTCCACGTCGGTCATCGCGGAGGATACACACGTGTGTGGAAGTTCATGGGGACCATGAACCATGTCAAGGATCGAAGAAGGTTAGAGCTGATGGTAGCACTTCCTCTCACTCCCGTTCTTCCTCCCAATCTACCCGAGTCTTCACAACACCCTGTCCGCATTCGTGCTCTCCCCGCCGGTATCGCTGGTGAGCGTTCCGTCCGGCTTGACCGGCGGGAAGGCTTTGGGCGGGCTCGGTCGGATAGCCGTGCCCTCGGCGCTCCTCGCTCTGGTCCTCAACGTCTTCACGCAGGGCGTGTGCATAGGCGGTGTCAATCGCCTCACCTCGGTGAGTAGCGCCCACGCAGCCGGTACTGGCAAAAGCTCGGACAGACCAGCGCTGACCCGCAGCGGGTCAACTCGACGACCGTCAACCTGGTGTTGACGGTGCGCAAAGCCGTCTCACTGGGCATCTCGGTGTGGTACTACGGCACGGGAGTGAACGCGGGCCTGCTCGTGGGCGGTGGACTGGTCATGGGTGAGCCGCCTTCCGGTCAGGCGGCGGGGATGTCTGGGGCTGACGGCAGCGGGGACAATCATCTACTCCGCGTCTGGGCGGACCACCGGCGCAGAGAAGGCGAAGAAGGAGTGATCTATAGTATGCGCATGTATCTACCGGGTCGTCGAAGGCCTACGACGGCAGCTTGAACTCGGGAAGGCACCACCCCGGCGCCCGCGGGGCCTTCGCTCGGCCATGCGGCGGCGTAGCTGTCGCTTTCATCGTGTCGCCTTCTAGGCCTGCCTTCGCGCCGTCCTCCGGGTGTAGAGCGATCTTTCGCAGTGGAGAGATCGGCGTCTTGATGAGGCGTCGGAGCCAAGCAGACGAAGGCCGGAGGCGTCACGAGGCCCAATCCCACTTGGGCCTTCGGCATCGCTGTATCGATGATTGCCCCACCGCGACGAAGCTTTATATCAATCGTCGCTGCGACGGTGCCCGTCTTGTTCAGAACGATTCCCCTCTCAGCCAGACAAACATGTCCGACGGATGCGACCTCAGAACGCAAGCGATCAGAGCCATCGATGTGCTCAGCAAGGACCTCAGCAAAGCCACCTCGGCTGTGCGCGCGACCGTGTCGGACATAGAGACGAGCTATTACGAGCGTCTGACTCTGAGCGACAGGGCCGTGCGCGACATGCACTGCACCCTGCATGAATACTCGGAGCACGCGGACAAGCTGAATGTGGCTGTGAAACACCTGATGGACATCACCGAAGGGCTGGAGGGTATGGCGTGGCGAGGGGGTCGAGCTGAGCCGGGCGCGCAGTGCCCTGCAGACGGAGTTGACGGGCTTGAAGGAGCGTTGGAGGACGGTCGTTCGTGGTCTTGAAGCATCCACATCTGTCACCCACTGCCGCCGAAGCTTCCGCTGCTTGGATGAGAAGGGGTCGCACTGAGCATTGCAGTTTGAGAAACGATGGTTGATGGCAATGACTTGGACGACGCTCGAATTGGGATAAGGCTATCCGTGAAACTTAGATGCGTGTGCGGGCCTTCTGCCCCTGTCGGAGCAGAGAGCTGATTGTCGAGCACATGTAATCGATTGTACTGAGGTGGCAGGCAGCTTGCCTTCCCCAGACGAGCCATGAAACTCTGGTTCCCTTCACTGCCCGCCATGGAACGCATCTGATACTGACGGAGCTCGACAGCGCCATACGTTGTCCTCTAATTTTCTGAGCGACTGAATTTAGTGCCGGTTCAGAGCGGTACGCCTCTCAAGGGGGAACAATGAGCAGTATCCTTTGTTGTAACATCATGTGCACGACAAAGAGCTCCACGTGGCCGTATCGAGGGCCTTCTCACCTTAAACTCGGTCTCTCATATTGCAGAAGACCGATGCAGGAGGAAAGATAGATATGTCCCGGGTGTCACAGAGGGCCTAAAGTCTCGCGGGAACGCAGAATGCATATGAATGCACGTCACCGACTACACAACGCTCGCCACCTGACCTACCATCCACAGCTCATCGTTTGTTCCTACTACCAGGCAGTCAACCTGTCTGTGTCGTTCTTGGAGAACGCCTTGGAAGCGGAGAAGGACTTCTTTCGAGAACAAGAGGAGGAGCTCAAGCTGTTGGAGTCCCACATCACCAAAGCTTTGGAGGACCTGCCGAGCGCCGAAACAATTTTCAGCGAGGACAAGGTCAAACATTGGGTGCGCACGGACAGCCTGATCGACAGCAAGTCCGCTCAGGTGCACATGCATACCGTTCGCCATGATTCATTTGCCCTGCGCTTGAAGGGAATCAGGGAGCATGTGAATGCTTCGGGACAGTCTGCGGCGCAAGGGAATCTGGAAGCCAGATGCGAGTCTCTGTCGGGCCAGCTGTCGACACTCCGGGCAGGAGCTGAAGAATTGAAAAGCGCTTGGGAGACGGTGAAAGCAAGTCTCCCTGAAGCACGAGTGAGCTACAGGTCCCCGCTCACCTACAACCGCACCGGTCTGACGAACCCCGCGGTTGCGCACCTGTAGTCCACACTGACGGACAGCCCGACATCAGCGCGTGGTGGCGAGACTCCTGCTCCTGCTCCGGCGAAGATGCCGTGGAACCGGGAGTGTCTTCTTCGTGATTATTGTCTCATACTGCCCCCATAGCCACAGCGCACGCCTCGTGTTTCGCTATCTACCGTTTTGTATCCCGAGCTGCATGACAGACCGCTAGGGCATGGACTCTGACTTCAGGACCGTTCGTTCGCCAGAACTCCGGTCTTCCTTGGCGGAGCAGGGGAGCTAAATCAGCGGGGAGCCGTCTGCTGTACAAAACGAGGTAATGCAGGAAGACCATCGTAGAGTTTGAGAAGTGCGGGAAACTCCCATGCGAATGTCCCATGCTCGTTTGCCGCATGGAAGTCGGAGTAAGCCAAAGGTCGCATGGCCTGGATCGGCACATGACCGGGAGCTGCTCGTGACGGCAGAGGTCTGCCCGGGGGAAAGGCGTCCGGCATCATGGCCGATGACCGTGGGGACCCACCATTCGCCTACACATTGAGCAGCCTCATAAAGGCACAACGGAGGGCCTGCATCCTTTATGGACAGGCTTCTGCTGTCAAACTGTCTGGGTGTCAGGTGAGAGGAGAGGGGCATGGGAAAGCTCTCTCATGCCTCGATGTTGTCGTCTACATTCCACAACACCTATTTCGAGGACCATGGGGTCGGGCGACTCCGCGCTGCCCTTCAGCCTGAAAGACCAACTCGACGAGCTATGGGACGATATTTCACTGAAGCTTTACAGTGCCCAGCTAACATCGTACCAGATGACATC
>Ga0308169_10005242_pt1 | contig 11894 bp, 21 predicted proteins | sample PhyBR1_2_FD_202139 | JGI IMG/M metagenome (GOLD analysis project Ga0308169, IMG submission 202139) | Phyllosphere microbial communities from UC Gill Tract Community Farm, Albany, California, United States - DLSLSB.R1 | ecosystem: Host-associated > Plants > Phyllosphere > Unclassified | place... | reverse complement strand
TTGAGCAGCCTGAGCTTTCAGTGCGGGGTCAATCTCGGCTGCCCCTGAGACACGCCGCGCTGGTGCCGAACTCAAATCAATCAGATTCGTCGATGGCGGTGTACCGGCGTCGAACACGCCTAATACCTGCGCAGCTGCTCCGGATGGTAGACTCGACCTTGGAGGGTTTGGCGTGCGCACGCTGAGTCGGCCGGATGTGCTACTACTGCTCTCACCCGGCGACCGCAGACCAGATGGTGTATCGGATTGTCTAAGCGGTGACTTGCTGATGGTCGGCGAGCCGCGGGATGAAGGTGGGCTGCGCGAATATGTGCGGACCAGCGACGAGGAACGTGAGCGGGACAGCAGGTCCTGCGGCGAAGAGTTTTGAGGCTTAGGAACATTGCGCGGCACCGAAGGGCCGTACGCCGGAGTGGGCGATCCCTGTGGTGACGCCTCAGAGCGGTTGAGAGGCGTCTTGGCCGGATGAGGGACCTGTGACGACGTCGCCCGGGCGCGTTGTTGTATCGACGGCGAAGAGATGATAGGCGAAGACACAGTGCGCTGGACTTCCTGTGCTGCACGACCAGCAGCCAGCTCTGCAGCTTTGGCCTTCCTGGCCTGAGCTATGAGCGCCGCGGTCGATGAGCTCGCCGCTGGTTTCTTTGCCATTGCAGGTCTAGTCGGCGCGGCCGTAGCCACAATGTTGGTCCCCTTCGGATCCGCCTTGTCCAGCTGCTTCCTGGCGGTGGCATCCAGGCTATCGGCAATCGGCTGAGCGCGCGACGGCCATATCGAATGGAAAGACCAATACGCGGCCCGAGCGAGTTCCCGGACAGCCGGATTCGTATCCGCCAGGCTCTTCTTCAGACCCGCTTCGATCGTATCAAGCAGTGCGGGCGTGGTGTCGATGGTATTTTTCGACCTGGATCCGTGGACGTCAAGGAAGAGCTTGAGATGTGAAGTCGAGTAGTTTCGTGTCTGGACGTTCTTGTCGTTGATACCGGCCGAGATGTGGGCGACGAACATCCGCGGCGGGCAGGTGGTATGGGTGATAATGGCGACGACAGAGCGTTGCGACTTCTCGGCGATGATCTTCTTCGTGAAGCCTCTTCAGGTAAGTTACATAGTCTGCCTGGTTCAGTGCCTGGACTCACGCCATCTTTCCCAGCACCGGTAAGAGCCCCTCCACAAACTGATCGAACCCGCTCCCCATGTACTCTGGCAGTTCCTGAGCAAGCGCGCAAGCCTGCTGCGCTACAGTTGTCCGGAGACTGAGCAACTGTGCGTCAGTATAGGTCGACCCATATAAAGTGTCAACGTACCGTCTTAGACAAGCCCTCCGCGATGCCGCCCTTCAGGCCGATGATGAATGAGTCGGGGTGCTTCGAGTACGCTTGACCTCGCAATAAACCCCGAATCCGCACTATCGATTTCTCGCGAGAAGCCCAGTTGTGTTCAGTCTCTTTACCCTGTCGATCAGACACGCGTCACGTCACCTCCGGACGCCCGTGCTCACCTCGAAGTACGGAACCATGCTGGCCAATTCGCTTTCGAGATCTCGGCCGCTCGCAACCTGCTGTCAGTCCTGTTCACTTCTCGGCTGAAAGACGAACTAGTACGACCTCGACCTCGTCCATCGCTGGCGTAGCCGCCCCGGACCGACTGGCAACAGTCGCTTCGTCGGCGGGGAGCGGTATTTCTGCGGCAGGTGTAGCCGTAACTGACCCGAGTATCCTCGCAAGTATCCCATCTGCGATGGTCTTCCGCACGCCCTTAGCAAGCAGCAGCTTCTTGACCTCCTGCTTTGCGGCGGGCGGCGTTCCAGGCGGCGACAGAAGCGCAACAACAGTCTACCATCAGCCAGTCCCCACGGGTGTTCAAACGGGCGGCCCACCTCCCTCGCCTGATCCCTCACGTTCCCGTCTCCATCTTCGAGCAGATCCACCAGCGGCGCCAACCAAGGCTTCAGGCTCAACCGGCTCTTATCTTCACCGCGCATGATCAACAACATCTTCATACACTCCACCTTGCCCCTCCACCCTTTCCCAGCCATGGCTTCCTTGACGTTCCTCTCCCAATACCCCACCGCCCCTTCCTTCTCCTTGCCCTTGATGGTGCTTCCACCAAGCGCCGACGCCGGCTCGGCCTCATATGCCTTCTTGCCCAACAGGGCGACCGACGTTCGCGCTGCGGATTGGATTCGCTCTTTCGGGTCGTTCAGCTTCTCGAGAAGGAGGGGGAGGAGCTGATGTAATGCGATTTGCAGGTGCGCTGCGGGTGAGGCGGGCAGGAACGGGATAAAGAAGGGGATGAAAGACGTGAGGACTGCCGAGATGAGCAGGTGGGACGTCGACTTGAGGAGCGGAGAGACAAGGAGTGTCAGAGCGTCGAGGGTCGCCAGTGGGAGGTCGGACGTTTCTTCCAGTTGAAGGCCGAAAGCTTGGATCAGGTCGACCTTCTTGTCGTTGTCTGCAGCGTGAGCATCGTTGCATGTTTGTGCATTGGGCAGTGGCTCTTTTCGATACTCACCGGCCTGCTTGAGCTTGCTTATAAACACCTCAACATCGCTTTCGGTCAACGCTGTTGTTGTCGTCATGGCGGCCAGCGTAATCACGACTGGGCTAGTCGCACGAGCAGTTCTTGAGAGCTTGACGATGACAAGCCCACGCGTGTCGGTCGGAGGACCGTATCGGACTGTGGAAACGGGCGAAAGTGTGGTGGATATGTATGGCAGAGCTGATCAGTGTACTCGTAAGTCGATTTATTGATCTCGAGCCAAACGCAGCGCGTGTTTCAGCTCAATGGCCTCGCGTGGCGATTGCGTGCCTTCTTGCCACCCATGAATGCCCGGCTCTCAGGAATGGGTCACATTCTGGCCGATGCTTGGGGATGTCTTCAAGCGCTGCATGCATGTGCCATGATTATGTACAGTGTGAGAAGGCGGGCAAATCTCATTGTGACGAGTTTCTCTCCCGCTCAACTTGCGCTAAGAAGTGGACCATCTGCGCGTCAGAGTAGCTCGAGGGCAGCCAGTACGCATACGCACCGTCTCATGCCGTCGGTCCGCCTCTTCACGTCCCCAGGGTGTCTAGGAGTCAGGTCCATCAGAGGCGGACAGGTCAAACCCACCTTCATACGATCGCGAATCAACAGCAACTTGTCCGCGAAATGACCCTCAGCAGTATCAGTCCCCCCTTCATCGTTCAAGAGCGTGCGACCGGTGACAGCACTGAAAGCAGCGCATCGCATGACGCCCACAGCTCCCACAGCATCCAGCCTATCTGCATCTTGCACGGCGTGCAGCTCCGAACACTCGTCGTGCCATTGCGTCCAGGCGTTCGCTTGACGCAGCTTCTTCTCAGTAGACCAGCTCACGCTTGGCACGATTCGCAGGACCAGATCTCGCTGTGCCGGCGAAAGCGAGGCGGAGACCGAGTCGGAGAAGAAAGGCTGCAGAAGCGAAGAGATCGACGCGTTGGGGTCGTATTTGGCTGCTGGTCAGCGTCGCGGCTCAGCTCCCAAGATTCAAGCTTGCCATCTGTGCGTCAGCGCCCACAGTCCGTCAGCCGCCTTCTGAGCTTACCGGCCATGTCATGAAAAAGCGCAGCCAGCTCGACGACCAACGCGTCCGGCGCGGGCTCTATCGTCCTGGCGATCTTGAGCGCCGTACGTCGCACTCGTTCCACTGGAACTCAAAACATGTCCTGGGAGTGGCCAGAACTCGTACCGTGTGCCCAATCATGGGAGGGGTCATATCTCTTATCAGTATTTTTTAGGTCATCCAACGAAGGCAGGTGACTCAACCTGCGCCTGAAAAATCACGACGCGTCGAGCCGGGCGAAAACACTCACTTTGCCATATGCTTTTTGACGATCTTTTCGGCCAGCCGGACGACTTCCCCGGCTTCCTCTGCGGGTCCCTTACCGGTCGATCGATGTGCCATCCTTCCTGTCTCTCGCTTCGTACGGTCAATTGCCGTGGAAAGATGCCAGAGCGCTGATAACGCGCCTAGAGGATCAACAAAGGTGACGACAGGAAAAAACGGTCGAAACTCCCTGATGGGGTAATTCTTCCGTTTCATGCCGTCAATCGCATCCCAGGAACAGCGGAATTCAGTGACGTAATGACGTCATGATTGACAGTTCGACGCGCTCGAGCCTACGCCGGGTAACGGGCGAGGGATATATAACGCTGTCCCGGGACGTGGGACGGTTGGTTCACTCTACTTCATCCAGCTCTCACATCGCAGCTACCAGCACAAAGTGAGTTCCCGCTTCCGGATCCCCCTCATCCTTCCTACGAGTCTTCAACACTCCTCAACAAGCTCTCACCCCCTCGCCGCTCTTATCGCTTCACCTCTGCCTCTGTCGTTGCGTCTTCTGATGAGGTGCTGACGCGTCGCCACTAGCTCACAGCTACTACCACACCAACAATGTCCAACGAGCCTTCCAAGACCAACGGCCAGGTGAGTCTCGCCTCATTTCCCCTCTTCTTGATCCTCGCCTCAACCCTCACCTCCACCACCGCTCAACTTCATCCAACACCGGTGTGCTTGCGCCGCTCGGTCCCCGTTTTCACACGCTTTGACGTCATTCTTTCGTCCCGCCTCAAGCTGGTCAAGCTGGCTGCGCTCGAACTCGGCTGACCGCAGATCAACTCGATGGTCGGCCAAGCCAAGGAGCTGGTCGGTTCCGTCATCGAGGCCGGCTACCAGGCCGTCGGCGGTTCCTCTGAGCCGTCTTCGTTCACCACCGACGGCAAAGAGCAGCACGCCAAAGGTGAGGCCTTCTCTGGGCTCCGGGGGCGAGCGAGCTGACATACAGGCGAGGCCGAGATCACGGCTGCCAAGGCTCAGGGTTACGTCGAGGGGTGAGTCGCCTTCTTCCATACTTCACTGCAGCGCCTCGCCTTAGCACACCTTCACCCAGTCACGTCCTCTTCTCGGGCTCATGATCTTGTTCATGCTTGTTCACGGGGTGCTATTTCAGCGATGAGCTTCCTGCTCGAGAGGATGCCGCCATGCTCTGCCCCTCACTGCCTCCCTCATGAAAGTGTGCTGACCGCCAGACTCGGCGACAGGCTCGAGGGCAAGAAGGACAGCATTGTTGGTGCCGTGACTGGAGACAAGACGCAGCAGACCAAGGGCAACGTCCAGTGAGCACTATCGTGCTCGGGTTCGGACTCGGCTGATGTGTAGGAACGAGAAGGGCCACGCCCAGATGGAGATCAACAAGTGTAAGTGATACCGCCTGATCTTGCCCTGCAAGCATGTGCTGATTGCAGCGTAAACGCTATGCGTGTGCGCCAATGTTTCGTTCCTTCCTTTTGTATAATAGGGCTTCGTTTGACGAGGAGTGAGAGGTGAGATGATTCTATGCGAACCTTGTAGTATACAACGCCCTCGTGATGCATTCGCTCATGGGCTAAGAAGGACGCGTCTAGTCCAGGTCGCAGCTGCCGTGCATTTTCAATACCGCTTGCCTCGCGGATGTGTACACCCGCGAACCCAAGGCGCAGGGTGAGGCCCAGCCGGTCAAGACATTCCAGGTTCAGCATGCATCGTAGTTTAGCGCTTCTTTTTGGTCTGTTCGCCAGCGACAGTCGCCGGAACGATGAAATGTCCCTCGCCCCACCCTCCTTCTGATCCACCCAGATCCCACCCGCCAATTCCGCCTACGCCCTCCCACACCCACTGTTCGAAGCGCCTCAGACGTCCTAGTATGCTGTGAGGATACAGAAGCGGTATCCACTCCGTTAAGGCGAACTCGATTGCTCCAAAGATAACGCCCACGATGTAACCGGCGACGACCTGATACGGCGTATGATACAGCAGGTAGTACCTAGCATTCAGCACCTGCTTGGTCTCCACGGGACCTCTCATTCCCAAGCTCACCTGGAGTACGCAGTCAGGGCCGACCACAGCAACAGGCCAAACACAAAGATACCCGTCCGAGCCCTGCGTACGGTCTGAACCGCGGTACTGGCTGTACCTTCAGGCTTCGTTCCGGCGGTCTGTTGCGACCCCGACCGCCTGTCCAGGGTCAAGGCATACCCTACACCCCACGCGAGTAGAAAGCCCGCCGCCTGCGAATGACTACTCGGCATGCCGTACCCGTCTCCGATCTCAAGGTGGCCGGTGTACGGCCTGTCGCCCTTCCATATCCGCTTCAGCGACCATGAGAGCAGCTCGTTGACGATGGAGCCTAGTGCGAGGTTGAGCGTCGTCAGCCGGCGAGTGAAGACGACGAGGGTGAAATAGGAGACGAAGAGGAAGATGGGGGAGAGGGAGAGGAGGGTGAGCGGTATCGAGAGGAGGGGGTGGTGGGCGGGGTCATATAGGATGTGGGTGAGGGAGAACGACTTGAGCACCGGCAGGGGCGGGAGGGCGGCGGCTGTGGACATGGCGCCGGTGCAGTCGCTCTCAGACTACTCCACGGGTATCTTGGAGCCTGTACAGATCGGTGCTGCCGGTGGATCAGTCGGATTGCATGTACGTTCTTGGCTGGATGGAAAGCGATCGGTAGGTGACGCGACCGACACGTCTCGACATGCGAATCAGGTTGTAATGCCTAATTGCCTAATGCGCACGATTACCCCAGGATTACACCCAAGTCGTAATGAACCACCACACGCCCGAAGCGCCATCCCTAATAGCACTCGATTTGGTTCCGCTCGAGCGAGCTGTTGTGGACCGGCTTCTTGGACTGCGCTGTTACCGGTGGACACGCCCTCGTCGACCTACGGAAATCTCTCCAAAATCCCCCATCTCGACTTCCACTTCGCCTTTGAGAAGCAGCCACAGCAGGTAACATGTCCCTGCTTGTCACCCTCTCGCGCCCGCATCCGACCGTATGGCAGCTCAATCTCTCGTCCCCACCCGACAATCGGCTCACCCCCGACTTGCTATCCACCTTGTCAACCCACCTCGACACGATTGAAGCGGAATGGCGGAAAGCGAGTGGGACCAGGGACAAGCAAGGGCCCATGTCCGATCCAAAGACTTTTGGTGATTTCAAGGGGGCGGGTGCCGTGGTTCTGACCGGCTCTGACCGATTCTTCTCCAATGGGCTGGATTATCTCAAGTCGATGACCAACCCCCGCTTCTTCGAGGGTGAGCCCGATTGATCCATCCACGATGCCCTCTGTGTCCGGGCCAACGAGCAGAGGTGTTTGACCCGGTCCTTTATCGACTCTTGACGTTCCCGTTGGTCACGATAGCTGCAATCAACGGGCACGGTGCGTTGTCCACCCCACACAGGCGACGGCGGTACTCATGGCAGCTTTTGCGGGCGGGATGGTGCTTGCGCTAGCATGCGACTTCCGTCTAATCACCTCGGGTAAAGGTCTCATGTGCATGAACGAGGTGTGTTCTCTCTTGTTCTGTGTTCCAAAGTGGACGTCGGCCTGACGCCAGCTCGCGTTCGGTTCACCCATCCCAAACTCGTTCGCGGCTATCCTCCGCGCCAAGATCACCCAACCGGCTCACTTGCGCGACACAATGCTCGCTAAACGCTGGACACAGGCGGAGCTGCTGCAAGCAGGACTTGTCGATGAGGTGGTGGAACCCGACAAGCTGGTCAACGTGGCGATAGAACGAGGGGTCAAGGAGGGCGTAAAGGTTGGCGCGGGCGCGTGGGGTATGATCAAGGTGTGTAACGCGCCGTCTGGCATGGGATGTGTCTAATGGCAGGACGGGCTGTATCACGACGTCATTGACGCTTCGCGATCGGATCGACCGGTGCTGATGCCGATACATGAGGCGGCTGCGTTTTGGAAAAGGGCTGGAGGGGACAAGGCGAAGTTGTAAATCAAGTGAGATGAATGCCGTTTCACAAAGGATCGACCGTCTCCGCAGTCCTTCGACGCCTTCAACACCTCTAGCGAGAAGCGGACCAACGGTCGCCGACCAGCAAGGCCGACTCCAGAGCGCATGATAGCAACGCGGCGCATCCATCGATGGTACATAACCCAAATCAACTGTGTCGTCGTAGTCGACTCGTCATGATTCCCTCCAGGATCATTATCCCTTCGGGCCCGCCATCCCTCATGGCATCCTCACACCGGCACAGCAATCCGCTTAAGCAGACTCGGACTTGGTCTTCTTGGGGGCGGCGCCTCCCTCCCTGAATCCGTTCTTGAATCGCTGGTTGACCGACTTGAGGTGGGCCATTCGTCCGGTACCGCTGCGGGTCAGAATCATCCGATGCGACCAGACGCAGTCACTCACGTCGTCTTTCTCCTCTTGGCCTTGAGACCCCAGTTGAAGGACCTAAGCTTGGCGGCGGGGTAGCCACACTGAGCACACTCTGATCGTTAGTCCAAAGCCCAGGCGCCGCGACTGGTCGTGTAACAAGGGCCATCCCGTTCCCCCAGGCGGTCCAGTCCACCATCCTCCTCCAGATCCAGCACCGAGTCTGTCGACGAGCCAGCGCCAACGATGTCCTCCACTGCCTTCTCGTCCGCTGCGCTGGCCCGTCCCGCCCCCAAGAGCATCTACCACCGGCTCAGACGTCCAGACCCGTGCCCGCCCTCATCCCCGCCTCGCCCACACGACCAGCCAGAATCCAATCCGGGACAAAACTAACGGTGCTTCTGCTTGTGGAACGATCGGTTGCCGCATCGTCGGCACAGAGTGTGCGACTTGGAGTGACGTTTACCACTGTCTTGTCAGCCATGTCCCATGACCGCAGCGAGGTGTGTCGACTTACAAAGACGGAGTACCCTGTTATACAAACGGCAGCGACCAGGTCAGAAGGACCTTCCGTCAGCTTGACAGCCTGTAGTTGGCGTCTTTGGTACAGACCTTGGACTGGACGTCAGCGCCGCTACATGATCAAGCGTCTCCGCTGTGTGCTCACCATTTTGTTTTTGCCGGCTTGATGGATAAACAGAATTGGCAGCTGGTGGTGTAGACGATCTGTACGGTAGCGAGCGTGAGCGCCAGCGGGCGAGAGCGACGGCAGCAGCAGCCCAGGGGATAGTTTCGAGACGGGATCAAAATTCTGCAAATCCCATGAACATTTCAGCGCGCGGCGATAATTTCGAGTGGCCATATCTCCGTTTGTATGTGGCACTTTGCCACCGTAGTGTGTCTCACACCCTGCTCTCTCAACCCAGACGATGCATAGCGACGGCTTCACGCTGTTATCCGGGTATTGAATGCTCGGTATATAATCGATCACAACATGCAATGCTTCTCCGTACAAGTACACTGACACCTTGTCCACCCGTCTGCCGTCACCCGTGACATTCTGGCCTCACGACTCTGGCTGCTTTGGCGCTTCGAGCTTGTTTGGTGGTGTGTCGTCGAACGACATCAAGTTGTCCTCGTCTGGTGCAACCGTGTCCTGCGACATCGACGGCATGACAGGCGGCTGGTTCGGCGGTGCCGTGTCAATAAGATCCTCGTCAAGGGACAGTCCGGGGGGTGCAGGCCGGGGTCCTTCGCGCGAGTACAGTCTGCCACGTCAGCTAGAGCGCGGGAGACATCGTCATGACCAGCGCACAGCATGTACGGTCCACCATCCATGAACAATCCAGTACGATCGCCAGCGACCGCCTCAAAGTCCACCTACAGGTCAGCACTCCGCCTACTAGATCTGTCCCAAGTCCGGTAGGACCCACCTGCGTAGCCCGATGCTCCTGCACCTTCCACCACTTCCCGTCTTCGTGCCTGATGTACGCGTATAGGTGCTGTCCGGGGACAGTAATTCCGTCATGGAATAGTACAGCTCGTAAGAGGTACTGAGCCGTCAGCCCTGAGCGTGTTGATCGCCATCGCACAACCACAGCACTCACCGAGTGCCGATTCAGCTCCGGGTCCTCGCTATCGAACGCTGCTGAGCTCTGTGCCGCTTCATGCTTCGCTAGCTGTTCGTCAAGCGCCGTCTTGTGCGCCTCGATATTCGCCAAGAGGTCCGCCAGCTACTTGTCAGCCAAACCACGGCTAAGTCACTGGGTGCACTGACCTTGGCTTTCAGCTCCCGCCGGCTCTCTTCCTGTATCGGATCGCCGCTTGCCGGTGTGCTCTCATAGTGCTTGACCAGCCTGCACATCAGCAATCTTCGACAGGGTCCGCAAAAGACAGCCTTACACTCGCAAGCTCTCCAGCGTGCTCTCTCCCTGCGCGTCAGCATGGATCTCTCACGCTCCATTCGACCGACGTTGTAATTGGACAGCTTGTCAATCTTCTCTTTGAGTCTCCGCGCCTCGCCCCCAGCTACGGCCTGATCCGCCCTGATCTGGAAAGACCGCTTCGCATTCTCCTTCGTGAACCGATCTGTAATCAGCAAGACAACGCGCCGTACGAACCAACTCCTTCACGCACCTAACACGACCCGCTCTTCAAGCTGCCACAGCTCCTTGGGCGCGCCCCAATCCCATCCTAGACGAATCATGATGATATCCGAGAACTCCTCGATGGCAGCATTAGGATGATCCGCGCCCCACATGATACCCGCGAAAGCGCCCAGTAGTTGGCGGTTGGCGGGGTCACTGCCGCGGTACACGTTCAGATATGTTGGCCGGTCGACTGGTGCAGCAATCACTTTGGAGGTGAATAGCCTGCCATCAGCTCGACAATGAATGTGCTGGAATCAGGCTCACGCAGTGGGATCCTCGATGTACGCGGCGGAGGCTAATGTGTCATCAAATGCACCGGTTGCGCGCGCTGTGCACAGCACATCGTTGGCAAAGACCGTCATCTGCGTATGAAACTCTGCCGCGTCAATTCATTGCACTTGACCATGACAAATTGCTTCTGCTCACCGACGGCCGGGTTCGCAGGGGGAAGCTGGTTGGGCTCCGCACCGTTCCGCAGTTCGCGTAGCGTCTGATCGATCTCGACAAAGTCCGCCAGGTCGGTCTTCTGCTGCTCAATCAAGCTCTGCAAGTTCATAAGATCGGAGCCATCAGCTGCAGTCCATCGTCATAGCCGAGCTCAGCTCACTGGTGTATAGCTTCGCGTCACCTCGCTCGGTGTACTGGCTCGCCACGATCGCTTCCCGGAATTGCGGGATCGCCAGGAGGCCCTGCAAGTAGTTCGCGGCGTATGTCGAACTGCCTGATTGCGAGTAAAGCACCTGTGGCCTGTCATCAGCCACATGCCTGAGCAGTGCAAGCCGTTGACAGCTCACGCTCCGGGCTGCCGTACGCTCTGTACTGGCTTGTCCGCCTCCTGCGCGGCCGAAGCGGAGTGGAACGACGCCGTCATGAGCGAGTCCTGGATCGCACGGTTGAGCTCCTCGTCCTCTTTGGATATCTGCCATCAGCCTGGACTGCCCCCAGCGGGTGCAACGCGGATCTCTAGCTGCCCTCGATCGAGTGTGGACCAGCAGAACCTACATTGTTCACAGGGCCCGGCGTACCCGGCACAAGGGACATCTTCCCCTCCGGATCATCCTTCTCTGTCGGTCCGAAAACCACGCCCTTGCTCAGATCCTCTCCCTCAGGGCTGGGCGGTGGGACACCACTGGCTCGTACACTCCTCTCGCGCTCGTGCCGCCCCTCGTTGTCGTTCTCCATGCCATCTGCAGTATGACCATCGCCGATTTCTCCACGAGATATAGCTATGGCCTTGCGAAGATCTTCGTCCTCGTCATCGTCCACTACTGTCACATCCGGCGGGGGTGGGTTGTTCCGGAAGGGGTTGTTGGATGGCAAGGTCGAGAGGTTGGCCCGGCGGGGAGGCACAGGTGGAGGAACCGCCTGCTGCCCTTGCTGCTGTGTCTGCGGATTGGGAGAATGAAACGGATTGGGAGAATTGGACATGGAGCTCCGGCCACTCTGGTCGTACACCTCATGATGTGTCACTGGCATTAGATACACTGCTGAAAGTCGCCGGTTATAGGTCGTCTTGGCTGACCTGTTGCACCTGGCGTTGCGTAATCCGGCAACTGCGCCTTCTGGTCTTC
>Ga0308169_10005241_pt1 | contig 11894 bp, 8 predicted proteins | sample PhyBR1_2_FD_202139 | JGI IMG/M metagenome (GOLD analysis project Ga0308169, IMG submission 202139) | Phyllosphere microbial communities from UC Gill Tract Community Farm, Albany, California, United States - DLSLSB.R1 | ecosystem: Host-associated > Plants > Phyllosphere > Unclassified | place... | reverse complement strand
CAGCGTCGGAGCGACGGTGCTGGCCAACCTCGTCGGCGGCGGCTTTCCCGGGCCAGTCTGGCCGGTCAACCCGAAGTACCGGGCGCTGCTGGGCCTGGATGTGTTCGCCGGCGTGGCCGACCTGCCGCGCGCGCCCGGGCTGGCCGTGGTCTGTACCCCGGCCGTCACCGTGCCGGGAATCATCGGCCAGCTCGGCGCGCTCGGCTGCCGGGCCGTGGTCGTGCTCAGCGCCGGCCTGGATGCGCCCGGTCCGGGGGGCGCCAGCTTGCGCCAGGCCATGCTCGATGCCGCGCGGCCCTGGCTGCTGCGCATCCTCGGGCCCAACTGCGTCGGCCTGCTCGTTCCCGGTATCGGCCTCAATGCCAGCTTCGCGCCGGTGGCGGCGCTGCCCGGGCGGCTGGCCTTCGTCGCGCAGTCCGGGGCGCTCGTGACGGCGGTACTGGACTGGGCGCGCGAGCGGCAAATCGGGTTTTCGTCCTTTGTGTCGCTGGGCGACGGTACCGATGTCGACCTCGGCGACCTGCTCGACTACTTCGCCGGCGATCCCGGTACCGATGCCATCCTGCTGTATGCCGAAGGAATCCGCCAGGCGCGCAAGTTCATGTCGGCGGCCCGCAGCGCGGCGCGCGCCAAGCCGACGGTGATCGTCAAGGCGGGCAGGGCGCCGGCGGCGGCGCGCGCCGCCTTCAGCCATACCGGCGCGCTCGCGGGCGCCGACCTCGTGGTCGATGCCGCCCTGCGCCGCGCCGGCATGCTGCGCGTGCACACCACCGCAGAATTGTTCGACGCGGTGGCGATGCTGGCGCACCGCCTGCGTCCCGGCGCCGGCCGGCTGGCCATCCTGACCAACGGCGGCGGGCCCGGCGTGCTGGCCACCGACGCGCTGGCCGAGGCCCACGGCAGCCTGGCACGGCTGGGCGCGGCCACGCTGGCCCGGCTGGACGAGGGCCTGCCGCCCAACTGGCCGCGCGCCAACCCGGTGGACATCGTCGGCGATGCGCCCGCCGGGCGCTACCGCCATGCGCTGGAGGCCCTGCTCGCTTCGCCCGATGCCGACGCCGTGCTGCTGATCCACGCGCCGACGGCGATCGTGCCCGCGGCCGATGTCGCGCGGGTCCTGCTGCCGCTGCTGCGCGCGGCGGGCAAGCCGGTACTGTGCTGCTGGCTCGGCGGCGCCAGCGTGGCCGAAGCGCGCCGGCTCTGCCTCGACGCCGGCCTGCCGGTCTTCGATACACCCGAGGAGGCGGTGCGCGCCCTGATGCAACTGGTCGACTACGCACGCAACCAGGCGCTCCTGATGCAGGTGCCGTCCGCCGGCAGCCTCGGGCCTCCCGACCGCGCCGGCGCGCGCACCCATGTAACGGGGCTGATGGCCGCCGGCTGCATGGCGGTGGGCGAAGCCGGAGCCAAGCAGCTGCTCGCGTGCTACGGAATCCCGGTGGTCCGGACCGAGGTCGTCCCCGACGAAGTCGACGCCCTCGCGGCGGCGGCCCGTATCGGCTATCCGGTCGCGTTGAAGATCGTCTCTCCCGATATTTCCCATAAGTCGGACGTCGGCGGCGTTGCGCTCGACCTGCGCGATGGAGCGGCGCTCGCCGAAGCGCTCGCGCGCATGCGCGAGCGCCTGCAGGCGATGCGTCCGGAAGCGCGCCTGTTCGGGTTCACGGTCCAGGCCATGGCGCGGCGTCCGCACGCGCTCGAGCTGATCGTCGGCCTGTCGATCGATCCCGTGTTCGGTCCCGTGGTCCTGTTCGGGCAGGGCGGCATCGCGGTAGAGGCGAGCGCCGACCAGGCGATCGGGCTGCCGCCGCTGAACCGGGTGCTGGCGCGCGACATGATCTCGCGGACCCGCGTCGCACGCTTGCTGGCGGGCTATCGCGACACGCCCGCCGCCGACCTCGACGCCTTGTCCGACGTGCTGGTGCGGGTCGCCCAGATGGCGGTCGACCTCCCCGAGCTGTGCGAGCTCGACATCAATCCGCTGCTGGCCGACAGCCGGGGGGTGCTGGCGCTCGACGCCCGCATGCGGCTGGCGCCGGCCGCCGGCACCGATCCCCTGGCGCGGCTGGCGATCCTGCCTTACCCGGACGCGCTGGAGCACCAGGTCGAGACCAGCCTCGGCACGCTCACCCTGCGCCCGATCCGGCCCGAGGACGCCCCGGCGCACCAGGCGTTTTTCCGCGCACTGACGCCGCAGGATGTCCACTTTCGCATGTTCGGCAGCGCGCGCGAGCTGTCGGACGCGCAACTGGCGCGCTTCACGCAGATCGATTACGCCCGCGAAATGGCCTTCATCCTGACGCGCCCTGCGCCGGACGGGCGCGAGACGCTCGGGGTGGTGCGTGTCGTCGCCGATCCCGACAACATCGCCGGCGAATTCGCCATTGTGGTGCGTTCCGACCTGCAGGGCCAGGGCCTGGGCACGATCCTGATGACGGCGCTGATCGACTACTGCCGCGCGAGCGGCCTGCGCGAGATCACCGGCGTCGCGCTTGCCGAGAACCTGGGCATGCAGGCGCTGGCGCGCCATCACGGGTTCACGGTCCGGTTCGACGGCGACGGCAGCGCCGCGCTGCACCGCGACCTGAGGGCGGAAAGGACGCCATGATGGGCCAGCGCATCCTCATCATCCAGGGGCACCCCGACTACCATGTCCGGCACCTGTGCCACGTCCTGGCGCAGGCCTATGCGGACGGCGCGCGCGGCGCCGGCCACGCGGTCGAGACCCTTGAGCCGGCCCGGATCGACTTCCCGCTGCTGCGCAGCGCCGAGGAGTGGCAGCACGGCCCGGTGCCGGCGCAACTCGCCGCTGCCCAGGGGGCGATCGCGCATGCCGCCCATCTGGTGCTGGTCTATCCTTTGTGGCTGGGCGAGATGCCGGCGCTGCTGAAGGGTTTCCTCGAACAGGTGGCGCGGCCCGGCTTTGCGATCGCGGCCGAGAGCCGCAATCCATTGAAGGCCGGGCTGCTCGGCGGACGCAGCGCGCGGGTGATCGTCACCATGGGCATGCCGGCGTCGCTCTACCGCTGGTTCTACCGCGCGCACAGCCTGAAGGCGCTGCAGCGCAATATCCTCGGCTTCGCGGGAATCAAGCCGGTTCGCACGAGCCTGGTCGGCGGCGCGGCCGCGCTCACGCCGCAACAGGTTGAGCGCTGGTGTGCACACCTGCGCCAGCTTGGGGCGGCTGGGCGCTAGGGTTCGAGCACGTGTTAGGGTTCGAGCACGTGTTAGGGCTCGAGCACGTGTCAGGGCTCGAGCACGTAACGACCCGGCGCGTGCTCGCGCCCCGGGACTGGTGGAGGGGGCGCGGCCGCTGGTCCCGCGCGTTGCGCCAGCCAGGCTTCCCAGGCCGGCCACCAGCTGCCCTCGCGGACCGGCGTCTCGTGCTGCCAGCGTTCGGGATCGACATAGGGCGCGTCGGGGGCCTGGGTGGTGAGCTGGTAGCTGCGTCCGGGGTCCCCGGGCGGCGCGACCACGCCCGCGTTATGGCCGCCCGAGGTCAGCAGGAAGCTGACCTCGGTGTCGCTGAGCAGTCCGATCTTGTACACCGAGCGCCAGGGCGCGACATGGTCGGTGCGGGTGCCGAGCGCGAAGATCGGCACCGCGATGTCGGTCAGCGCCACCGGCTTGCCATCGACCAGGTAGCGCGCGCTGGCCAGGTCGTCGTGCAGGAACAGGTGGCGCAGGTATTCCGAATGCATGCGGTAGGGCATCCGGGTGGCGTCGGCGTTCCAGGACATCAGCTCGGTCTGCCGCTCCGGCAGGTCGAGCAGGTAGTGGCGCAGCTGCCGCGACCAGACCAGGTCGTTCGAGCGCAGCAGCTGGAAGGCGCCGGCCATCTGGCGCGTATCCAGATAGCCCTGGCTCCACATCCCGGCCTCGAGAAAGCTGACTTCGCTCTCGTCGATGAACAGCGACAGCTCGCCCGGCTCGGTAAAGTCGACCTGGGCCGCCAGCAGGGTCAGGCTGGCGAGCCGCCTGTCGTGCTCGCGCGCCATGGCCGCGGCCGCGATCGCCAGCAGCGTACCCCCCAGGCAGTAGCCGCAGGCATTGACCTGCGGCGCTCCCGTTTCGTCCACGATCGCATCGAGCGCGGCCATGATGCCGAGGCGACGGTAGTCTTCCAGGCCGAGGTCGCGGTCTGCGGCGCCCGGATTTTTCCAGGAAATGAGGTAGACGGTGTGCCCTTGCCCGACCAGGTAGCGTACCAGCGAATTGTGCGGCGACAGGTCGAGGATGTAGTATTTCATGATCCACGCCGGGACGATCAGCAGCGGCACCGCATGCACCGTTGGCGTAACGGGGTCGTAGCGCAGCAGTTCGATGAGGCCGTTGCGCAGCACCACCTCGCCCGTCGTGGCGGCCACATCGCGGCCCGGAAGCAGGCCCGGCGCCGCAGCCGGGCCGGACGCGGCGCGCCCGGCATCGAGCATTGCGCGCATGGCGCCGGACACCAGGTTCATGCCGCCGCGTTCGCAGGTTGCCTGCAGCACGACCGGATTCGTCGCGACGAAATTCGACGGCGCCACGGAGTCGAGCAGCTGGCGCGCGACGAAGGTGACGACGTCGGCGTGGTGCTGCGACACGCCCCGTACGCCATTGGTAGCGCGGTGCCACCACTGCTGCTGGAGCAGGAAGGCCTGGCTCAGCGCATTCCAGGGCCAGCGTTGCCAGCCGGGGTCGACGAAGCGCTTGTCCTGGGCCAGCGGCGCCACGGGCCCGGCCAGGTTCCCCGTCACCGCCCCGGCGCAATACCCCAGCCAGCGCCATGCGGCGGCGGCGGCATGCGTTGCCAGCTCCGCCTGTTTGTCGGGCGAGAGCAGCAAGTGGCTGCTCCAGTCCAGCCAGGCCATGCCCAGCGCCGCCGGCGACACGTGGCCGGTGAAACGGCCGAGCCACGCGTTGACGGCCAGGTCGGCGGCCGCATGTTCGACTCCGGTCTCTGGATAGCGGTGGCGCGTGCCCTGCCACGCGCTGGCGTCGCGCTCGCGTACGTCGGTGGGCGGCAAGCCGGGCGGGTTCATCCTGCCGCCTCAGTGCGCGAACAGGACCGGCAGTCCCGTACGCTCGAGCAGGATCCGCGTGACGCCTCCCAGCACCATTTCACGGTAGCGGCTGTGGCCAAACGCGCCGGTGACGAGCAGGTCGGCGCCATTCATGTAAGCGACGCGCAACAGGGCGTCGCCGGCAGCCGACTCGGTGCGCTCGAGCACGACCTCGACCGGCACGCCATGGCGCGCCAGGTACAGGGCCATGTCGGCGCCCGGCTCGTCGCCGTGCAGGCCGGCCTCGCGCTCCGGGTTGACCAGCGCGAGCCGCACGACACGGGCACGGGTCAGCAGGGGCAGGGCGGCTTCGATCGCGCGCAGCGCAGGCACGCTGCCGTCCCACCCGACGACGATGCTCTCGCCGATCGGCCCGCCCGCATAGATGGATGGCACGGTCAGCACCGGCCGCGGGCCGTGCAGGGCAAGGTATTGCGGCAGCCCGCGCACCGTCGTCTCGCCGGCGCCATCCTGGCCGAGCACCACCAGGTCGGCATAGCGCGACTGCAGCAGCAGGGCGTCGCGGTTCTCGTCCTCGACCAGGCGACCCTCGGCCGACTCCACGCCGAGCCGGCTGGCACGCTCGGCGAAGCGCTCCAGGCTCTTGCGGCCGAGCGTGCGCAGCGAATCGAATTCGTCGCCCGCTGCATCGCCCGCTCCGCCGGCAGCCGCGCCGATCAGCATGGCGTAGGCGGGCCAGGACATGCCCGTGGCCGCGGCGCCGACGAGGTGCGCGCCGTGCGCCTTGGCCAGCACGGCGGCGGCCCGCAGCCGTGCCTCGAACGCGGGGCTGTCGTCGACATGAACGATAATCGTCTTGTACATGGCAAATCCTTTCCTGTCGTTAAGGTGCGGCGGCTCAGGGAACGATGGCGACCTTCAGTACGCCGTCGCGCTGGTTCGCAAACAGCGCATACGCTTCTTCGATCTGGTCGAGGCGAAAACGGTGCGTGACCAGCGGTTGCAGGTCGAGCCGGCCCGAGGCGACCACGTTCATCAGGCGCCGCATGCGCTCCTTGCCTCCCGGGCACAGGGTCGTGACGATGCGATGGTCGCCCAGGCCGGCCGCGAACGCGTCCACCGGCATGGTCAGCTTGCCGGAGTACACGCCCAGGCTCGACAGGACGCCGCCCGGGCGCAGGCAGCGCAGGCAGCTCTCGAAGGTCTGCTGCGTGCCAAGCGCCTCGATCGCCACGTCCGCGCCAAGGCCGTCGGTCAGGCGCAGGATTTCCTCCACCGGATCGCGCTCGCTGTAGTCGATGACGTGGTCGGCGCCCAGGCGCCGCGCCATCGCCAGCCGTTCCGGCAGCTTGTCGACGGCGATGATGCGGGACGCGCCGCGCAGGCGGGCGCCGGCGGTCGCGCACAGGCCGATCGGCCCCTGGGCGAACACCGCCACCGTGTCGCCGATGCGGATGCCGCCGTTCTCGGCGCCGCCAAACCCGGTGCTCATGATGTCGGGGCACATCAGCACCTGTTCGTCGCTGAGGGCGTCGGGAATCGGGGCGAGGTTGGCCATCGCGAACGGCACGCGCACGTACTCGGCCTGGCAGCCGTCGATGGTGTTGCCGAGACGCCAGCCACCGATGGCGTGCCCGCCACACTGCGCCTGGTGGCCGTCGAGGCAGGAAAAGCATTGCCCGCAAGGGCTGATCGCGCCGGCGACGACGCGCTGCCCGATCGTGTAGCCGGTCACGCCCGCGCCCAGTTCCGCGATCGTGCCGACCGGCTCGTGTCCTACCGTCAGGCCGTCGGCGACCGGGTATTCGCCCTTGAGGATGTGGACGTCGGTGCCGCAGATGGTTGTCATGGTGATCTTGACGACGGCTTCGCCGGGACCGGCGCGCGGCACCGGCTTGCGCCCGAGCACGATCCGCCCGGGTCCGGTGAAAACGGCTGCATTCATGGTCGACATCGGGTTCTCCCTGTCCGGTTCGTGAATTGTGGCGCATGCGGTGGCCCGGTGCGCGGCCTAACGGGCCATCAGCACAGGCAGCGCCGCCTCCTGCAGGACGGTCCTGCTCGCACCGCCCAGCAGCAGTTCCTGGAAACGCGCATGGCCGTAGCAGCCCATGACGATCAGGTCGCAAGCCAGCTCGGCCGCCAGGGCCAGCATGGCCCGGCCGTTGTCGTGCCCGGGATCGCGCAGTGCCGGTCGGGCGTGGACGGCATGGCGCGCGAGGAAGGCGAGGGCATCGTCGAGCTCGGCGCGGCCGGTCGACGCGTTCGGGAAATCGGGCGTCAGCACGGCCAGGCTGACGTGGGTCGCGCGCTGGAGCAGGGGAATGGCGGCGGCCATCGCCACCGTCGCTTCGCGGCTGCCGTTCCAGCACAGCAGCACCCGGCGCGGGCAAGCGGGTGCTCCGGGAGCGCGCGGGACGACCAGGCAGGGACGGGCCGCGTTGACGACGACGTAATCGGGCATCGGCATCGCCGTCGGAGTGTAGCCCAGGCTCTCGTCGGGGTCGTCCTGGCTGAGCACGACCAGGTCGGCGAAGCGCGCCAGCAGCACCAGCGCCTGTGGCGCCTGGTCGCCGACCAGGCGCGATTCGAACGAAACGCCGCGGCGGCGGGCGATGTCCTCGAACGCGTCGAGCGCGCGCCGCGCGCTGCGCATGAGCGGGTCGACGTAGCCGGCAAGGAGGGTCCCGGGCCCGGGGTTGCAGCCGTGCGGGAAAACGGCCGCTGAAATGCCGGTCATGGCCGCGCCGACCAGATGCGCGCCGTGTTCGGCGCAGATATCGGCCGCCAGCGCGATACGGGCCGGGGCGCGGCGCGACAGGTCTGCATGGACGAGGACGGTCTTGAAACGCATGGCGCGGCCGGGACGGTCACTTGGCGGGAGCGGGCACGACCAGTACGGGCAGCGTACCGTGCCTGAGTACCGCCGTCGTCTGGCTGCCAGGCGGCAGGAAGTGGCCCGCCCCCTTCGCGTGCGCGCCCATGACGATCAGGTCGCACCGGTACTCGCGCGCCGCGGCGAGGATGGCTTCGCTCGGAGCGTCGGCACGTCGCATGATGAGCTCGGCGGGGACCTGGGCCTGGGCCGCCCGGCGTTCGACATAGCCAAGGCATTCCCTGGCAGCGTCCTCGCTTTCAGGCACGGCCGCCGTGCCCATGCCCTCGGTCAGGATGGGACGCGGCGGCGTCACGTGCAGGCCGACGACTTCGGCACGGCTGTCGTGCGCGAAGCTGATCGCGGCATCGACCGCAGCCCTGGACGCCGCAGTGCCGTCGGTGGGAACCAGTATTCGCTTGACCATGTGCGCCTCCCCGGGGCCGGCTGGCTGAAACATCAATGGCACCAGCGAACCGGCGCCGTATCGAAAACAGTCTGCCGTCCGGGCCAGTCAATCGCCATGATCTGGATCAAATTTCGCCGGATAACTGGAGGAACCCTGCGCCGAGCGATGGACAGCGGCATGAGGCTGTGCTTGCGGCTCAGTGCGCCATCAGGACCGGGACCGTCATTGACTGCAAGATCGTGCGCGTGACGCCGCCAAGCAGCAGTTCGCTCAGCCTTGCACGGCCATATCCGCCCATCACCAGCAGGTCGGCGCCGCAGTCGGCGAGCAGGGACAGCAGGGGCTCCCCGCCGGCCAGGCCGGGCGACTCGGCGACGAGCGCGGCGTCGATCCCGTGCCGCTTCAGGTAAGGGAGCAGCTCCGGATCGGCGGCCGGCTCGTCCGCAGGACCGAAGGCCGCGATCGTGACGCTGTCGGCGCGGCGCAGGAAGGGCAGCGCGGCGCCCAGAGCGCGTACCGCCTCGACGCTGCCATTCCAGGCGACGACTATCCGCTTGCCGACAGCGATATCACGTTGAATGTAGGGAACGACAAGCAGCGGCCGCGGGCAGGCGAGCAGCACGTGGGCCGCCAGGTCTCCGCCCGGCGGCGCGGATGGCATGCCGGGTTCCGACTGGCCGAGCACCAGCAGGTCGGCATAGCGCCCGGACAGCGCCAGGCCGGCGCCGGTTTCGTCGTCCACCAGCCGCCGCTCGTACGAGCGCACGCCGGCGCCGGCGGCGAGCCGGACGAATTCGCCCAGTTCCTGCTCGGCCCTGGCGTAGAGTCGATCCATATGCGGCGCAAGCACGGTACGCGTCAGGTCGGCGCTGCCTTCGCGGTAGTAATAGCGCGACACGCCCGTCAGGGCGACGCCGACCAGGTGGGCATCGTGTTGGAGCGCCAGTTGCGAGGCGAGGGCGATGCGCGTGGCCGCCCGGTCGGAACCGTCGACGTGAACCAGGATGGTCTTGCAGTTCATGATTGCCTCCGTTCAGGGTGATGGATGGGTGGCGTGCCGCATGCGCCGGGCCAGCTTGAACAGGTCGAATGGGACAACGGCGCCCAGTCCGAGGCCCACCGCGATGCCCGCGCAAGCCGGTGCCGGCGCCGCCAACTGGAACAGTGCGGCCAGCGGCGCCACATACAGGACGGCGGCGAGGGCGCACAATGCCGCGCCGGCGACCATCCAGGCGATCCGGTTGGGCTGGCGCAGCGACTCGAACATGGTCAGCGTGTGCGAGCGGTTGCCGAAGATCAGGCCTACATTGCCCGACACCAGTGCGGCGAAAGCGAAGGCGCGCGCCTGGGCCGGCGGCAGCGCGCCGAGCGCCCAGGCGTAGGCGGCGGCGACGGTGCCGAGCACGGCCAGCCCCTGCGCCAGGGCCAGCACGAGCACGCGGCGGTCGAGCAGGGGCAGGTCGCGCGCGCGCGGCGGCCGGCGCATCAGGTCGCCTTCCTCGGCTTCGTTCTCGAAAGCCAGGGCGCAGGTCGGGTCGATCACCAGTTCGAGGAACACGATGTGGACCGGATACAGGACGATCGGCCATCCCAGCATCACCGGCAGCAAGGCCATGCCGGCCGTCGGCACGTGCACGGCCACGATGTAGACCATCGCCTTGCGCAAGTTCGTGTAGATATGGCGGCCCAGCCGCACGGCGCGCACGATGGACGCGAAATGGTCGTCCGTCAGTACCAGGTCGGCCGCTTCGCGCGCCACGTCGGTGCCGCGCCGGCCCATGGCGATGCCGACATGGGCCGCCTGCAGGGCCGGGGCATCGTTGACGCCGTCCCCGGTCATGCCGACGATGTCGCCGGCGCCCTGCAGCGCGCGGACGATCCGCAGCTTCTGCTCGGGCGCGACGCGGGCGCAGATGTCGGTGCCGGCGAGCAGGCGTGCCAGCGTGCCGTCGTCGGCGCCGGCGATCCGATCGCCGCTCAGGACCGCATGTCCGGCAAGGCCCGCCTGGCGCCCGATGTTGAGCGCGGTCGCCGGGTAGTCCCCGGTGATCATCATGACGCGCATGCCGGCTGCCCGGCATTCCCTGACCGCCTCCCTGACGCCGTCGCGCAGCGGATCGGCGAATCCCACCAGGCCGATCGGAGCAAACGCGAAATCGCGGGCCGTCGCAGGCCAGGGCGGAGCGTCGTGCCGGGCCCGGGCCACGGCCAGCACACGCAGGCCGCGCGCCGCCATCGTGTCGGCCGCGGCCAACAGCGGGGCGGCGGCGGCGGGCGACAGGCGGCACAGGTCGGCGATGGCCTCTGGAGCACCCTTGGCGGCAACGACGGCGCGCTCGCCGGCGCCCGGATTCCAGCCGTGCGCCACGGCGCGCAATCCTCCGCTCATCCCGTACTCGCGGGCCAGCGTCCAGCCGGCGCGCCCGGCGGCGGCCGCGCCAGGGAATTCGGCGCCGAGGCGATGCAGGGCCTGGTCCATCGGCTCGAAGCCGTCCGCGCGGCTGGCCAGCATGCCGGTATCGAGCAATACGGCCAATGAGGCCGGTGGAGACTGGGCGGCGGGCGCGCCGGCTTGCCACTCGCTGCCGTCGGCAAACAGGGCGGCCACGCTCATCCGGTTCTCGGTCAGCGTGCCGGTCTTGTCGACGCACAGGACGGTGGTGGCGCCGAGCGTTTCGATGGCGGCCAGCTGGCGCGTCAGGACATTGGCGCGCGCCAGGCGCGAGGCGCCCAGTGCCGGGAACAGCGCCAGGACCACGGCAAACTCTTCGGGCAGCATCGCCAGCGCCAGCGCGAGGCCCGCCAGCAAGGCCTGCAGGAAGGCGCCGCCCCTGGCCAGGTAATAGCCGACAAGCAGCAGGCTGATGGCCGCGCCGCCCACGCCGAAGCGGGCGATCACGTGCGCCATCTGGCGTTGCAGTGGCGAGCGTTCCGGTGCGAGACCCGCGAGGGACAGCCCGATGCCGCCGATTGCGCTCGCGGCGCCCGTGGCGGCGATCCGCAGGATGCCATGTCCGCGCACGACCAGCGTGCCGGAGAGCAGGGTGGATGCGTCCGTGACACCCGGCGCTGCGGGCGCGGCCATGACGGACGGGCCGGCTGTTTTTTGCACTGGTTCGGACTCGCCCGTCAGGAGTGACTCGTCGGCCTCGACATCCTGGCCGGCCACCAGCATGCCGTCGGCGGGCACGCGGTCGCCCTCGCCGATCACGCACAGGTCGCCCACGACCACCTCGCGGCTGTCGACCTGCCGCCTGCGCCCGTCGCGGATGACGAGTGCGCGCGGCGTGCTCAGGTCGCGCAGGGCGTCGAGCGCACGCTCGGCCTTGCCTTCCTCGTACAGCGTCATGCCGAGGGTGGCCAGGACCAGGGCGAACATCAGGATGCCTTCGTGCAGCTCGCCAAGTACGAGGTAGAGCAGCCCGGCGGCGAACAGGAGGACGAACATGGGTTCGCGCGCTGCCTGCCAGGCAATGAGGTACCAGCCCCGGCGCGCCGCCGCCGGCAGCGCATTCGGGCCGTCGCGCGCCAGGCGGCGCGCGGCCTCGTCGGTGTCGAGACCGGTCTGTGCGTCGCGTGCGGTCATGCGCACCATCCTGTACCG
>Ga0308169_10005240_pt1 | contig 11894 bp, 10 predicted proteins | sample PhyBR1_2_FD_202139 | JGI IMG/M metagenome (GOLD analysis project Ga0308169, IMG submission 202139) | Phyllosphere microbial communities from UC Gill Tract Community Farm, Albany, California, United States - DLSLSB.R1 | ecosystem: Host-associated > Plants > Phyllosphere > Unclassified | place... | reverse complement strand
AGTTTGGCTCGCGCCTCGGCCGGCGTTGCCGGACGGGCGCCATGGCGTGCGCAGAGGTCGGCCGCAACCCGCACCAGTTCCGCATTGCTCGACGCCAGGCGATCGCGGTCGATGCGGATATTGTCTTCCAGGCCAGTGCGGACGGCATCGCCTTTGCGCTTGAGCACCCATTCGATCACGTCGTTCTGGTGCCGGCCGATGCCGGCGGCGGTCCAGGTCGCGTTCGGGGCGACGCGTTTCAGCACGGGGAGCATGAGGTCGAGCAGGTACTCTTCCACCGGCAAGGCATTCTTGATGCCCATGACAAACTGGACGTGCGGCCGGTCGTTGATCAGGCCCGCATCCATCAGCCGGCGCATGCCATACAGGTGCGAGAGGTCGAAGATTTCGATCTCCGGCAGGATGCCGTTTTCCTTCATGCCGGTCGCCAGCTGATCCACGAGCGCCGGGGCGTTCTCGTAAATAATCGTCGGAAAATTGACCGTTCCGGTCGCCAGCGAGGCCATGTCCGGCTTGTGGTGCAAGGCGGCGCCGCGGGCCGCCTGGTCGCGCCCGCGGCCGCCGGTCGAAAATTGCACGATCATGCCTGGGCAATGTTTCCGGATGCCGTCGAGGACGCTGGCAAACAATGCCGGATCGGACGACGAGCTCTCGTCCGGGTTGCGCACGTGCAGGTGCACCAGGCTGGCGCCCGCCTCATAGGCTTCGTGGGTCGATTCGATTTGTTCGGCGACGGTCACCGGTACCGCCGGATTGTCTTTTTTGCGAGGCACCGAGCCGGTGATGGCAACAGCGATGATGACGGGATCCATGTCACTCCTTGGTTGGGTGGGGGCCGATGTGAACGATGCCAGCGGACCTGAGACCCTCGGCCACGAGGTGTCAGCGTGCGGATTCCACTGCGGATGAAACACTCGACGCCAGCACAACGCGGCAAGCCGTCGAGATATAACCTGATCGGATGTCGGTGATGCGAGAACTAAATTGGATAGATATCTCTCCCCCGCGTAAAGTTGCACCATTGAACGAATCCAACGAACTTACGGAGCAACACCATGCAAACTTCGACCCTGAATCTTTCCCGGCACAAGGCTGAGACCACGTTTGGCCGCAAGATCCGCGTCCTGCTGGCGGAAATCTATTACGCGCTCGAGCTGTCGAACCGCGCCTATTACCAGGGCGTCACCCGCTTCTGAAAACGGGCGGCGCGGCACGCTAGTAACGAATGCCGCGCTGTTCGCTAACCGAACTAATATCGAATAATCGAACACAAAGTGTAGTAGTACAGTGATCGATGGTCAAGAAAAAGACGCGGCGAGGCGCGCCGCACCCGCCGATTGTGGGCGGCTGGCGACCATTGACGCAATGCGGGGAATCCGGATCCGAGGGCGGCTCGCTGCCTTGACCGCTCGCCTTCGGTGACGCTACAAGGTTCTTCCGCGGTACCCGCGCACCTGCAGGCTGCGCCGCAAGACCTGGTCGGTAATCCATTTCGCCGCGCTCAAGGCGCGCCCGCACACGATCTCGGGCGCAAGCTGGAGGTAGTCGTCGTTGACGACTTCGAGGCTGTAGTCGCCGCGGTAGCCGCCGCGGTCCAGCTGCCGCAGCATGCCCGACAGCTCGGCCGAATGGCTGCCCTCCCCCGGAAACACGCGCAGGTGGCCGGCGGTCTCGATGCGCTCCTGCGCACTGCCCAGGTCGCGCCACATGAAGTCCGACAGCTGGACCAGGGCGATCTTGTCGGCCGGGATCTCCTCCAATCCTTCCATGTCGGCCTCCCTGGCCAGCATGTGGAAGGAGTCGAGCACAAGGCCGAGATTCGCGTGCGCCGCCAGGTCCACCACTTCCCAGGCCTGTTCGTAAGCATGCACGTGACGGCCCCAGGACAAGGCTTCGTAACCGATCCGGACGCCCAGCGGCACCGCCGAGTTGGCGAGCTTTGCCAGGTCGCGCGCGACCAGGGCCGGCTCGCCGCCGGCGTGGGCCGAGGTGCTCGAGCAGACGACCAGCAGGCGTGCGCCGACTGCCTTGCACAGGCGCAGGAGGTGGCGCGCGATATCGAGCTTGTACTCGTGCAGCGCGCCGGAAAGGCCCTCGTAATCGCGCATCACCTGGATGCCGGTGACGCGCAGGCCGCTGCGCCTGACCAGCTGCACCGCCTCCTCCGGTCCGGCGGGATGCTCGACCAGGTCGCGCGCCCAGAGCATGATCTGCGAAAAGCCGGCCGCCCGGCAGGCCCGCAGTTTCGACTCGAGCGGCCCGGCCAGCGTGACGCTGTCCATCCCGAAGTTAGCGAGGTTCATTGCGCCCCCGCGCCGGCGGCGTCCCGGTTGCTGACCACCAGCTCGAAGCTGACGCCGCCCTTGTACAACTGGGTCAGGGCGCCCCGCGCGCCGGCCTGCGCCGGCTGGCGCTCGATAAACACGATGCCGCGCCCCTCCAGCGCGCGCACGGCCGCCGGCACGTCCGGCACGCCGAAACCGACGCGCACCAGCTGCTCGTCCCATTGCAGGCTGCCGGCGCCGGGTGGCGGCTCGATCAATTGCAGGTAGAAGCTGCGGCAGGGGCTCGCCAGCAGGATCCCCTTCGGCACCGCGCCGAAGAACTGGCCTTCCGGCAGCACCTCGAAGTTCATCAACTGTCCGTAGAAATCGATCCATTCCGGGCGCCGTCCTTCGTCGATCGACTGCACGATGCCGAAAAAGTGCATGCCGGCCAGTGCGGGAGGCTGCTGCGACACGCCCTCGATCGGCTTGAAGTCGACGTCGTAGATCGAGAAGTCGCCGATCCGGTCCACGAAATACAGGATCGAGTCGCCCGCGCCATGCACGCCCGGGATGTTGAGTTCCATGACCCCGACGCGGGTCTGGATCGCCCAGGCCCCCATGTCGATCGCGTGGCGGTAGGCGGTGTCGGCGTCGCGCACCCGCAGGGCCACGGCGCTGATCACGGTGGCCGGCATGTCGTCCCGCGCCGATGACGGCAGGGAACGCTTGTCGGCATTGACGACGATATTCATGTCGCCCTGCCGGTACAGCGTCACTTCACGCGAACGGTGGCGCGCGATCGCGACAAAGCCCAGTTGCTCGATCAGGGCGCCGAAGGCGAGCGGCTGGGTCGTGGCGTATTCAATGAATTCGATGCCTGCAATCCCGAGCGGGTTGCCGGCCGGCGTGTTGTTGTCGATGTTCATCATGCATTTGTCTCCTGTGCATCAGCTGCTGAAATCATAACGCGTTTTCCGGTGACAAGGTCCGCTGCCGCGGCGGGCGGACCGGCCTCCCCTGCCATCACCCGCTGCGCATGACGCATTCGCCGATTTTCGGCGGCACGTGGCGTTTATGAAGCATTAATGAACCGAGTGGGCGCTTGGCGCACACATAATCGTTCACCGCCCACGCTTCGCGCTGGTTTTGTTCTAACATTTTTACATCACACGGGCAGAAGCCTTTCCCGAAGCGAGCTGGGTAGCACACAGAAGGCGCCCGACCCCACGTCAACAACGGAGACATAAATGAAAACCAGAATCGCCGGCGCCCTGGCGCTGTCCGCCTTCGCCACCCTGGCCCAGGCCCAATCCAACATCACGCTGTACGGCGACATCGACGAATACATCGGCTACATCCACAGCAGCAACGGCAGCCACATCACCGGCCTGAACGACGGCGCCATCCTGCGCAGCCGCCTCGGCGTGCGCGGCTCCGAAGCGCTGCGGGAGGGCTATGCGGTGAATTACACGCTCGAAATGGGCATCAACGCCGACACCGGCGCCGGCGCCGACAGCGCGCGCCAGTTCGACCGCCAGTCGTGGGTGGGGATGGCCACCCCGGCCGGCGAGTTGCGCATCGGCCGCCAGAACACGGAAATCTTCTTCACCGGCGGCGCGATCGACTATACCGAGCGCACCACCTTCGGCTCGGTCATCAACACCTTCGGCATTCCTTCGCGCTACGACAACGATATTTCGTACAAGTCGCCGCGCATCAAGGGACTGGCGCTCACGCTTCACTATGCGCTGGCGGAAAACGGCGGCGCCACGCGCGGCAACCACCCGATCTACCAGGCCGCGCTCGACTATGAGAACGGCCCCTGGCGGATCGGCTATGCCGGGCTGCAGGCCAGCCCGAACGACGTCACGGCCACCGTGCACGAAAAGGTGAATTACCACCACCTGTATGCCAACTACAAGTACAGCGCCGGCACGATCTACCTGGCTTTCGCGCGCAGCAACAACTCGACCGCGAATGCCAACGGCCGCAACGCGGCTACCATCCTCAGCAATATCAGCGCCCCGAATAATTATTTCGCCGGCACCGACCCCAACGCGCTGCGCTACTACAACCTGTGGCAAATCTCGGCCGATTACCGCCTCACCCCTGCGCTGCGCGTGGGCGCACTGTACGGCGTCATGAACGACACCTCGGGCGGCGATGCGGGCGCGCGCGGCGCCAACCTCGGCGCCTACTACGCGATGTCGAAACGCACTACCCTGTACAGCTTCCTCAGCTACCTGCATAACGAGGCGAACGCGGGCTTTCGCTTCAGCAGCTCGGCGGGCCCCTCGGCCAACCTGGCCGGCGACGCCATCAACGGCAGGTCGCTCACCGGCCTGCAGGCGGGGATCCTGCATCGCTTTTGATGCACCGCCGCGCCACCGGAACAAGATTCGACGACGCAGTTCACACCGTTTTTAGAAAATCAGGAGACAAACATGGCAAGCGCAAAAGAGAAGACCGCGCATGACGGCGGTCAGGCGAAAAAGGCGACGCTCAGCGGCTGGATCGGCTCAGTGCTCGAGTACTACGATTTCTTCATCTACGCCACCGCGGCGTCGCTGATTTTTCCCGGGATTTTCTTCCCGAAAGGCGATCCGAAGACCGCCATCATCGCCTCGCTGGCAACCTATGGCGTCGGCTACGTCGCCCGTCCGATCGGCGCTTTCGTGCTGGGCCACTGGGGAGACACCCGCGGCCGCAAGCACGTGCTGGTGGTCTGCATGTTCCTGATGGGGTTCTCGACCATGGCCGTGGGCCTGCTGCCGACCTACGACCAGGTCGGCATGCTGGCCCCGACCCTGCTGGTGGTCATGCGCCTGATCCAGGGCTTCGCGGTGGCCGGTGAAATCTCCGGCGCCAGCTCGATGATCATGGAACACGCCCCCTTCGGGCGGCGCGGATATTTCGCCAGCTTCACGCTGCAGGGCGTGCAGTTCGGCCAGATCCTGGCGGCCGCCGTATTCCTGCCGCTGGCGCACTACATGCCGGAAGACGCCTTCAATTCCTGGGGCTGGCGCATTCCCTTCCTGCTCAGCTTTGCGGTGATCGTCATCGGCGTCATCATCCGCCGCAAGGTCGACGAAACCCCGGCCTTCGTCCACGAAGGCGCCGTGCATGCCCGTCCGAAGGCGCCGATGGTGCAGGCGGTCCAGGAAAGCTGGCGCGACATGCTGCGCGTCGTGTGCATGGCCCTGATGAACGTCATCCCGGTCGTGGCTACCATCTTCGGCGCCGCCTACGCGGTCCAGCCCGGCTACGGCATCGGTTTTTCGAAGGACGTCTACCTGTGGATTCCGGTACTGGGCAATATCGTCGCCGTCCTCGTGATTCCCTTCGTCGGCCGCCTGACCGACCGCATCGGGCGCAAGCCGCCGATCGTCGTCGGCGCCATCGGCTCGGGGCTGCTGTCCTTCGGCTACCTGTACGCCATCAGCATCCACAACGTGCCGCTGGCCGTCGTCATGTCGATCCTGATGTGGGGCATCGTCTACCAGGGCTATAACGCGGTCTTCCCGAGCTTCTATCCGGAGATGTTCCCGACCCGCACCCGTGTCTCGGCCATGGCGATTTCGCAAAACCTCGGGACCCTGGTCACCGCGATGCTGCCCGCCGTCTTTGCCGCCGTCGCGCCTCCCGGCTCGAACAACATCCCGGTAACGGTCGGCGCCATCGCGCTCGGCGTCACGATCGTCGCCGCGCTCGCCGCCCTGAGCTCGCGGGAAACCTACCGCATCCGCATGGAAGACCTGGGTAATCCGAATGCGGTCCCGGTTCCCAAGGCGGAGTACGACCGGCTGCGCGACCAGAGCATCAGCGAGGCAGCGGGCAGCAGGGCCCACGCGTAATCCTGCCTCCCTCCCCTTACGCCGCCAGCTGATGCATATGCGTCGCCTGGCGGCGTTTGGTTTGGTAGGGTGGGCGGGGAACCCGCCCACCCTACAGCATCAGCAAATGCCCAAGCGCGTTCGCCGCCTCGTTCAGCGGATGAAAATACGTCTTCGCCGCCTCCTGTGCCGACGGCGGCCGCCCCTGCAGCAGGACGTTTATCCCGGCGACGTACTGGCCCGAGGCATCGCGCACCGGCACCGCCAGCGAGGACAGCCTCGGTTCGATCTGCTCGCGCGAGAACGCGAAGCCGCTGGCGCGTGCCTCGAGCAGGATGGCGCGCAATTCCTCGCGGTCGGTCACCGTATGTTCGGTATAGGCGCGCAGGCGCGTCGTGGCCAGGTAGGCATCGAGCTCCGCGTCCGGCAAATGGGCCAGCAATACCCGGCCGATCGAGGTGCAATAGGCGGGAATGCGGCGCCCGACATTGAGCGAAGGCGAGATCACGCGCGAAGCCGAGGAACGCGCCAGGTAGACGATTTCGTCGCTATCGAGCACGGCCAGCGAGCAGCTCTCGCCGGTTTCCTCGCCCAGCTTGTCGAGGATGGGCTGGGACAGCATCGCCAGCGGCGAGGCCGACAGGTAGGAATGGCTGAGCGAAAGTATGCGCGGGCGCAGGTAGAACAGGTTGGCCTCGTCCATGGCCACGAAGCCGAGCTTGACCAGGGTATGCAGGCTGCGGCGCGCCGCGGCGCGTGGGATGCCCGTGATGTGGCTGACCTGCGCGATCGAGATCCGGCGCCGTTTTTCCGACAGGGCCATCATGACCGAGAGGCCCCGGGCCAGCGCCGTCACGAAGTCGGCGTCGTCCTTGTGGCGCTCCATGGCCGAGGCGAACTGGCTCTGCACGTCGACCACCGGCGGCGCCGGGCGGTTCGCTGGCGGCCGTGCCTCCGCGGGATCCGGCGCCGGTTCCGCTGGTTTTCTCATGGCTGTTCTTGCATTCAAGGCTACCCCCACATCATGGCCAGTCAATCATAGCATTCGATGGGCGGCCTGCGAACACGGCGGGCGATTTTCGCCCATCCGCGCCGAACTTTCCGGGCGTGTCAGGACCAGGTCCTCAACACCCACAAGCCGGCGCTCAGGGTCAGGAAGGACGAAGCCGTGGTCACCAGCAGCGCCGCGGCGCTGCGTTCGGCCAGGCCATAGGGCTGGCCGAGAATCGGATAAATGCCGAGCATGGGCACGGCCGCCATCGTGACGCCCGCAGCCAGCAGCGCGGGCGCCAGCGGCGCCATGCCGAGCCAGGGCAAGGCGCTGGCGGCCGCCAGCACCGCCAGCGGATGCCCGACCAGCTTGCCGATGGCGATCGGCAGCGCGGCCGGTCCCATGCCGCGCAGCGGCAGGCCCACCAGCGTGCCGCCGATGAGGAACAGCGACAGCGCGCCGGTGGCCTGGGCGAACAGGGTCACCGTACGCGCGACCGGCGACGGCAAGGTCCAGTCCAGCAGGCTGAACACCACCCCGGCCACCAGGCCCAGCACCAGGGGCATGCGCGCCACCCGCGCCACGGTCTGGATGAAGACGCGGTGCGCCGGACCGCTGCCCGGGCGGCCGCTCTCGGCCATCATCAGGAGCAGCGGAATCACGACGACGTTCTCCAGGATGACGTTCATCGCCAGCGCCACGCTGGCGAGCGCCGGCATGGTCAGCAACAGGATCGGCAGCCCGATGTAGCCGCTGTTGGAGCAGGACACGCCCATTGCCGCGAAGGTGCTGCCGACGTGGTCGTAGCCCGCCAGGCGGCGCGCGCAGAAGAATGCGGCCACCAGCATCAGCAGCGAGCCGCCCAGGTAAGCGGCCATGTAGCTGGCGTTCAGGACGTCGGCGATCGGCCGCTGGGCGACGGCATTGAAGATCAGCGCCGGCAAGGCGAAGTTGATGACGAATTTGCCGAACACGCGCATGTCCGCCTTGCCGAACAGCCCCATCCGTGTGCTGGCGTAGCCGAGCAGGATGGCAATGTAGATGGGGCTGATAATGGCAAGGATGTCGGACATGCAGTCGCTTTCGGTCTAGCGGTGAGAGTCTGGCTGCGTGCTGGCCCAGTGCGCCAGCGCCGCCAGGTGGAACGGGGCGTTGCCGGCGCCATAGCCGTCGTAGCCATGGCGCCGTTCGATGATTTCGAAGAAAAAGCGGTTGTCGAACGGCGTACTGAAGGCATGCAGGATTTCGCCCTCGCCGCTGCGCTCCATCATGACGCCGAGCGTGCTCCACTCCTGCAGCGTCGCCTCGTCGAGGCCGTATTTGGCGCCCAGGTCGTCGTAGTAATTGGCCGGGATGGCCAGCATCGGCATGCCGCCGTCGCGCAGGCGGCGCACCGCCGCGACCACGTCGTCGACCGCGATGGCGATATGGTGGATGCCCGCGCCGCCGAACTGCCCGACGGCGCGCCCGACCGCCGTGCCCGGACGTTCGGACACATTGAGGGCATAGCGCACCGTCTTGTTCGGCGCTTCCAGCGCACGGCTGCGGATGATGCCGTAGGGGTCGTGCAGGACGGTGTTCGGGGTCGGTTCGAGTCCCAGCAGGGCGCGGTAGAACAGGACCCAGCTGTCGAGCTGTCCGGCCGGCAGCACCGCTGCGATGTAGTCGATACGCGCGCCGGCGCCGAGGCTGCCGTCCGGCGCATCGGCGTTCTCGGGCAGGAAGTCGGCCTGGAAGCCGTGGCTGCCGCCATGGTGGGTGTCGAAGAAATACATCAGGCTGCCATCGGGCGCCCTGACGGCGGGAATCGTCAGCTCGTTGGGGCCGACCTGCCCTTCGACGCGGACGGCGCCCAGGGCCACGGCGCGCGCCAGCGCGGCGCCGGCGTCGTCCGTGGCAAGGGCGAGCGCGCAGACCGAACTGCCATGCTGGTCGAAATACCCGCGTGCGAACGAATCTTCCTCGAGGTTCAGGACGATGCGTACCTCGCCCTGCCCCAGCAATTCGACATTCTTGGAACGGTGGCGGCCGATCAGGCCGAAGCCCAGGGCCGCGAGAAAATCGCGCAGCCGGGTCGCCGTCGGCGCGTCGACCGCGAATTCGATGAAGGCCCAGCCCTGCAGGACGGGGGGCGGTGGCGGGTCCAGCAGGGGCGTTCGGGCCACCTGGCCGAGCGTCAGGCCAGGCTGCAACGGCGCGGGCTGGCGCCGCACCTGCTCTTCAAGCCACAGCAGGGAGCGCATGGCGTCCGCCGCCGTGGCGCGCGCGGGGGCTGCGCGCACTTCGTCGCTGAAGATCTCGAGCGACAGCGGGCCGTTGTAGCCACTGCCAAGCACGGCGCCTGCAAAACCGGTCACGTCCATCTCGCCCTGCCCGGGGAAACAACGGTAGTGCCGGCTGTGGGTCAGCGGATCGGTATTGACCCAGGGCGCGTCCGCCAGTTGCAGGAAGAAGATGCGCTCGCCCGGGATGTCCGCGATCGCCGACGGGTCATCCTTCAGCACGAGCGTATGGAAGCTGTCGAGCGCCACGCCGAGATTCGGCTGGCTCGCGCGCTGCACGATGTCCCACACCTGCCGGTAGTATTTGACCGCGCCGCCCCAGGCCAGCGCCTCGAAGGCGATGCGCAGCTTGCGCCGCGCCGCCCGTTCGGCCAGCAGGGCCATCTGTTCGGCGCGCAAGTCCAGGTCGCCCGAGGCGGTCGCGGAAATATTGGCGCACACCAGGATCAGGTCGGTACCGAGCTGCTCCATGACGTCGAACTTGCGCTCGGCGCGGTCCAGGTTGCGCAGCAGTTGTTCGGGGCTGACGCCCTCGAAGTCGCGAAACGGCTGGAAGATCTCGATGCGCAGGCCGAGGTCGGCGCAGATGCGCCGCACGTCCGCCGGCGAACCCGGGAACTGCAGCAAATCGTTTTCGAAGATCTCGACGCCGTCGAAACGGGCGGCGGCTGCGGCTTCCAGCTTCTCGGGCAGCATGCCCGAGAGCGATACGGTGGCGATGGACTTGCGCATGCTGGCCTCCCTCAGCCCTGTGGACGCCTGGCGGCGATCATCGCGCGGAAGTGTGCATCGATCCGGTCCGCGTCCGGCTCCATGCCGGTGAACAGTTTGAAGGCGCCGACGGCCTGGCCCACCGCCATGCCGCCGCCGTCGGCCGTGGCGCAACCGCGGGCGCGCGCTGCCTGCAGGAGCGCGGTATCGAGCGGAAAGTACACCACTTCGGACACCCACAGCGAGGGCCGCAGCAATGCCTCGGGCAGCGGCAGTCCGGGCATCGAGCTCATACCGGTCGGGGTTGCGTGGACCAGTCCGCTCGCACCTTCGAGCGCAGCTGCGATATCGGTCGTCGCGCTGACCCGGCCGGCGCCGTGCTGGCTGTTGAGCTTGTCGGCCAGCGCGCCGATGCGCGCCGCGTCGAGGTCGACCACCACCAGGTGGCCTACGCCGGCCCGCAGCGCGGCATCGGCGATGGCGGAACCGGCGCCGCCCGCGCCGAGCAGTACCACGCGCGACAGGTCGGCCTCTGGCAGCGCCCTTTTGAAACCCCAGGCCCAGCCCCAGCCGTCGGTGTTGTGGCCGACCAGCTTGCCGTCGACCTTGACGACCGTGTTCACGGCGCCCATCGCCTGCGCTTCGGCGGACAATTCATCGAGCAGCGGCAGGATTTGTTGCTTGAACGGGAAAGTGACGTTGAATCCGGCAAAGCCGATCGCGCGCATGGCCTTGACCAGCCCGGGCAAGTCTTCCTCGCCGGCAGGAAGGTGGGCCAGGTCGATCAGCTGGTAATGCAGGCTGATGCCGTGTTCGCGCGCTTCCTTCTCCTGCATGGCGGGCGTCATGGAATGCGCGATGCCCTTGCCGATCAGGCCCACCAGCAGCTTGCGCGGAGCGGTGCTGCCTGCGGTAGTCGTCGTTGTCATGATCCATTCTCCTTTCGAGCTCAAACCCGGGCCTGCACGGCCGCTACCGCGGCGCGCAAACCCAGCAGGTAACTGTCCGCGCCAAAGCCGCAGATCTGGCCCAGCGCGATGTCGGCGAAGACGGACGTATGCCGAAACGGCTCGCGCGCGTGGATGTTGGACATGTGGACTTCCACGATCGGCACCGTCAGGATGGCCAGCGCATCGCGGATTCCATAGCTGTAGTGGGTCCAGGCGCCGGCGTTGATGAGCACGGCATCGACGGCTTCCTCGTGCGCCGCGTGGATGCGGTCGCACATCGCGCCTTCGCAATTGCTCTGGAAACTCGATAGCTCGGCGCCGAGCTCCTGCCCGAGTGTGCGCAGTTTGTCGTCGATCTCGGCGAGCGTGGTCGTTCCGTACTGCGCAGGGTCGCGCTTGCCGAACATATTCAGGTTAATACCGTGGAGAATCAGGATCTTCATGCTTGCACCCCTGCGAAGATGATGGTTTTCCGTGCGTTCCACCGACGGTGCCGCACGGGTTGATAGCATGATAGTACAGCGCGCAAAACGAACAGCGGGGGCGCAGAGCGACTAAGTGTGCGCTATACGCCCACGTTTTATGGCTGCGTTCGGTGTACGAACGAAAACCTGCCCTGATTGTCGTTCCGGTTGCCGTTGTTTGAGCCGGATCGGCCTGTTGCAGATGGGTTTGGCGATCCGCCGCACAAAGCGACGGACGAAAAAAAACCCGCTCATCTCTGAACGGGTTTCTTTCTTATAACTAGCCTGACGATAACCTACTTTCACACTGGTTGCAGCACTATCATCGGCGCAAAGTCGTTTCACGGTCCTGTTCGGGATGGGAAGGGGTGGGACCGACTTGCTATGGTCATCAGG
>Ga0308169_10005239_pt1 | contig 11895 bp, 11 predicted proteins | sample PhyBR1_2_FD_202139 | JGI IMG/M metagenome (GOLD analysis project Ga0308169, IMG submission 202139) | Phyllosphere microbial communities from UC Gill Tract Community Farm, Albany, California, United States - DLSLSB.R1 | ecosystem: Host-associated > Plants > Phyllosphere > Unclassified | place... | reverse complement strand
CGGCGCTGCTGGTGGTGCGCGTCAGTACCGGCCACAGGCCATCAATATGTTCACGCAAGTTTTGTCCGGCAGGCGGCACATATTTATCACCGGCAGTGGGCAGGGTGAAGTTGGTATCAACAAAATGCTTCAGATCGAAGTTGCGCTGTTTCTTCTGCATCTGCCAGTCGGCAAGAATCGACGCGGGATCGAATTTCGGCACCGCATCCGCAAAGGTCTTTTGATCGGGATAGAACTTCGCCTGTTGCACGGCGTTAAATAGCGGCCCTAAACGCACGTCCGGCGGCTGCGGCTGATTATTCAGCATGCGGCTGTTGTCGTCGGCATGGGTGGTGAAAGCGGGAACGCTCAGCAGCAACGTGAGCAGAAAGGGCGCATAACGCTGACGCCGTGAGTCGGCGCTTACCTCAATTTTTGTCATCGGTTTTTCTCCTTGTCCGAAATGCGGCCGCGCGTAACGCATTGACCACAGGTCCAACTTTAGACCTTATCTGACCACTTCACCCTGAAGCGAGCCGGAAATGTGAAGCCACAGGAATTATTTTTAGGGAAAAAACCGCATTATCACGCCGGTTTTTTCTTGCTCTCACCCCGCTTTTCCCCGACGCTGAAAGAAAAAAGGAGAGCAGGATGGAGATCATCTGGTATCACCCGTCGCAGTCTGCAGCGGCCTGGATTAACGGTTTACAACAGCGTCTGCCCCAGGCGCGGGTTCGGGCCTGGCAGCCAGGCGACGACAGTCCGGCTGATTACGCGCTGGTCCGCTCACCGCCCACAGAGATGCTGCAGGGACGCGCCACACTGCGCGGCGTCTTTGCGCTGGGCGCAGGCGTTGACGAGATTCTGAAACAGCTGCAGCAGCATCCGGAGATGCTGCCAGACACCGTGCCGCTTTACCGGCTGGAAGATACCGGGATGGCGCGGCAGATGCAGGAGTATGCGGTGCATAGCGTGCTGAGCTGGTTCCGTCGTTTTGACGACTACCGTCTCCAGCAGCAGCAACAGTGCTGGCAGCCACTGCCGGGTTACACGCGCGAAAACTTCACCATCGGCATTCTGGGCGCGGGCGTGCTGGGACAGAGCGTAGCGGAGAGCCTGAAACCCTGGGGATTCCCGTTACGCGTCTGGAGCCGCTCACCGAAAGCGATCGACGGCGTAACCAGCTTTGCCGGACGCGATGCCTTACCTGCCTTTTTGCAGGAGACGCGCGTGGTGATCAACCTGCTGCCGAGTACACCCGAGACCATCAATCTTATCGATCACGACTTTTTACAGCAGTTGCCCCACGGCGCGTTCTTCCTCAACATCGCGCGTGGCGCGCAGGTGGTGGAAGACGATCTGCTGGCCGCGCTTAATAGCGGTCAGCTGAAAGCGGCGGCGCTGGATGTCTTTCAGGTTGAACCGCTGCCGGAGGCGCATCCGCTCTGGTCACATCCGCGTGTCACGATCACCCCCCATAATGCGGCGGTAACGTTGATCGACGAAGCTATCGACTACATCGCCCGCGCCATCAATCAGGATCAGGCAGGCGAGCCGCCGCAGGGCAGGGTGGATCGTCAGCGCGGCTATTAATGAACCGGCCCTGTCAGGGGCACTCAGCAGGAGAAGAGGATGTATCCGGTAGATCTGCATATGCACACCATCGCCAGCACGCATGCTTACAGCACGTTGCACGATTACGTGACTCAGGCGAAACAAACCGGCCTGAAACTGTTCGCCATTACCGATCACGGCCCCGACATGGCCGATGCGCCGCACTACTGGCACTTTATTAATATGCGCGTCTGGCCGCGTGTCATTGACGGCGTAGGGATTCTGCGCGGCATCGAATCCAATATTAAAAACCAGCAGGGCGAGATCGACTGTTCAGGTCCGATGCTTGATGCGCTGGATTTAATCGTCGCCGGTTTTCATGAGCCGGTTTATGCGCCGCGCGACAGAAAACATCACACTGACGCGATGATCGCCGCGATGGCAGGTGGGCTGGTCCATATCATCAGCCATCCGGGCAACCCAAAATTCCCGGTCGATATCCCGGCAATTGCCGAGGCCGCCGCGCACTACAACGTGGCGCTGGAACTGAATAACTCCTCCTTTACGCACTCGCGTCCGGGCAGTGAACCGAACTGCCGGGCTATCGCCGCCGCTGTGCGTGATGCCGGAGGACGACTGGCGTTTGGCTCCGATTCCCACACGGCGTTTACGCTGGGTCACTTCGATCACTGCCTGCGGATTGCCCGCGAGGTGGATTTTCCCGAGGATCGGGTGTTAAATGTCACGCCGCGTCGCCTGCTCGACTTTCTGGAAATGCGTAGCGGCAAACATATTGCTGAACTGGCTGACTTTTAATTTATTTTGCCTCAAGGAAATCTGACTCATGAATGAGTTTTCCATTCTGTGCCGCGTAATCGGCTCACTGTTTAATCGTCAGCCGCAGGACCCGCTGCTGGTGCCGCTTTTCACGCTGCTGCGTGAAGGTAAACTGCAATCGCAGTGGCCGCTGGAACAGGATGAACTGCTGACGCGTCTGCAGCAGAACAGCGACCCGCAGGCGCTGGCCGCCGATTACAACGCGCTGTTTGTTGGCAGCGATTGTAATGTGCCGCCTTACGCTTCACAGTGGCCGGAAGGAAAAACTGAAGCTGAAGTGCGTGCCTTCTTAACGTCGCGTGGCATGCCGCTGAGCGATGCGCCTGCTGACCATTTTGGTGTGCTGCTGCTGGCCGCGTCATGGCTGGAAGATCAGTCTGCGGAAGATGAGAGCGCAGCGCAGATGGCGCTGTTTGAAGAGTACCTGCTACCGTGGTGCGGAACGTTCCTGGGCAAAGTGGAAGCGCATGCGACCACCGCGTTTTATCGCACCCTGGCGATGCTGAGCCGTGAAGCCATTCAGGCGATGTACAACGAACTGCTGGACAGCAGCGAAGAAACGCCCGAAGCCTGATTTACCATGTCGCCGGGTGTGTACCCGGCGTAAAGCCTGGCGTCGCAAAAATTTGCGGAGTGCCGGGCAGCCAGGACGCCGCCTTGAGCCTTACCCCAAATCCCCACGGCGTTAACTCGTAGCAGGGCTGGTTATCTTTAACCTGCGGCACAATGCCCGAACCCGCGAGCTGGCCCGTGAGGTGCTGCTGCAACAGCCACGCGGTACGTGCCAGCGACAGCCGGACCTGGCAACCGTGGCCCTCAGTAACGCGTCGCCGCAATCCCTCGAGTACCGCCGCCGCCAGCAGATAGCCGCTGGCATGATCCAGCGCCTGGACCGGCAGCGGAACCGGCTTATCGCTCTGCTGCCACTGCATGCCCCGCTCAGCAATCCCGCATCCCATCTGCACCAGACTGTCGAATCCCCGACGGTTGCGCCACGGTCCCTGCCAGCCCCAGGCATTCAGACCAGCATCGACCAGGCCAGGTGAGAGTGCCTGAAGGGTCTCTGCGTCAAACCCAAGCCGTTCCAGCGCATCTGCCCGATAGCCGTGCACCAGCACGTCAGCTTCGCGCAGCAGGTGGATAAACTGCTCGCGATCGGCAGTCCGGGTCAGGTCAAGCACCGCACGGCGCTTGCCGCAGCTCATCTCTTCATCCAGCGTCGGTTCCTGCCATCCGGGAGGATCAATGCGAAGCACGCTGGCCCCCAGGCTGGCAAGAAATCGTGTGGCGACCGGCCCGGCAATAATCCGCGTCAGATCCAGCACTTTTATACCCATTAACGGACGCGCCTCGGCCAGCGGCCAGTCTGGCGCAGCTAAGGGCTGTGTAGTCTGCCAGCTGAACAGGGGTTCGCGCTGCAGGGCCTGACCCTGTGGATGCTGCTGCCAGGCGGCGGTGCTGCGCATTTCTGCGGCGCAGCCACCGGCATCAATAATCGCCTGCTCCAGTTCGCTGGCCTGCCATTGCTGCACCTGCTGCGCCAGCGCCGCGCGGTCGGCGTGCGCACCCAGCACCTGCTCCATCGCCAGCCGGTGATGCGCAGCATTGGTGTGCAGACGGATCCAGCCATCGCGACTGCGATAGTCACCGGCAAACGCATCCCACATCGCGGGCGCCGCGCGGTTCAGCGGGTGAAAGCTTTGCTGAAACCAGCGCGATGCCAGACGCACATTGACGATGATGGGGTGAGAGGGACATTCAGGTCGGGATGTGGCAATGAGTGCAGCGGCAGCCTGCGTCGCCAGACCGAGGCTGGTGGCCGCCAGTTCACTGACGGCAAAAGCAGAAGAAAAGGTGGCACGATCAACGAAGGTGGGAAGAGGCAAGGCGTCATCGCGCCCCCGCAATCCCTGCTGCATCTGCTGCCACAAAGAGGCGGCAAGCTTTGAGTCCATGTTGTGCTCCCTGAAAAAGGTCATTTCTCAAGCATAGCACGCAGAATTAACGCCGCCGCAGGCGCGGGAAACGGGCATGCATCCGCAGGTTACGCAGGTTGATCACCGCGATAGCCGTGCCGAGGATCACCAGGGATGCCCCGATAATCTTGAAGCTGTTGAGGCTGTCACCCAGCACCACAATCCCCATCAGCACCGATAAAACCGGCGTCAGCAGCGAGTAGGGCATGATCAGGTTGACGTTATATTTCTTCAGCAGCATGTACCACAGTGTATAAGCCACAATCGACGAGGCGATGGCGCTGTAGAGAATCGCAAACCAGCCGTGCCAGCCCGCATGCTGCAGGGCATAGAGCTGGTTCGACTCCATCACAAAGCTGGACGCGCCTGTGATCGGAATCGCCAGAAACGCAATCCATCCGGTCATGGTCAGCGGCTTAATCGGCGGCGACTTCTTCACAATCAGGTTACTGACGGCCCATCCGGTGGCGCTGCACAGCAGCAGGCAGAGCACCCACCATGACGGAATCGTCGGGCTGCCAGAAAGCACCACCACGCCGCTCAGCGAGATCATAATGCCCACCAGCTGCACCAGCTTCAGCTTCTCTTTCAGCACCACCATCGCCAGCAGCATGGCAATCGGCGTTCCCAGCTGCACGACAATGGCACCGGTGCCGGCATCGGTGTAGCGCAGGCCGACAAACAGCAGCGAGAAGTGCATAAAGCCGAATGTAAACGCCAGCAGTAGCAGCCAGGGCAGCTGTTGACGGTTAATCCGGCAAAACGGCACCAGCACGATAGCCACGATCACAAAACGCATAAACGTCAGAAACAGGGGCGGCAGCTCCAGCAGGCCCCATTTCACCGCCACGTTGTTGAACGCCCAGATGGAAACCACCATCAGAATCAGAAAAAAATGCCGCACAGCCACGATAATATCCTTTCGATGATTTTTGCTTAGCCCGCTAATGATGGCACGAACTGCGGCATTCCAGCCAATCGCAGCGACAAATTTTCTGCCATTACGGCGCAGCCCGATGAGACTTTCGCGCACGATGCTGGCAGACTGATTTGAAACGACTTCTTAAAGGAACCGATTCGGTATGACCCAGACGTCCGCTTTACCCCTTGCGTTGATTCAGCTTGAAGTCCCACCCGCAAACGTCGTCTCAGAGATTGGTGAACAGCCGCGCTGGTTCATTGACGCGTTAAACCTGCAACCTGATGAGTATCTGATTGTCCGGCCCCATCTGGGCGAGGCATTACCCGATTTCGATCAGATTTCAGGAGCGATCCTCAGCGGTTCCTGGGCGATGGTCACCGATCACGCTGAGTGGAGCGAACGCAGCGCCGCATGGATTCGGGCAGCGATTGATACTGATCTGCCGCTGCTGGGTGTCTGCTATGGTCATCAGCTGATGGCCTATGCGCTGGGCGGGGAAGTGGCCGATAACCCCAATGGCTGGGAGCGCGGTCTGTTGCCGATCCGCTGTTCAGGCCAGGCGCAGCGCGATCCCCTGCTGCAGAAATTGCCACAGGATTTTAGCGTCTGGCTGTCACATCGCCAGTCGGTGATCAGTGCGCCGCCGCAGGCACAGGTGCTGGCTGCTTCTGCACGCGATGGCTGTCAGATTGTACGCTATACGCCGCAGGCACTCTCCGTGCAGTTTCATCCTGAATTTACACGGCACATCATGACCGTCTGTACGCCGCAGGGCTGCACAGAGGAAGGGGCCAACGAGATAGAAGGGAAAGACTGGGCGCGTGAGTTGCTGGCGACGTTCTGGCAACAGACGCGCCCGTTAGTCGGGCGTGCTCAGGGCGCGTAATGACGTGTGCAGCGATAGACCCAGGCGGGTGGCACGTTTTTCAGCACCCGCTGGCGTTCCCAGGTGAAGTAGCGCGACAGATCAGGCTGGGTCAGCGAGGTGTACTGAAACTGCACAAACACGCCATTCGGGCCGAGGGCGTTATAGACCGCACGCAGGATTGCCTCTCGCAATTCAGGGGGTAATGACAGCAACGGCAGGCCAGAGAATATGACGTCATACTTCCCACTCAGGTACTCCGCAGAGCAGGTGCGTACGGTCATGCGTGGATCGTCCAGCGCGTTGAGCTTGTCTGCCAGCGTGCTGCTGATCTCAAAGGCATCCAGCGTTGCGTCGGGTGCCATCTGCGCCAGTATCTGCCGTGTCAGCACCCCATCACCTGCGCCGAGTTCGGCAATTCGTAACGTTTCAGGCCATTCCACCGACGCAATCATGGCGCGGCACAGTGCCTCTGACGAGGGTGTAATGCTGCCCATCTTGCGAGGGTTGCGGATAAACTGATGCACGAAATTGGCTTTAGCGCGCATCAGGGTAATAGCTGAAGCCAGCATGCTCATCTCCAGAATGAATTCATCCTCACGTTGACACCCTTTGTGCCGCACAAGTTTCTCCCTGACCAGTCTTTTAGGTAAAAGTCGGAATTTTCTATAAGCGCAGCGGAAACGCCTATTACTTCGGGGCGGTCACAGTTTCTGGTTAACAGACCTGACAGGCTCTCAATGATCCTTCATGTTAATAATAAGTTTCATCATTGTTGCATTAGTCACCTGTCAGGAGAATGACCATGCGTTACGCCGCCCCCGGAGAACAGGGTTCTCTGATTACGCTACAAAAAAATTATGGCAACTTCATTAATGGTGAATTCGTCGCGCCGGTGAACGGCAACTACTTCACCAATACCTCACCGGTGAATGGTTCTGCCGCCGGTGAGTTTCCACGCTCAGACGCTGCCGATGTTGACAACGCGGTGGCCGCTGCGGCAGCGGCAGCTGATGCCTGGGGCAAGACCTCACCCCAGCAGCGCTCGCTGCTGCTATTGAAAATTGCCGATCGGCTGGAAGAGCATCTGGAGACCATGGCGGTCTATGAAACCTGGGATAACGGCAAACCCGTGCGTGAAACCCTGGCGGCCGATCTGCCGCTGGCCGTCGATCACTTCCGCTACTTTGCCGGTTGTGTCCGCGCGCAGGAGGGCAGTGCAGCAGAGATTGATGAGTTCACGGCCGCCTATCATTTCCACGAGCCGCTGGGTGTGGTGGCACAGATAATCCCCTGGAACTTCCCACTGTTAATGGCGTCCTGGAAACTGGCACCGGCGCTGGGCGCGGGTAACTGCGTCGTGCTGAAACCGGCTGAACAGACGCCGCTGTCGATCACCCTCTTTGTCGATCTGATAAAAGATCTGCTCCCGCCGGGCGTGCTGAATGTGGTGCATGGGTTCGGTAAAGAGGCCGGTGAAGCGCTGGCCTCTCATCCCGGCATCGCCAAAGTCGCCTTTACCGGCTCTACTGCCACCGGCGGTCATATTCTGGAGCTGGCAGCGAAAAGCCTGATCCCGTCGACAGTTGAGCTGGGCGGCAAATCACCGAACATCTTCTTTGAAGACATCATGCAGGCGGAAGAGAGCTTTATTGAGAAAGCGGCGGAAGGCGTGGTGCTGGGCTTCCTGAATCAGGGCGAAATCTGTACCTGTCCGTCGCGTGCGCTGGTGCAGGAGTCAATCTACGAGCCGTTCATGGCGGCTGTCATGAAGCGGGTAAAAACTATTAAACGGGGCGATCCGCTGGATACCGAGACCATGGTCGGGGCTCAGGCGTCGCAACAGCAATTCGATAAAATTCTCTCTTATCTTGAGGTTGCACGAAAAGAGGGTGCTGAAGTGCTGGTGGGCGGTGGCGTCGAAAAGCTGGATGACTCACTTAACAGCGGTTACTACATTCAGCCAACCCTGCTGAAAGGCAACAACAGCATGCGGGTGTTCCAGGAAGAGATCTTTGGCCCGGTCATTGGCATTACAACCTTTAAAGATGAGGCGGAAGCGGTCAGCATCGCTAACGATTCTATCTATGGCCTGGGTGCAGGTGTCTGGACCCGCGATATCAACCGTGCCTATCGCGTGGGCAGGGCGATTAAAGCGGGACGCGTCTGGACGAACTGCTATCACCTCTATCCGGCGCACGCCGCATTTGGCGGCTATAAAAAGTCGGGCATCGGCCGTGAGACCCACAAAATGATGCTGGATCACTATCAGCAGACCAAGAATCTGCTGGTCAGCTACAGCATCGAGCCCCTGGGCTTTTTTTAATCCTGACAAGCCGCTTACCCGGCGCGCCAGCTCAAACCACGCTCAGGCGTGGTTTTTTTGTGATCCTCTGTTGTAACCTTCTGACACAATTACACTTATCGGTAATCACGCTTTCTAAAGAACAATTAATCAGTCCTGTCTGAACGGGCAATTCACCGATAATCGCTTCGCTTACCTCCATTCTGCTCTCTTCCACGTTCATTCGCTTAAATCCCATACGTTAAACGTTTAAGTAATTGATAAATATATTTTCTTTCCTGATTTTGTGGCCGGGTAGTGCATCACTGCCAGCGGCCTGACGCTTACACATCCTGAGTGCAAAAAAATCAGAACCACTTTTAACATGAGTATTTTTAATGAAGGGGTGTTGTAAAATTAATCAACGTGTAAAAATACTTCATATTTATGCAAGTTGTTGGGATTTGTCCTAACAGAGTACCTAAAAGGGTGACATATTTGGATTAACTTAATTAGTTAAGTATTTCTAAAGTAAAATCTTGTGAAAGTGGGTCTTTGAAATTTTGTCAATCTTATGTAAACTCGCAGATTATATTTACACATGGATTGTAATTTCAGACCGGCGGGCAGGGAATACCTGACTCGTGCGGTAGCTATGAAATCTTATATTTCTGTAACTTGTTGAATTGGATCGCTTTAATAAGGTGTCTGGCAGATGTGTTAAGCCATTTTATTTCGTTAGCGAATAACACTGTTATTTTAAATCTGAGTCAATAAGTCTGTTTTTCGACCAGGGATGGCATAAGTAAAGCTTGGGTTTTGCCTGCCTTCTTAAATTTGCCGGGAAAATATTGATCAGGTTTTTGATCGTTTATTACCAGGTCAGATTCCTCCCGTCTCCCACAGTCGTCTCCATTTATAAATTTTTATACTTAACCTTTTTTGATCGTTTGCCATGCCAGCATGCGACGGTTTAGCGCGGTTCGTTTAAGAATTGTTTTTTAGCATGGCACTAACTCAAATTTTTTGAAGACCTGCTCCCGATTTTCAACACTGACAACCGGCCTCTGGCCACTCTCCAGGATATGAATGGAACACAACATGAAAAAAATGGTGAAGCTCCGTATTGCGTTAGGCCTGATGTTTGTTTTCTCAGTCGCCGGTTGTAAAACACCGCCAAAAATGACCGATGACACGCTGGTCACCAGCACGGTTGACGGCGTGGCGATCAGCCACCGTTATGCCGTTAAACCGCCCGCGCAGTTCAGCCCGGTCAACGAAACTTACCGCGCGCTCTATCCCGGTTCGGTCATGAGCCAGCCAGGTTACGGCGGCAAAGTGGTGGATACCCTGAAAACCGGCGAAAGTTACACCGTGATTGGTCAGGTAGAGAACAACTGGCTGGCGTTGGGTGAACCCGCGCAGGCCGCAGCAGAAGGTAAACCGGACAACGCCACCGCTGCCGTGAAAGATGCTGCTCAGCCTGCCGCGCCGCAGGCAACCGTCCAACTGACGGGCTATGTGCCGTTCCGCGCCGTGGTGAAAAGCGAACTTTACGACCAGACCGTTAAAGCCGATCAGCCAAAACGTCGCGTGCGCAGCAGCAAGAAGAAAACCTGCGTCGCGGTCAACGGTGACAGCACCGCCTGTCAGAACAGCAGTAACGGAACCTGGATCATTAACTAATCGCACAGAGCAGGGAGGGCTTGATGATGAGAACAACACAACTGCGTCGTGGGGTGATCGTGCTGCTGGTGTGGCTGCTTGCCGCTTGCAGCAGCAACAGTACGCCGCCGGTGGCTTACTACAACCTGGACGTGCAGGGACAGAATCAGCTCAATGGCGGTGCGCCGCTGAAGGTCCGTGTGGTGTTACTGAGCTCCGATGCGGAGTTCATGTCGGCGGACTTTTACTCCCTGCAAAACCAGTCCGGAACCGTGCTGGGCAGCGCCCAGCTCAACACCCAACAGTTCTTCCTGACGCCAGGACAGCGTAGCAAAACACTGCGCATCCGGAGTCTGCCGGAGGCACGCTTTATCGGCATCATGGCGGAATATCAGTCGCTGGATGGCAAGGTCTGGCGACTGTCACTGCCGGTTCCCGAAGGCGATTCGCCGTCATTCTGGGCGTTCTGGAAACGTAACGATAGCGAGCTGAATGCCCGCATCGTGGCAGGGATTAATGGCCTTCGCGTGGAAAAACAGTGATGTCTATGAACAGAGCCGAAAAGGTAGTCTGGACCGAGGGGATGTTTCTGCGTCCTCACCATTTCCAGCAGTCAGAAAATTATCTTCTCAGCACCCTGCGTGAGTGGGGCCAGTCACAGCGCGCCTACACATGGGGCTTTTACGATCTGGAGTTCGATGAAGCGCTGCTGCGTCAGGGAAAACTGGCGCTAAGCGCGGCCAGCGGCTGTCTGCCAGACGGCACGTTTTTCTCCTTCAGCCAGCCGCAGCATGGCCCGGCGCCGCTGGATCTGCCGGCTTCTGTTGACCGGAGCAAAGTGGTGCTGGCGATACCGGCCCGGCGCAATGGCCGCGAAGCGGTCGCCTTCAAAGAGTCGCAGGATTCTCTGGCGCGCTATCTCGCCTGGGAAGCGGACGTGGAAGATGACAACGCCCAGGCAGTAGGCAGCGCCACGGTGCAGTTCGGCAAGCTGCGCCTGCGGCTGATGCTGGAACAGGATCTGACCGCTGAGTGGACCGCAATGGGCGTAGCGCAGGTGATTGAAAAACGCAGCGACAACCACATCCGGCTCGACAGCGACTATATCCCGCCGATGCTGACCCTGAACAGCAGCCGTCCGCTGCAGAACATGTTTAACGATCTGCACGGGCTGATCCAGCAACGCAGCCAGCAGCTGAGTCAGCGCGCGCCTGGCACCGGTCGTTTCAACAGCGCCGATATGGTCGATTTTATGCTGCTGGCACTGCTCAATCGTCAGCTTGGCCTGCACAGCCATCTGCAACATTTGCCTCTGCTCCATCCTGAAACGCTCTACAGCCACTGGCTGCAACTGGCGGCGGAGCTCAGCACCTGGACACCCGCCCGCGCACCGGATTTACTGCCGCTCTACGATCATGACGATCTGCACAGCTGCTTCAGCCGCCTGTCGCTGCTACTGCGCCAGGGACTGTCGCAGGTGATGGAAGAGAGCGCGATTCAGCTACCGCTGATTCAGCGTTCCCACGGCCTGAATGTTGCCACCGTGCCGGAGAGCAGCATGGTGCATGAGTTTGGCTTTGTGCTGGCGGTAAAAGCCAGTGTGCCGGCTGACACGCTCAAAACCCATTTCCCTGCGCAGATGAAAGTCGCGCCGGTCAGCAAAATCCGCGATCTGGTGCAGCTGCAACTGCCGGGTCTGGCACTTCGGGCGATGCCCGGCGCGCCGCCGCAGATACCGTGGCATGCCGGATACAGCTATTTCGAACTGGATAAGAACAGCGAGCTATGGAAAGAGATGGAGCGCTCGGGCGCT